>Ga0187893_10002646_pt1 | contig 38761 bp, 29 predicted proteins | sample MA1701074metaG_FD_139574 | JGI IMG/M metagenome (GOLD analysis project Ga0187893, IMG submission 139574) | White microbial mat communities from a basaltic lava cave in the Kipuka Kanohina Cave System on the Island of Hawaii, USA - MA170107-4 metaG ... | reverse complement strand
GGCTCGGGGTTCGGACCCTGGCTCCACTCCACGCAGACGCGCGTCTGGTTCCCCGAATCCGTCACGCAGGCGGAGCCGCCCGCGAGGCACCGATCCGCGAATGCCGTTATCGCCAACGTGAAGGCGGCGACGATCGAGACTGATCGTATTGCAGTTGACATAATTGGTCTCCTTGGGTTAGGATTTGGGTGTGGCTTGTCTGTGAATCGACGACCTCAAAGTGCTTGGACGCGTGTCGGGCTTCCCGTGGCGGCGGCGACCGCGCTCGGTGCGACGGGCGCCGCGTTCGGCAACGTCTTCTCATACGAGGCGACCCTCTTTCCTGAGCAGGCGGGCTGGACAATCTCCCAGAATTTCTGCAACCCGATGCTCTGGCTTGACGCCGGTTGGTTCTACCAGCACGTTGAACTCTGCGATGGCTACCCGCCGCCGGGAGGCCAGACCGCGAGCTACCGGCGCTCGCTGGCCGACTTCGACGGGGCGCCCACGTTCTTCGTGGAGTTCCGCATGATGACGGACGCACCTCGAAGCGAGATCCCTTGGGGCGGCGGCGCGGCCTTGGCGGTCGCAAACGATGTGGGCGTACGTTATACATTCTTCATTGCCCGCGACCAAGCAAAGATGAACCGCGACAACGCGCTGCCGATCGTGTTCGTCGATCTTGCGCCGGGACCACATACACACCGCCTAGAATTGGTCGGGGCCCAATCGTACACCTGGTTCGTCGACGGTCTAGTCATTGATTCGGGCATACCAGAGGGAGTTTTGACAACGCAGAACCCTCGGATCACGTGGTTGGCCAAGGCCGCCTGGGTCGCCAACACCACGAAATGGGACTACATCCGCTACGGCACGATCCCGCGGGACGGCAGCGGCGACTATGACAGCAACGGCGTCGTCGACGCGACGGACGTCTACTTCTTCCTCGACTGCCTGCTGGGGCCGGACGCGAACGGCCCCGGCTGCCGCTGGGCCGACATGAACTCCGACGGCAAGGTCAACGGCGACGACATCCAGCCCTTCGCCGCCGCGCTGGTCGGCCCGTAGCGTCCGAACTCCGGGTCGGACGCGATCGTGACGGACGACGGCCGGCCCGGAGACCGGCCGCTACGTCTCTCTGCGCCGCAAGTCGCCGGCGCGGTCGGAACGCGCTGGATTTCAGAACGGCCGAAAGCCGTGCCAGAGGTAGAGGATGACGAAGATCAGGACCGCGACGACGGGCCAGAGCCAGCGCCGCCGGCCGGCGCGGCTCCAGTCCGAGCGCATCAGCCACGCCCCGCAGCGCGGGCAGCGGGGGGAGTCCTCGAGGATCATGCGGCCGCACTGCGGGCACGGGGCGATATCGGCGGAGTCGCGGTCCTCCGCGTCGTCGTCGGGCCCTTCGTCCTCGCTCAGCGGGTCGTCTTCGTCGGCGTCGCGCAACATGGTCAATCCGCGGGGGCGTCGGTTCACTTTCTATCCGTATTGACGCGTGAGCGGCCAAAGACACTGACGGAAGGCCACGGACGGCCATCCGTGGGCTTCAAATGGTCGCCCGACGCGTTTTTTTCCGTCCTATCGTCAATAAAAGCGAAGCGGGCCGGACCTCGCTTCAACGCGACGCGTCCGCGCGCGTCATGACGGCGCCCCGTGCGGCCGGTGCGGTCAGGTCTGCCGCACCGGCGTACGACGGCGAAGTTCCTCCAGCGCCCAGCCGGGATCGACCCAGCGCTCCGGCGGCGCGCAGCCGGCGGGGACCGTTGCGCCGGCCGATCGAGCGCCGGCGGTGATCCACAGGGCCGGGATCGTAATGCCCCAAGCGGTGGTCTGTTCCATGGCCGTAAACGACTCGTTACCGCGGACGGTCATCTCCAGGGCGTGGACCGCGCCGGCGGCCGTACGGCCTTCGACGCGCAGGAAGACTTCGTCCACGTCGCGCCGCCGGTCGAACCGGAGCGACTCCTGACGTTCCAGGCCGGCGGCCAGGGCCGCGTCCAACTCCCGGTCGCCGCGGAAAAACCCGAGGTGCTTCAACAACAGGGCCTTTTCCAGGTGGCCGCGCCAGCGGACGGTGCGGTACTCGTAGTCCCGCAGACCCTCGGCCGCCAGCCCCTCGAACGTCAGCGGCGAGTTGTTGCTGGTGAAGAATGCCTCGCGGTCGCCGGGCAAATCCTCGCGGCCGGTCAGCGCTTCGACGAACTCCACACGTCCGCCGCGGAGCACCGCGCAGCGCCCGGAATACTCGCTGATCAGCCCGGCGGCGCTGAAGAGCAATTTGTAGTCGAGCGGGTTGGCGGGATCGCGCCGCGCCGGCAGGCCGCCGCAGAACGCCCTGGCCGAATCCACGCCGTGCGTCCGCAGCAGGTAGACGGCCAGGATGTTGTTCAACCCCGGCGCGAGGCCGCAATCAGGCGAGACGAGCGTCGAGCCGTCGGCCATCCGTCGCTGCTCGGCCACGACGTCGGGGTTTCCGCCGAGGTCGCAGAGCGGCACGCGGGCCTGGAGGCAGAGGCGCGTCAGGGCCGGATTGAGTGCGTAGGGCAGCGCGCCGATCACGACGGCGCAGCGGCCGATCCGTTCGACGATGCGCGGCGCGTCCGCCTCGCGGGCGGGGCTGAGCGGGTGGAATTCGACCGCGGCGGCACGCGAGCCGAGGGCGTCGTGGACGCGCTGCATGACCCGGGGGTCGATGTCGAACGCGATCACACGGGTCGCGCCGCACCGCTCGATCAGATCCCAGACGACGGCGGTCCCCTGCCGCCCGACGCCGAACACCGCATACCGCATGGGCGAATTCTACTCCCCCCGACCCGGCGCGGCTCCGCGGGGCGTTCTTCCCTCCGGTCCGCGGTGCGTCGCAACGCGATCAGTCGTTGCGGCGCTCGTTCGGCACCGGCGACGCGGCCGGCGACGGCTTTTCGGGTTGCGGTTCCGGCTCGGCCGCCGCGCCGCGGAGGGTCCGCAGTTCACCGCCGCCCGGCTCCTGCTCGGGGCGCGGGCGGAGGTGGCTGCCTTCCTCGTCGGTGAGTTGCTCGATGCGCGAGGCGGCGAAGCGGAGGTTCGAGGCGTTGTGCGTTTCCTCGGTGAGGACGCGGTGATAGAGTTCCAGGGCCTCCTTGCGGTTGTGGCGGCGGAAGTCCTCGACCACGGCCCACTGGAAGCGGGCGGCGTGGGGCGTGCCCGGGTCGAGTTGAACCGCCCAGCGGTAGTACTTGATCGACAGTTCGTCGTCCGGGTCGTCCTTGCGCAGGTATTCCTTGTAGATTTCGCCGCAGAAGAACGCGGCATCGTCCACCTTGTCGGACTTCGGGTGTTTCCGCAGCAACTCCTGGAACATCTCGAGCGCCTCGCGGGCCCGTGCCCGCGCGCCCTCGAGAAAGCCCACCAGCGGCAGGCCGCGGATCTCGTTCAGTTTGGCCAGCGCCCGGTCGTACAGCGCATCGGCCTCGGGGATGGATATCTCCGGCGCGACGTCGACCCGGGCCTCGCCGGGTTGTTCCGACAGGTAAGGATAGAGCGTGACCGCCTCGGTCCGCTCGCGCTGCGCGCGGGCCCAGTTGGCCCGGTTCACGTCGCCCAATTCAAGGTATAACTTTTCCAGCCGCCACAGGACATCGATGTATCCCTGCCGCGCGCGGTGCATCTCCTCGACCGCACCCGCCGGGTCCACGCCATCGGACGTCAGGCGCGACTGCACGACTTCCGGCGGCTGGCTCAGGTCGGTCGGCGGAACGCTCCGCCGGTTCCAGTCCTGGCAACCGGTCCAGGCGGCGGCCGCGATGCAGCCGGTCGTCAGTATCCTCCTTCGTATTCCGTTCATCGATCTACCCCGGTTGCGCGATCTTCGTGCGGTCCCCCTCCGCCGCCCGGCGGTTCGCGATTCCGCCCGGATTGGACCGCCGGGACGCCCGCGGGTCAAGCGCTGCGCAGGCCGCCGCCGGCGGGGCCGGGGCCGCCGCGGCCGTCGCGTCCGCGTAGAATCCGATTTCGTCGGCCGTCGCACCTCACGGGCGAATCGGACGGCGACGCGAGGCGTCCGGCGCCCATGGCCCGAAGCGGCGACACCGACTGCACCCCCGACCGGCCGGCTCGGCCGCCGTTGTTGGAGCGTCATTACCTTCGGCTGATTGTCCTGCTGGGCGTCCTGCTTTTTGTCGCCCGCGCGGCGCTGTTGGCCCAGTCGCTGCGCCACAACCCGTTCGGGGTCGTGCCAATCGGCGATGCCGCGGTCTACTGGGACGCCGCGGGAGCGATGGCCGCGGGTTCGTGGACCCTCGGCGCCCCGTTCTCCTTCCCGCCGCTGTATCTGCTCTTCGTTGCGGCGATCCGGCGGCTGGGGGGCGACCTGGAACACCTGTTCATCGCGCAGATCATCCTGCACGTGGCCACAGCGGGGGTCATTGCGTCCGTCGCGCGGCGACGCTTCGGTCCCGCGGTGGCGCTGCTTGCCCTGCTGCTGTTTGGGCTGCTGATGGAACCGGCCTATTTCGCCGTGCGCGTCCTGGCCTGCACGCTGCAACTCTTCCTGGTCTGCCTGCTGTGGCGGCGGCTGCTCGGACTGCGGGAAGCGGTCGGCCGCCTTGCGCCCGCGACGGCCGGACTGTTGGCGGGTTTGAACTGCCTGGCGACGCCGCCGACAGTCGTTTTACTGCCGATCGTCGCCGCGTGGCTCGCCGCCGGACGCGGGCGTCGCGGCGCGAGCGCGGCGGCGTGGATGCTCGGGCCCGCGCTGGTCGTCATCGCGCCGGCGACGGCGCACAACTACCGCGTCAGCGGCGAGTTCATTCCCGTGCAGGTCAACGCGGGCCGCACGCTGGCCGATGGCAACAATGCGGAGGCGAACGGCACCTACAGCGCCCCGGCCGGATTCAGCGCCGCCCGCGACACGATGCTCGCCGACGATCGGCTGCGCCTGGAGGCCGGGCTCGGTCGCCGGCTCGGCTGGAACGAGATCGAGCGGTTGTTTGCCGGCCGGGCGTTCGGTTTCTGGTGGGACCATCCGGCCGCCGCGGTCCGGCTGCTGGCGTTGAAGACATACTGGTGTCTGACTGCGCATCACTACGGCGAACTGTACCTGCCGACACTGGAGGCGCTCGACGGCGTTTTGACGCGGCTGCGGATGTCGCCCCTGCCGCTGCCATGGCTGATCGCGCCGGCGCTGGTCGCGCTGGCGCCGCGCCGGGTCCGGTTTGTCGACGCGCTGTTGTTGCTTTTGCCGGTGCTGGTCATCCTCGTCTTCTATTACTCCCCGCGCTACCGTTTCCCCATGACGGGCGTCGTCACGGTTCTCGCCGCCTCGGCCGTGCTCGATCCGTCGGGGCGGAGACTGCGGCCGCGGGTCGGTCCCGCCGCGCTCGTCGCTTCGGCCGCGGCGATCGGCCTGACCACGCTGAACGGGCGGCTGGACATCGACTCGCCTGCCGAATTCGGGGAGCCGTACGCCCTGCGGGCCGCCTACGTCTACCAGAAGGCCGGCCGATTCGCCGCCGCCGAAACCCATCTGCGTCGCCTGGCCGAGGTCGACGGTCCGCAGGGGATGACCGCCGCCCACGCGCTGGCCGGTCTGCTGGCCGGACAAAAGCGCTGGGGCGACGTGCTCGCCTTCTGCGATGCGCGGCTCGCGGCGGGGCCGGGCGACCCGGTGCAGCGCCTCTGGCGTGGCGACGCGCTGGCGGGGCTCGGCCGCATCGACGATGCGCGAGTCGAGTTTGAGCGTGCCGTGCACCTGAACCCGGACGACCCAAACGCGCTGCTGCGGCTCGGCCTTGCCTTGAAGGCGTCCGGGCGAAACGGGGAGGCCGTCGCGGCCCTCTTCCGCGCGCAGTCCCTCGCCGAACGGGCGGGGGTCTTCGCGGCGTGGGCGGAGGCCGGCGCGGCGATCCTCGCCGTGCTGGCGGACACGGATCGCGCGGGAGAGGCGGCGCGATTGCGTGCCGAGTACGAGGCAGCGGCCGTGCGCCTCGGCCGGCCGGACATCGCGGCGCGGTTCCGCGCGGCGGGCGTTCCGCGCGTCGGCCCATCGCGGTCGCCGCCGCGCACCACCGCGCCTCGGACGAACCGGCCATGAACGCGCGCATCGTCGCCGACGAGACGGTCGCCGCCGCCCAGTGTTTCGTGGGGCCGCTGGGCGATCTCGTCGTCCTGCCGCCCGATCGGATCACGCCGGATGCCCTGCGCCGCGCCGACGCGCTGGTCGTGCGGTCGGCGGTGCGCGTCGGGCGCACGCTGCTCGAAGGCACCGCCGTCCGCTTCGTCGGTACGGCCACCAGCGGCGCCAACCATGTCGACACCGCGTACCTGGAGGATGCCGGAATCGCCTTTGCCGCCGCGCCGGGCTGCAACGCCGCGGCGGTCGCGGAATACATCATCGCCGCGCTGCTCGGCTGGGGGCGGCGGAGCGGGCGCGCGCCGGCGGGCCGGACCCTCGGCGTAATCGGCGCGGGGCACGTCGGTCGGCGGGTCGCCGCGCTGGCGCCGCTGCTGGGTCTCGACGTGCTGGTGTGCGACCCGCCCCGGGCGCGAACGGAAGGACCCGCCGGGTTCGTCCCGTTTGACCGGATCGTCGGCCGGTCCGACATCCTGACGCTGCACGTCCCGCTGATCGAAGGCGGCCCGGACCGCACCCGCGGGATGATGGACGCCGACGTGATAGACGCGCTGCCCGCCGGCGCGCTGCTGATCAATACGGCGCGCGGCGGAGTCGTCGACACCGGAGCGGCGGTCCGCGCACGGCGCGGCGGACGCCTGTCGGGACTGCTGGTCGACGTCTGGTCCGGCGAGCCGGCGGTCGACCGCGACGTGCTCGCTGCGGCCGATCTGATGACGCCGCACACGGCCGGCTACTCGGTCGAGGGCCGCCTGCGCGGGACGCACGCGATCGCTCTGGCACTGGCCCGATTCCTCGGTGGAAAGACGGACGACCCGCCCAGCGACCACGGGCTTGCGCCCGTGGCTCGGACCATCGAGGCGCCCGTGGCTCGGACCATCGAGGCGCCCGCGGGTCGGACGATCGGGAACGCGCCCGCACTTCGGCCGGTGTCACCATCCGGACACAACGACCTTGCCGCGTGGGTGCTTGCGGCGTTCGATCCGTGGGTCGATTCCGACGCCTTTGCGCGGCAGGTCCGCGCCGCGTCCGGCGACGGAGCGGAGGAGTTCCGCCGCTTCCGTCGCACGTACCGGGAACGCCGCGAGTTTTCCGCCTTTCGGCTGCCGGACGGTCCGAAGGCGATGACCGGCGACCTGCGGGACGGCCTGCGCCGCATGGGATTTGATGCCGCGTGATAGATGGGGCGTCGGCGGGCCGGGACAGCCGGCGCTACGGTGCGCGTCGGCCGGAGCGCCGGGGCGCGCTCGGCTTACCCGCCAGCGCGGCCGCCAGCGCCCGCACGTAAGCCGGCGTCGTGCCGCAGCAGCCCGCCAGGATCACCGCGCCCGCCCGGTGCAGTTCGGCCGCGCGCGACGCGAACGCCTCCGCCGACTCGCGATAGACCAGCGCTCCGTCCTCCCATTCGGCGTCGGCGGCGTTGATCCGGGCGAAGATCGGCCGGTCGGCATGGCCGGCCATCGAGCGCACGAGCGGCAGGGCCGCTTCCGGCCCGGCGCAGTCGCAACCGACGCCCGCAACGCCCTCGCGGACCAGCCGCTCGACCGCGTCGAGCAGTTCCGCGCCCGCGGCGGTGCGGGTGCGGTCGGGACCGAAGCCGAAGATCATCGCCGCGACGATCGGCAGCCCCGTCGCGCGCCGCGCCGCGCGGACGGCGATCAGCAGTTCGTCCAGATCGGCGAAGTGCGCCAGCAACAGGAGGTCCGCGCCGCCGGCCGCCAGGGCCGCCGCCGCCTCGCCGAAGGCCTCGCCCAGGTCCGTTTCCGACGCCTCGCCCAGGGCCAGGATTCTCCCGCTGGGCCCGATCTGGCCCGCGACGCGGCAGGTCCCGCGCGCGGCATCGGCCGCGTGCCGCGCGATCGGGACGGCGGCCCGGACCAGCGCGGCCGCGTCGTCGCCCGGCGGGTCGCCTTTCATCCGCAGCCGGTTCGCCTCCAGCGTCTCCGTGCAGAGGAGCGTCGCGCCGGCGTCGACGTATTCGTCCAGCAGATCCCGCACCATTTCCGGACGCTTCAAGACGGCCCGGCCGGATAACCCGTCCGCGTCGAATCCGCGCCGGATCAACTCAACGCGGAGCGGCGCGTGTCCAATCAACGGCCGCCGCCGCAACTCCTCTGCGTCCAGTTTCATGCTTCGTCCGGCCCGGGAGGCCGCCGCTTTCGGACGTCGCCGGGCCCGTGCGCCGGGTCCGAATGCAACGTCATTATCTCCGCCACCCGTATCGTACGTTCCTGATGCGGCGCGTTCGACCCGGTCGGCGCGCCGTGCCGCGTCGGCCCTTTTTGGAGGTCGGCGGGCGAAACGGAATCGGCACGAGGCAGCCCCATGTTCGCCGGTCCGTCCCGCCGCGCCTCCGCGCGCGTGCTGCGCGTACTTTCCTTCTTCCCGCTCCTGTTCGGCTGCGACGCCGCCGCGCCGCTCGAGGCCGCCGCGCCCGGCCGTCTCACGTCGCCCCTGCCCCTCGTGGACCGCGCCGGCCGCCGCAGCGATCTGCCGCAGTTCAGGATTACCGCGGACCTAGCGCTGCCGGCCTCGGGGGCGGTCCGCGTCCGCGGCACGATTGATTCGCCGGACGAGCCGGCGATCTACGGGCTGGGGCCGCTTTCGGCCGGCGACCGCCTGCTGGTCGGCGTCACGGGCGACGCGGGACTCAATACCGTCGCGGCGCTGTTCAACGAGTACGGGGAACTGATCGACGCCAACGACGACCGCGCCTATTACTCCGGCAACACCGACCCGTACATCGACGTCACCGTTCGCGAGGACACCCCGGCCGCGTACGCCGCCGTCGCCGTCTCCCGGGCCCGGTACTTCAGCCATTCCAGCGGCCGGTACGACTCGGGGTCGTTCCGGCTCGAGGTCGAGCGCCTTCCCGGCACCGGGCCGGAAGCGCGCCGGCAGATCGTCTGGATCGAGTTCGGCGGGGGCACGGGCGTCCGGATCGCGCAGGAGCCGGCGCTGGACGTCCCGCCGTTCGACGCTGCGCGGATTTCGGGCCGACTGGCCGGCGACGACGCCCGCATCCGCGATCTGGTGGTCGAGAAACTGCGGGCCGACTTTGCGGGCCTGGACTTCGTTCTGCTGCGCAGCGACCGCGACCTGCCCCCCGGGGAGCCGCATACGCGCCTCTATTTCGGCGGGTTCAACGCCCGCTTCCTCGGCCTGTCGGACAACGTCGACAGTTACAACGCCAACCTCCAGCAGTCGTCGGTCATTTTCGCGGAGACGCTGGGCCTCTTCGATTCACTCCAGCCGACGTGGGCCGACGTCGCCCAGGGACTGGCCAACATCGCCGCTCACGAACTCGGCCACCTGCTGGGACTGGAACATTCCGCCGATCCCGAGGACCTGATGGCCCAGGCCGCCTCGGCACGGCAGATTTTTTTCATTGACGCCGCCTTCCGGACCGCGCCGCTGGACGCCGATCTTTTTCCGGCGGGACTCCAGAACGGCCCGCGGCAACTGCTGCTGGCGCTCGGATCGGCCGAGCACCCGGCGGGCGCGTGGCGCGGCGTCGCGCGGCGCAGCGACTCAACGGCGCTTCCGGCCGCGCACGCGGGACCGGCCGCCCAAGCGCTCCCGTCCGAACCCGGTCTGCGGCTCTGCAACCGTCATTGATGCCGTGAGCGATCATCGACCCCGGCGCGGCGGAGGTCGATTCTGTGACTCGCCGCCTCCGGTTGGCGCGGGGCTGCGGCGGCGGTACCCTGCCGAATCGTTCCTGCGGCCCGCCGGGCGGCGAGCCAAGCCCGGAAGAGACATTTGCTCCGCACAATTTCCCGCTACGTGCAACTCGTCCGGCCCGCCCAGTGGGTGAAAAACGTCTTCGTCTTCGCGGCCCTGGGGTTTTCCGACGCGCGCTACCGCCCGGAGGCGTTCCTGCTGGCCGTCCTGGCGTTCGTCGCGTTCTCGCTGCTGTCGGGTTCGGTCTATGCGTTCAACGACCTGCGCGACCGGCGGGAGGACGCGCTGCATCCGACCAAGCGGCACCGGCCCGTCGCCCGCGGCGACATTCCGCCGGCCGCGGCGGGCGTCGTGTCCGCGCTGCTGGCGCTGGCGGGAATGCTGCTCTCGCTGTACCTGCCCAACGGCTTCGCCCTGACGGCGGCGATCTACCTGGGGCTGAACCTGTTCTACAGTCTGGGCGCGAAGCGGCTCGTGCTGCTCGACGTGCTTATCGTCGCCATCGGATTTGTGCTGCGGGCCCTGGCGGGGGCGCAGGCGCTGGAAGTCGAGGTCTCGGCGTGGCTGGTGATCTGCACGTTCACGCTCTGCCTGTTCCTCGGGTTCGGCAAGCGGAGGTGCGAACTGGCCATGGCCGACAGCCCCGCCCACGCCGCGCACACCCGCGCCACGCTCGCCCGCTACACGCCCGACCTGCTGAACCAGTTGCTGGCGACGACGGGCGGGATCGCGGTCATCACCTTCCTGCTTTACACGCTCGACCCGCACACCGCGCGCGAGTTCCGCCCGCTCATCTTCACCACGCCGCTGGTGTTCTACGCCATTTTTCGCTACGCGATGCTCATCGAGCGGGGACAACACCCCGGACCGACCGACATTCTCATCAACGACCGGCCGTTTCTCGTCACCGCCGTGCTGTGGGTCGTGTTGACGGGGCTGATCGTGTATCGCGGGCGCGAGATCGAGCGGTATCTACCCCGGCTGCGCTGGCCCGGAATGCCGCCGGCCCAGCGAACGCTCGACGCGGGCCGGCCCCCGACCGATGCCGAATCGCCGCGAAACGATCCGAGCCGCGGGCGCTAACGTTCGATCCACGGGGTCGCGCTCGTGGCTCGGATCAGGCGCTTCTGGTAACGGGCGATCCTACCTTCCGGCCATTTCCGCGGCCGACTGGCGGACGCGCAGGTCGGGGCTGCGCGACAGTTCGGCGAGCAGCGCGGCCGCCTCCGCCGAGCGCCCGGTCTCGTGCAGCAGGTACGCCAGCCGCAGACGGTACTCCTCGTTGTCGGGCGCGAGACGCACGGCCTCACGATAGGTCTCGACCGCGCCGGCCACATCGCCGCGGGCCAGAATCACGGCCCCGAGCCGCGCCCGCACGTCGGCGGAGCGCGGGTTTCGCTCGGCGGCCAGCCGTGCCTCGGCGAGCGCCGCATCGTAGCGACGCGCCATCGTCAGGGTCACCGCGCGCTGGTCGGGCACCGTCCAGGAGTCCGGCGCGATTGTCTGCGCGCGGACCAGGGCCGCGAGCGCGCCGTCCAGGTCGCCCAGTCCCGCGCGCGCCAGCGCCAGGTGCATCCATGCGAGGAAGTCGTCGGCGTCCGCCTCGGTCACGGCCAGAAGTTCCTCCGCGGCAATCTGGAGCAGCCGCGCGGCCTGCGCCGGATGGACCAGGGCCGCAGACCGAACCCGCGCCGCCGCGCGCGCCCGGCGCTTCCACGCCGACTTCGGGTCGAGCCGAAGCGAGCGATCCCACTCGGCCATCATCGCGTCCGGCCGGACGGGGGCCTGCGACTCGGCCGCGAATGCATCGTCAAACCGCCCGGCACGGCGGCAGGCCTCCGCGCGGTAGGAGACGAAGACGGGCGACAACGGAACGATCTCGCCGTGCTCGTCGCGGTGGTGCGCCCGCTCCAGCGCGGCCGCGAACGCGTCGGCGGCGGCGGCGAACTCACCGCGGCGGAACCGGATCATGCCCAGCGTCCCGCGCGCGGCGGCTGAATGCGGCGCGCGGTCCAGCGCGGCCCGCGCGGCCTGTTCGGCCTCGCGATCGCGGCCCAAGAACAGAAGGCAGGCCGCGTAACTTTCCCGCCAGCCGCTGTTCTTCGGGTAGCCCGTCGTCAGGCGCGCCAGCCGATCCGCCGCCGCCGCGCCCCCGTCGTGCAGCAGGTCGAGCCACGTCTGCATCTCGTCGACGGCGGGGCTGCGGAACAGCCCGAAGCGCTCGGCGCGCGCCAGCCAGCGGCCCGCGGCGGCGGCGGCGCTGCGCTCGGATTGCGTCGGCAGCGGGCGCAGCGACGTGGCGAGCGGCCAGTCGCCGACGGCGGGGGCGGTCCGTTCGAAGAACTGCGTTCCGCGCCACTGCGCCGCCTGAATGAACGCACTGTGCACGAAGAATAATCCCAGCGCCGCCGCGCCGAAAAGGAACGCCCGTCCCGCCGGCCGGATCGTTCCGCCGCGCTTCAGTTGCAGGTGGTGCATCGACAGGTCGCGGCGGCGCAGGAGGTGCCAGGCCTTCAGCGCGATGAACGTCGTGATCGCCGCCAGCCCCAGCGAGAACAGGAACGGTACCTGCCCGTACAGGCCGCGCCACACCAGCACGGAGGCCGCGAACACCACGGCCATGCCCGCTTCCTCGGTCCAACTGCCGTCGAAACGGACCGCTTTGCGCGCGGCGGGCGGTTTCGGCGCGAGCAATTCCGGCCGGCCGAAGCCGAAGTACAGCGCGTCGTTCGGGCAGACGCTCACGCAGTCCATGCACTTCATGCAGCCGGGATCGACGACCATGCGGTAGAGTTTCACCTCCTCGGCCACGCGGACGTTGGACGTACAGACGGCCGAGCAGTGCCCGCACTGGTTGCACGCATCGGTCACGCGGATGCGTCCCACGGCCAGCCGGTCGAGCACGCCGAAAAAGCCGCCGTAGGGACAGGCGTAGGTGCAGAAGCCCTTGTTGCCGAGGAAATACACGATCGCAAAACCGCAGACCGCCAGCGTCAGCACGGCGATCACCGGCCCCGGGAACGTCTCCCAGAACTCGGCCTTGGTGACGTGATTGGTCCACGGCGGCCGCGCCGCGCCCACCCACCAGCGATGCACCGCCGGCCAGACGAACATGTAGAGCGCCGCCAGCAGCGGCACGAAGACCAACAGCCGCGACCGGAACGGACGCGGTCGCAGGCCGATCCGCTTGAGAAACCACCCGCACAAGTCCTGGAGCGCCACGAGGTGACAGCCCCAGCCGCAGAAGAACCGCCCCAGCACCAGCGTGGCGGCCAGCGCCGCGGCGAAGAACAGGGCCCCGGCGTTCACGCGGCCGGCGCGGATCGTCTCCATCGCCTCGGACGGCTCGACCGGCGAGAGGGTCTGCCCGGCAAGCGACCAGTGCACGAGGTGCGCGATGAAAACGACATGCACCGCGATCAGCACGGCGGCCCGCCGGCGGCTGTTCCGCGACGGCCGGATGGGGCTGCCCGGCAGGGCCGACGGCGCGGACGGCAGCACCGGCAGCGCGACGGCCCGCTCCCGATTCCCTGCCCGCGAACAGCGATCTGCGACGGCGTTTGCAGCCAACCTGTCGGATTCTAGTCGGATTCTAGGGTGCGTTTCGAACGCACCGTAACGAATTGGTTGCCTCCATGTCCCCGAGGCGGTAGAGGCCCGGCACGGATGCACTTAGAATCCGGAGGAATCGTCGCCAGCCGCCCTTTTTTGGGGGCGCGTGCGGCGGATAGCGCCCGTAGCTCAGCAGGACAGAGCAGCGGTTTCCTAAACCGCAGGTCGCACGTTCGAATCGTGCCGGGCGCGATGACCGCTGGACTCGAAGGGTCGCCGTCGGTCGGATCCCACGGTATCCCTACCTCATGCTCCGTTTCGAGGGTGTCACCAAGCACTATCTCCGTCGCGGCGTGGCCACGCGGGCGCTGGACGGCCTGACGCTGGACATTGCCACGGGAGAGTTCATCGCCATTGTCGGACCCAGCGGTTCGGGCAAGAGCACGCTGCTGCACCTGGCCGCCGGGCTGGACCTGCCGACGTCGGGGCGGGTGTTGTTCGACGGCCGGTCCACGGCGGAGATGAGCGAGGAAGAGCGGACCCGGCTGCGCCGCACGCGCATCGGGCTGGTGTTTCAGTTCTTCAATCTCGTGCCGCACCTGTCCCTCGAACGCAACATCGCGCTGCCGCTGTTGCTCAGCGGACAGCCGCTGGGCGCAGTCCGCGCCCGCGTGGGCGAACTGCTGGCGGCAACCGATCTCGACCGCCGGGCGCGCAGTTTTCCCGACGAACTTTCCGGCGGCGAGATGCAGCGCGTCGCCATCGCGCGGGCGCTCGTGACCGGTCCGGACCTGCTGCTGGCGGACGAACCGACCGGCAACCTCGACTCGGCGACGAGCGAATCCATCCTCGCGCTGCTGCGCGATAGCAGCGTCCGCTCGGGGCGCACCACGCTGCTGGTCACGCACAACCCGCTGGTCGCCCGCGGGGCCGACCGCGTCGTTCACCTGCGCGACGGCCGCGTGCTGGGGCCGGCCGCGCAGCCGGAGGCGGACCCCGGATGACGCCCGCCTCGCTTTTCCAGCAGTTGCTCTGCACCGGCCCGCATTACTGGCGGCGGCATCCGGGGCGCTACGCGCTGTCGGTCCTGTCGATCGGCGCGGCGGTCGCGCTCTTCGTTTCGATGCGCGTCAGCCAGGCGAGCATCGTCGCGTCGTTCCAGGCCAACCGGCAGGCCCTGGCGGGCGGGGCCGAGTGGATCATCACGCGCCCCGGCGGGCTGGACGCGGCCGCCCTCTCCGCGCTCGAGGCGATCCCCGGCCTGCGCGCGGCCCCGATCGTCCAGGGCTCGGCGCTGCTGGGCGACCGCCGCCGCACCGTCATGGTCGTCGGCATCGACCCGGTGCGCGATCCGGCGCTGCGGCGCTACGACGCGGCGCCCGGGCTGCGCCTCGATCTGCCGACGCTGCTCACCGTCGCCGACAGCGTGATCGTTCCCGCGCGACTGGCCGACGCGAACGGCTGGACGCTGCGCCAGCGGATCGTTCTCGTCAGCCCGCGAGGGGAGCGCGCGTACGCGATTGCCGGCCTGCTTTATGTCGAGGGTCCGGCCGCGGCCCTTGACGGCAACATCGTCTTCATGCCCATCGCCGCCGCCCAGCGGTTCCTGGACCGGTCCGGCCGCTTCGACCGGATCGAGGTGTCATCCGATCCGCCGATCGAGGCGCAACGCGTGCGGGCGCTGCTGCCCGAGGGCGCCCTCGTCCGCGCGGCGGGCGGCGACGATCCGACGTTTGAATCGGTTTATCGCCAGTTCCAGATGATCCTCGTGTGCATCACGCTGCTGGCGTGCGTCATCGGCGCGTTCATCGTCTACAACGCCGTGTCGCGCTCCGTCGTCGAGCGCACGCGTCTGCTCGCCACCCTGCGCGCGCTGGGAGCCCTTCCGTCCGAGGCGGTCGCCGTCTTTCTGATCGAGGCCGCCGTGCTCGGCCTCGTCGCGTCGGTGCTGGGAGTCGTCGGGGGCCGCGCCCTTGCCGACGAGGCCCTGCGCCGCGCCGCCGAGGCGCTGAGCATCATGGTGCAACTCGGCGGGGTGCGGCGGGTCCTGCCTCCCGACGCCCTGCTGGCCGCGCCGCTGGTCGGGATGGTCGTCGCCGTGATCGGGGCATGGATTCCCGCGCGGGCGGCGGCGCGCCTGCCGCCCGTGGAGGCGATGCAGGCCGGCGCGGTCGAGGCCCGCCTGCGCCGCGGGCAGTTCGCGGCGTTGCTGCTTTCCGGCGGGCTGTTCGCCGCCGCCCTGGTGCTCGTGCGGCACCCGCGGACCGACTGGCCGGCGACGGTCCTCGGCGTGCTGATCGGGATGGTGGGCATCGCACTGGCCGGCCCGAGTTTCGTCGCCTGGACCGCGCCGCTGCTGCGGCGATGGGCCGGACCGTTCTCGAACGTCCCGCTGCATCTGGCGCTGGAGAACGTCGTCCGTTTTCCCGCGCGCAGCGCGCTGACGGTCTTTGCCTTCGGCGGCAGTCTCAGCATTGTGGTCGCCTTCAGCGGGATGCTCCGCGCCCTCGACGGCGAGTTGCGGCGCTGGATGCGCGACGTGCTCGTCTTCGACCTGACGCTTCAGGCCAACGACTTGGCCTACAGCGCCTACCCCACCGCCGCCCTTCCCGCCGCGCTGCTCGACGACGTCCGCGCCGTCCCCGGCGTCGCCGAGGCCTACGGCGTCGTCCTGGAGCCGATCCCCTTTCGCGGCGAACAGATCATGCTGATCGCCTACGACGCGGAGGCCGTGCAGCGGGGCCGCATCGCCCGCGGCGTGGCCGACGATCCCGACTCCGCCCGCCGCCGCGCCGCGGCGATGAAGGCCGGCGCGATCGAGGTCTCGCGCAACCTGGCCCGCATCCACGGCCTGCGCGTCGGCGACACGATCGGGCTGCCGACCGCGGACGGTGCGCGCGATTTCGAGATTGGCCACCTGCTCGCCGACTACACCTGGTTCCGCGGAAGCGTCTTCATGGACCTGGACGTCTTCCGCCGCCTGTGGGGCGACCCGCGGCTCTCGTACGTCGATGTCCGCGTGCAGCCCGGGACGGACGTCGAGACCTGCCGGGCCGAACTGACCCGGCGGCTGGCCGACCGCGCCGGCGTCTTCATCTATGGGCTGAACGAGATCAGGGACTACGCGCTGAAGTTCATGAACGCCTGGCTCGAAATCGGCACCGCCCAACTCTTCGTCGCCGTGCTCATCGGCGGCATCGGCGTCGCCAACACGCTCTTCATCTCGCTGCTCACCCAGACCCGGCAGATCGGACTGCTGCGGGCCGTGGGCGCGTCCACCCGCCAACTTCAGGCCATGCTCGCCGCGGAGGCCGGCCTGCTCGCCGGGCTGAGCGGCTTGCTCGGCTGCGCGATGGGGCTGGGGGTCATGCTCCTGTTCGCCACCCCGCTGGCCGTCAAGACCACGGGGATCGAACTGCCGCCCACGCTGCCGGCCGGCACGATGGCGGCGTGCCTGGTCGCGGCGGGGCTCATCGCGGCGGGCGCGGCCGTGCTGCCGCTTCGTATGCTGCGGCGGGTCGATGTCGTCGCGGCGATCGGATACGAGTGAGGAGGGCGTCCCGGCCGCGAGTCTTCGGCGACGCGATCCGCCGCGAGTCCGGCCCGCCGCGTGCGAAAAAACTGCGCGCGCGTGAGTCCGGCCAGTTGAGGGTGTTGTCTGAATTGGCTCCCGCGCTTCGGACCGGTGGGAGCCGGCGGGGGTAAACCCCGCCGCTCGTGGACAATGCGGCACACGCGCGGGCACGGCATCGACGGCCTTTGAGCGGAACAGGGGCTTGGATTGCGGTGCGACCGGTGGTACAATGGCGGCGTCTGGTCTTATCCCGTTTCTCATCGGCGCGGCCTCGCGTCCCTCTGCCGGCCGCCGCGCCGCGGGAGGGCGAGCCATGGCGGGTCGAACGGATCTTCTCGTTGGACTGGTCGTTTTCTCAGCCGCCGGCGCACTTCCCGCCCCACTGACGGCTCAGGACTGCAACACCAACGGCCGGCCCGACGCGGCGGACATCGCCTGCGGCGGCGGCAACGCCTGCGACGACCTCCCCGGCAGTTACGACTGCAATGGCAACGGCACGCCGGACGAGTGCGAGCAGAGCTGCGCGCTGTTGTTGAGCTGCTATCCCGCGAGCAGCCGGCTGTACGTGAACGCCAGCGCGACCGGGGCCGACAACGGCTCAAGTTGGGCCGATGCGTTCGTGCATCTGCAACGTGCGCTCGCCGTCGCGGCGTGCGCGCCCGGGGTTGTTACCGAGATCTGGGTCGCCCGCGGCACGTACATGCCCGACGGCGGGCGGATCCGGGCGTCGGACCAGATGTATTTCCCCGGTTCGGCCGACCGAAACGCGACCTTTCAACTTCTCAACCGCGTGGCGATCTACGGCGGCTTTGCCGGCAACGAGACAATGCTGACCGAGCGAGATCCGTCGGCGAATCCAACGATCCTCAGCGGCGATTTAGGCGAGGACGACTCGGCTGGAAGCTTGAATGACAATTCGTTGCATGTAGTTAGCGCGAGCCAGCCGGGCCAGCCCGTGATCGACGGCCTTGTCATCACGGCCGCGAACGGCTGTACGGATATCAACAATTGCAACAACGGGCAGTTTGGAGGAGGGCTTGCCATATCCGGCAACGCGAACTGTATTGTTCGAAACTGCCGGTTTGAGAGCAACCGAGCGCACTTTGGCGGCGCAATCGCGGTGCTGGATGCCGCTGCAACAATCGAGAACAGCACGTTCCGACAGAATAGCGCGCTCGGCCACGGCGGGCAAGGAGGGCCCACGCCCACCGGCGGCTGGGGTGGAGGCGCGATCTTCGTATTTCGCTCCACGCTGGATGCAGCGGGGTGCATTTTCGATGACAACGACGCGCTAGGCACCGGCCAGTCGGGCGGTGCAATGCATAACCAGCAGTCATCGCGGGTGTCCCTGCGAAACTGCACATTCGTTCGCAACCGCGCGGCCGAAGGGGGTGCGATCCGGAACGCCACACTTGCCGAGTTCGCCGCCGTCACCTGTCAGTTCGATTCCAACTGCGCCGTTTGCAGAGGTGGCGCGATCTGGAACGATGCGGTCGCCGACGCAACGTTTGTCAACTGCTCCTTTTACCAGAACCGCTGTGAGTCTTCTTGCGGCGGGGGGGGCGGGCAGTGCAACGTCTTCACGTCACAAGGCGGGGCGGTCTATGAAACGTCTCAAAGTCTGTTCGTCAATTGCGCCGTCGCGGCGAACTTTGCCAGCATGTCCGGTGGCGCGCTTTACATCGAATCGGGCGGAGCGCCGACGCTCGTGAACTGCACCATTGCTGCCAACAACGCCAATTCCGGCCCCGGCGGCATCGTCATCGTACCGCGAAATCCGCCCTCACCAAACCCCGCGATCCTCAATTCAATCATCTGGGCGAACAACGGAACTCAGGTCTCGGGGCCGGCTGACGTTTCGTTCAGCAACATACAAGGCGGCTTTCCCGGCACGCAGAACCTGAACGCCGATCCGTTGTTCGTAAACCTCGGCGGCCAAAACCTCCGCCTCCAAACCAGCTCACCCTGCATTGACGCCGGCAACAGTCCAGCCGTTCCAGAGGATACGGCCGACCTAGATGCCAACAGCAACACGACCGAACAGACGCCCTACGACCTGGCGGGCGATGCGCGGTTTTTCAATGACCCGTTCACGCCTGACATCGGCGTACCCATCATCGACACCGATGGCTTTTTAAAAGTCGTGGACATGGGGGCCTACGAATATTTCCTGGAGGACTGCAACTCGAACGGTATTCCCGATGACTGCGATGTGTCATGCTCTGGGTTGGGCGGCCTCTGTACGACCCAGCCTGGGTGTGGATCGAGCCCTGACTGCAACAGCAATGGCAAGCCCGACGAGTGCGACGTGCTGGGAAACAGCCAGGACTGCAACTCCGACGGCACGCCGGACGAATGCCAGCGCGGGCCGGGCCAGGTCCGCAGCATCTGGCGGGCCGGCACGCCCTGCACGACGCAGCAGGCCGTGCGCGACTGCTGGAGCAACGCGGCGAACTGGTGCCCGGACCTCGTGCCCAACAACGGAATACCGCCGCTGAACACCTATTCCGTCACCATCCCCGCCACGCAGCCGGCCACGCTCGACATCTCCCCCACGCTCGATAACCTGACCCTCCAGCCGGGCGGGGCGATCGAGGTCAACGACGCCAGCGGGGCCAACGTGCGGACGCTGGCGGTCGATGGGCCGATCGTCAACGAGGGGACGCTGCGGGCCACGGACCGCGAGCGGCTCGTGATCGACGCGCCGTTGATCGACCAGGTCGATCTGAACCCGGACTGCAAGGTGCGCGCCGGGGGAGTGATCGAGGCGGTCGACGGCGTGCTGGGGCCGGGGGAGGCGGGCCACCGCAGCATCGTCGAAATCAACGGCAGCGTCGTCCGCGGCGGACACGTCCGCACCAGCGGCGACTTCAGCGAGGTGCACCTGATCGGCGGGGCCGAACTGATCGACGTCTGCGTCCGGGGCGTCGTCGTGCCCGACGGGCAGGCCGGGGCATTCGGCGGCGACATCACCAACTCGGGCGTCCTGCGCGTCGCGCCCAACAACGGATCATTCACCGTGCTCGCCGCGATCGGCGCCGACGGCATGTTGCAGGGCGATGGGCCGGTCGCGACTTTCGACCAGATCAACGACTGCGTGACGCTGGGCGGGCAGGCGTCGGCGCGGCTGGGCGACTTCAAGTCGTCGTTCACCAACGCGGCCAATCACCGCATCGACGGCGCGGGCATCGTCTTCGGCGGCCTGACGAACCAGGGGCTGGTGCTGGCCAACCACGCCGGCGCACAACACCTGATTCTCTTCCCGCCCGGAGAAAAACGCAACGACGGCCTGTTCAAGGCCGAGGGCCGCGGCGTCCTGCGGATCGAGTCGGACGTGGTCGGAAGCGGGGCGTTCGCCGCGCAGGCCACGGCCGCGACGACCACGACGCAACCGGCGGAGATCCGTATCCGGGCCCACCTCACCGAAGACCCGCCCGGCAGCAGCGGCGGTTTCTCCGTTCGCGGCGGCGAGGTCCGCGCCGGCCGGCCGAACGTGCACCTGATCGTCTTCAACTGCGGGCCGATCGTCGTCGAACCGGACGTGGTGCCGATGGCCCTGTTCGACAGCAACAACTCGACCATCAGCGGCGCGAGCGGCTGGACCATCGGCAACCCGGCCGCCAAGGGGAGCGCGACGTTCAACCTGGTCAACCAGTCGGTCGGCGTGGTGAACGGCACGGTGCGCATCCGTTCCAATGGCGTCCTGAACATCAACAACTCGTCGCTGACGGCCCAGGACCTGATCATCGAGCCGGGCGGGCAGATCAACGTCGCCAGCACCGTTGCGCTGTCCGGCTCGCTGCGGATCGGGCTGACGCTGCCGGCCGCGAACTGGTCCTGGGCCGACGAGGCGGTGCTGCGCTTCAGCGGCGGGCAGGCGGCCGACCCGTCGCCCGGCTCGCTGTCGGGCTGGGCGCTGCTGGAGGCGGCAGGCGCGGACACGGGGACGAACGGAGGCCCGGACGACCTGCACTTCGGGGCGCTGGAGTTGTCGTCCGGCGCGCACGTCAGCCTGATCGACTTCGCCGACAACGACGGGACGAAAGCGGCGGAGGCCGTCTATTGCCGGTCGCTCTCGCTTTCGGCGGGCGCGGTGCTCAACCTGAACCTGCTGCACCTGTACGTGAACGGGCAGGAGGTCGGTCCCGGCCCGTTTGGTGCGGGAACCATCGAAAACGAACCGCGCTCCGTCCTGCTGCCCGGCGACTGCACGGACGACGGACAGGTGACGCCCGACGACGCGCCCTGTTTCGTCGCCGCGCTGCTGGGGTTGGTGGCGAACCCGGCGGCGGACCTCAACGGCGACGGCCGGACCGACGGTCGCGACGTGCAGGCGTTCGTGGATTCGCTGATGGGCCTTTAGCAGCCGGCACCGCGGCCGGGCGTTTCGTCCGCGGACATTCTGATCCCAGCCGCGGGCGCGCAGCGCGGCGCATCCCAATCCCAGCCGCGGGCGCGCAGCGCGGCGCATCCCAATCCGAGCCGCGGGCGCGCAGCGCGGCGCATCCCAATCCGAGCCGCGGGCGCGCAGCGCGGCGCATCCCAATCCGAGCCACGGGCGCCAGCCCGTAGACCGCGGGCTTGCGCCCGCGGCTCGGAAAAGACCGGTCGCCGCGGCGACCGCCTCGGAAAGGGGGTCGGAAATGGGGCAGCGGGTCCGGAATGGCGCGTGCGGCTGGCCCCTTGATTCGCACGACGACGGGCGGGTACAATGAGGCCGTGAGCGCAATGTTTCGACACCTGATCGCCCGCTGGTGGTGGCCCGGAGGAAAAAACGCCGGAGGGTGACGATCGCGCGCAGATAGCCGCAACCTGAAGATGACAACCCCCGGCGTGACGAACGCCGGGGTTTTTTTTGTTGGTATGTCGCGGGAAGCGGGAGTCGTCGAACGCATGAGTCTGCGGTCCGCCATTCAGACGGTTGTCCGCGGCGCCGCGCTGGACGAAAGCGAGGCGGCCGACGCGGCTGCGCGCCTCATGGACGGCGGCGCGCCGCCGTCCCAGATCGGCGCGTTGCTGGGGGCGCTGCGCGTCCGCGGGGAGACGGCGGAGGAGATCACGGGGTTCGCGCGCGCGATCCGCGCGCGGGCGTCGCGGCTGCCGATCACGGGGGACGACCTGATCGACACGTGCGGCACGGGCGGCGACGGGTTGGGCACGTTCAACGTGTCGACGGCAGCGGCGGTGGTGGCGGCGGCGGCGGGCTGCCGCGTCGCCAAGCACGGCAACCGGGGCGTGTCGAGCGGATGCGGCAGCGCGGACTGCCTGGCGGCGCTGGGCGTTCGGCCGGACCTCCCGCCGGGGCGCGTGGCGCACTCGATCGCGGAGGCGGGGCTGGGCTTCCTGTTCGCGCCGCTGTTTCACGAGTCGCTGCGGCAGGCGGCGGCGGTGCGGCGTGAGATCGGTTTCGCCGGCCTGTTCAACATCGTGGGGCCGCTCGTCAACCCCGCCGCGCCGACGCGACAACTGGTTGGCGTGTTTGAGTCGCGGCTGGTGGGGGTGGTGGCCGAGGTGGCGCGGCGGCTGGGAGCGCGGCGCGTGCTGGTGGTGCACGGCGAGGACGGGGCGGACGAGATCTCGCTCTGCGCGGCGACGCAGGCGTGCGAGATGCGCGACGGTCGGCTGCGGGAGTTCACGATCCGGCCGGAGGATTTCGGGCTGCGGCGCTGCCGGCCTTCGGACGTCGCGGGGGGCGACGCCGCGGCGAGCGCGGGCGTGGTGCGCGAGGTGCTCGGCGGGAGACGGGGGCCGCCGCGCGACCTGGTGACGCTGAACGCGGGCGCCGCGATCCACGTCGCGGGCCGGGCGGAGTCGATCGGCGAGGGGGTGCGGCTGGCGGCGGCGGCCATCGACAGCGGACGCGCGCGGGGCGTGCTGGAGGTCCTGCGTCGGATTTCGGAGGAGGAAGGCCGGTGAAGGCGATGCTCGCCGAGATCGTCCGAACCAAGCGGGCGGAGATCGAGGCCCTGCCGAACGACGCGGGGCCGGCGGAGGCCCCGCCGCTGCGCGACTTCGCGGCGGCGCTGCGACGGCCCGGGCTTTCGGTCATCGCGGAGATCAAACGGCGATCGCCGTCCGCCGGCGCCCTGCGGGACGATCTGGACGCCGAAGCGCTGGCCCGCGCCTACGCGCGCGGCGGGGCGGCGGCGATCTCGTGCCTGACGGACGGGCCGCACTTCGGCGCGCGGCCCGACGACCTGCCGCGCGCCCGGGCCGCGACGACGCTGCCGCTGCTGCGCAAGGACTTCATCCTCGACCTCCGGCAGGTGCGGCAGTCGCGGCGCCTGGGGGCGGACGCGGTGCTGCTGATCGCGCGGCTCCTGAGCGTGCCGCAACTGACCGACCTGCTGGCGGCTGCGCGGGCGCTGCGGATGGCCGCGCTCGTGGAGGTCCACGACGAGGCCGAACTCGACCGCGCCCTGGCGTGCGGCGCGGAAATCATTGGCGTGAACAACCGCGATCTGGACACATTCCGGGTGTCGCGCGATACGGCCCTGCGCCTGCGACCGCGTATCCCGCCCGATCGAATCGCCGTCGCCGAAAGCGGGATCTCGCGCCGCGAAGACCTGCTGCGCATCGAGCGCTGCGGATACGACGCGGTCCTGGTGGGCGAGGCGCTGATCCGGGCGGCGGACCCGTGCGCCGGGCTGCGCGCACTGGCGGGGAGCAGGGCATGACGTACGTCAAGATCTGCGGCATCACGAACGGGGAGGACGCGCGGGCAGCGGTGGAGGCGGGCGCGGACGCGCTCGGCTTTGTCTTCGCCCCGTCGCCGCGCCGGATCGCTCCCGCGGCGGCGTACGAGATCGTCGGGGCGGTCCGCGCGCGGACGCTGACGGTCGGCGTCTTCCGGGACGCGCCGCTGGACGATGTGCGGAGGACGGCCGGCGCGTTGGGGCTGGATTGCGTCCAACTCCACGGCGACGAACCGCCCGACTACTGCGCCTCGCTCGGCCGGCCCGTTCTCAAGCGGATTGCCGTCGGCGAAGACGACTCGCCCGCCCGAATTCGTGAGCGGATGTCGCACTATCGGGTCTTCGCCTGTCTGCTCGACCCGGGGGCGGGCGACGGGCAGGCCTTTCGGTGGGAACTGGCGGCGGGGCTGGACGGACGGATCGTCCTCGCGGGCGGCCTGACGCCGCAGAACGTGTCCGCGGCCGTCCGGCAGTTACGCCCGATCGGCGTGGATGTCTCCTCGGGCGTCGAACGCGCGCCCGGACGCAAGGACCCGGACCTGATGCGCGCGTTCGTGGTCGCGGTGAGGGACGCCCATGTCCGCTGAACGTCCGGTGTCGCTGCCCGACGCCCGCGGCTATTTCGGCCGGTACGGCGGCCGATTCGCGCCCGAGACGCTCATGCCCGCGCTGCTCGAACTGGAGCGGGCCTACGCCCGGATCCGCCGCGACGCATCCTTCCAGGAGCATCTCGATCAGGTTCTGCACGACTACGTCGGCAGGCCGACCCCGCTCTCGTTTGCCGGGCGACTCACGGAGTGCGCCGGCGGGGCGCGAATCTACCTCAAGCGCGAAGACCTCAATCACACCGGCGCGCACAAGATCAATAACGCCCTCGGACAGGTGCTGCTCGCGGCCCGGATCGGCAAACGGCGCATCATCGCCGAGACCGGCGCGGGTCAGCACGGCGTCGCGGTCGCCACGGCCGCCGCTCTGCTGGGCATGCCCTGCCGCATCTTCATGGGGGCGGTCGACATGGAGCGCCAGCGGCTCAACGTGCTGCGGATGCGGCTGCTGGGGGCGGAAGTCGTGCCGGTCGAGTCGGGCAGCCGCACGCTGAAGGACGCGATCAACGACGCTCTGCGCCACTGGGCCACCGACGTGCGCGAGGCGCATTACGTCATCGGCTCGGTGGTCGGGCCGCATCCGTATCCGATGATCGTCCGCGACTTCCAGGCGGTCATCGGCCGCGAGGCCCGCCGCCAATGCCAGGAATCGCTCGGCCGACTGCCCGACGTCATCGTCGCCTGCGTCGGCGGCGGTTCCAACGCGATCGGCATGTTTCATGCGTTCCTGGACGACGCGGTCCGGCTTGTGGGCGTCGAGGCCGCGGGAGCGGGCCTCGACCTCCGGCGGCACGCCGCCACGCTTTCGGCGGGTCGGCCCGGCGTCCTGCACGGCGCGCACAGTTACCTGCTCCAGGACGAATACGGCCAGGTGTCGGAGGCCCACAGCATCTCCGCGGGCCTGGACTATCCCGGGGTCGGCCCGGAGCACGCCTACCTGCGCGACCGCGGCCGCGTCGAGTATCGCAGCGCGAGCGACCGCGACGCGCTCGACGCTTTCCGGACGCTGGCGGCGCTCGAAGGCATCCTGCCTGCGTTGGAGGCCGCCCACGCCGTCGCCGAGGCCCGGCGCATCGCCGCCGAACTGGGCCGCGATGCGGCCGTCGTCGTGAACCTGTCCGGCCGCGGAGACAAGGACCTGGACCTCGTGGAGGCCGCGACATGACCGCAGCGCCGGCACGGGCCTCGACGATCCACGGCGTGTTCGAGCGGGTGCGCCGCGAAGACCGAATCGCGCTGATTCCCTACCTGATGGCCGGGTACCCGACGCCGGACCGCGCGCTCGAACTGATCGGCGCGGCGTCGCGCGAGGCCGACCTGATCGAGATCGGCGTCCCTTTTTCCGACCCGGTCGCCGACGGCCGCTCGATCCAGCACGCCGCGCAGGTCTCGTTGCACAACGGATTCCGACTGCGTCCGTTCCTCGACGCGCTGGCGGCGTCGCCGCCGGCGTGTCCGGCGCTGCTGATGTCCTACGTGAATCCCATGCTGGCGTACGGGCGCGACCGGCTGCTCGCCGATCTGGCGGCCCTGCGCATCGCCGGCCTGATCGTCCCCGATCTGCCGCTGGAGGAGACCGACGATTGGCGCGCCGCTGCCGTCGCGCACGGCCTGTTCCTCGTTCATCTGGTCGCGCCGACCAGTCCCGACGAGCGCATCCAAGCCGCCGCCGACGCCACCGACGCGTTTCTGTACGCCGTCAGTCTCGCCGGCACCACCGGCGCGCGGCCGGAACTCGATCCCGGCTTGCCGGTCTTTCTCCGCCGCATCCGCCGGCTTACCGACAAGCCGCTCGCCGTCGGGTTCGGCCTGTCGTCCCCCGATCACGTCCGGGCGCTGCGCGGGCTGGCCGACGGCGTGATCGTCGGCAGCCGAATCATCGAGGCGGTCCGGGCCGGCGAATCTGCATTGGACCTGATCCGCGTCCTGCGGGACGCCACCGGGAACTGAAGCCATGCTGATCGTGATGAATCCGCACGTGAACGAGCGGGAGGTCGAGGTTGTCTGCCGCAGGATACGGGAGGCGGGGTTGACGCCGCATCCGATTCCGGGAACGACGCGCGTCGCCATCGGCGTCACCGGGAACACCGCGCCGGTCGATCCGGAGCCGTTCCGCGAGTTGCCGGGCGTCGTCGACGTCATCCGCGTAACACGGCCGTACAAACTGACCAGCCGCGAGATGAGGCCCGACGACACGATCATCGAGGTCGGCGGTGTCCGCATCGGCGCGGAACGGCCGGTGGTCATCGCCGGTCCGTGTTCCGTGGAGTCATACGAACAAACGGTGGAGACGGCCCTGCGGGTCCGGTCGCTCGGGGCGCACCTGCTGCGCGGGGGGGCGTTCAAGCCGCGCTCCAGTCCCTACTCCTTCCAGGGGCTGGGCGTCCGGGGGCTGGAGATCCTCGCCGAGGCGCGGGCGGTGACGGGCCTGCCGCTGGTGACCGAGGCGGTCGGCACGGAGGTATTCGACCGGGTCGAGCAGACCGCGGACGTCGTGCAGATCGGGGCGCGGAGCATGCAGAACTTTCCGCTGCTCAAGCGGGCCGGGGCGAGCCGGCGGCCGGTGCTGCTGAAGCGGATGATGTCCGCGACGCTGGAGGAGTTCCTGCTGGCGGCCGAGTACATCATGGCGGAGGGGAACCACAACGTGATCCTCTGCGAGCGGGGCATCCGCACGTTCGGCGAGCACTCGCGCTACACCCTGGACATCAACATCATCCCGGAACTCAAACGCGTGAGTCACCTGCCGGTCTTCGTCGATCCCAGCCACGCGGCCGGCCGCCGACAGAACGTCATCCCGCTGGCCCGTGCAGCGCTGGCCGCCGGCGCGGACGGGCTGCTCGTCGAGGTCCACCCCGCGCCCGACCAAGCCCTGTCCGACGGGATGCAGTCGCTCACCCTCGACGCCTTCGAGGAACTGATGTCGGACCTCCCGCGCTGGACGCCCTCGGCGCGGCCCGCGGAGGTGCACGTCCCATGAGCGCCGCCACGACCCGGGCCGCCGCACCGCTGCACCTCGTCCGACCCGGCCTGCGCTGCCCGGTCGCGCTTTTCGAGGCCCGCTACGCCGGCCGGCCGCACTCGTTTCTCTACGAATCGCTCACCGGCCGCGGCAAGCGCGGCCGTTACTCGTTTCTGGGCGGGGCGCCGCGGCTCGTCTTCCGCGCCCGCGGCGACCGCATTCGGCTGACCCGGGAGGGCCGCGACGAGGTCCGCGCCGGAGACGCGCTGGACGGCCTGCGCGGCGTCCTGGCCGAACGGCCCGAACCGCCGCCCGTCGCGCCGTTTGCCGGGGGCGCCGTGGGATACTTCGCTTACGACATCGTGCGGCAGTTCGAACGACTTCCGAACCGCGCGACGGACGACCCGGCCACCCCCGACGCATACTTCCTCGTCCCCGATGAAATCATCGTCTTCGATCACCTCGAGCGCATGACCCACGCGATCCTCTACGGCCGGTCGGCCGACCGCGCGACGCGGACCGACATCGAGTCCGCGCTCGACCGCTGTCCGCCGGACGACGGCGCGCCGCCCGCCGCACTGCCGCCGGTCGTGGAGGGGCCGATCCTTGAATCGAACATGAGCGCCGCGCAATTCGAGGCCGCCGTCGAGCGCACGCGCGAACACATCCTCGCCGGCGACATCTTCCAGGCGGTCATCTCGCAGCGGTTCAGCGCCCCGTATCCCGGCGACCCGCTGCGCCTTTACCGGGCGCTGCGGCGGACAAACCCCTCGCCCTACATGTATTACCTGGACCTGGCCGATCACCACGTCCTCGGTTCGTCGCCCGAGGTGCTCGTCCGGCTTCAGGATCGCGTGGCCGTCTCGCGCCCGCTCGCCGGGACGCGTCCGCGCGGCGCGACCCCACATGAGGACGAATCCCTGGCCGCCGAACTGCTCGCGGACCCCAAGGAGGCCGCCGAACACATCATGCTCGTGGACCTCGCGCGGAACGACCTCGGCCGCGTCTGCGACTATGGATCGGTCCGCGTCACCGCGCTGCGCCGGATCGAGCGCCACCCTCGAGTCATGCACATTGTCTCAGCGGTCGAGGGCCGGCTGCGCGACGGCGCCGACGCGCTCGATCTCTTCCGGGCGGCGTTCCCGGCGGGGACCGTGTCCGGCGCGCCCAAGTGCCGCGCCATGGAGATCATCGACACCCTGGAGCCGACCCGCCGCGGCGTGTATGCCGGCGCGATCGGCTACCTCGACGCCCGCGGCAGCATGGACCTCTGCCTCGCCATCCGAACGATCGTGGTCCGCGGCGGCCGCGCGTTCGCGCAGGCCGGAGCCGGAGTCGTCGCCGATTCGCGGCCCGACCGCGAGTACGCCGAGACCGTCCACAAGGCCCTCGCGCTGTTCCATGCCCTGAGCGTCGCCGGAGCCGCGCCATGATCCTGCTGATCGACAACTACGACTCGTTCGTCTTCAACCTGGTCCAGTACTTGGGCGAATTGGGCGAGGAGCCGCAGGTCGTTCGCAACGACCGCGTGTCCGCCGCGGCCGTCCGCGAACGCGCGCCGGATGCCATCGTGATCTCGCCCGGCCCCGGCCGGCCGGAAGACGCGGGCGTCAGCGTGGCCGTCATCCGCGAACTGAGCGACGAAATCCCGATCCTCGGGGTGTGCCTCGGCCACCAGGCCATCGCCGTGGCGCTCGGCGGACGGGTCGTCCGCGCCGCGCGGGTCGTTCACGGCCGCGCCACGGACGTCCAACACGACGGACGGTCGATCTTCGCCGGCCTGCCGTCGCCGCTGCGGGCGGGGCGGTACCACTCGCTCGTCATCGACCCGCAGGGCCTGCCGGCGGAACTCGAGGTCTCGGGCCGCACCGAGGACGGGCTGATCATGGCGGTGCGGCACCGCACGCGTCCGCTGGAGGGCGTGCAGTTTCATCCCGAGTCGGTGCTGACACCGCAGGGCCGCGGCCTGCTCTCGAACTTTCTCGCCGCTGCGCGGGCGTTCGCCGAAGAGCGCCGCGCCGGCGGCGCGCAGGAGACGACAGCCGTTCATTAGCAGGTTTCATGATCACATTGTCCGCGGGCTTGCGCCCGCGGCTCGGATTAACCGTCGCGCCGGGGCCTGCGCGCGGATAGGATGACGCTTTGCACGGGGGCTTGTGCCCGCGGCGCGGATGATGCTTTGCGCGGGGGCTTGCGCCTCGCGCCTGGGATCAAGGGGGGCATTTCGGGATTGGGGGTGGGCGCCTTACGCTGGCCGGGATGCGACGCTGGTCGGTCGTGCCCAACCCGGACGTGCCCTTCGAGGTCCGCCACGAGGACGAACTCCTGCTCGTGGCCGACAAGCCCGCCGGAGTCGTCACCGAGCCGGGCAAGGGCCACGCGGCGGACAGTCTGCTCAACGGCCTGTTCGTGCGGCACGCCGCGCGGCTCCAGAACCTCGGCGAGCCGCGCGACTGGGGGCTGCTGCACCGGCTGGACCGCGACACGAGCGGACTCGTGCTCGTCGCGCTGCGGCGAGAGGCGTACGACGCGCTGCGGACTGGCTTCGAGAAGCGACAGATAAAAAAGGTCTACTGGGCGGTTGTTGCCGGCGAGCCGCAGCCGCGCCAAGGCGTCATCCAGCGGCCCATCGTCGAGGTCCGCGGGCCGCTCAAGCGCGCGACGCTGCGGCGCGACGGCGCGCCGGCGATCACGGCCTACAAAATCCTCGCACCGGGCCGGGGCGTCAGTCTGATCGAAGCGCGGCCGGCGACGGGCCGCCTGCACCAAATTCGGATTCACCTTGCGTCGCTGGGCTGTCCGGTGCTGGGCGACACGATGTACGGGCGGTCGGCGGCGCACGTCCGCGTGCCGCGGCTGTGCCTGCACGCCTCGCGGCTGTCGTTCGTGCACCCGGGCTCCAGCCGCCGAATGGAGGTCGCAAGCCCGATGCCCGCGGACCTCGCGCCGGTCCTGCGGCGGTTCGAACTGGAAATGCCGGGCGAAGAATGAGCGCGGAGCACGAATGTCGGTCGTGCGGCGGCACCGGCGAGACGCCGGTGCCACACATTATTGGGAAGACGCCCGGGCCACGGCATCGCGGGGTGGGCGGCAGGATCGTAGGGTCGGTCGTAGGATTGTAGGGTGGGTGGTACTCCACCAACCTGAACATGGTGGGTCGAGGATTGCAGGGTGCGCGTGACGCCACGCACCATCCGGTCGCTCACCGTCCGTCGATCGGCAGGCCCGTGAACTTGCCCTCGAAGACCATCCTGCCGTCGACAAATCCCTGGACGCGGCAGATCGTGCGGCGCGGGCGGACCTCGAGCGACTGGCCGACGAGGATCAGCCGCGCCGGCGGTGTCACGATCCCGCGAAACTTCACCTCGTCGATCCCCCCGAAGGCCATGAAGCGCCGGTCGTTCAGGATTCGCTGTGAGAAGAACGCCGCCATCTGGGCGGCCGTCTCGACCATGAGGATTCCGGGCAGGATCGGCCGGCCGGGCAGATGGCCGCGGCACCACCACTCGTCGGCGCGGACGTCGCGGAACGCGACCATGACCTGCCGCTGCGGGTCGAGGTGGAGGATGCCGTCGATGGTCTGGAACTCATAGCGCTGCGGAAGCCATTCGTAGACCTCGTCGCGCGAGACGATGGTGCGGGAAAGGTCCACCGAGGCGAGATCGAGGATCGGGACAGGCGGCATGGATGCTCCGACGGACCCGCGGGGGCGCTGGCAGTCCGAATGGCCCCCCGGCTGGAGATTGGGCGCTTTGGTCCACCGCGCCGACCGGGACTATCCGGCGCCGGGCGGAACGGACCGGCCAACGACCGGCCGTCATCACGCATTTCCGCCCGGCGGCAGAACGCGCGCGACGCCGTCGGCCGGAGGCGTCAGTTGTCGGCCGATGGGACCTGCGGGCTGTCGGAGGAGCGTACTTCCAGGATTTTCTTGCGGATGTCCTGGGCGACGGCCTTAAGGTCCTGCATCATCTTGCGGACCCGGGTCCCGGCGGCCTTGTTGCCGCCCTCGGCCTTTGAGATGTCGTCCGCAACCGACTCGACCAGTTGCCGCAGTTTTTCGTATTCGACCATGAGTCAATGCCTCCGAAGGGGGGACCTCGGTTTTGCCGATACCGCGCCTGGGGGCCACGTCCCAGAATCACCGCTGGGAGGGCAGTGTATCGCGTCCGCCGGGCCGATTCAAAGGAAATCATCCGCGGAAGGCCGGCCGGGCCGAGCGTGAAACCGGGCCCGCTCGTGCTGCTGGAAAGGCCGATTGGCCGACCTCGCCGGCGCCGGTTCTTAGGGCTGAGGGGGACGTCGTCGCCTTGGAATCGAGCGGCGCAGCACGGCGGGAGAAATCGAGGCGTGGGGTCGTCTGTTATGGTCGCAGAAGACCGGTCACGAAGGCACAATCCTGCGCCCCACAGGATTGGGCATTGCGACCCGCCGGTTCGGGGCCGACGTGCCGTCGGGGGCATTCCGCTTCCCTTCGACACCTTGGAGCGGCTACAATTAGGACGTTCCCGGGAGACCTCCCGGGGGGCATCCACGGCAAGATTGCGGTGCGGCAGTCCCTCGGCCGCGCGCCTGCCCGCAGGTGTCAATCAGGAGAAGGACGCTCATGAACCATCGTACGCGCCATTCGCGGAGCGGCTTCACCCTCGTGGAGTTGCTGACGGTCATTGCGATCATCACACTGCTCATCGGCATTCTCGTCCCGTCGTTGTCCACCTCGCGGGCGACCGCCATCCGGGCCGCGATCAAGGCCCAGATCAACTCCATCGTCACCGGCTGCGAGATGTTCCGGCAGGACGAGGGCGAGTATCCCAAGTCCAACCCGTTCACCTACGGCCCCTTCGGCAACCTCGCCGCGCAGCAGGCAGCGATGGACGCCTGGGAGGTGCGAGACGCCTCCGCCAACCCGCTCCAGGGCGCGCACCTCATCGTCGATGCGATGGTCGGGCGGGACTTCCTCGGCTACGACCCCAAGCCCGGCACGACCTTGGGCAACAGCATCAACAGCCGCTGGTTCCCCAACCCCGATCCGACGGACGGCGTCCGCCGCCCGCGGCGCAATGCCTACATCCGGCCCGAGGGGATCTCCACCGCGACGCTGAACAAGCCGCCCGAGGACGGTTTCGGCGTGGTGCCGACCACCGCTCTGGGCGTGCCGCTTCCGACGGCCGACAACGTCCTCTGCCCCGTGTTCATCGACAAGTTCGGCTTCCCGCTGGTTTACTTCCGCGCCAACCCCAAGGCCACACAGGCGACGCCCTACATGCAGAACTGCGGCTCGTCCCCGGACCTCGATGCGAACATCAGCGGGGGTGTTTATGACGGCCGGGACAACGCGGTCTTCACCAGCAGCCGTACGGCCGTCGATGCCCGCCATTACATCTATGACGCCAACCAGCCCAGTCCGCCGCTGACGCCGGCCCAGTTTCCGGCCTTCCCGCCGCTGCAGAACCGGTTCGCCGAGTTCATCCGCTCGATCCGCGCGACGACCTACACCAACGCCAACCCGCCGCAGATCCAGCAGCCGCGGCCCGTCAACGCCGACTCGTTCATCCTGCTGTCGCCGGGCAAGGACGGCATCTACGGCACGCTGGACGACGTCGCAAACTTCGACGTGCTCTCCGAAGAGCGCTGATCGCGCTCCTCGTCTCGCGCTTCGTAGAACCCGCTTGCTGACCCAGTGACATCCGCTGCGCGGACGTCAAGGGCGGGCGCGCGCGGCTCGGTTTGCTCTTCCGAGCCGCGACCTCCCATCGGCACGACTGGCGGCCCAGCGCCCCGCCGGATAGGATCATCACGCCTCGGACTGCGCCGGACACACAGCCCCGTCGCACCGATGGGCAGGAGCGGAACCATGAGCGAGTTGAACGGAAAAGTCGCGTTGGTCACGGGGGCGTCGCGGGGCATCGGGCGGGCCATCGCCCTGGCGCTGGCCGATGCCGGCGCGGACGTGGCCGTGAATTACTCCCAGTCGCAGCAGGCGGCCGACGACGTGGTCCGGCAGATCACCGCGAAGGGCCGCCGCGCCAAGGCGTACAAGGCGAGCGTCGCCGTGCTCGACGAGGTCCGCGCGATGGTCGAACAGGTGCAGAAGGACCTCGGCACGGTCCAGGTGCTCATCAACAACGCCGGCATCAACCGCGACCGCACCTTTCAGAAACTCTCGGCAGAGGACTGGAAGACCGTCATCGACACCAACCTCAACGGCCAGGCCTGGGTCACGCAATGCGCCCTGCCAAAGATGCTCGAAAGCGGCTGGGGGCGGATCGTCTTCGTCTCGTCGGTGAACGGCCTGATGGGCAGTTTCGGCCAGACGAACTATTCGGCGGCCAAGGCGGGCCTGTTCGGGTTCGCCAAGGCCCTGGCGCGGGAACTGGCCCGCAAGAACATCACGGTCAACTGCGTCGCCCCCGGATTCACCGAGACCGACATGACCGCCGGAATGCCCAAGGAGGTGCTGGACAAAATCATCGGCGGCATCCCCGTCGGCCGGCAGGCGAAGCCCGACGAGGTCGCCCACGCCGTGACGTTCCTCGCCTCGCCGCGCGCGGCCTACATCACGGGCGAGACGATCAGCGTCAACGGCGGGATGTACATGTAAAGCGCTGCGCGGGCACGCTGACGGTCGCGTGCGGTGCTGGTCTCTGGTTTTTTTTGGCCGCCCGAATCCGATCCAGACGGGTTAATAAACGAACAGCATCTCGCGGTACTTCGGCAGCGGCCAGTAGCGGTCGTCGACGATCGTCTCCAGTTCGTCCGCCACGTTTCGCACCGCGCTGATCGCCGGGATGACCTCGTCCCGGTAGTAGCGCGCCCGCTTCAACTCGTCGTGTGATTCCGCGTCGGGCCGGCCGCGCCGCGCGTCCAGGTCGTCGATCGACGTCTTCAGCCGGCTCACCCGCTCGACGACGTCGGCCAGCAGCCGCTCCTGGCTTGCGGACGGCTGCGCGCCGGCCGCCCGCGTCTGCGCCAGGGCGCCCGCCACGTCGGCCTGGTAGCGAATCGCCGCGGGCAGGATCATTGTCCGGGCGATGTCCGAGGTGAGCAGCGCCTCGATGTTCAGCGTCTTGCAGTAGTTCTCGACCATCACGGTGTAGTTGCTCTTCAGTTCCGCCTCGTTGTAGACGCCCTGGCGCCGGTACAACTCCCTGACCTCGGGCTCCAACTGCACCGGCAGCGCGTCGACGCACGTCCGCAGGTTCGGGATGTCGCGCCGCTCCGCCTCCGCGTGCCACTCCTTCGAGTAGTTGTCGCCATTGAAGATGATCGGCTCGGCCTCCCGCAGCGTCTCTTGGAGCACCTTCTGCACGGCCGCGTTGAAGTCCATCGTCAGTTTCGCCTTCTCGATCTCGTTGGCCAGGAAGTCGAGCGAATCGGCGACGATCAGGTTGAGAAAGGTATTCGGCCGCGCGATCGACGCGCTGGAGCCCACGGCGCGGAACTCGAACTTGCCGCCGGTGTACGCGAACGGCGACGTGCGGTTTCGGTCCGACGCGTCCTTCGGCAGCCGCGGCAGCGTCTGCACCCCGACCTCCAGGAAGCCGCCGGCCCGGCCGGCCTCGCGCCGACCGGCGACGATCCCGCGCACCACCTCGGTCAGCATTTCGCCCAGATAGACGCTGATGATGGCCGGCGGGGCCTCGTTCGCACCGAGTCGATGGTCGTTGCCCGCCGTGGCAACGGCCGTCCGCAACAGTTTGCCCCACTTCCACACGGCCCGCACCACCGCCGCGAGGAAGACGAGGAACTGCGCGTTGTCGTGCGGGGTCTCGCCCGGGTCGAGCAGGTTGTTGCCGCGGTCGTCCATCAGCGACCAGTTGTTGTGCTTGCCGCTGCCGTTGATGCCGGCGAACGGCTTCTCGTGCAGGACGCAGTGCAGCCCGTGGCGCGCCGCCGTCTTCCGCAGCACTTCCATCAGCAGCATGTTGTGGTCGGCGGCGACGTTGGACGGCTCGAAGACGGGGGCGACCTCGAACTGCGCCGGCGCGACCTCGTTGTGCCGCGTCTTGATCGGAATGCCCAGTTTGTACAATTCCCGCTCCGCGTCCTGCATGAACGCCAGCACCCGCTCCTTAATCGAGCCGAAATAGTGGTCCTCCATCTCTTGGCCCTTGGGCGGCCGCGCGCCGAACAGCGTCCGCCCGGCGTTGATCAGGTCCGGCCGGAGCAGGTAGAACCGCCGGTCGATCAGGAAATACTCCTGTTCCGGGCCGACCGTGCTGACCACGTGCTCGGCTTTCGTGTCGCCGAAGAGCCGAAGGATTCGGACCGCCTGCCGCGACAGGGCATCGATGGAGCGCAGCAGCGGCGTCTTCTTGTCCAGCGCGTGCCCGGTGAAACTGCAGAACGCGGTCGGGATGCAGAGCGTTGTGCCGTTCACCCCCTCAATCAGAAAGGCCGGGCTGGTCGGGTCCCACGCGGTGTAGCCGCGGGCCTCGAACGTCGAGCGGATGCCTCCGGACGGGAAACTCGACGCGTCCGGCTCGCCCTGGATCAGGCGCCTACCCGAAAACTCGAGGATCGATTCGCCGCCGTCGGTCGGGGACAAAAAGGCGTCGTGCTTTTCGGCCGTCGACCCGGTCATCGGGTGAAACCAGTGCGTATAATGCGTCGCTCCGCGGGCCACGGCCCAGTCCTTCATCGCGCCGGCGACCACGTCGGCCACCGACAGGTCCAGCGGCTCGTTCCGCCGGATGGTCCGCAGAAGCCGCGCGAAGACTTCGTTGGGCAGGTGGGCCTGCATCACCTTCAGACTGAACACGTTCTGTCCGAACACCTTCTCCAGCGGCTCCGCCCGGTAATCCACCGTCTTGACCGGCGCCGCGCCCATCGCGATCGCCTCGACCGCCCGCGCACGACAATTCTCCGCATTCATCCCCGTCTTCTCCCGGCGGAGTTCCGGCCGCCACACGACCTACGGCCCCACCCCCGCGCCGGTTCGCGTCCGGCGGCAAAACCGCCCGCGCGGCCCCGGCACCGTGGTGATGATGACCGTTTCGCCCCGCCTCGACCAGCCCGCAACAGCGCGACACCGGCCCGCAGCGCCCGCAAGGGCGCCCTGCCGCCATTTGAATCCCCCGCCCGTTCGGCGGGCGGGTTGAGGGCGGGCGCGACCCCTCGTACCATGCGCCCGAGGGTGCCGCCATGCCCGAACCGACCCGCGTGGAGAAGGATTCCATGGGCCCCATGACCGTCCCCGCCCACGCCCTCTGGGGGGCGTCCACCCAGCGGGCCGTCGAGAACTTCCCCGTCTCCGGCTACCGCTTCGGCCGCCGGTTCATCCGCGCGCTGGGGCTGATCAAGCAGTCCGCGGCCGAAATAAACCTCGAGATGGGCCTTCTGCCCGAACGGACCGCCCGCGCGATCATCGCCGCCGCGCAGGAGGTCATCGACGGCCGGCTCGACGACCATTTCGTCCTCGACATCTTCCAGACCGGCTCCGGCACGAGCACCAACATGAACGCCAACGAGGTGATCGCCAACCGCGCGATCCAGGTCCTCGGCGGCGCGCCCGGCAGCAGGGAAGTGCACCCGAACGACCACGTCAACGTGCAGCAGTCGTCCAACGACGTGATCCCGACGGCCATTCACGTCGCCGTCGCCGAGGCGCTCGTGGCCGACCTCGTTCCCGCCGCGAACCGCCTGCACGCCGAACTGGCCAAGAAGGCCGCGGCGTTCGACGCGATCGTCAAGATCGGCCGCACGCACCTTCAGGACGCCACGCCCATCCGGCTCGGGCAGGAGTTTTCCGGTTACGCGGCCCAGATCGCGCTGGCCGAGCAGCGGGCGCGCCAGGCCGTCCGCGCCCTGCGCGAACTGCCCATCGGCGGCACGGCGGTCGGCACGGGCATCAACGCCCACCCGGAGTTCGGCCGGCGGATGGCCGAGCGGCTGGCGAAGAAGACCGGCATCGAGTTCGCCGAGGCGGGCGACCATTTCGAGGCCCAGCACGCCAAGGACGCGGTCGTCGAGGCGAGCGGCCACGTGCGCACGATCGCCGTCTCGCTGACGAAGATCGCGAACGACCTCCGCTGGCTGGCGAGCGGGCCGCGCTGCGGCATCGGGGAGATCCGCCTGCCCGCGACGCAGCCCGGCTCGTCGATCATGCCCGGCAAGGTCAACCCGGTGATGTGCGAGATGGTGCTACAGGCGGCGGCTTGGGCGATCGGGGCGGACGCGACGGTGGCCTTTGCCGCCGCGACGCTCGGCACGTTCGACCTGCACGCCGGGATGCCGGTGATGGCCCACCCGCTGCTGGAGGCGATCCGCATCCTGTCGCGGGCGATGACGATCTTCGCCGAGCGCTGCGTCGCGGGGATCGAGGCCGACGAAAAGCGGTGCGCCGAACTCGTCGAGCAGAGTCTGGCGATGTGCACGAGTCTGGCCCCGGTGATCGGGTACGACCGCGCGGCCGAGATCGCCAAGAAGGCCCACGCCACCGGCCGGACGGTGCGGCAGGTCTGCCTCGACGATAAGGTGCTGCCGCCCGACCAACTCGCGCGGCTGCTCGACCCGGGGGCCATGACCCGCCCCAGCGCAGACCGCGTCGGCTCGGGCGGGGGGTGAGGGATTGGCGAGTAGCGAGTGGCGAGCAGCGAGTTAGTGAGTTAGTGAGTTACGAGTTTGCGGCAACGAGGACCTAACGCCCCGTAATCGGGCGTGCCGACCCCTTTTTTTGCGATTCGTATCGCGCCTCGAACGGCGCCGTTCTCCTGACCTACTGCTCGCCACGCGACACTCGCTACTCATTCCCCGCTTCCGGCTGCGGCTCGGCGGCGACGGGCGGCGACGGATTCGGCGCCTCGCCGAGCACGCCCAGCGTTGCCGCGTTCGATGACAGCGACCCGCAGTCGTCGGTGACGAGGCAGGTGTACTCGCCGGCGTGCGAGGCGTCGAAGGGGCTGATCGTCAGGTTCGCCGTCGCCGCCCCCGAAACCGGGCCGCCGTCGGCCAGATTCACGCCGTTCCGCCGCCAGCGGAACGCCGGTGAGGCAACCGTCGTCTCGATCGACAGTTGGGCCGTCCCGCCGACGGCCACGAAGCGGCTGCGCGGCTGGGCCGTGATGACCTCGGGGTTCGGTCCCCAACGTGCCCAGTAATAGGACATGTGTTCCCCGGCGGTAGTGAAAGAGCCGCCGACGATCAAGTCCCCGGCAAACTCGGCCAGCGCGAAGACCGATACATTACTGGTGGAGCCAACACCGGAAGCCAAGGGGCGCCAAACGGCACCAGTCCACGCGGCGATTCCGCGGGCGCTGACGCCGCCGGCCATCGAAAAGTTGCCCCCTACGATCAACTCCTCATTGTAAACAGTCAGCGCATAGACGGTTCCTCCGGTGATGCCCGATTCAAGCGCGTGCCACGCAGCGCCGTCCCAGCGAGCAATCCGGTTGACCGACGTCCCTCCGGCGGTGGTGAAGGTTCCCGCGGCAATCAAATCGTCCTTGTACGCAACCAGCGCGTACACCGTGTTGTTCATACCCGTTCCTACTTCGTTGAAATCCCTCATGGTTTAACCAAAGGGTTGCCGAATGAAGGGTTATGGACACTCGACGCAGCAGGACGCGGTCGCCGGTGGCGTTGGCCAGGATGGCCTTGCGGGTC
>Ga0187893_10002645_pt1 | contig 38776 bp, 33 predicted proteins | sample MA1701074metaG_FD_139574 | JGI IMG/M metagenome (GOLD analysis project Ga0187893, IMG submission 139574) | White microbial mat communities from a basaltic lava cave in the Kipuka Kanohina Cave System on the Island of Hawaii, USA - MA170107-4 metaG ... | reverse complement strand
TGCTGAAAGGTGGCCATATTCCAGAAGCACCGATGGGGGAGTCACTTTCACAAGAATAGATATCTATCCTGATACACCCAGTATACCTTTCATGTACTGGAACCAGATTGTTACTCGCGACCAAGCCGTTTTTAACTTTGCCCGACTCGCGAACGGTAACAGTATTTACATGCGAAGGAGCAGTGATGCCGGGGCGTCTTGGGATTCTTTGGTGGTCATTTCCGACAGCGCAGGTGTGATACATAGCGCAGCAGCTTCAGGAGATACCTTGGTACTTGCTCATACTCGAAGCACCTGGAAACGGATACTCAGATCAGCTGATAATGGCAATACCTGGACGGATGCTGATGAGTCATTAGATTATTCTGCCAAAGCATCCTTGAGTCCGGGGCTACTGCACCTTGCCCAGACGTCGTATTCAGGGAGTAGCATTGAGATCGAGTATCGTCGCTCCACAGATCTCGGTAATACATGGCAACAAACTACCATCCTATCCACAATTGACCAGTATAACTCAGCGGATCCAGTCACTACAACTTACGAGCAGGCCGGGAAGGTGGTTATCGTTGCGGCATGGAGAGATTCCAAGTACGGTCAAGGAGGTTTTGTTGGCGGAAGCATTCTCGCTAGATTTGGTATTGTAGGCATTGATTCGACGACGTGGTTTCCAGAACAGGTGCTTACACAAATTCCTTACGGTTACTTACCCGCACTATCCGCATCAAACGGCAGGTTTGCTGCTGCCTGGATGATGGATCGAGAAACCAGCCCGCTGTCACAAGTCAGGGTATCAAATGACACTTCTTGGGCCCCATCTTTTGACCCTTCAGGAGGGCACACAGTGGCGGTTACAGGAATTGATGTGGCCATATCAAAAAATGCAGTTCATGTTGTTTGGGAAGCGAAGCAGGCAAGAAAGCCAGATTACTATGTTGTATTCTATCGCCGGGGTGTGTTTCAAACTACAGAAGTGTCGCTTGAGGATCGAACATCCCCGGATCTGGTAAGACTTGAGCAGAATTATCCCAACCCGTTCAATCCCGCTACAACAATTAGTTATTCGATTCCAAAAAGGGGCAAAGTATCGTTGAAAGTTTATGATCTTATCGGAAGAGAAGTTGCTGAATTAGTGAATGAGGAAAAAAGCCCAGGAACTCATAACGTGAAATGGGAAACCGGAAACTTCGCCGGTGGCGTTTACTTCTACCGTTTAAGCACAGACGGAATTACGGTGACAAAAAAAGCGATACTCCTGAAATGAACAACGGCAAGAAAGGAGAAGATTAAGTTTACAAAAACGGGGGCGGCCTCCGAGTCTGCAGACAGCTGACACCCTCCTCATTGATAATCTCACGCGCTTTCAGTAGTTTTACTTCCGTTCACATAGTCACCATTCAGTTTTGGAGATTTCACATTGAGCATCCTTGTCGTCGGTTCCCTCGCGCTTGATTCAATTGAAACACCCTTTGGCTCCGTCGAAAATGCGCTCGGCGGCTCGGCCACGTATATCTCGATTGCCGCGAGCTATTTTGCTTCTCCCATCCGGCTGGTTGGCGTTGTAGGCGGCGATTTTCCGAAGGATGCAGTGCGCTTTCTCGAATCACGGGGCGTTGATATGGAGGGATTGGAAACCGTGAAGGATGGCAAAACGTTTCGCTGGGGAGGAAAGTATCACTACGATTTGAACACCCGCGATAGTTTGTACACACATCTGAACTGCTTTGAACATTTCGATCCGAAGATTCCGGAAAAATACAAGCACAGCAAAAGCGTTTGTCTCGGCAATATCGACCCCGTGCTTCAACTCAAGGTTCTGGAGCAAATCGAACAGCCGCGACTGGTTGTCTGCGACACAATGAACTATTGGATCGAAGGTAAAAATGCCGAACTGCGAAAGACTCTGAAGCGCATCGACATTCTGATTGTCAATGATTCCGAAGCACGGCTCCTTTCCCAGGAGCCAAACCTGATGAAGGCAGGCCGAGCCATCAGGGCGATGGGACCGAAGATTGTCATTGTAAAAAAAGGTGAACACGGCGCGCTGCTGTTAACTGACGAGATTGTGTTTTCCGCGCCGGCGTATCCCATGGAAAGCATTTTTGATCCCACAGGCGCCGGTGACGCATTTGCCGGCGGACTCGTGGGCTGGCTGGAACGCACGGGGGATTTGTCCGAGGCGAATCTTAAGAGGGCTGTTATCTACGGAAGTACGCTCGCTTCATTTTGTGTTGAGAAATTCAGTGTTGAAGGACTTGCCGATCTCACCTATCTCCAGATTCAGGATCGCTTCAGGGAATTCCGTGAGCTTTCCCATTTCGACGAAGATTAGATTCCTTTTCTTTACGGACTCAGCGGGAACCTGTTTCACTCACCGCGGCGTTAGTATGAGTGCACCCGTATGATGATCGTTACGACGGACGCCATTGTCCTCAAGGCGATGAAATACGGGGAGACAAGCAAGATTGTCACTTTGTATACGCGGGATTTCGGCCGGCTTTCGGTTCTTGCGAAGGGGGCACGGGCACGCAACAAGCGATTTGGTTCTTCACTTGAGCCTCTGAGTTGTGTTTCAGCAGTGTTTTACAAGAAGGAGCATCGCGACCTGCACCTGCTGACGCAATGCACGGTCCGGACACCGTTGCGCAGAATCCCCGAAGATCTGGAGAAGCTCGCCGCAGCGATGGCTTTGGTGGAGCTTGTCCTTGGCGTGGCGCACCAGGAAGAAAAAAATGAGGAAATGTTTGCCCTTCTTTGCAGTACACTGGCCGCCATCGATATTGCAACAAAGAACGTCGGAAATGCGTTATACTTCTTTGAAGTCAGGTTGTTTGATATTCTCGGATTCAAACCGAATTTCCATGCATGCCTTCGCTGTTCACGTCCTCTTGAAGAAATCTCAACGGGGGTTTCCATTGAGATTCTTCATGGCGGGGTGATTTGTGATGGCTGCTCTGCAATGCCGAGACCGGGACGGAGCATTTCGGCGCCTGCGCTGAAGGTGCTCCAACGACTTCAGGTTCTTGCCGAACCCGGATTGAGCAGCACAATTTCTTTGCACGCGGGACTCCGGGAAGAACTCGCGGATTTTCTTGATGCGTACCTCAGGAACCACGTTGAAGGATTGAGGCCATCAAAATCCGGGAAAGTGTTTTCAGAGATCTCAAAACAAAGAATTCATTTGCATAACTAAGGAGAGAATATGTCGAAGTTAGCCGTTCTTTCGTCATTGGTGTTAGTGGGAATCGGAGTATTGCTCGGTTTGGTACTTGCTCCATTGCCGGATGGACAAGGTGACTCCATGCTTGGCGGTCGGGATGTGAGGATCGGAGCGCAAGTGCCGGTTGCTAACGCGAGCTTTGATCTCAAGAGTGCCAGCGACGCGTTCGTTGCGGTTTCAAAAGCTGCAACACAATCTGTTGTTTCCATCACTGTGACAACCGCGGGAAGAGAAAACAAGAATTCGCAGAGAGACTTCTTTCATTTCTTCGGTCCCGATTTCAAAATGCCGGAACCCGAACCTTCACAGGGCTCCGGATCGGGCGTTATCATTGCGGACGACGGGTACATTGCGACGAACAATCACGTGATTGACGATGCCACTACGGATGGCATTGAGGTCGTCCTTCATGACAAATCCCGCTACAAGGCAAAGCTGATCGGAACCGACCCGACGACAGATCTCGCCGTCATCAAGATCGATGCGAAGGGACTTTCCGAAGCCGCGCTCGGTAATTCGGATGAAGTGCAAGTTGGCGAATGGGTGCTCGCGATCGGCAATCCGCTCGGATTAAACTCGACTGTTACAGCCGGTATTGTCAGCGCAATTGGCCGCAACATTCGCATCATCAACGATTCCTATGGCATCGAGAACTTTATTCAAACGGACGCGGCGATTAATCCCGGCAACAGCGGCGGTGCTCTGGTAAATCTCAAGGGCGAAGTTGTTGGCATCAATACGGCGATTGCCACGACAAACGCGCGCTACCAAGGCTATGGTTTTGCAGTCCCCGTCAATCTGCTGAAGACCGTGGCGACTGATTTGATCAAGGACGGCAAAGTTCGCAGAGGTTACATCGGTGTCCAGATACAATCCGTGGACCAGACAATGGCGGACGCTCTTGGCCTTTCAAAGGCGCAGGGCGTTATTGTGCAGAGTCTCGTAAAGGGTGGAGCGGGCGAAGGTGCAGGATTGAAGGAAGGAGATGTCATCATTTCGGTGGACGGAAAGGAAGTGAACGAGGCGAACGAACTGCAGTCATACATTGCCACCCGACACCCCGGCGACGTCGTTCTGCTAAAAGTTTTTCGCGATGGTAAATCGATCGATCGCAAGGTCACGCTGAAACCGCGTGATGAAGAAAAAGCGGTGACAGCATCCAACAAGGATGTTGAAGAAAAGAGTAAATCCGAAAAAACGGCGTCGGTGTTGTCCATTGATAACATCGGACTCTCGGTGCGTCCGTTGAATTCTGAGGATAAGAAAGCAACCGACGTAGAGAAAGGCATTGTGGTTGAATCGGTGAGGCCCTACAGCGAGGCATTCAGCAGGGGCATCGCAGCGAATGATATTATCGTCGAGGCCGACCGCAAGGAAGTTGGATCTCCGAAAGAGCTTAAGAGCATCCTCGATTCACGGAAGAAAGGGGAATCGGTGCTGCTTCGGGTGAAGCGCCAGAACGGTGCCACTAGTTATGTTGCCATTCAAATACCAAGGGACTAAGCCAATAGTCATTGAAGAGTCCAAATGCCCCGTATGGAAAGATGCGGGGCTTTTTTTCGCCCTTTGCTGAACGAGAGCTTGACTATTCCGCAGCAGGATGCTATATTTTTTGCAGTTTTTGTTGACTAAATCTACTCCCAGTAAGGAGGAGAAGACTTCAGCGCAGAGATCTACTACAGAGCTACCAACGGCAAGCTCAACTCGAAAGTTCTGATTCTAAACCAGAACTACGAGCCGATGAGCGTGATCAACGTGAAGAAAGCGATCATCCTTCTTTATCTGGGAAAGGCCGAACTTATCGAGGCAAACAAGGGACGCGAGATCCGGTCAGTATCGGCAGCAATGCCGTTTCCAAGCATCGTCCGGCTTTCGGTGTATGTCAGGATTCCCTATAAGAAGATCATCCTTTCGCGCAAGAATATTCTCCGCCGTGATGGTCACCGATGTCAGTACTGCGGGCGGACGGATATGACGCTCACGGTTGACCATGTTCATCCTGCGTCCAGGGGAGGCGAGGAAACGTGGGAAAATCTGGTGTGTGCTTGCGTTGGATGCAATAATCGTAAGGGTGACAGGACTCCAGAAGAATCACGCATGCCGCTTCACCGGACGCCGATGCGTCCGAACCACGTGACGTTCATCCGTCACTTTGTGGGAAGTCTTGACGAACGGTGGAAGCCATACCTGTTTCTTCATTGAACGGCTGAATGATGTGCGGTGAGGGATTGATTCCGTTCCCCCAGGACAATACGGGAAAGAAAGTCTTCGTTGACACGAAAAACAATTCTCAGCGGGATGCGGCCGACTGGCAAACTGCACCTCGGTCATCTCGTTGGAGCGCTGGAGAACTGGGTTGCCCTTCAGCATGAATACCGCAACTACCATCTCATCGCCGATTACCACGCACTTACCACCAACCTGGATTCATCCGGTATTCATCAGAACTCCATCGATATGCTCATCGACTGGCTCTCCGCGGGAATTGATCCGGCTGAAAGCCCGGTGTTCAGACAATCGCAAATCAAGGAGCACACAGAACTTCATCTTCTCTTCTCCATGCTCATCACAACATCACGACTTGAACGGAACCCGGCGGTGAAGGAACAAATGCGCGATTTGAACATCGAGATCATAAGCTATGGACATTTGGGATACCCGGTGCTTCAGGCGGCGGACATTCTCTTGTACAAGGGGGAGCTTGTTCCGGTGGGCGAAGATCAGCTTCCACACGTGGAAATCTCTCGTGAGATAGCCCGGAGGTTCAACTCACTGTATGCAGTTGTTTTCCCCGAGCCGGAGGCGAAGCTCACAAAGTTTGCGCGTCTTCCGGGACTGGACGGCATCGACAAGAAGATGAGCAAGTCAGCGGGGAATACGGTGCTTCTTTCTGATTCACCGGAAGAGATACAAAAGAAAATCCGGACCGCTGTCACCGACCCGCAGAAGGTCCGCAAGAACGATCCCGGCAGACCCGAAGTCTGTCTTATTTTCACATATCACAACAAGTTTAACAGGAGTGAAGTACCGGAGATTGACGCGAATTGCAGGAGCGGAGCGCTCGGATGCGTTGATTGCAAGAAAAGAGTTGCGGAGAAAATTGCAACAGCTCTCGCTCCGATCAGGGAAAAGCGAATGCATTATGAATCACACCCGGATGAAGTCATGAATATTCTGCATGACGGAGAAAACCGCGCGCGCCAACGGGCTGTAGCTACGATGAACGAAGTTCGAACTGCTATGAGTGTTGGCTAATGAGTACGTACCGTGTAAAACTGACTGAGTTTGAAGGCCCGCTGGATCTGTTGTTGTTTTTTATCAAGCGTGATGAGCTCGATATCTACGACATCCCGATTGCACGGATTACAAAGGAGTTTGTTGAGTATCTGCACCTGATGGCGACGCTGGACCTCGAAGTGGCCGGTGAGTTTATTGTCATGGCGGCAACGCTGATGCAAATCAAGGTGAAAATGTTGCTTCCGCGTGCCGAGGGGGAGGAGGAAGAGGATGACCCCCGCGCTGAATTGGTCCGCCGTCTCATCGAGTACAAGCGCTATAAGGAGATGGCACTTGAAATTTCCGGGATGGAGGATGAACAACGCAGGGTGTATTACAGGAAATTTTTCACTGCTGATCCGAAGGTTCACCTCGTTGACGAAGAGGACGATATCCTGAAGGATGTTACTTTGTTCAATCTGATCACGGCGTTTAAACGCGCGCTGGAGGCAATGCCGCGCAAAGTTGTCCATGAAGTAAACCTGATGAACGTCTCGATCGATGAGCAAATGAGCTTTACATTGGATTACCTGCGCGTTCACAAGCAAACGACACTTCTCCGCCTCGTGTCGCATATGACCGAGAAGATGCGCATCATCGTGACAGTGATTGCACTTCTCGAAATGACCAAGAATAAAGTTATCTCACTGGCGGCAGCTGATTCCGGTGACGATATAGTGATTACACAACTGACACTTCAGCTTTCACTTTCAGAAACGGCTGCATGAGCGAACAACTGCATCTCGGTGGTTCCATCCCTTCAACGAAGGATGTTATCGAAGCGCTTATCTTTGCAAGCGATGAGCCGCTTAGTCTCAAAGACATCATGACGATTTTCGGAACTCTTGATGATGCTGAACGTCCACGCCGGATCAATGAGGACACGATCCTCGAACACATTCAGAAGCTGAATGAAGAGTATGAGCAGACCGGCCGGCCGTTCCGTGTGGTGAAGATCGCAGGAGGGTATCAGTTCGCGACGCAACCACACTTCTCCGTCTGGCTTGGCAAGATGCTTAGAGAAAAATCCAAGCGAAAACTTTCCGTTTCCGCGCTGGAGAGTCTCGCGGTGATCGCGTATAAACAGCCCGTAACAAAACCCGAAGTTGAAGCAATTCGCGGCGTGAACGCTGACTATGTCTTACGAACACTCCTCGAGCGCAATCTTGTTACCATCGTCGGTCGCGCGGCTTCACCGGGACGTCCGCTTTTGTACGGCACCACTAAGGAATTCCTGAAGCACTTCGGCATCAACGACCTTTCTGAATTGCCCAAGCCCCGAGAGATTGACGAACTCATGGCGGAGGCCGAGTTCGAAGTCGAGAAGCAGTTGCTGAAGGAAATGGAAGCAAAGCAGGGTGAAGCGGCCGGAGCAGGGGGCGAAGGGACGTCGTCGAGCCAAAGTGTGACATTCGAGGAAAAGAGGCTGAAATTGCTCGGAGAGCAAACGCGCTTGTTGTGCGTGATAATCGATCAGGATTGGGACAGCCCAGAAGAACTGAGCCGCAAGCAGCAGGAGCGGGAGAAAATAAGCAAGTGGTTTCAGGCGAAACTCTCGGCGCTCCAGGAGGACTAAATGAACAAGAACAGCCAGCAAATGAAGGACTCGGTGGGAATTCAGGACCCGAATTGGTGGAGGATTCTGGATTGGATGGCGGAGAACATCCCGACGGCGGTGATAGAACAATCCCAAAAGGCGACTCTGATACCGTCGGTGGATCAGCAGCTACAGGACCTCCTGAAACACGCCGAAACACTGGAGAAGTCAGCGGGGACGTTCTCGATGGCGCTACTGGAGGTGATGGCGGAACGGTACCCGAACGGCGAGGAAGAGGAAATGACAGACCAGGAGGCGGACGAACTGGCGGACAACCAACACAAAGCGAAGCTGATAGTGAAGGGACTCCTGGAAATCCAAGACGGATTTCGCTGAACCCGCAATAGTGTTTACGCAGATAGGCGGAGCCCTGAAAGTTCACGATCGGACGGCGTTTGACTCAATAGCGCAATTACAATACGTTAAAGTTGGAGCCACCTATGAACGAACCGACAAAATCACAGAAGATGACATCCGGGGAAAAGAGGCTGAAATTGCTCGGAGAGCAAACGCGCTTGTTGAGCGGGATAATCGACCAAGATTGGGACAGCCCAGAAGAACTGAGCCGCAAGCAGCAGGAGCGGGAGAAAATAGGCAAGTGGTTTCAGGCGAAACTCTCGGCGCTCCAGAACAGCCAGCAAATGAAGGACTCGGTGGGAATTCAGAGCCCGAACTTGGTGGAGGATTCTGGATTGGATGGCGGAGAACATCCCGACGGCGGTGATAGAACAATCCCAAAAGGCGACGCTGATACCGTCGGTGGATCAGCAGCTACAGGACCTACTGGAACACGCCGGGACACTGGAGAAGTCGGCGGGGACGTTCTCGATGGCGCTACTGGAAGTGATGGCGGAACGGTACCCGAACGGGGAGGAAGAGGAAATGACGGACCAGGAGGCGGACGAACTGGCGGACAACCAACACAAAGCGAAGCTGATAGTGAAGGGACTCCGGGAAATCCAAGACGGAATCTCCGAAACCACGTAATAAAACCGCAACAAACGAGCGAGCACCAGTGTTAGGCCAGTTGACGAGGACCGCTTCGAGAATCTCACGAAGGACCCCGTCTAAGGGATTGCCGGTTCCCTTCTGATTGTTCCGGCGTACGCCGAGTAGATTTCGTTTTCGTAAGAATCATGTATCTCAAGCCCTCCCGGTCTGTTTCCTGCCGTCGTAACCACTAGAACCGGACGATGTTCCCACTCCTCTCTAACTTTTCCTCGGGCAAAGTATTCCTAAATCTGTTGCTTCTTCTCGGAAGCTTCCGGCGTGTTAAATGGGTGCGAATACCATGAGCGCGCTCGCGTATATGTCAGCGACAGGTAGGCGATCCGTTCGTTGTCCGCAAGAAGAAGAGTGGAATCCGTTCCCCGATCCTTGATCCAATTGATTACACTAGCTTGTTGATCAGTCAGGTGGATATCGGATCGATGCAGAAAGCTGATGGATGTCAACCACGCGGCATTGTCCAAAAAGAAGACCGTTAGCAATCCCGCAAAGAGGAACCTGGATTTGAGTCGGCGGCTCTGCTTGAGTTTCTGAATCGCTAAATTCAACATCGGCAAGCCGATGAAGAACAATGATGTCCAAATGTACCCGCGAGTAAAGTGAAGAGGTTGTAGCGACTTCATGAAGTAGCTGTGGTTTGCAAGCAGAAAGGCAATACCAAACCAGCAAAGCAACAAGCGATTTTCGCTTTCGGCGAAGAACCCTGTGCGGTTGTCTTTCCCCCACAATCTCCAAATTGCAAATGTGCTCACCAATCCGTATGCTGGGAGCAAACTTTCCCAAGGAAGTTCCAGGGTTGCTGCCACTGCGTCATCAGGACCTCGTGTGTCGGAAATCCGGGAAGATAAACGAGGTAGTACCATACATGCGCGCTGAATAGCAAGACGATCCCGGCAATGAGCCAAAGGGGAAGGTTTTTTCCCAAGAGCAGTTCGACAAAGACCGAGAGCGTGAGTATTGCGAGAAGCTCCACTCCGTGCGGTGTTCCGGCAAAGAACTCGTAGAGACCGATGGCAATTCTTGCGCAAACCAGCGCGGCGAAGAATCCGAAGATGACGTAGACGATTCCGGGAGAGGTGCCCGTGAGAAAAATGACGACTCCAAGAATTAAAAGGTGTGGTTGAAAGTAGATTCTCCGACTGGCAGGATCCGGGTCGCAAGGATTCTCGTAGAAAAGGGAGAATGTCCCTGAATCGAAGTGGCCGCGGGCGTTGGCAAGGCAGTAGGGCTGATCCCCTTGGATGAAACCCGTCGGGATGAGTCCTTCATTAAGGATAAAGTGCGAGAAATAGGGAACGGCGGCAGGAAGAATGAGGATGACGGCGAGGAGCCAGCGTGATGAAATCAATCGCGTGTTTTTCTGTTCCAGCGGCGTCATTAATGTTGCGAAAGTACATAGAACGAGGTCAAGCTGCAAGCACGAAGAAAACAAAAAACTCCAACAACATCTGAGTCGGTTCGACTGAACCGTTACCTCAGCATGTGCGGCGTTTCATCCAGACGTTCTGCCGACGAGCGTATTCAGTCCGGCGAAGTGGAAGTGAATGGCAAAGTTGTTCTGGAATTGGGAACGCGTATCACTCCCGGTAAAGACAAAGTCGTTGTTCAGGGAAAGCAAGTGACACAAGTGGACGACCTTGTGTACCTGGTTCTCAACAAACCAAAGGACACCATCACAACAATGGATGATGAACGCGGACGAACAACCGTGATGAGTCTCGTCCGTGCAAAGCAACGCGTGTATCCCATCGGGCGGCTTGACCGGAATACGACGGGTGTTCTGCTGTTCACCAACGACGGCGACTTCGCGCAGCATCTCATGCACCCGAAGTTTGAAATTCAGAAATCGTACGCTGTGACATGTGAAACCGCATTGAAGCCGGAACATATCGAGCAACTTCGGCGCGGTATCCGGCTTCTTGATGGAAAGACGAAGCCTGCTCATGTGTATGTGCTTCCCGGCGGAAGGGGAAAAGAGATCGGTGTTATCATTCATGAAGGGAAAAACCGGCAGGTGCGAAGAATGTTTGAATCACTTGGGTACGAAGTGAAAAAGCTCGACCGCGTCGCGTATGGTCCGGTAACAAAGGAGGGACTTGCCCGTGGTGGGACACGCAGCCTCACACGACACGAGGTACGCGAACTCAAACGGATCTCCGGAATGACATCAGAATGACAACAAATCACTTTGAGAGGAACCCATGAGAAACCTGCTTCTTTTTTGCGTTGTCGTGTTGCTCATCTCAGGTCATGCCTTTTCATCCGAAACACTCCGGATGGTTCTTAAGGAGCAAAGCGCTAAACTCCTGAAGCAGTCTCCTGCGAAGGAGGGCGACGGCAAAACGGCGTATCTTCATTTTGTCGATGCTGTTGCGCGGGAACTTCAAAAAATCGGCGACAAAGAAACAAGCGCGCGCCTGACAAGGGCAATGGTTGATCCCAATGTGAAGGACTTTCCGAAATCGGAATTTGCGTGGGTGACACATGCGTTTGCCCGTGAGTACTACAAGGAAAGCATCATCAAAGAAACTGCAGCCCTGATGAAGTTTCAAACGTTTGCTTCAACGATGCCCAACCGGCAAAATCCTGAATTCATAAAGCAAAAAGAGTATCTCCAAACGCTGGCAGGAAAACTTGGGTTGAACTTCAAAGACGTGGATGGGTATGTGCAGGAAATTTGGATCGGCGATGGCAAACAGTCGTTTGGTATCATGTCTCACTCTGATGTTCAGCCGGTTGATCCGAAGGAATGGTCGCACGATCCCTGGAGCGGTGACATCATCAATGGAAAAATCTGGGGCCGCGGTTCCGTTGACGACAAGGGTCCTATTGTTGCGGTCATGTACGGCATGCGTGCAATTCTGGATAGCCGGCTTTCGCTCAAGAAGAAAATCATTCTTCTTGTGGGCACCGATGAAGAATCCGCCAACGAGGACGTTACCTACTACCTGAAGACAAATAAGGCCCCTGATGAAACCATCGTTGTTGATTCCAACTATCCGGTAGTGTGTGCTGAAAAGGGATGGTGTGGTGTGTGGCTGGAGATACCGAAAGATGCAGGCGCGGGAGAAGGACATGGCATGCTGGTCGCAAGTATTCATTCCGGTTTTTCCCCATCAATCGTTCCTGAAAGAGCGACGGCTAGAATCCTGAATGTCGGGGGACCAATGTCAGGGGGAAAGAACTTTCTGGATGACAAAGCGGCAGCATTTATGAAGCGCCGGAAAAACTCAAGATTAACAGTTGAGGTCGCGAGTGACACATTGGTCGTGACTGCATTCGGAAAGTCAGTGCATTCTGCTTCGCCGGAGAAAGGGCACAATGCGCTTATGGACTTGATGGTGTTTCTCGACAAGGATGTCGTGGTTTTGCCCAATGCCAACGGTTTGATGGCAAAGTTTGCTTCGACGTACATTGGATTTGAATTGAACGGCAAGAGTCTGGGGATTGCCCACAAGGATGATTTCATGGGTGAGGTTTCGGTTTCGACGAATATGTTTCATCAAACCGATTCAACCGTGATGATGATGTTCAATTTCAGAATTCCCAAGGGGCTTCCGATTCCCAAAGCTGAGCAGGCACTCAATGAGCGGTTTGAATCATTTGGGTCAAAACACGGTTTCAGATTCCACGACAAGAGGTACATGAGTGAACCGTTGTACAATGATCCGAACAGTGCTTTTGTCCAGAAGCTTCTCTTGATTTACAACACCATCACAGGTGATAGCCGTCCGGCAGAATCCATTGGCGGAGGTACATACGCGAAGCGAATTCCCAATGCAGTAGTATTCGGTCCGGCGCTTCCTCACGAGGAGTACAGAGGCCATCGTCCCGATGAATATCTTGAAGTTTCAACACTCGTGAAGAACGTTGAGATCCTTACACACACGATGGTGGAATTCGGGATGTAGCTTGCTTGAAGAAAGTAACAGGAAAGCGGAAATCTAAAGCGGATGTTCTGGTTCGAGACTTGCCGGCATTTTGCGACTACACATGCCGACATGCGGATTTTGCACCGGCTTCAGCGAGTGGCGCATGCAGGCGTGAACAAGCTGTCTATTGTTCCTTGTTCGACGCGTACAACAACAAGAACAATGTTTGTCTTGGAAGGGTCGGTCGGAAGTAAATTTCTTAAACCGCTTTCACCACGACAATCGTCTGGTCGTCATGCTGATGCGCGTTGCCGGCGAACTCCTTAAGGTTTGCAACAAGCCGATCGCGCAGATGCTCTGCTGAAAGCGAGAAGTTTGTTTTCAGCAAATGTTCCAACCGTTCTTCACCAAATTGTTCGCCGCCGTTTCGTTGTGCCTCTGTTACGCCATCTGTGACAAAGAGAAACACATCACCCTGTCCATAACAAAGAGTTTGTTCTTCGAGCTCCTCTGAGAAACGTCCATCGGCATTCAATCCTAATCCAAGTCTCCGTGGAATTACCTGCTGCACTAAGCCCGAGTCGTGCCTGTAGTGAAAGAGCGGCGAATGTCCGGCGCGCGCAAGGATGATTTCCCGCACCTCCGGTTTGAAGAATGCGCCCATAGCAGTAACGAACGATTTCTTCTCCATATCCTGGCACAGAAGTGTGTTTGTGCGGACGAACAGCTCGTGCGGCGATAAACCGAATCCATGAAGTGATCTCATGATGCCCTGGACTTTCGACATGTACAACGCGGCGGACGTTCCTTTTCCGCTTACATCGCCGACGATAACGTTGAGCCGATTCGGATCGCCGTTGAGAAAGTCGTAGTAGTCTCCACCCACTTCAAGAGCCGGAATGGAAACGCCCGAGATATCCAGCCCCTGAATCTTCGGCGTCGTTTGCGGGAGTGAGGCCATCTGAATACGGCGTGCGATTTCAAGCTCATGTTTCATACGTTCCTGCTCTGCAAGTTCCTCGTAGAGGAACGCGTTCTCAATAGCAACCGAGGCCTGTTTCGCAGCGGCGCCCAGAAACTCCAGGTCTTCGCGCTGGAATGGCGACTCGGAGCGTTTCTCTCCAACGAGTAGGGCACCGATCAATTTCTCCTTCGACCTGATGGGAATAACATACTGGAATTCGTGTGCTACGAGCTTTGTTTTCAATGGTTCCTTGAGTTCGCTGACGCGGAATTCACGAGTGAAGGCTGAGAATGCCCCGACAATCTCACCCTCATTCTCGACGCAAAAATTCTTCCACGACGCGCCGTCGAATCCGTGAGACTCCAGACAGCATTGATGTTGGCCGCGGAAGAACATCACACCCGTGCGTTTGAGGTGCATCAGAGAGGTTATTTTCTCGGTAGTGCCTTTTGCCAGCGTCTGCATATCGAGACGCTTGGACATAACTTCCGCAAGTTCCGCGCCGGCCCTTCGGTAATCGTATTGCTCACGGTGGAACTTCCTTACGATTACACCTTGAACTCGTCGGCCCAAACGCCACGCCACAAACAGGCATACCCCGCCGAGGATCATGAGCACAGATTTCTCAAAAACCTGTCTTTCATCGGAACCTGCCGTTTCATCTAGGACTTCAATGGATGCTCCGGTCAAACGGATGGTAGGTACGTCGGAAACAGCTCGTGGCAATTGTCCCAAACCCCAGATCAATCCAGCGATTGCAAGAAGCGCCCATCCGGTGGATGCAAAGTAGTACTGGACGTTTCTCCGCATACGGATGTCGAGGTTCAGCAATCTGAATTTGCCGATCGTGTAGAGATAGGAAAGGGGAACGAAGACAAGGAAAATCCCAGCGAATCCAAAGTTCTGGAAGCTGATGAAGATGTTCGCGAATGCGACGAGGAAGATTACTATGCCGGTCATGATGGCTGCGATGAGCACGCCGTTTCGCAGTGGAGCCGACATCATTTTGTATTCCGATGAAGCTCCTTTGCGGTAGAAGAACATCACGCCGGCGACGAGTGCTACCATCCCGAAGATCAGGAGGAGGATGCTCACCACGCCATTTGCCCAGGGTAAAGACACAGTGCAAGCAAGCGCAAGCCCATACCCCGTGAAGCAAATCCATTTCCTGCGAATCAGGTCAGGGCGTTCGACGGGAAAATAGTGCGTGCTGTGGAGGAAGAAAGCGAAGCTGAAGAAGAAGCACAAAGAAATCAAAGCGCCGCGCGCGATGGATATCCAATCAGGAAACGGATCCCGTTGAATCAGCGTCGCCATGATGACAAAACCCATGGTGAGCAGGTACAAGCCGACAAGCCGCGCGCCTTTTGTTTCGGGCCGCCGGAGAGCGATGAACGCTCCCGTTCCAAAGAACACCATGCCGCAAACGACAAACAACAGAAGAGCGAAGGGAAATCCAAAATTGGCGAGCGTTACATGAAGCGTGATGATCTGATTGTCCCGCAACACCTCATACTCAATAGTCTTTCCCGATTGCGCTTGCCGCAGATGCAAATCTGCTTCGTTGACGTCTTTGAAGGTTTTTCCGTTGATTGTTGTGATGAGATCGCCGACCTTCATTCCGGCCCGGTCGGACGCCCCGCCAGTTGTTACATCGAAGACGTGTGCGACAGGGTCAACCCCACGCCATCGGGGTTGAAGGTCTAAGCCATTGACGCCATTGTAAGTGAATCTCTTATCGAGGGTAGGCCTATGGATTTCAACCGTAAGAACTTTGCCTGACTCAAGCAGTTTGGCATCGAGGTCATCCTTGAATACAACTTTCATCTCATTGATTGAGGTGATCAGGTCTCCGGTTTGGATCGGGTTTGTTCCGTCCGGCATTGGAACCGGGGCGGTAACGTAAATTAATGACGGCGGATTTTTGAACCAGTTCTCATCCGTAGGTGAACTGCCGAACCGGTAGAACGTTACCATGGTAATCAGCAGGAGGAACCCGGTAACACTGAGAAAGAGAAACCGGAATAACCGTGATGACATTGTGAGTGGGTTCATATCAGGAATGGCTTATCTATGAATTCATACGATGGCAGGACGTCAAAGTTGTTCCGGATGCTTCGTCCGGGGTCAGCATATGGGTTAAGATCGTCGGAGTCAGTAAGAATTCTGCAAAAACTTGTCAAGAAGCATGGTGAAATTCAAAAGGAGAAACGCCGGATGGTTGCTTCTCTGAAGCATTCTCTCTATTTTTGTCGCAATTCACTTCATTTTCTGCATTACACAGAGTACGTGCTTGGAAGTCAAACCACAAGTTGAAGACCTTAATGAACTAATGCAACGCCGCCGCGAAGAAGTGGTCGAACTTCGTCGGATCGGGGTTGAGCTGTATCCGCATCTATTTGAGAGGGACGCGTTCTCAAGGGAAATCATCGAATCATTCAAAGATGACGCACCTCAGAGAACGGTGCGTATTGCAGGGCGTATCATGTCGATCCGGAAGATGGGGAAGGCAACATTCTCTCACATCCAGGATTCACACGGGAAAATCCAGACCTACTTGAAGAAGGATGATCTTGGTGACGCCTACGAAGCTTTCCGGCTTCTTGACATCGGGGATATCATCGGTGTTGAGGGCTTCGTTTTCAGAACGCGCATGGGTGAGATTTCCATTCATGCCACCAAGTACACTCTGCTCGCAAAGTCGCTTCGCCCGTTACCCATCGCAAAGGAAACAAAGGACGAGCAAGGCAACGTCGTTGTGCACGATCCGTTTTCGGATAAAGAGCTGCGATACAGACAGCGTTACGTTGACCTTGTCGTGAATGCGGGCGTCAAGGAAGTATTTCTCAAGCGCGCGAAGATTACGTCATCCATCCGTGCTTTTCTTGATGCGCGCAGTTACCTCGAGGTAGAGACTCCAATTCTTCAACCGCAATACGGCGGCGCGTTTGCACGGCCGTTCATGACGCACCACAACGCGCTCGATATGCCGCTTTACCTTCGCATTGCGAATGAACTCTATTTGAAGCGGCTTCTTGTCGCCGGCTTCGACGGTGTTTATGAGTTTGCGAAGGATTTCAGAAACGAGGGGATGGATAAGAAGCACAATCCCGAGTTCACGATGCTGGAAGTGTACGTTGCGTACAAAGACTACATCTGGATGATGGGAATGGTGGAGGAGATGATCAGCGCAGTTGCACAAGCGGTGAATGGTTCAACGACCATCAGTCTCGGAGGCAAAGCGATTAACTTCGCTCCTCCGTGGAAGCGCATCTCGATGTTTGACGCGATCAGGGAACACACCGGAAAGAACCTTCGGGGACTTGATGTCGCAGCTTTAAGAAGAGTTGCGAAGGAATTGCACATCGAGGTCGCGCCGGGTGAAGGCGCGGGCTCGATCATTGATGCCATATTCAGTGAACGTGTTGAACGAAACCTCATTCAGCCCACGTTCATTACGGATTATCCTGTTGAAATGTCACCCCTTGCCAAGAAGCACCGGTCTGAAGAAGGTCTTGTTGAACGCTTTGAAGTGATTTGCAACGGAAGCGAGATATGCAACGCATTCTCCGAACTGAATGATCCGCTTGATCAACGAGCGCGTTTCGAGGAACAAATGAAACAGCGGGCGCAAGGTCAGGAAGAAACCCAACCGCTTGACGAGGACTTTCTCCGCGCATTGGAATACGGCATGCCTCCGGCGGCGGGCCTGGGAATCGGGATTGACCGGTTGACAATGTTGTTGACCGGGCAGGACTCGATCCGGGATGTTATTCTCTTTCCACAGATGAGGCCGGAACATTAGGGCGTTGTTGTCGGGCCAGACTCTCCGTTTCTCTTACCATTCTATCTCATGAAATCCATCAGCACGGTATTTGCGGTTCACAATCATCAGCCCATCGGCAACTTCGAATCAGTTTTTGAAGAGGCCTATCAGCATTCGTACAAACCCCTGCTGGATGTTCTTGCGATTCATCCATCGATAAAACTCACGCAGCATTGGACGGGCCCGCTGTTGGAATGGCTCGTCAAGCGTCACCCGGAATTGATCGAGAAGATGAAGCAAATGGTCCTCAAAGGGCAACTCGAGCTTCTCACCGGTGCGTACTACGAAGCGATACTTGCAATCATTCCGGAAGCCGACCGTATTGGACAGATACGGAAGCTCAGCGACTTCATTGAGAAGACTTTTGATGTTGAGCCGCGCGGTATGTGGCTTGCGGAACGAGTATGGGAACAACCGCTTGTCGGATCGCTCGTGAAAGCCGGCGTTGAGTTCGTCGTGGTTGATGACACGCATTTCTATCATGCCGGACTCCGGGATGAAGAGTTGCTTGGCTACTACATCACGGAAGAAGAAGGCGCGTTGCTTAAGGTCATTCCGATTGACAATAGGTTGAGATATACGGTTCCTTTTCGTCCGCTTGAGGAAATCCTGCACTATTTGCAGAAGATTGCCTCTGAGGACGGACGCAGAGTTGTTGTGAATGCGGATGACGGGGAGAAATTCGGGGTGTGGCCGAACACGTTCAAGTCCGTGTACGAAGAACGGTGGCTTGAAAACTTCTGCAAGATGCTTGAGGAAAACCGGTCGTGGATTCACACGACGCATCTTGGCGCGTACATTGACAATCATCTGCCGGAAGGAAGGATCTATCTTCCGACATCATCGTATTCGGAGATGATGAAGTGGGCGTTGAATCCGACGGCGTTTGTTCATTTGGAAAGATTTGAAAACCAGCTAAAGGACGCGTCGCTCTACGAAGAAAACGCTTCGTTTGTACGCGGCGGATATTGGCGCAATTTTCTCACCCGGTACCCCGAGGCGAATCACATGCACAAGAAGATGCTTCGACTTGCACATCGCGCGCGTGCACAAAAGAAAAAAGTTCCGAAGAATGTGTTTGAGAAGATTTGGGCAGGGCAATGCAATGATCCTTACTGGCACGGCGTGTTTGGCGGATTGTATCTTCCCAACCTGCGCTTTCCTGTGTATCGCAACCTTCTTCACGCGGAGACAAGGCTCGATGCTCTCGAAGGACGCCGTTCGGTGACAGTCGAGGAAACAGATTTTGACGTTGATGGTTTTCCCGAGGTTCTGATCGAGTCACCCATGATGAATTTATACTTCAAGCCATCGATGGGAGGAAGTCTCGTTGAACTGGACTTCAAACCCGCGCATTTCAATCTTCTCGATATCGTAAGCAGGAGAGAAGAAGGGTATCATCGCCGTTTGCTGTTTAAGAAGAATGAATACGACAACAAGGCGAACATTCACGATGGCGTACTGGTGAAAGAGGAAGGATTGGAGCAGTACCTTAACTTCGATTGGTATCGACATGCTTCACTGATTGACCATTTCCTTGGTGAAGGAACGACGCTGGAATCATTTGCGCGATCCAAGTACCTCGAGCTTGGTGATTTTGTCAATCAGCCCTACGAGTCGAAAACGCGAAAGGTGAACGGCGGCATCGAGCTGACGCTCTCACGCTCCGGGGCGCTATGGCGCGAGACGAAAGCGCATCGAATATTCGTTGAGAAGAAAATACTCTATCGAGGCGAAGACGAAAAGATTGAAACGCGATACATGATACGCAACATGGAAAAAGACCCTGTCAACATTTGGTTCGGCGTCGAATTCAATGTTGGTATGATGGCGGGCGATGCGCATGATCGCTACTACGAAATTGAAAACCTTTCGCTCACCGATAAGCGACTCCGCAGTTCTGGAGAGGAAAGCAACGTAAAGCATTGGAAGCTTGTGGACGAATGGCTTGGGATCGAGACAGAGTTCAGTACGAATGCTCCGGCAACATTGTGGCGCGCACCTATCGAGACGGTCTCGCTTTCCGAATCCGGCTTTGAACGGATCTATCAGAGTTCGATGCTCATTCCTAATTGGAAACTGCGACTGGAATCTGAATTCTCCGTTCGCATTGTTCAAACCGTCCGACAACTTCAAAAGTAATCGAGTACCGTGTCCGATAACTCCGCCCCCAAGGTTTCGATTATTATCCCAGCCCTCAACGAAGAGAAACTTCTTGAGCAGGCGCTTGAACAGTTCACGCCTGAGCGACGAAAGCGGTACGGCCTCGAAGTAGTTGTCAGTGATGGCGGAAGCACTGATGCGACACTCGCAATTGCGCGTCGCCATGATTGTGTTCTGGTGGAAAACAGTGATGGCGCAAAGCAAACCATCTCTCTGGGTCGGAATGTTGGCGCCCGCCATGCCTCAGGCGACCTCTTGATTTTTCTGAACGCGGATACGCGCATAAGAGACTGCGAGTATTTCTTTCAGCGCATGATCGAACTTGGTTCAAGGAAGGACATTGTCGCTGTGACATGCAGTGTCGGAGTCTATCCGGAGGAGGAAAAACTTTCGGATAAATTATTTCATGGGTTCTATAACTGGCTCTTTGCGCTTATGAACACAGTCCACATGGGAATGGGACGCGGTGAGTGTCATGTGGTCCGCAAGGAGGTATTTGAGACAGTTCGCGGATACGCCGAAAAGATCGCCGCGGGAGAGGACTATGATTTCTTTCGCAGGCTTACAGACTCCGGGAGAATCGTATTTCTCAAGGATGTGGTCGTCTTTGAATCCCCGCGCCGTTACCGGAAATACGGCTACCTGTACGTCAGCGGGTCATGGTTTCTCAACTTTCTTTCGGTTTTTTTTCTCAGACGTTCCATCCTCGACGAGTGGAAGCCCGTGCGTTGACTTTGGGGAGGGCAAAGCTTTGCGAGTCAGTCACTTCCGCCGAATAGTGACACAAAGCCTTGATTGACTTTCTAATGGATTTTGGATATACTCGCTCTGAAAGTGAAACATTCCGTGCGTGAATACTGTTCAAACTGGTAGCGACGAGATCAAAACGCATTTCAGGGAAGGGAAGAGAATTTTCATGAACAAGCGATTTTCACTGCTGACGCTCATTTTGTTCGTCATTGGCGGGCTGTTTGCCGGCGCAATGATCGACGAGGTCATTTCGGGGGACAACATCTATGACCAGCTCAACAAGTTCAAAGATGTGCTGAGTCTTACCGAGAAGTACTACGTAGAGGACATTGATACACAGAAGTTGACGGAATCCGCGATCGTCGGCGTATTGAATGATCTTGACCCACACTCAATCTATATCCCAGCCTCGCAATTACAACGTGTCAACGAAGAATTCCAAGGAAGCTTTGAAGGAATCGGAATTGAATTCCAGGTTCTCAATGATACCCTTCTTGTTGTTTCCCCGATTGTCGGCGGCCCCAGCGAAGCCCTGGGAATTATGGCTGGAGACAAGATTGTTCGGATTTCTGATTCAAGTGCGATCGGCATTACCGAAGCTGGAGTTCGTTCCAAGCTGCGCGGCCCGAAGGGCACCAAGGTCAACGTTTCCATTCTGCGCTCGGGCATTTCAGGACTCTTGGATTTTGAGATAACGCGGGACAAGATCCCACTCTACACCGTTGATGCCTCCTATATGATTGACGACAAGACGGGATATATCAGTGTCACCCGATTTGCTGCCAACACCCACTCCGAGTTTGTTGAAGGCGTTACCAGACTGAAAGAGCAGGGACTGAAGCGTCTGATCCTTGACCTTCGCGGAAATGCGGGTGGATACCTAGAACAGGCGTTCAAGATCTCCGATGAATTGCTTCCGAAAGGGAAGAAAGTTGTTTACACAAAGGGACGCCGTCCGGAGTTTGAAGAGGAATACACATCGTCCGGATCGGCAAAGTTCGCAGATGTTTCTCTTATCGTCCTTGTTAACAACGGTTCAGCGTCAGCAAGCGAAATTGTTTCAGGCGCCGTCCAGGATTGGGATCGTGGCCTGATCATCGGCGAGACGACCTTCGGCAAGGGTCTGGTGCAGAGGCAGTTTGATTTGAAAGATGGATCGGCGTTCCGGCTGACGACCGCGCGATACTACACGCCCAGCGGCAGGCTTATTCAGCGCCCATATGACGGCGACAAACTGAAATACCAGCGAGAAGCATATGAACGGGCCGAGCAGGAGGGCGAAAACGTCGAGCACCATGCTGAAGAAGATTCAACACGGCCAATGTTCAAGACAGCCGCCGGAAGGACAGTGTACGGCGGTGGGGGCGTCACTCCCGATTACATCGTAAAGTCAGACCGGTTGACGGAATACACGGTACAGCTTCGCAGCCGGTTGGTGTTTCTGGAATTTGCGAATGCGTACGTTGATCAGCACGGCGCAGAACTAAGAAATACCTACAAGTCTGCACGACAGTTCGTGGACAAGTTCTCCGTTACGAAAGAGATGGTCGACGACATGCTTGCTCTTGCGAAGTCCAAGAACGTGGAATTCAAAAAGGATCAATTCGAAAAGGACGAACGCTACGTGAAGGCGTTCGCGAAGGCCTACATTGGGCGGAACCTTTTTGGAAACGAGGGCTCCTCGCGGGTCATGTTGATGGAGGATACACAGGTGAAGAAGGCGATGACCGTGTGGCCCGAGGCGGAGAAAATCGCAAAGAGCATGAGCAGCCTTAAATAGTATTGAAGACACATAACATTCAGACGGTTGCACACAAAGGAAGCGGCCTGAGGGTTCAGTATTGTGCCCTCATGCTGCTTCTTGCTTTTTTTGGTGCCCTCCCGGTTTCGTCTCAACCCACTGCCGGCTTTTCCCTTGAGGAAGGCGAAGAACTTGTGTACAACGTGAGATATGCCTTTATCGACCTTGGACAAGTCCGCATCCGCACCGGGAAGAATGTGAAATCAGACGGATCGGTCACAGTCCAAACAAAGGGGTTTATCGACTCGTACGACGGCGTTCCCTTTGCTGATCTTCACGCGACTTATGAAAGCTGGATTGATACCGCAATTTTCACAAGGCGCTTTGTCGGGAAAGCAAAGGACAGTGATGAATGGCGGTTTTCGAGATATGTTTTCGACTATGAACAAGTGCGCGTCCTGATGGAAAGCGGCAAAAAAGACACAATTGTGAGTCAACGAGACACGATGACAATCACCCCGCCAATGCAGGATGGCCTGTCACTTCTTTTTTCTGCGCGCAAGCATGTTCATTCCCGCAGGGCGATGAATATCCCAGCCATCATCGAACGCAAGAACGTCAACACGTACATCAATTTTACCGGCAAGAGAACTTCCGTCGAAATTGATGCCGTCGAATATCCCATTGATGTTATTGAGTTTGAGGGAATTGCGGAATTTGTCGGCATCTTCGGTCTCACGGGCGATTTTGAGGGCTGGTTCAGCAACGATAACGCCCGCGTTCCCATCATGGCGAATATGAAAGTGATAATCGGAAGCATTACACTCGAGCTGATGGAATGGAAACGGGCGGGATGGGCTCCACCGCGGGCGAAAGAGTAAGTGATTCGTCCATTTGAATGCCATGAGCCCTCATTTCCGGCGACGGTATTTGTCGCGTCGGGTGCTCATGTCATCGGTCAAGTGTCCCTTGGCGCCGACTCGAGTGTGTGGTTCAACGTTGTCTTGCGAGGAGACATCAACAGTATTACCATTGGTGAACGGACGAACATCCAGGATGGGACGATCATGCACGTCACAGGCGCCCACCCGGTTGTTGTAGGATCGGACGTCACTATCGGTCACCGGGCAATAGTTCACGGATGTACTATCGGGAATAGCTGTCTCATCGGGATGGGCTCAATTGTATTGGATGGAGCGCGTGTTGGTGATCATTCACTGGTCGCGGCAGGGGCTGTTGTTCTACAAGACTTCGCTGTGCCGGAGGGTTCGTTGGTTGCGGGTGTTCCGGGAAAAATCATTCGTCAACTGACAGATGATGAACGTTCTCACATCATGAAGTCGGCCAGGAACTACGTGGAGTATGCGAGACGCTTTCAAACCACATAGAGCCGTTCTCTTGTGATCAAAGTGAAGTTTTGGGGAACACGGGGTTCCATCCCCACGCCCGGCAAGAGTACCGTGAAGTATGGGGGGAACACGCCTTGCGTCGAAGTGCGTCTCCAAGAAAAGAAACTCTTGATCTTTGACGCGGGGACGGGAATCCGAGATCTGGGGGATGTTCTTGCATCGAGCAATGACGGAGTGAAAGCGTGCATTGCAATCACTCATCCGCACTGGGATCATATTCAAGGACTTCCTTTTTTCAAACCACTGTTCGAGTCCGGAAATGAGTTCACGATCATCGGCCCCAAACCTCGCCGCCAGAGCCTGAAACGGATCATCAGCGAACAAATGAACAGAGTGTATTTTCCGGTTCCTTTTGACGAGTTGAAATCCACAATAACTTTTCGCGCCATGAGGGAGGAGAGTATTCCGATATTCAACGCGAAACTCACCTCAATGTACGTCAATCACCCACACCTAACGATCGGGTACCGCCTTGACTCGGGAAAGAGCTCGATTGTGTACATCAGCGACAATGAGCCGTTTGACCTTGAGATTGCGCGCTCTGTCAGGAATGTAGACCGTTCTGTCATTGGAAAATATGCAAGGAACGGTGAAGATCCCGACAAGCGGATCGTTGACTTTGCCCGCGGTGCATCCATATTCATTCACGATGCGACATACACACCGGACGAGTATGTACATCATGTCGGATGGGGGCATTCACATTATCTCTTCGCGCTTGAATTGGCGGCACGGGCCGCAGTAAAAAAGCTTGTGCTCTTCCATCACGATCAAACTCATACGGATGAGAGGATCGATGCCATTGTTCAAAAGTGTTGCCAGCTTATCAGGGTGCGCGGATACAGGTTCTCGTGCGTCGCCGCGCGTGAAGGGATGGAACACGCATGTTGAATCCGCAGGGCAATTCTTGACAATCACTATGCGGGTACATATATTGCCGCCAGCCATGAAGCTTACGACTATCGCTATAGCCGTGTTCATGCCGACTGTGAACCCCGGACGATCCTCCACGCGGTCAGTGGAAACACACCGGGGTTATTTATTGATTGTGACGCCAACACGATAACTGAATCGCATGGCATTCGAGTTTACGACGACGGACATACGCAAGTTGGAGAAAATCCTTGGCCAGGCAACCAAGAACGGAACGCACTACCGCTTCGTTATTGGGACAAAGGATCCGGAGAGAGCACTCTCGCTGGAAATCTATTCGGGAATAGCCATCGGGGCTTCAACCGGCAATCTGATTTCAGTATATACTCCCAGCACGCATATCCAACTGCATTTCTGTTCCGGATATATAGTAAGCGAAATGCTGGGAGAAGTGACCTTCGTCGGTGAACACGAAGGCAAACTGTCCGGGCTAATTATTGAGAAAGAAGGCGGCTGTTCATTGTACGCAAATGTAGACCGGAGTCTTCTCTCCGGTGATTTCACGCGCCTTGGTCCGGAGGTGATGCTTTCCGGTATTGCGCTCTCGCTGACCGACACAATTCTGGAAAGCGGCAACGGCAAGAGACGGACACGAGGCAAGAGGAAAGTTCTTCGCGGAAGGAGATGATCAATGTCCGTGTGGTGAATGCCCACCGGCGGTATCGGCTGGCAAAGAAGCCTTTTGCACTGTCTGTTAAAAAGGTTCTTAAAAAAGAGGGAATCAGAAAGGCGATGGTTTCGATTATCTTTATTGATTCGATGGTATGTCGGAAAATGAATAAGAAACATCTTCACCATGACTATGGGACGGACGTGTTGAGTTTTGACTACGAACAACCTGGTACACTTGAGGGCGAAGTCTATGTCAACTTGGATCAGGCGGGAGTTCAGGCAAAAAACTACAACGCAAGTTTCACGGAAGAAGTAAGGCGCCTTGTGATTCACGGTACTCTGCATCTGGCGGGATCCGATGATCGCACATCGCTTGAACGAAAGCATATGCGGAAAAAGGAAGATGAATACCTCGGTGTTCATTCTATGAAGAAGGGGAAGCGCGGATGAAAGAAAAAGTTGTTGAGATACTCATGTACTTGATGTCCGAAATGCAGGACAGCAAAAATCTGAGTGACGTGGACATGAGTGAGCTGGTAAACAGGGGCTATACGCAATCAGAGATCAGTGCAGCGTTCAGTTGGCTGACAGACAATATGCAGTCAGTCAACGATGGAGGACCACGTTCCATACACGCTACAGTCGGTTCGCATCGCGTTTTTCATGAAGCTGAAAAGCTCGTGCTCTCAACTGAAGCACGCGGCTATGTGATTCACTTGCGTGAACTCGGCTTGCTGACTGATGGTGATGTCGAAACTACAATTGAACGCGCGATGATGTCGGGATATGAGAAGCTTTCGGTTGCCGAGGTTCGTTCGATTGTTGGCTCTGTCCTCTTTGCAAAGTCCCAAATCTCCGATTCCAATCGTGCAATGCTTTCAAGTGAAGACACGGTGAATTGATGGCGAAGCGAACGAAGAAAAAAACCGAAGAAGCAATGGTTGTTGCACCGCCGAAACCGCGCACGAGAAAGCGTGGAGTCGACCCGGCGAAGACCGTCGGAAAGTCCCTGATTATTGTTGAGTCTCCTGCGAAAGCAAAAACCATCAATAAGTATCTGGGGAGAAACTTCACAGTTGAAGCTTCAGTGGGGCATGTCAAGAATCTTCCCAAGAGCAAAATCGGTATCGACGTTGCCAACGGCTTCTCTCCGGAATATGAGACCATCAAGGGGAAGGAAGAGGTTATCGAACGGTTACGCGCTCACGCGGAGCGGGCGGATTCTGTGTACCTCGCGACCGACCCCGATCGGGAGGGTGAGGCAATTGCGTGGCACATTGCGAAAGAGATTGAGAACAGGAACAAGAAGATTTACCGGGTGATGTTCCATGAAATAACCGAGCGGGGCATTACCGAGGCAATGGACAACCCGACGAACATCAACGAGAACCTTGTCAATTCCCAGCAGGCGCGCAGGGGTATGGACAGACTTGTGGGCTACAAGGTTTCACCGTTTCTCTGGAAAACCGTCTTCTACGGACTCTCGGCAGGTCGCGTTCAGTCGGTTGCCGTCCGGATGATTTGTGAACGGGAGGAGGCAATTAACTCCTTCATCGCGGAAGAGTACTGGTCCATCATTGCAGAGTTCCAGACCTCGGGGAGTGACCCGTTCCTTGCCAAACTCTTCAAGGTGGCTGGTGAAGAACCATCCATCGGGAACAGCGCGACAGCGGAAAAATTTGTCAGTGACATCAAGCGTCAACAGTTCACCATCGCCGATGTGCAGACCAAGCCCACGCGGCGAAATCCCGCCCCCCCCTTCATTACGAGCACTCTTCAACAGGAGGCCGCGCGCAGACTCCGGTTCCACGCGAAGCGAACAATGATGCTTGCTCAAAAACTGTACGAAGGCATTGAGCTTGGTGAGGAAGGTCGTGTCGGGTTGATTACGTATATGCGTACCGACTCCACGCGCTTGAGCGACGATGCTGTGAAGGATGTGCGTGAGTTTATCTATAAGAACTATGGCAAGGAATACCTTCCCGCGGAGGCGAGACAGTTCAAAAAGGGAAAGAGTTCACAGGACGCGCATGAGGCCATTCGTCCCACATCCATTAAGTACTCGCCGAAATCCGTTAAGAAGTATCTTGAAAAAGAAATGAATGACCTGTACGAGCTCATCTGGAACAGGTTTGTGGCATGCCAGATGAGTCCGGCAGTGTTCGATCAGACTACGGTTGACGTCAAAGGCGGCGACTTCGTTTTTCGCGCGACTGATACGATTCCGAAGTTCAGGGGATTTCTTCAGGTGTATGATGACGTCCAGGAGGAATCGGAGAAAGAGACCGACGAGGATCCAGTGTCGAAACTTCCCGCAAATCTCAGACCTGATGCTTCAGCTGCATTGCGGAATGTTTTTCCGAATCAACACTTTACAAAACCGCCCGGTCGTTACACGGAAAGCAGTCTGGTGAAAGAGCTTGAGGCGCTTGGAATCGGCAGGCCGAGTACATATGCACTGATTGTCGATACCATCCAGGCGCGCAAATATGTTGAAGCGCGTGAACGACGCCTGTATCCCACCGAACTTGGTATCGCGGTGAACAGGATTCTCATCAAGAGTTTTCCGCACATCTTCAATGTTGAGTTTACCGCGCGAATGGAAGAAGAGCTTGACACCATTGCTTCGGGTCAGCAATCCTACCGGCAGGTAATGGAGGATTTCTATCATCCGTTTAACAGCGACGTTGAGGGATTAGACAAACATACTGCGGAGATCAAGAAATCTCTCCAGGAAAGGACCGACGAGGTTTGCGACATCTGCGGTAAACCGATGATTATCAAATGGGGAAGAAACGGGCGCTTCATGGCGTGCAGCGGATATCCGGCGTGCAAGAACACCAAGCCGCTTCCGCATGAACAGGAACAAACGCGACACATGACCGGAATGAAGTGTGAACTCTGCGAAGGCGACTTGATCGTAAAAGGCGGGAAGTTCGGCGCGTTCATGGGTTGCTCGAATTATCCCACCTGCAAAAACACCAAGCCGATTTCCATCGGGGTCCAATGTCCGAAGTGTACGGACGGTTATGTCATCGAAAGGAAAACAAAACGCAAACGCGTGTTTTACGGTTGCTCGCGTTACCCTGACTGCGACTTCGCCTCCTGGGACAAACCCGTCGCTCAGAAGTGCGACACATGCGGGAATTCATATATGGTCCAGAAGTTTACACAGACTCGCGGAGAGTTCCTTTTATGCCCTTCCTGCAAGGCAGAAGTTGCAAAGGAGGAAGTTACGGAGGCCGCCGGTTGAAACCGCGGCCCTCATACCGCATCGAGACCAGCATAGCCGACTTTCTCGAGTATCTTGAGAACGCAAAAAATTATTCGCACCACACCATCATCGCGTACAGAACCGACTTCGGACATTTTGTAGATTTTCTCGGTGAGATCAAACCGGGAGATGGTTGGAACGTCAAATCAATTGATGGAAGACTCATCAGGCAATTCCTCGGCTCGCTTCACGCCGAAGGATTCGCGCGCAGGAGCATTGCGAGATCTCTTGCCTCTCTGAAATCGCTCTTCAAATACCTGCACAAACAGGCTCGACTGGAGGGAAATCCAACGGCCAACATCGTAACGCCGAGGATTGAGAGGCGTCTCCCGGAGTTTCTCGACGAAAAGGCAGTGGCTTTGCTGATGAGTCAGCCGGATGTTTCCACGGTGATCGGTGCGCGTGATCTTGCTATCCTTGAGATGCTGTACGGATGCGGAATCAGACAAAGCGAGCTGATTGGCTTGCAAGTCGGCGACGTGGATTTTTCCAACGATACGATAAACGTGATGGGCAAGGGCGCAAAACAACGGATCATCCCTCTTGGCCGGAAAGCAAAGGCCGCTTTAATGACATACCTTAAAAAACGAACTGAACTTGTTAATTCCCGTGGGCCGAAGGTACCTTCGTTGTTCCTTTCGGCAAGAGGTAAAAGGCTCCAGCCGCGAACGGTGTATTCTATCGCGAGGGAGTACATCGGAAAAGTTTCTGAAGTAAAAAGGAAAAGTCCGCACGTTCTGCGGCACTCTTTTGCAACACATTTGCTTGACCGCGGAGCGGATTTGAGAGCGGTCAAGGACCTTCTCGGTCACGAGAGCTTGTCCACAACCCAGGTATATACGCATGTGAGTGTGGAGCGATTGAAGAAGGTGTATGCACAAACCCATCCCAAGGCGGAATGATCTAGTATAGGAGAAAGGGTAGGAGATGGAAACTCATTTTACCGCGCGCCGGTTCAAAGCCAGAGAGGAAACAAAGTCGCACGCAATCGCAGCAGTTGCACGGCTTGAAAAATACTACGATGGAATTGTACGGGCCGACATAGTTCTCAGCTACGAGCGCGGAACTCACAGTGTCAAAACCGCCGAAATCAACATCCACGTCCATGGTGGTGTGTTGACGGGGAAAGAAAAAGCCACCGAATACGACAAGGCGGTCGATGCCGCGGTCGGGAAGTTGGGAACCCGGCTTGCTAAGTACAAATCGAAATTGCACCAAAAGGACAAGAAAAAAGTTCGCGCCCTTCAGGACAAAGTTTGAATTACGATGAAACTTGATCGAGCCCGCGAGACCCGCAAGAAGGAAATATCGGTCGGCTTTTTGCTTGAAGCCACTCGGGAGCGTTTCAAACTAAGTCAGCTCAACGGGCAGAACGGACTTGAGAATCACATCAAGGATAGGAATCTGCATCGTCCTGGGTTGGCACTGGCAGGATATGTGGAGCTCTTCACATATGACCGTGTTCAGATCATGGGGAACACAGAGATCAAGTACCTGAACTCGCTCACGCCTGAACACCGCCGGTCCTCATTTATGACCCTGCTTGAGTTCAAGATTCCATGCATTATCTTCACCAACGGCAACACGATCGAACCCGAACTTCTTGAGGCGGCTTCGCGCTCAAATATTCCGGTGTTTGGAACGACATTCGAGACGACAAAGATAGCGTATTTTCTTGCCGATTTTCTTGACGATCAGTTTTCACCGCAGGTGGTGGTTCATGGCTCCTTTGTGGATGTCTACGGGGTTGGCGTGCTTTTGATTGGACGATCGGGAATTGGTAAGAGCGAAATCGCCCTTGACCTCCTTGAGCGCGGCCACCGGCTTGTTGCAGATGATGTGGTGATGGTAACGCGGAAGGGGGAGGGTATTCTGATGGGAGCGGGTACGGATCTCGTCAAGCACTTCATGGAAATCCGCGGGCTTGGTTTGCTTGATATCCGAAGTATGTTCGGTATCCGAGCCATTCGGTTTCAGAAGAGGGTGGAGATTGTTGTTGAGCTGGAGGATTGGAAACCCGACCACGACTACACACGCACGGGCTTGGACAATGACACGATCAGGCTTCTTGAGGTGGACCTTCCACTTGTGAAGCTTCCCATTTTCCCAGGGAAGAACGTCACCGTTATAACCGAAGTAATTGCGCTCAACTATCTCCTCAAGCACTACGGATACGATGCCGCGAAGGAATTTGCCAAGAGATTGGAAGGAGTTATCGGCGAGAAGAAAAAGGGCAATCGGGCGATTAACTACTTCGAGCATGATTTTGAGTAGGTCTGCAAAAGGCCTCTTTTTTCCTATGGAGAAGAAGTTTTTTCTTGACATCCTTTTGATTATCGATTATCTTAGCCATGAATTTTGATGAAAATGCACGATTTTGCATCAAAATCGACAGATTTTTTCACATAGCGAGGCGCTGGAACGTGATTTGCGCCTTTAGACAATGAGTAACCATCACAATGAGGCTCTCTGAAGTCCTTTAGGACAACATTTTTCTTCCTCAGCCCGGGTTTGGAATACAAACAGATCCGGTTTTTCAAAACCAAACTTGCCGCGTTGTTCATTGTGGGGGTTTGTTTTTGCTCAATCCTCTTCCTGGGAGCGAACGTTCTCTTCGGGGATCCTTTGGGAATAGGATACAACCGGGTCTCCTCCATCATTAGTGAGAACCGAATGTTGAAGGAGCAGGTGTTGCACTTGGGGAATCAAGCGGATGAAATTCAGAAGTCATTGCATCGGCTTGCTGATCGTGGCAACGAATTGCGCATGATGGTGGACCTGAAGTCTCTTGATGAGGAAACGCGGAAAGCCCCTGTCGGCGGTTCCGTGACGGCTGATGGCGTAGTGCTTTCCGGCAATGAAACTTCGAAACTTATCACACAGACAAATGAGCTTTTAGATCAGCTTCAGCACGAGGTTCGGTTGCAACAAACGAGCCACGAGGAGATTTACCGGCGGTATCAGTACAATGCAGGGCTCTTCTCCCATCTGCCGGCCATCAAACCCATGAGCGGTTACTACTCCGTTAATGGTTTCGGCATGCGCGTGCATCCTGTGTTGCGTGTGTATCGCATGCACGAAGGAGTCGACATCATCAATGATGTCGGCACAGATGTATTCGCGGCAGGTGATGGGGTGATCCGGTATGCAGGACGCACCCAGGGCGGATACGGAACCGTTGTGGATGTCGCGCACGGCTACGGTTATTCTTCGTTGTACGCACACCTTTCGAAAATTCTTGTCCGTCCCGGCCAGAAGGTGAAGCGCGGTGAAGTCATCGGCAAGAGTGGTCGCACCGGACTTGTTAGCGGCCCTCATCTGCATTATGAAGTGCGTTTCAACGGACGCAAGCAGAACCCTGTTGACTATTTCTTTGACGATATCCATGCGTCCCGGTATCGCACGCAAGTTGCCGGCCTCCGCGGATCGGAGAATTGAAGTCTGCCGCTTCGCTATATGATCGTATCATCTGTAAAGTAAGGAGTGGTGAAGGTTGATCTGGACGATGGAATTGGCGTCGTATCTTGATGATGCGCCATGGCCGGCTACCAAGGATGAACTTATTGATTATGCCATTCGTACCGGCGCTCCCGTTGAAGTTGTCGAGAACCTCCAGGAGCTCGAAGATGGTGAAGAGGCGTATGAAAGCATGGAGGATATCTGGCCCGACTATCCAACGGGTGAGGATTTCTTTTTCGAGGATGAGGGGGAATACTAAACACTCTCTCGCAATACCTTTGCCAGTTGTTGCAGTTTTTCACAAGCCCGGCCAGTTGTGTCCGGGCTTTGTTGCTTCTGCGGATCTGCCCCCTTCAAGTCAGTTCAACCCATGTTCGTGATGGACTTTTTCCGGCGAGCCGGACGGTTGGTTCTCTCGTTTTGCTTCTTGGTGGTTTTCCAGGTTGCGGCACAACGGCCGGATAGAGCGGAAATCACCTCTCTCGACTTCACCGGCAACGAGACTGTTGCGACGAATGAGCTTCTCTCATTTATCAGCACGAAGGAAACACCCGGTGCGCTGAGCAAATTCCTCTATAAGAACATCAGCGAGGGATTGGGGAAGAAGGACGAGTTTCTGGATCAGGCTGTCCTCGGTGAGGATCTCCTGCTCATCCGCAAGTACTATGAGAATCAGGGTTTCTTTGAGGCGATCATCGATTCATCATTCACGTTCTCGGAGGATGGCAGCGAAGTGGAAATCACGATTTCCATTGCCGAGGGGTACCGCTCGATTATCGACAGTCTCACCTATCGCGGCATTGTGAACGTTCCGGATTTTGTTTGCACAGACTTGGAAAACAAAAAGAAGATAGGCCGCGGGGATTTCTATAACCAGGGGCTCCTCAGAGCAGAGATCGACAATGTCATCACCGTCCTAAAAAATGCCGGCTATCCCAATGCACGGTATATTCCTGACAGTTCCTGGGCAATCCGGCCACTCAGCCTTCGCAATTTCATCGTTGTGCTCTCATTTGATATTGGAGATCGGTTTCTTTTTGGTCCCATCACCATCCTCAGGGCCGACACCACCATTGATCACCCGGTTACCGATGAGATCGTTCTTGACCACCTCGAGTACCGTGAGGGCAAATTCTACAGTAATATTGAAGTGATCGAGAGCGAGCGCAATCTCAACCGCCTTGGTTTATTCGACGTTGCTCGCATCAAGGTCTTTCCTCCACCGAACGAGGATACTGCGATCTCCGTGCCCAGCACTGTTCTTCTCCGGCAATCGGAAAAGCATGAACTTGCTCCGGAACTCGTCCTTAGCGATGAAAACGCAAATCTTAATATCGGTGTCGGCCTCGGATACAAGCATCGTGATTTCTTTGGCGGAGGTCGGACGTTTTCGACCCATTTCCGGATTCGTACGCAGACTCCAGGGAAGTTTCCGGATTATTTCAGTCTGACTTCGGACGCAATCTCCAATGTTGATCTTACGTTCGAACTCCTTCAGCCCTACGTCTTTTCCAGCAAGATCAAAGGAACATGGTCATTCTCATTTATTCTTGATAAGCAAAGGCCTTATCGCCAGTTTATTGTGAGAAACAAATTCGGTTTCTCCGCAAAGTTTGCTGAGTTCACGAGCGGCTATCTGGATTGGTCGCTTGAGCGCGTTAAACTGGAGACGAGTCCCACGATTGTCGGGACGCCTGATGAAATTGAGGAGCTTGAAAAGCAGGCGCGGGAGGTCCAATTCAACTCAATCATCTCTTTTACGATTGAACGGAACAAGGCAAACGATATTTTTTCGCCCTCGTCCGGGTTTATTCATGCCTTCACGGTTGAGGAATCTGGCGTGCTGCCCCTGATTCTGGAGCCCAAGTTGCCGTTCACTCAGTTTTATCGCTTTATTCTTCTCGGGCGATGGTACTTCGACCCATCGTTTAAGAAGCAAACTATCATGGGGATGAAGTTGAAAGCCGGCCTTGAAGAAAAGTATGGTGAAAGCAGGCGCGATGACGATCGGGTTATTCCCCAAACACACCGGTTTTTTGCGGGTGGCGGTGGAAGCGTTCGCGGTTGGCAATCGCGTAGTCTCACTGCAACGGGAGACCCGAGAGCTGAAAGCGGGGGCAACCTTGCGTTGGAAGGAAGCATTGAGAGGCGGATGAATGTGTTTTATAGCGCGCGCGATGGGTTCTGGGACAAGTTCTGGGCGGTTGTGTTCCTAGATGCCGGGACAGTCTGGGGGGAGATAAACGATTTTCAGTTTCAGGATATTGCGATTGCAACCGGAGCTGGGATTCGGTACGATACTTTTTTTGGTCCGTTCAGAATCGATTTTGGGATGAGGGTGTATGACCCGAACCCGGAATACGGAAAGAAATGGATCTTTCAAAGAAAATTTTGGAGTGAAACCATTGCAGAGGGCGCTCTTCATTTTGGTATCGGGCATGCATTCTAAGGTGGTTGATGCACACCCCTGAACAATTCGCATGGCCAAGAGTAATCGGGCAGAACCGTGTCAAGGAGGTTCTGTCGAGCATTATTGTCAATGACAGGCTTCCTCACGCGTTTCTTTTTTCGGGAAGCACAGGTACGGGCAAGGACGCAATGGCGATTGAACTCGCAAGAGCGATGCTTTGCGAAGCGGGAACACCGGAACCATGCACGGTGTGCAACACCTGCCGCCAGATCGAGCAGCTTCAGCACCCGGACATCCGCTTTATAACAGCGCTACCTGTTGGCAAGGGAGAAAAGGGGGATACCCCGCCGCTGGCAAAGCTGTCAACTGATGATATTGAAGCCGTACGCGATCAGCTTGAGAGAAAAGCAAAGAATCCATACCACCGGATTGACATTCCCCGCGCCACCGTCATCAAAATCTCCAGCATCCGCGATGTGCGGCGTGAAGCTGCGATGAGTACTCTGAGCGGTAAAATGCGTTTTATCATTATTTCCCGTGCCGAGGAAATGCAGGCGGATTCAGCAAATGCACTGCTCAAGACTCTCGAAGAGCCTGCGCGCAAAACGATTATCATCCTGACGACATCCCAACGCGATTCTCTTCTCCCGACGATCCGGTCGCGGTGCCGGGAAATTCGATTTGATCTGCTTGCTGATGCAGATATAGCAACAGCCCTTCAGCATCGTGAGGGGACATCTCCCGAGCACGCAGCGCTGATTGCGCGACTGTCGCACGGAAGTTATGCAAAGGCGCTCGACCTGTTGCAGGAGGATATCGCCTCACAACGGCAGGATGTCGTTGAATTTGTCAGAAGCGCATTGAAAGGCAGCGTTATCCCCGTGTACAAACAAGTCGAGACACTCACATCCGGGAAGGATCAAGAACCCGCACGAAGGTTCCTTGAACTATTGGCGATCTGGTTCCGGGATGCTCTCGTGCTTTCTCTTGGCGGGACCGCAGTCAATATGGATCAAATGGACGACATGAACCGGTTTATTAGGAATTTCCCCCGCGCCCGCTTTTCAAAGATCATCCGGGACATCGAAAACGCCATCCATTTATTGGACCGCAACGTCTATCCGCGTTTGATTTTCCTGCAACTTGTGATTCAGTTGCGGAGGAACATTGCCGGTTCTGTTCAGCGCCAGGCCGTTGAAACGTTGGAAACGGTTGGCTAGAACCATGGACCCTCAACGCATCCTCATTACCGCCGCCCTGCCATATGCAAATGGCCCGATTCATCTCGGCCATTTGGCCGGTGCGTACCTCCCGGCGGACATGTATGCCCGATTCCAGCGTCTGAAAGGGCGGACTGTTGCATTTATCTGCGGATCTGATGAACACGGTGTTGCGATAACCATGACCGCGGAGAATGAAAAAACCACTCCACAAGCGGTCGTTGATCGTTACCATGCCGCAAACAAGGCGGCGTTTGAGCAATTCGGGATGAGTTTCGACAATTACTCGCGGACATCGGTGCCGATGCATCACGATACGGCCCGGGAGTTTCTTATGAGTTTTCACAGCCGCCGGATTCTTCTTGAAAAGGAAGAGCAACAGTTTTATGACGTGAAGGCCGGCATGTTCCTTCCCGATCGCTATGTTGAAGGAACGTGCCCCGTATGTGACAATCCAGATGCCCGCGGTGATCAGTGTGAACGATGCGGGACATATCTGGATCCGGTTGAGCTGAAGAATCCGCGGAGTAAAATCTCGGGTGCGGCACCCGAGCTTCGAACGACGACGCATCTTTATTTTCCGTTGGGAAAATATCAGGACAGAATCGGGGAATACATCAATCAAAGCGACAAGCTGGATGGTTGGAAAGAGAATGTGTTGCAATACTGTCGCGGATGGCTCAAGGATACGCTTCCTGATCGCGCGGTCACGCGGGACCTCGAATGGGGAGTAAAGATTCCCCTGCCCGGATATGAACACAAGGTGCTGTACGTCTGGTTTGATGCCGTACTTGGCTACATCTCCGCAACAAGAGAATGGTCCGAACATACTGGCAGACCAGATGAGTGGAAAAAATACTGGATCAACGAGGGGACAAAGTATGTCGCGTTTATCGGGAAGGACAACGTCGTCTTTCATTGTATCGTGTTTCCGGCGATGCTGATGGCGTGGAATGACCACCATGAGTCCAAGTTCATCCTGCCAATGAATGTGCCGGCGAATGAGTTTCTCAACTTTGAGGGGCAAAAATTCTCAAAGAGCCGTGGGTGGGGAATTGACGTGCAGGACATGCTCGCGAAATATCCTGTTGATCCGCTCAGATATTATCTCGCCGTTACGATGCCCGAGAATCGCGATTCAGATTTCTACTGGAGGGACTTTCAGGCAAAGAACAACAATGAGTTGGCTGATATTGTCGGGAACTTCGTCAACCGGACCATGACGTTTGCACACAGATCTTTCAGCGGAGAAATTCCGAAACGTAGTGCACTGCATGGCCTCGATGAGGACGTTATCGCCGCCCTGCGCAGGGTTCCCGGTACAGCCGGAGATCACTTTGAACACTATCGGTTCCGTGAAGCCGTGCTCGAAATAATGAATCTTGCAAGGGTCGCCAACAAGTATTTCAACGACAGTGAGCCGTGGAATACCGTCAGAACTGACCCTGACCGTTGCGCGACTACAATCAATGTGAGTCTCCAGATAGTCCGGGCGCTTTCCATTTTGTTGTCGCCTGTGATTCCTTTTGCATCGGAAGAAATATGGAAAATGCTGAACCTCACAGGGGAGGCTGCTGGGCATTCATGGGATTTTGCCAGCGAACTTATGTTGCGCGAGGGACACAAGCTTGGAACCGCTCAAATACTTTTTACAAAAATTGAGGATGAAGTGATTGAATCAGAACTGCAAAAACTGACAACTCCGCCGGCAACAATACAGCCCGGACCCGGCGTCATAACGCTTGATGACTTTAAGAAAGTTGACTTGCGCGTCGCGAAAATTGTTGAATGCGAGCGACTGCCAAAATCGGAGAAACTTCTTAAACTTCAGGTTGAAGTCGGGGCCGAGAGACGGCAGATTCTCGCCGGCATTGCACAGCACTACGCGCCGGAGAATCTCGTCGGCAAATTGGCTGTTGTTGTGTTCAATCTCAAACCTGTAAAACTGATGGGGCAGGAGTCGCAGGGAATGCTCCTTGCGGCATCAAATAGCGACGGCAAGCTAACGTTCATAACTCCCTCAACCGAAATAGAAAGCGGAAGCATCGTCAAGTGACCCAGTTGATAAGACAGAGTGTATGGTTTCAGGCAATCTGTCTTTGTATATTCTTCTTGTCGTGCGATGAGGGTCTTGCACCCTCGCCGACTCCTGCACATCCCTTCGGCGCCTTCTCCGGAACGATTCAATTTGTCAATTGGGACTCAGCCGGAACAGTTGTGGACTTGAGATTGGTGGCGTTCAGGACGTTTCCTCCCAACGATATTCTGCAGGAAGTCATTCAGGGAAGAGCGTTCGTTTTTCCTCCGCTTGGCGCCGGACAACTTGTTCCGGTTGGGACCGATTCCTTGAACTATACGGTAATGTTGAGTGCGGGGGACTACCAGTACATTACCGTTGCGCAACAGTTTGGCCCTGATGTAATGACGGATTGGCGGCCTGTGGGACAATATGACTTGGATTCCAATCTCGCTGTTCCTTCTCTTATTACAGTGGTGTCCGGAGATACTGTAATTGATGTGAATATCTTCGTTGATTTTGACAACCCACCACCACCTCCGTTCTAATGCGTACTATTTTTCTCGCTCTGGCATTTCTCCCGTCATTGGTGCATGCACAGCAGGGTGCAATCCGTGGGACGATAACGAACGAGGAACGCGAGCCAGTCCCCGGGGTTAGCGTACAGATTGGTGGGACAACCATCGGTTCGACCTCGAACGTGAGAGGCGAGTTTTTTATTGCCGTCGTCAATGCAGGACGTCATCAGATTCATCTCTCTCATGTAGGATTTGAACCTCGGTCGGTTTCCGTGGATGTTGCTCAATCCGAGACAACCGTAGTTTCAATCAACATGAGTTCGCGCACGCTGCCTACAGATGCGATTGTTGTAACAGCAAGTAAGCGCGAACAATCATTGAAGGACGTTCCGGTAAGCATGTCCATGCTTGAAGGCAAAACGATGGCATATAGAAACACTATAACGTTGGATGACGCGCTCCGGTATGTGCCGGGCGTGAACCTCATGGAGTCGCAGGTCAATATTCGCG
>Ga0187893_10002644_pt1 | contig 38787 bp, 19 predicted proteins | sample MA1701074metaG_FD_139574 | JGI IMG/M metagenome (GOLD analysis project Ga0187893, IMG submission 139574) | White microbial mat communities from a basaltic lava cave in the Kipuka Kanohina Cave System on the Island of Hawaii, USA - MA170107-4 metaG ... | reverse complement strand
GATGTACACTCTGATCCATCGGGAGCCGCCCGCAGAGGCTGACATGCAGCGCTTCTTCGGTGTGACGCCGCCGTCGGTCCACAGCATGGTGATCACTCTTGCCGAACGAGGTTTGGTCGACCGAATTCCAGGCAAGGCGCGCTCCCTTCGCGTTCTCGTGCCCCTCGAGGCCTTGCCTCCGCTGCATGAGGTCTCGCTCAGCGCGAGGAACAGCAGCCGCAGAACAAGATGAGGTTCTGAGCGAGCGGAGCCGAGCTCAAAACCCTGGTTCAAGGAGCCCGTCGGCTACTCGCGCTTCTTGAACAACGGGTTGTCGCGGACGTGGCCGCTTGTCAGTCGGCGGGGGCGCGGGTAGGTTGGATTCACGCGCGGGACGCAGCCGGGCCTCCCGCCGGCCCTGCTGCTGAACCGGAGCGTTCGGCCGCCGGCCCGGCCACGGCGCGAACTCGTCAGGAGAGAACTATGTTCGCCGATTTGACGCGACGCGAATTCACGAGGAAAGTTGCCGCCGGCGCTGCATTGTTGGGTCTGGACGGCCTGGGTCTGGCGAATTGGATGCCGGCCGTGTCCGCACAGGAAGCCAAGCTCGATCCCAAAATCGTTCGACTGGACTCGGGGATAGAACCGCTCGTGCGCTTCCTGGAGGAAACGCCGCGGGACCGGCTGCTGGAGAGGGTAGCCGACCGAATCAGGGCAGGCCTGAGTTACCGCGAACTGGTGACGGCGCTGTTCCTGGCCTGCGTGCGCAATATCTTGCCGACGGGTCGCTTCAACTTTCACTGCTTTCTGATGGTCCATGCCGCGCACCAGGCGAGCCTCGCCTCGCCGGACGGCGAGCGCTGGCTGCCCATCTTCTGGGTGCTGGACGAATTCAAGCGGGCCAAGGGGCCGCAAGATGACGTGGAGAAGATGCCGCCCATCGATGAGGCGAAGCTGCCCTCCCTCGGAAAGGCGCGGGAGGCGTTCTTCAAGGCGGCGGAGGATTCGGACTTTCCCGCCGCCGAGGCGGCGGTCGTCGTCCTTGTCCGCGGCGGAGCGATCGGCGAACTGTTCGACCCGCTCGCGCTGCACGGGGCGCGGCGCGACTTTCCAGGGCTCGGCCATCCGTCGATCTGGCTGAGCAATGCGTGGCGCACCTTGCCCGTCGTCGGCTGGCAACACGCCGAGGCCGTATTACGGTCGGTGACGTACTTGATCTTTGCCGGCGATCGCGAACCACGGTGCCTTCGCCTCTGGGGGCACAATCGCGAATTGGCCGCCAAGTTGCCCGCCGAGTGGCGAGGGGGTCATCCCAGCGCCGAGGCGACGACCGATCTGCTGGCGGCGATTCGCCAGGCCGCTCCCGAGGAAGCGTCCCGGAAGGCCGCAGAACTCCTCAGGGCGGGCATCGCGCCGCAGTCGATCTGGGACGCTGCATTTCTGGGCGCGGGAGAACTGCTCATGCGACACCCGGCGCGCCCGGAACGTTGGGGGACCGGCCTCGTCCCTATCCACGCGGCGACATCCTTGAACGCTCTGCGTTACGCCTATGAGACCGCCAGTCAGGACGAGACACGCCGATTCCTGCTACTGCAGAGCGCGGCGGTTGTCGCCACATTCCGGGAACGATTGCAGCTGGAGAATGGCCGCATCGACCAGCTGGCGCCGGCGCCGCCGAAGGTCTCGGGCCAGGAGGCGGCCGGTGAAATCTTCGCCGACATCAGCACGGACCGCACGCTGGCGGCGCGCAAGGCGCTCGCCTATCTGAGCGGCGGCGGCTCGCCGAAGACATTGATCGATTCCGCACGACACCTGGCCTTTCTCAAAGGCGACAATACGCACGACTACAAATTCACGTCAGCGGTTTTCGAGGATTACGAGCATGTCGCCCCCGGGTGGCGCGATCGCTACTTGGCGAGCTGCATGTTCATCTTCCGCGGCTCGGCCGACAAGGACATCCCCCTCGTGGGACGCACGCGGGCGGCCCTGAAGTCCTGAACGAGGTGCGGAGCCCCCGCCGAGACGAACCAGGAACCGCGGCCGCTGGACGAGCTGCGCAGACAGGCCGAACGCGATAACACGATGAGGCTTCGAGCGAGCGCAACCCAGCTCAAAGCCTGTGGTCGAGGAGCCCGCCGGCTCCTCGCGGGGCGTGAGGGCAGTGGGAAACGCCTCGGTGGCGGCCGAGATCAGGAGCCCGCGGGATAGGGGGGGTGCAGCCTCGAGGCCGGCCTTCATAAGCTGTTTCCATACCCCTCCTGGCTTCGGACGGCTGCGGCGGCGCCCGCGCCGGCGGCACGCTGTCCGGTTCCGGCGGTCGCGGGTACTCTTCAGTGAATGGACACCTCGAGCGACCAAGAGCTCCTCCGGAACTACGCCGAGCATCGCTCGCAGCCTGCGTTCGAAGAGCTGGTCCGGCGGCACGTCGATCTCGTCTACTCGGCCGCCCTGCGCATCGTTCGCCGGGCGGATGCCGCCGAGGACGTGACCCAGTGCGCGTTCACGGCCCTGGCGCAGAACGCCCGCCGGGTGGCGAAGCACCCCATCCTCTCCGGTTGGCTGCACCTCACCACGCGAAACCTCGCGGCCAAGACGGTCCGCTCCGAGGTCCGCCGTCGCGCCCGGGAGGAGGCGGCCGCTTTGGTGAACCGAAGGGAGGCCGACCCGACCGATGCGCCCTGGGAACGGGTCGCCCAGGACCTGGATGGGGCGCTGGGCGAGCTGAGCGACGCGGACCGCGTTCCGCTCCTGCTTCGCTATTTCGAGCGGAAGTCCGCCCGGGAGATCGGCCAGACCCTGGGCATCAACGAGGAGGCGGCGCAGAAACGCGTCGCGCGGGCGGTGGAGCGGCTCCGCGCCCTCCTCGTCCGGCGGGACGTCCGCATCGCCGCCGGCGCGCTGGCAGTCATGCTCGCCGCCTACGCCGTCCAGTCCGCGCCCCCGACCCTGTCCGCCGCGGCGGCCGGGGCGGCCTTCAGCGCAGCGGGTCCGACCGCCGCTGCGAGCGGAAGCGTTCGCCCGCTTCCCCGATCGGCCAAGCCGGCCCTCGCGTTCGGGACCAGCCTGGCGATCCTTGGACTCGCGGTCGTCCTCTGCTGGCAGCCTCGGCCCGAGGTCGTCCAGAGGACTCCGTCCAACCCCACCGGAACAATTGCCATGAAGATTCAGCTCACGAGTGTGATGGTCGACGATCAGGATAAAGCGCGCCGGTTCTACACGGAGGTCCTGGGGCTCGTGGTGAAGGCCGACATGCCGGCCGGAGGAGGCGTCTGGCTCACGGTGGTCTCGCCCGACGAGCCGAACGGGACGGAGATCTCCCTGGAGCCGCTCGGCTTCCCTCCGGCAATTACGTATCAGGAGAAGCTCTTCCAGGCCGGCATCCCCTTCACCGCGCTGGCGGTGGGGGACGTCCGGAGCGAGTACGAGCGGATGCGGAAGCTGGGGGCGAGGTTCCAGGTCGAGCCGACGGCGGCGGGGCCGGCGACGATCGCCGTCTTCGACGACACCTGCGGCAACCTGATCCAGCTCACCCAGGCGCCCGCGGACCGGGGCGCGGAGGCGCCCTTCCGCGTGAGGATCAGGCAGTCGAAGGTCATGGTCAAGGACCAGGACCGGGCCCTCAAGTTCTACACCGAGGTCCTGGGGTTCGTGAAAAAACGAGACCTGGCCGCAGGGGGAGGTCGTTGGCTCACCGTGGTGTCGCCGGACGCGCTCGACGGAACGGAGCTGGTGCTCGACCCCATGAGCTTCCCGCCCGCCCGGACCTTCCAGGAGGCGCTGCGTGGGGCGGGGATCCCACATACCGCCTTTGCCGTCGGCGATGTCCAGCGAGCCTACGAGAGGCTTAAGGAGCGGGGAGTCGAGTTCACCATGACGCCCGCGAAGGAAGGCCCCACCACGATCGCCTTCTTCGACGACACCTGCGGCAACGTGATCATGATCTTTGACCAGTAGACCCGGTCCCGTCCGGAACGCCCGCGAGCTTGCCGTTCCCGGCGGCTCTCCCGGCGATGATGGCCCGGCGATGACGGCATGGTTCACGACCAGGGGACGCGCTTCCACCCCAGGCTCGGCACCGATCACCAGCTCCTTCCGGCACTCGATTTCCTCGCCCTCTTGATTCCCCACAGCGCCCTCCGCTACCAGATCCTGAGCCGCTCCTACGGCGCCGCCTCGACCACCTTCCGAAAGAAGGCCGGGTGGATCCAGGACCCGCCGGTGAGGAGGCCGCCCCCGCGGGCAATGACCCCATCCTCCGCCGGCACCGGGGGCTCCCAGGAGCGGGCCGCCGGCCAAGGACGACTGGCCCGAGGGCGTCGATCCTCCTCACCTCGAATCCCAGATGGATCCACCGTTGGGAGAGGGTGGCGGCTGATGCGGTCCTCCGGCGTGCTTCCTGCCAAGTGCGCCGCCTCCACCAGGGCCGCCTTTCCGCGGTCTCGGGGATTCCCCAATCCTCCTGCCGTCGATTCCGCTTGAAAGCTCCGATTGAAATCTTGGTCCCCCTCGAACCCGGAGGCCGCCTGGAGGCCTCCGGGCGGCCTCCGGTCTCTTCCGGGCTCGAGCAGGAGGTGCCAACGGGCCCATCTCTTGACGCAAACTACGCCTCGCATAGGATGTGCGTCGAGGTTCGCTGTCCGTGATCCATGACCGATGCCCCCGGCGATACCAACCAGGCCCCGCTCGACCTCCAGCGGTTTCGGCCCTACCTGCGCCTCCTGGCCGGCGCCGCCATCGGGGCACGTTGGGAGCGGAAGTTCGACGCTTCCGACGTGGTCCAGGAGACACTGCTCCAGGCCCACCGCAACCAAGCTGACCTTCGCGGTCGGGCCGACGGCGAGGTCGCCGGCTGGCTGCGCCGCGCGCTGGCGCGCAACCTGAACCGCGCCAAGCGCGACCTCCACCGGCAGCGGCGCGATGTGCGGCGGGAGGTCTCGCTCGACGCAGCGATCGAGCTCTCCTCGCAGCGCCTGGGGGCGATCCTCCCGGCTGGGGGGTCGTCGCCCAGCTCCAGGGTCTTGCGCGAGGAGCGGTCGGTCCTCTTGGCCGCAATGCTCGAGTCGCTCGCCGCGGCGCAGCGCGAAGCGCTGGTGCTGACGTACCTGAACGGTCTTTCGATCCAGGAGGCGGCCGAGCGCATGGGCCGCACGACCGTCGCCGTGGCCTCGCTCCTGCGCCGCGGCCTCGCACGCCTGCGCGAGCTCGCCGGCGGAAAGCAAGGAGACTGACGCGTGGTGCCAGGCGGGACGGACGGGACGCCCGACGCGCAGCAGGGGAGCGCGCCCCGCTCCGCCTCGCGCGTCGACGAGGCGATCGCCCGCTACCTCGAGGAAGCGAGCGCCGGCCGCCGGCCGGAGCCCCAGGACTTCATCCGGCGGAACCCGGCGGTGGCGGCCGAGCTCGAGGAGTTCTTCCGCGACGAGCATGGCTTCCTCGCGCGCCTGAGATCGCTCTCGCCCTCCGGTTCGAGGCCCTCCTGGATGAAGGAGCGCTCACCGCTCGATGGCGCCCGCGTTTTCGGCGACTACGACCTCGTCGAGGAGATCGCGCGAGGTGGGATGGGGGCCGTGTACAAGGCGTTCGACCGCCGCCTCGAGCGTACAGTAGCCCTGAAGGTGATCCTCGGGGGCGTGCTGGCCTCTCCGGCGGACCTGCGGCGCTTCCACACGGAGGCGCGGGCCGCCGCGCGCCTGGAGCACTCGCACATCGTGCCGATCCACGAGGTTGGGGAGGTCGGCGGCCAGGCGTACTACACGATGAAGCTCCTCGACGGCGGCAGCCTCGCGCAGCGGCTTGCGAACTGCGCGTCAGACCTCCGCGGCGTGGCGGCGATGCTTGAGAAGGTGGCCCGGGCGGTCCACGGCGCGCACCAGCGCGGAGTGCTGCACCGCGACTTGAAGCCGTCGAACATCCTCTTCGACGCGGCGGGCGAGCCCCACGTGGCCGACTTCGGCCTGGCGAAGGTGCTCGACGCGGACGGAACGGTGACGCGCACCGGCGCGGCGGTGGGGACGCCGGCCTACATGGCCCCTGAGCAGGCGCGCGGCGAGAGGGAGCGGCTCTCGGCGTGCACGGACGTGTACGCCCTGGGGGTCGTCCTCTATGAGCTCCTGGCCAAGCGGCTGCCGTTTGCGGGTGGTTCCTCGGTGGAGGTGCTGCGGCGGGTGGTGGAGGAAGAGCCCGCGCCGCCGCGGCGCTGGAACCCGAAGGCGCCGCGCGACCTCGAGACCGTCGCGCTCAAGTGCCTCGAGAAGGACCCGGCGCGGCGCTACGCGACGGCCGAGGGGCTGGCGGAGGACCTGCGCCGCTGGCTTCAGGGCGAGCCGATCCTGGCGCGGCGCGCGTCGAGCGCCGGGCGGGTCGTCAAGTGGGCGAAGCGGCGGCCGTCGAGCGCGGCGCTCGTGGCGACGCTCGCCACTCTCCTCCTGGCAGCGGCCCTGGGAGGGATCTGGTACGCGGCGGCGCGGCGGCACGAGGCCGAGGTCGCCGCGGAGTACGAACGACACGACAGGTACAGTCGGCTATTGTTCATCGCCTGTGACCGCGTGAAGGCGGGAATACTGGACACGGCGAAGGCGCTCCTCGAGGAGACGCGGCCAAAGCTGGGGGAGGAGGACCTGCGCGGCGTGGAGTGGGACCTGCTCGCGTGGAAAGTGCACGGCGGCTGCCGGCAGCTCCTCTCGATCCCAGGGTTGAGCCAGGGAGGCGCCCCGCATCGGGCCGCGGTCTTCATCCCGGGGACGAGGACCGTCGTCGCGGCGCACGCGGACGGCTGGATCCGGCGGTGGGACCCTGAGAGCGGCGAGAGCACGGAGGTGTTCCGCATCGAAGGCGCCTGGGCCAACTCCCTGACGCCGTCGCCCGACGGCAGGACCCTCGTCTGGCGGGAGGCGGAGCGGTTCCTCCTCCGCGCGTTCGACATGGCGAGCGGTCGAACCCTCTGGTCGCTGCCCCCCGAGCGGTTCGTCCGGCTTCCCGTCACCTTGCTCGACGTCGCTTTCTCCGCGGACGGCGGCAGGATCCTCCTCGTCGTCTTCGCGGACGGCCGCTCCTCCGTCCACTACGTCGATCCCCGCACCGGCGAGGCGCAAAAGGTCCATGAGCACGGAGGGCTCGGCGGCGCCGTCCTGTCGCCGGACCTGAAGACCCTCGCGGTGGCCGAGGACGATTCTCTGACCTCCTACGACGCCCTGGACATGCGCCTCCGGCTCCGGATCCCCGGGCGCTTTGGGTGGTGTGCATTCAGCCCATGTGGGAGAAGCCTGGCGGCGATGGAGCGCGACCCTATGCAGCGCCGCATGCACCTCTTCGACGCCAAGGACGGCCGCTCCATCTCGCCGCCGCTCACTTTCCCCGCGTGGCTTGAGCTCCCCGCCTTCACTTCCGATGGGTCGGTGCTCGCGATCCCGGCGCGAGACCAGCGAGTCCGGTTCCACGATCTCTTTTTGCCGCGCCCCCTCGGCGCGGTGTTCGTGGACCACCTCAAGGGTGACTCGGGCGTTGGCTTCAACTCGGACAGCTCGCTCTTTCTGGTCGCGAGCACCGACCGCGTTGCGACCGTGTGGAAGTTCGTCGGGCCCGGCATGGCCCAGGAGAAGCAGGGGTTCCGCTACGCGGAGACCGTCTGGGAGGCGGCCTTCTCGCCGGACGGGAAGAGCTTCGCCTGCGCGGGCGACGACGACGTCGTGCACGTCTACCGGATCCGGGACGGTACGACTCTCGAGCCAGCCGCCGAGCTGCGGCTCGCCGCCCCCGGCGCGTACGAGTTCAACTGCCTTTCTCCGGACGCGGAACGGCTGGCAGTCGCGAGGAAGGATGGCGCCTTCGAGGTCTGGAAGGTGCCGCGTCCGGGCCAGGCCGCTCCGCTGGCGCCCGAGAGGGCCCTCTCCGTCGATGGAACCAAACTCTACCGCGGCGGCTTCTCCGCCGACTCCACGCTGCTTGCGGCTTCGACCGAAGACAATGATTGCGTCCTCTGGCGCCGCCGTGACGTCGGAGGGAGGACGGAGTGGTCCCTCGAAGATCGGTTCCGGCTGCGTGGTCGCGCCAGCCGCTTCGTGTTCTCCCCCGATCCCAGGCTCCTGGCCCTCGTCACCTGGGAGCCCTCACAACTCATCCTGCGGGACCTCGAGCGGCGGCGGTTCGGGACGCTGTCCCTGGGCCAGCTGACGGTCCTCTCCGTGGCCTTCTCGCCGGACGCGCGCCTCCTGGCGCTGGGCCAGAACACCGGTCGAGTCCTCGTGTTCGAGCGGGAGCCCGGGGAGGCCACGATGCCGGCGGAGGCCTCCTGGGACTTCGATGCTCACCCAGGTGTCGTACGCGATGTCACCTTCTCCCCCGACGGCCGGCGCCTCCTCACCGGCGGCGAGGACGCGCAGGTCCGCATCTGGGACCTGGTCCACGGGCCCCGGGGCGGCGCGGCTCTCCTCTGCGCGGCCGTGGGCTTCGACGAGGGGAGGGTGACCGGGATCGTCTTCTCTCCGGACGCGACCCTGCTGGCGGTCCAGAGCGGTAATTTGCAGACCCCGGCCTTCGGCGGCGTGTGGGTGTCGCAGATCGGCGGAGAGGGGGAGCCGCCGGCCGCCGGGGCGGCGGCGGCACGCTGACCGCCCCGGCCCCCTGACGCCGGGCGAACCTGGAGGCCGGCGAGGCGCGCGGAGGCAGGCGGGCGCCACCCGACCGCCCGATCGGGCCGTCGATGGTCTTCATCGAGAAGGGCCAGGGTCGTGGTGCGCCTCGTAGCGCGCCCGGGCCGGGCTCCCGGCTCGCTCCCTGTCCGGAGGGCCGTTCGTTTCCCATGGATGCCAGGAGGAAGACATGATCCCGCTCCATTCGTTCCCGTCGTCGTCGGTCAGAGTTGTTGTGGGCTTCGTGGTCAGCGCGACGACCGCCGTGCTCGCGGCAGGGTCGGAGCAAGTGACGATCGGCGAGCCGTTGAATTTCGACTTGAGCACCAACGATGCGGAGTGGGTGGAGATCTCCGGCGACGGGAGGCTCCTCTTCGTCGCCGCGCCGAATCCAGCCTGCAAGGGAGTGGGCAGCCCGTCGACGCAGTTGGTGATGCTCCATCTCCCGCGCACCAGCAATCCGCTTCACGAGCTGCTCAGCGCCGACCTGGGGCTCGGGCAGACCCTCGCGGTCTCGCTGACCCGGGGCCTGCTCACCTTGACCTCCCAGCTCGACGACGAGCTTCCCAATATCAACCCGGGCAGGATCGTCGCCGTCTGGGGGAGCCACGTCGTGGGCACCGTCGAGGTGGGCGCCGGCCCGGACAACGTCGCCGCGGCGCCGGACGGCAAGTACGCCGTGGTGGCCCTGGAAGCGGAGCCGCCGGACCCGGCGCTTTGCGACGAGGGCGCGGAGGTGGCCGGGGGCATCCAGGTCATCGACCTCCGGGGCGGCCCGTGGCACATGCAGGTGGTCGCGACCATCACCTCCCAGGAGCTCTTTGACCGCCTCTCCGCGGCAGATCCGTCCCGGGCGAGCCGCCCCTCGGCCATCGAGCCCGAGTTCTGCGCCGTGGCGCCGGACTCCTCCTACGCCCTCGTCGGGCTCCAGGAGCAGAGCGCCATCGCGGTGGTGGACCTGACCGTCGTCGAGGATCTGGTACCCGAGCGGCGCAAGCACGGCAGCCGGGATCCGGTCCTGGCGCCGGAAGAGGTCGGGGCCGCGGCCCTCACCGGCATCGTGCTCCTGCCGCACGGCTTCGCCGATGCGGGCGGGAGGCTCCGCGGCACGCACCTCGACGGCATTGCGATCAGCGCGGACGGCGACTACGCGATCACCGCCAACGAGGCCAACAACGCGGTCCGCCACCTGGCGAGCATCTCGGTCCTGGACTTGCGGGGCGGCCCTCACGCCATTTCCGTGGTGGCAACGCACTACGTCTTCGACCTGGACCCCTCGCTGCTCGACGGCACGGGCCTCGCGGCGCGTCCTCTCCAGAATCCGGGGGATCCCTTCCCGGCCGATGCCGCCAACCTGCCCCGCCTCGACCCGGAGGACGTGGCCCTCCTCGAGCACGGCGGCACGACGGTCGCCGCGGTCGCGCTCGAACGCAACGCGAAGACCGAGGACCGCGGCTCGGTCCTCTTCCTCGACGTGACCGGCATCCTCGACGGCCAGGTCCCCACCAAGCTCGGGCGGAAGCTCGCGGGCTTCGCTCCGGGAGCCCGGCCGCAGATGGTGGCCGGCACGCGGGACGGCCGCTTCGTCTTCACCCCCAACGAGCTCGACAACGGCTCCCTGACGCGGATCGAGGTCCAGTGGCCGCGCCGCTTGCATGCGCTCGTGGCCGCCGAAGCCGACGAGGGCCTGCCGGACGCGGTGTTCCGCCGCGGCGACTCGAACCGCGACCGGGCAGTCGACCTCTCGGACGCCGTGCAGATCCTCGCCCACCTGTTCCTCGGGACCTCGCCTGCTTGCGAGGACGCCGCCGACGCGAACCGCGACGGCACCCTCGATGTCTCGGACCCCCTGCACGTGCTCGGCTACCTGTTCCGCGGCAGCCCGGAGACGCTCGAAGCGTTCGCATACTGCCCCGTGGAATAGGGACGGCCGTCCATCTCGGCTCGCGGCCGCGGCGCCGTTCGGGTTACCATGGCCGGTGGCATCGCGATCGCGAGCCGAGGACAGGATGCAGACGCAAGACCGAGGTCGACCCATCGCACGAGCGCTCCCCGGGCGCTGCCTTCCAGGGTTTCTCCTCGCCTTCCTGACTGCTCTGCTGCTGGCAGCGGACGAGAAGGCCCCTCGCCCGGCGGCCCCCGAGCCGCCGTTCGAGCGGATCGTCGAGCTCAACGCCGCGGGGCTTTTCGGCGGGGAGGTGAAAGTCGAGCGCGATCGCTTCACGCTGCAGCTACCCGGCGACGGCAGCTTTGCCCGGGGGTTCGACGCGGGGCGCCGGCTTCATCGACGAGCCCGCGGAGGTCAAGGATCCCACGGCGCGGAGGACGCTGCTCGCCGGCGCCGCGGGCCGCTTCTCCGTCGCCGGCCTCGGCCACGGCAGCGCCGTCTCGCGCTTCGAGCTTGCCGACGACTAGGTGATGACGTTCAAGCTTCGCATTCCCTCCGTGCCGGCGGGAGCCCGGATGACCTGGCGCTTTCAGCACGACGAGAAGGCGAAGGAGTACATCCAGTCGAGCTTCCTACAGGACCTCCTCCTCAGGGGGAAGGGCCAGGACAAGGCCGCGGCGAGCAGCGATCCCATGCAACTCCGTGCAGTCTCCATGCAGCGCCGTGCAGTCTTCCTGAAATGCCCTGCAATCGCCTCTCAACCCCGTTCAAACCCCCCGCCACGCGGCTCAATGACCTCGCCACTCCCTTCAATGGACTCGCCAAGCCGTGCAACGACCCCGCCACGCCGTTCGATGAACGTGTATCCCCGTTCGATGAACGCGCCACTCCGCCCCCCTCCCGCGGATCCCGCAAGTCCCGAATCCTCCGACCCCGCGTCAGAACCTACACCCCAGCTCGTCCGGCGTCGCGTCGATCCCGAGGTTCGGGAACGGCGCGGGCGGCGGGGGCTGGCCCAGGAAGAGGAAGCCGAGGAGGTAGAGCGCGTCCGTGATCTCGAGCGTCGCATTGTCGTCGGCATCGAGCGGCCTCCGGTCGCAGGGGGCCGCGGCGCCCAGGAAGAGGTGGCCGAGGATCGACACCGCGTCCGAGAGGTCCACCACCGTGTCCTCGTTCGCGTCGCCGCGGATGAAACGCCGCGAGCCCGTGGGGCCGTAGACGACGTTCAGGTAGCTCTCCTCGGGACCCAAGTCCTCCGGCGTCGCCGGCCGGTAGATCTCCCCCAACGCGAAGTCCGACTTCCCGTCCCCGTTCATGTCCCCGAATGGACCCACGTTCCTCCCGATCGCCCAGCGCGCGCTCCGGCTCTTGATCTTGATCCCCCGGCCCCCGATCTTCGCCAGCTCGATCCGGTCCGGAAACTGATTCCTTCCCAGCATCAGGAATACGTTTCCCGCCTTTCCGTTCGGGTCGAGGATGTTCCCCTCTCCGATGAGGAAGTCCTTGAACCCGTCGGCATCGAAGTCCCCCGCCGCCTCCACGTTGCCCGCAAGCCGGATCGAGGCTTCTCCGAAGATCCTCACGATCCCATCCGGCTCCGCGGGCTTGTCGTTCACGATGACGTGCCCCGAGAGCTTCGGGCCTCCGAAGAGAAGGTACGTCACCCCCTGGGTCTCGATCCCTCCCCCTCTCTGGCCTACGAGGACGTCCGCGAAGCCGTCCCCGTTCACGTCCCCCGGGCCCGCGAGATCGAAGAGGTTGAACTGGCTCCCGAACGTGTACGGCCTCGGCGGCTGGATCTTCACGCCGCCTCCTCCCGCCACGTACGTCTCCACGTCCGCCTCCGCCGGTAGGTCTCTCTTCCCGTAGATCACGAACGCGAAGTGGTCCATGAAAAGGTCGTTTGCTCCCTGACCCCCATCGACAAGGAGGTCCTGGACGCCGTCGCCGTTCACGTCGCCCGCAGGCACCATGATCGTCGTGAGCCTCTGGCCGGCCCGGGATCCGCGGATGCGCGAGAAGACGTTCTTCAGATCGGCGAGGTCGAAGTCCCTCGGCCAGTCTGTCCGCCCCTTGACGAACGCGATCTCCCCCTCGAGCTGGAGGTTCTGGCCGTTGTCCGTCAACTCCTCCGAGAACCCCACCGCGAAGTCGCCGAGGCCATCCCCCGTCAGGTCGCCCATCGCCACCATGGTGAAGTTCCCAGTCGGGCTCCGGCCCGGGAGGATGAAGACCGCCTGGTCGCTCCCGACGGCCGTGTCGAGGTCGATCTCCTCGGCGAGGTCCCTCCGGCCGAAGAGGATGTAAGCGAACGACTCCCTGCGCGAGATCCCGAGGTCCTTGAGGCCATCGCCGTTGACGTCGCCCAGGACGGAGACCCGCGTCACCCGCACCGTCCCCGTTGGATCCTCCGGCCCCCTCACGACCGTCACTCTCGGCGAAGGCGTGAACGCCGCCAACCTCTCGGGAAGATCCACGCCGCCCTTCACGATCCCCACCTCGATCCGAGTCCCCGGCTGGTTCGAGACCGCCGCCTCGTCGAACCCATCGCCCGTCAGGTCCCCGAAGGTGACCCGGCCCTTGGCGCCGAAGCTCGTTCGGTCTCGACCTTCGAGGATGAGACCGCTCGGGCCGAGGCGGCCGACGTCGATCGGAGGGAAGTTCGCGGTGTACTCGAAGCCATCGGGCATGCGCTGAGTCTGGCCATCGGCCGTGATTTCGACGTCGGCGAATCCCTCGATCGCCCCGGCCGGCGTCACCACCCGCAGCTTGAACTCGGAGACCACCTCGACCGATTCCGCCCCGGCGCCGCCGATGGTCACTCGGGGTGACCCCCGAAACCCCGTCCCGCGGATCTCGATCGTCGTTCCGCCCTTGAGGGGACCCCAGCCGGGTTCCACACCCAAGAGCCTCAAAGGTTGAGGCTTTCCCCCGGTCCCATAGATGAGATAGTAGCGCGTGTACTCCCCGTCGTCGGTTGTGTCGCGCACTTTCGGCGCCGCGACGACGAAATCGAGGTTCCCGTCGCCGTTGAAATCCCCTGCGGAAGAGACCCTATTTCCAAACTTGCTCCGCGCGGCCTCGCCGAGGACTCGGATCCCACCAAATCCTTCTGCCAGCCTGACCTCCGGAACGCGGTCCCTGCTTCCGTAGATTGCGTAGGCCTCCCCTGCTTTAATATTTCCATCAGGCGATGCCGCGGGAGCACCGACGAGGAAATCGGGTGTGCCATCGCTGTTCAAGTCACCCGCTGCAGCAAGCGACCAACCGAAGAGGCTGTTCGACTCGTACTCGATGTACTTGACGCGTCCTTCGAGGGGGAGACCTACGACCTCGAATAGCCGCGGCCGCTCGAGAAACCCATGGACAAGGTAAACGATCCCCGGCTTCGCAACGAAAAATGGGTCGTTACTGAGTGGGGCTGCACCCAATAGGATGTCGGCCTTTCCATCGCCATCGACATCACCGACTGCAGAGCTGGTCATCTGACTTCCGCTCTCCACCGGGCCAAGGATTAGACTCACCGCATCGGTGTCCAACCTGTTGGGGAAGTCTGCCACGCTGATTAGAGGCGAAGGGTTGAGCGACCCACGAACTAAGTAATGGCGACCCTTGCCCTTCTGCTCCAAGAGGGACCGCGAGGACGCCACTTCAATGTCCGCGAACCCGTCATCATCGAAATCTCCGACTCCACGGACCGTATGCCCGAGGCCTTCGCCTGCGAACACTCCGCCGTCATCTGGATTCCCCCCACCCTCTATTTGGACCCCAGGAAGCGAGACTCCTATCTGGCTCAGGTCGACGCTGACGTCCAGCTTCTCCACTTGAAGGACCACATACACTTTTCCTGCCTTGCTTCTCCCTTGTACAGTTGATACCCAGAAACCGATGGCCAAGTCATTGGTTCCATCGCCGTCGAAATCACCGATATTCGCTATGGAGGAGTCTTCTCGGATGCATCCATCCAACGGATCTGACGAATAGAAGACAATTCCAGCAAGCGAATTTCCGACCTCGTTCACGAAGTGCTCCCCTTCGATTCGAGTTCCTCCATAGATCAAGTAGATTCGTTCTACCAACCGTCCGCCTTCCCCACGCTGTTCAACCGCAACAAAGAAATCACTTTTCCCATCAGCATCGAGGTCTCCCGCTGGAAAGGGTTCGACTAGGGTGAGGATTGAGGAATCTTCCTTGACCCGGAAGGTAGCGGATCCAGGGAAAGACTGGCAGCCGAGTCGATGCAACCCCACCAGCTCGGCTCGCCCGTATACCAGGATGGCGGCGTTATCGAACTGGTTTTCCGAGCACTCGTCCTGCACGACCAAAAGAATGTCACCGAAACCATCCCCATCCACATCCCCGCCACACTTCACACTCGCGAACTTCTCGCCCACTGACGCCTGGAACACAACCCCGCGACTACCTGAAGCAAGGTCGGATGAGTGGATGACCTCCTCAGCCGCGAGCGAAGAGAGCAATACGCTCTCAGCGACAAGTGCACACTGCAGAATCCGGGGGAACGTTGCGTTTCTCTTCATGGATTCCCCTGACAAGCTTGACGGAGTCTCTCTAGCGATAGCGAATCAAGAACAGAATGACGAACACTTATACTCACTGCTTCCTCTGAAAAATGGAGAGGAGCTTTCTAAGGCTTGTTTCGGCGGTGTTGGCCTTTAGACCTATCCTCTCGTAGATGCCTGGAAACTGCTCAGGGTAAAAATAGAACATCCTCGTGATCTCTTCCTCCACCTCCGCTGCGGTCTTGACACCTTCCAGAACCTCGTACCGCTCTCCTGGCGCATACTCGATGTATGCTCCCTTTTGCCGGAGAACTTCCATCCCTCTCGCAGTTTCGAACAGGATCTCGCTATCGAGCACTCTCAACGCACTCTGCACTCGCGCCAGCTCGAGCAGTGCCTCAGCCCCATCGATTGAGCTCAACTTCTTCCGCTTAGTAGGATTGAGCTTCTCGTTGGCGAGGATCTCGCTCAGTTCGCGGCTCACAGTACTTTCAGGGCTAATCCCTTCCGGGATAGGCGGCAGATTGCAGTCAACGACTTTAGGAGGCATTTCACCGGATGCCACCTGCTCAACTTCGGAGTGGATCGCTCCTTCGATCGCAGTCACTCCAAATCTTTCGAACCATTTTGCCTCGACGAATGCCATCAATTCTCTTTGATTGCCTTGGAGGGATTCCATCATCGAGGTCCACCGCAAGGACACAAGCTCGAACTTTCGATCGAGATGCAGGAATCGTTCCGCCATAGTTTTCGAAAGGCCATGCTTCTCGATATCGATGGCCCTGCACTGTAGAACACAAACTACAGTGAGGGAGATCGCCATGAACATGAAAAGGATCCAGCCCAATGCAGCTGAGGGCTTCATCATGTTTCACCAAGAAAGATGAAAAGACGGGTCGGAGGAACAATTGTGTCATCCGACCCGCTTGCCTTAGTCCAACGCACTCTCGATATGAACTACCTTCGTGCTCTGCCTTACTGGGGAGGTGATTGCGATCGTTGCTTTTGTTCTGAGCGTCCCATCTTCATATTCATTCGTGAGAAAGCCAGACGTTTGAATCGTCACACTCCCCGTGCAGCAAGAGCCGTACGGCCAGAAATTTTCCGGAGTGTAATTGACTGCCCCGGAGTCGATGTTGTCTACCGCTGGATCACTGACATTCGTAATCTGTCCCACGATGATGCCGTCATCGTCATCGCTCCCCCAGTTCACAACCTGACTGAACGAGAAATCCCCGTTACTATCCGCATCATCCGACGTCGGGCTGCTGTTCCAATACAGGTAGTTGCAGCACCCGCATCCGCTGCAGCTATCCGCGATCGCCTTCCCAACGACGGCGATCGAAAGCCCGAACGCGACGACGACCGGCAGTACGACGGTCAAAACTGATCCAAAGCGTTTCATGGCGCTTCCTCCGACAAACACCCTCGACGCGTTTCCACCGAACTCTCTATGACTCATCGTCATTCCACCTCCCGGCGAGATGCCCATTCTATCCGGACAAGGGATCGATCCCCTCGCGCTGCGCGGCACGTTCGGTCCTCAGCGCGCCAACGGACGGGATTAGAACCGACATCGCTTCCGTCTGCTTGCCATCATTTTGATGGCAAGCTCAAAGATGAAACGACCGTCCGGTCCGAGTGAAATCCGCTCATCCGCAGCGTTCGGCGGATGCACGTCGGTCGAAAATCTTCTGTTTGAAGTTCTGGATCGCCCTTAAAATTTCGGCTCGACGAATCCGGGATCGAAGAGGGAAACCGACGATGGGCAGAGATCTGCGGAAGAAGCGTTCGAAGGCGACCAGCGGCAATTCGGCCGGTGTCAAGCGGCTGCACGAGTGGCTCGATGGGGTCCTCTGCCATGAGGAGCCGCGAAGGATTCCGGTGACGGCCCATAGCGAATCGCTCGATCCGGAGTTGCTCAAGGACACACTGGGCGGCATCCAGCCTCCCTCGAAACCGTTGAGCGCTCGTGAGTTTCAGGTCTGCGTCCTCTACTCTCGATTCAGGCGGGAGAAGGAGATCGCCGCCCGGCTCAAGATCTACCGGGGGAGCGTCGCAAGCTATCTCAGCCGCGCGTGCGCGAAACTTGGGCTCGGGGGGCACGATGAACTGCTCGGCGTGGTGCCTGCCTACTGGAGATGGCCCATCCGTCGAGGTGCGGTTTCACCCCCCCCCCAACCGACACCTGATTCGCATTCCTAGCGCTCATCATTTCCATCCGGCTCGCTCCGTCTGACTTTCGACGACCGTGTGAGGGAGCACGGCGCTCGGCTTCTCCTGAACGGCGTGGCGACCCCGATCCTTCCGGCCCCTCAACCGCCCAGGTATCATTGCACCGCTTCTTCCCGGCCGGATTTGGGTTCAAGTAAGGAATCGAGGGGAATGGTTCGAGTCCAGCGGGTTTTCGTCCTTGCGGTTTCTTCAGCACTCCTCGCCACGCCTGAAACGCAAGCCGCCGTCCGGATCACCGAGGTGATGTACAGCCCGCCGCAAGACGCGGAGTACGAGTACATCGAGATCCACAACGACGGCGCGGCGGCGGTCGACATCGGCGACTGGGCCTTCACCGACGGGATCATCTTCGTCTTTCCGGCGGGGACGATGATCCCAGCCGGCGGCTACTTCCTCGTGAGCGGCACGAAGACATCGCTCGAGACCGTGTACCCGTCCCTCGACCCCACGAAGGTCTTCGGCGATCACCAATCGTCCCTCGACAACGACGGCGAGCGGATCACGCTCGCCGACTCGAGCGCGAACGTCGTCGAGAGCTTCCGCTTTGACGATGACCTTCCTTGGGACCCGCTCACGGACGGTTTCGGAGCGTCGCTCGGGCGCCTCTGTCTCGCGAGCGCCGCTCAGCTCGCGGAAAACTGGCGCGCGAGCCCGCTGCCGGCCGATCCCGCCGACTTCGGCGGCTCCCCGGGCGGACCCGGCGCCGTCCAGCTCTGCCCGCCGGAGTTCCCGGCGAGGCCTCGGGTCTTCATCTCCGAGGTGATGTACCACCCGGCGGAGGAGAACTCCCTCGAGGACGAGCACTAGTTCATCGAGATCCACAACGCCGAGGCCCAGGACGTCGTCCTCACCGGCTGGAGGATCGCGGGCGGCACCGACTTCGCCTTCCCCGCGGGCACGACGATCCCCGCCGGAGCGTACCGCGTCGTCGCGCGGAACCCGCAGAGGCTCGCCGCCGTGGCCTCCTACGGCCTCGCCGCCGGGCAGCTCCTCGGCGGCTACACCCGTACGCTCGATAACGGCGGCGAGGGGATCGTCCTCATAGCTGACCCGCGACGCCCTCATGTCCGACTGGCTGGAGGAGGCGCGCGAGGAGGCCGAGGCGGATAAGCGGAGGGGCAGGAGACCCCGCCCCCGTGGGACTTCCCGCGCCGCCCGCGAGGCGCCTTCGAGAAGGTCCTCCGCGCCAGGGGCGAGTGGGATCCCCCGTGGAAATGGTCTCGGAAGGTTCGCGGCCCGCCTCCGCCGGCCCCTGGGGCTCCCAGGAGCCGGCCGGCGGCCAACGACGACTGGCCCGAGGGCACTGTGGGTGAGGCAGTCGTCGCGGCCCTGGAAGCGATACGTGAGCCGTTCATGATCGATTGAGCTTTTCAAGAGCTCTCCCAAATAGCGGATATTGAAGTCGGTGAAGGAGAGGTCAGCGGTGTTCGGCCTTTCCATGGGAAAGATCAATAGGAGGAAATCACCGTTTTTTTCGTTACTTGGCGCGCCGGTTTGCGCCTATTCACCGGCGATTACTGGATGGCCGCCGGCGGAGGTCGGTCCATGAGGCCGGCGGGAAGTCGGTGCCGTGATGGCATCACGAACTGGAGGCGCAACTTGCCCGCTCACCTACCAACAACCCGTGGGAACAGGATCTCGCTGGCCAAGAGTCCAAAGGCGCCGGCATCGTTGCGTTCCGGGTCGAGTCCACCAGGTCCTGGCATAGAGCTCGTATCGTGGAGTGTTCCGGTGATGCAGAAGTCCACCGTTTTCGGGCAGAGCTTGTTCTTCGTAGTCCTCCTCGCCTCCCTCGGCGCCGGACGCGCCGAGGCCCAGGGCGCTCGCTTCGTTCGTGGCGATGTGAACGCCGACGGGACGATCAATATCACCGATCCCATCGCCCTCCTCGGCTTCCAGTTCCTGGGAGGGGCGACGCCGTCCTGCCTGGATGCCGCCGACGACGACGACGATGGAGCCCTCAACATCACGGACGGGATCCACCTCCTGAACTTTCTCTTCCTCGCCGGGCCGCCGCCGGCGCCTCCAACGTCGGCCACGTCGAGCTACGACGCTTCCCACTGCGGAACCGATCCCTCGGCCGACCCGCTCGGCTGCGCGTCTTTCGGCCCCTGCCCTACCGGCACTTCCAACTCACGGCCTCAGGCCGACGCCGGCGCGGACCAAACGGTGGCAGTGGGTTCCACCGTCCATCTCGACGGCACTGCCTCGTCGGATGTGGACGGGGATCTCCTGAGCTTCCAGTGGTCGTTCACGACGCGGCCGGATGGCAGCGCAGCGAGCCTGTCCGATCCGGCCGTTCCGCAGCCCACCTTCGTCGCGGGCGAGATCGGAGACTTCGTCGTTCAGCTCATCGTCAACGATGGCTCCGAGGACAGCACGGCCGACACGGTCTCCATCACCGTCCAGCCGGTGAATCTGGCGCCGGTGGTGAACGCAGGATCGGGCAGCACCATCACGCTGCCCATCGACACCGTCTCCCTGAACGGCTCGGTGATCGACGACGGGCTGCCCGCGGGGACGCTGACGATCGCCTGGAGCAAGGTGAGCGGGCCGGGGACGGTGACGTTTGAGCCGGCGAACGCGGCGGTGACGACGGCACGCTTCTCGGCCAGCGGCACCTACGTGCTGCGGCTGACGGCCAGCGACGGGGCGCTGAGCGCAAGCGCCGAGGTCTCGATCACCGTGAATCCGGCCGGGGGAAATCCGGGGCTGCCTCCCGATCCGGCTTCGGTGGCGCCGCCCTTGCCGCTCACCGAGGCCATGGACTTCGCGGGCGCCACGGACTTCCTCTACAGTGGACAGGACCCGATCCAGACGGGCGTCGCGCCGGGCGCGATCGAGCCCCGGCGCGCCTCGGTGCTGCGGGGTCGGGTGCTCGACGGAGCCGGGGCTCCTCTCGCTGGTGTGGCGATCGGCATCCTGAACTATCCCGAGCTCGGCCAGACGCTCTCCCGCGCCGACGGCATGTTCGACATGGCGGTCAACGGCGGTGGCTCGTTGATCGTCACCTACACCAAGGCAGAATTCCTGGCCGTTCAACGGTCCCTGGAGAACATTCCCTGGGGCGATTTCATGCACGCGACCGACGTCGTGATGATTCCGCTGGACGTCAACGTGACGCCCGTCGATCTCACGGCGGCCGTGCCGATCCAGGTGGCCCGCGGCAGCGTCATCATCGATGCCGATGGCAGCCGCCAGGCGACCGTCCTCTTCCCCCGGGGCACGCAGGCGACGATGGTCCTCTCGGACGGAAGCACGCAGCCTCTCACTAGCCTGAGCGTCCGAGCGACCGAGTACACCGTCGGGCCGAATGGGCCTCGGGCGATGCCGGCGAAGCTGCCGCCGACGAGCGGCTACACCTACGCCGTCGAGGTGAGCATCGACGAGGCGCTGGCGGCCGACGCCGCGACCGTCCGCTTCACCCGAGCGGTGCCGTTCTACGTCGAGAACTTCCTGGGCTTCCCCGTCGGGAGCCTCGCGCCCGTGGGCATCTACGACCGCAAGAAGTGCGGGTGGATGGCCCAGCCCAACGGGCGGGTCATCAAGGTCCTCGGGGTCGCCGGAGGCCTGGCCGACGTCGACGTCACCGGCGACGGGACCGCCGACACGGGGGCGGCGCTGTCCGATCTCGGCATCGACGACGCCGAGCGGGCTCAGCTCGCCACGCTCTACGCGCCGGGCACGAGCCTCTGGCGGGCCGCGCTTTTGCACTTCAGCCCGATCGACATCAACTGGCCGGCGAATCCGCCCGCAGATGCGATCGGGTCCCGCCAGAGCCCGCCGGCGCCGCCTGAGCCAAACCGATGCGACCATTCCGGGTCGATCATCCACTGCGAGAGCCAGGCGCTCGGAGAGCGAATCGGGCTTGCCGGCACGCCGTACCAGCTCGTGTACGAGAGCGGTCAGGTCAGAGGAGGACGGTACCAGTACCACCTCGAGATTCCCGTGACCGTCGGGGTTGTGCCGCCGCCGAGCCTGGGGCGAGTCGAGGTCGACGTGACGATCGCAGGCATCCTGTTCTCGCAGGTCTATTCACCGGAGCCCGACCTGGTGTTCGCCGTCAACTGGGACGGTCGGGATGCCTACGGGCGGCTCGTCCAAGGGGAGCAGCCCTACTCGGTCGAGATCCGCTATGTCTACCCCGGCGTCTATGACGCGGGCAGGCCAGTTCCGCAGAGCTTCGCGCTGGCCTCCCGTGTGGACTTTGGCTTTGTCGCGGCGCCCCGCACGCGGGAAGGCCTCGAATTCGTGCGCTTCCAGCGGTACACGGGGATGGTCGGCGGCTGGGCGGTGCCCCCATCCGAGCTGGGCGGGTGGTCGCTCAGTCACCAGCATCACTACGATCCCCGCGGGCAGCTGCTCCACCTCGGCACCGGTGAGGAGCACCGCGCGGGGACGATCGGCCGCGTCGTGACGACCCTGATCGATCAGTCCGTGCCGGGTTCGAGCTCGGACGGCGTAGAGCAAATTCATGCGCTGGCAACGGCACCCGACGGGACGGTGTACTTCGCGGACCAGGGGGGCTACCGGGTGCGCAGGATCACGCCGGACGGCACCGTCCTGCCGTTCGCCGGCGGTTGTCGCACGGAGACCGATTGCGGGAGCACCTCCGAGGGCATCCCGGCGACCGAGGCCAGAATGCGTGTCGATTTGATCGCGGTTGGCCCGGACGGCGTCTATATCAATGACTGGACCTCAATCCCCTCCGCGGACGGCATGTCTCCCCCCACGCCCTTCGTTCGAATCCGACGAATCGGCCGCGACGGCCTCATCAACACCGTGGCCGGCAACGGGACCCCGGGCTCAACTGGCGACGGCGGGCCCGCCTTGGCCGCGGCCATCTACCCGGGCCCAATCGCGGTCGGCCCGGACTGCAGCCTCTATATTGCTGGCGGCAACCGCGTCCGCCGGGTCGGTCCTGAGGGCATCATCCAGACAATTGCCGGCACCGGGGTGCAAGGGACGAGCGGCGACGGGGGGCCTGCCACCCAGGCCACGCTCGATGGTCCCCGGTCGATCGCACTCGCACCCGATGGCAGCCTCCTCGTGGGCAGTTCCAACCTGAGCCCCAACTCCGTGCGGAGGATTACCCCCGACGGATTGATTCAAACCATCGCGGGCGCAGGAGGATGCCCGTCTGTACCGTGTGGCGACGGCGGCCCGGCGAGCGCGGCACGGTTCTTCTCGATCTGGGATGTGGCGGTGGGCCCGGACGGCAGCGTGTTCGTCGTCGATTTTGCTACGCTTATCCGGCAGATCGGGCCGGACGGGATCATCAACACGGTGGCCGGGCTCCGCGAGAGGGGCAATTCCACCGCGTACTTTGGCGATGGCCGGCAGGCCACGGCCACCCAGCTCTTCCCCACCCGCATCGCAGTCGCGCCCGATGGCGCTCTGATCGTCGCGTCCAATGGCGCCCACTTCTCGTGCATTCCGTGTCCCGCGGAGACGAAGGTTCACGGGATCCGCCGGCTCGCGCCGCCGTCGGTGCTCACGGCCGCAGAGCTGGCGGTGCCGAGCCGGGACGGCCGCGAGATCTACATCTTCACCCGCGGCGGGCGCCACCTCCGCACTCTCGATGCCCTGACGAACGCGGTCCTCCGCCGCTTCGGGTACGACGCCGGCGGCCAGCTCGTCTCGATCACGGAGGCGACCGGGGGTCTCGACAACGTCACGACGATCGACAGAGCCGAAAGCGAGAGCATCGTGATCGTCGGCCCGTACGGTCAGGCAACCGAGCTGACGAGGGACGCTCAGGGCTACTTGAGCGGGGTCACCAATCCCGCCAACGAGACGACCCAGCTCGTCCACGATGCGGGCGGGCTCCTGACCCAGCTCGTCGACGCGCGCGCAGGCGTTCACCGCTTCACCTACGACGCACTGGGCCGCCTGATCCGCGACGAGGCCCCGGACGGCGGGGCCACCACGTTGACTCGGACGGTCGCAGCCAAGGTCTCGACCGTCGCACTGACCACGGCCGAGGGGCGCACCACGACCTACCGGACAGAGCGGCTGTCGAACGGCGACCTCCGTCGCGTAATCACCAGCCCCGGTGGCGGGCAGGCGACGGTCCTCCGCCAGGGGAACGGCACCCGGACGATCACGGCCCCCGATGGCACCGTCGAAACGATCGCCGAGGGGCCTGACCCGCGTTGGGGCTGGCTCGCCCCGGTCGCGCGCAGCCAGACTCTGAAGCTCCCGAGCGGATTGACCCGAACCGTTACCATCGAGCGTACGGTGACGCTGGCGAATCCCGCTGACCTGTTTGCGCTTGCGACGCTGACCGAGACAGCGACGGTCGATGGGCGTCCGACGACGCAATCCTTCACCGCCAGCACACGCACGTTCGTCACCACCAGTCCGATGGGCCGGCAGGTGACCACGATCCTCGACAATCTCGGTCGCGTCACCAGCCGGCAGGTCGACGGCCTCGACCCCGTGGTGACCACCTACGACAACCGCGGACGGGTGGCGGCTGTGATTCAACGCGGTGGCCAGAAGACATTCGGGTACGGCTCCGACGGCGCTCTCGCCAGCATCACCGACGCGATGGGTCGCACGGCCAGTTACGTGCGTGACCAGGTAGGACGCGTTGTGAGTGAGACGAGGCCCGATGGCACGGTGGTCGGCTTCGCCTACGACCGCAACGGGAATCTGACCCGGCTGACGCCGCCCGATCGCCCCGATCACACGCTCGACTACTCCCCGCTCGACCTCCCCGCCAGCTACCGAGCCCCGGGCGCCGTCGTGACCGGCTACAGCTACAACCGCGATCGTCAGCTCACGAGCGTGACGCGCCCCGACGGCAAGCTCATGACCCTCGCATACGACAGTGCCGGGCGCCGCAGTACCGCGACGATCGACACCGGCTCGATCGGCTCCGCCTACGACTCCGCCGACCGCGTGGCGAACCTGATCGCGCCCGGGGGCCTGGCGCTGGCCTCCAGCTACGACGGATTCCTGGCGACTGGCGACGCCGCCACCGGTGCCGTGGCCGGCACCGTGGGCCGCACGTTCGGCCCAGGCTTCCGGCTGAGCAGCTTTCGCTTGAATGGCGATGCCATCGACCAGAGCTATGACGACGACGACCTCCTGATCGGAGTGGGCAGGCTGACCCTGGAGCGCCACCCGCAGACTGGCCTCGTGATGGGCACGACGCTCGAGGAGGTCACGACCGCGCTGGCCAGGAACGGTGTGGGTGAGGTGACCAGCATGCAGGCGAGCACGTTCTTCGGCGAGATCTACGCGGCCTTCTACTCGCGCGATGCTCTCGGTCGCCTCACCGGCGTCGGTGGCATCGAGGGGAACGATGGATATACCTATGATCGCGCCGGGCGCCTCGTCGAAGTGACTCGCAACGCCGCGGTGGCCGAGCGATACGAGTACGACGCGAACGGCAATCGGACGCGTGCGACCGCCGGCGGCAAGGCCATCGTTGCCACCTACGACACCCAGGACCGCCTTCTCACCTACGGCGACGCGACGTTCACGCACAATTCCGCGGGGGAGCGGCTGACTAGGACGGTCGGGGGGCTCACGACGACCTATGCGTATGACGTGCTCGGGAACCTCGTCGGTGTGACCCTGCCGAACGGGACTCAGATCACCTATCTCGTGGACGGACGGAGCCGCAGAGTCGGGAAACGGGTCAATGGAGGGTTGGTGCAGGGATTCGTCTATCAGGATCAGCTCCGCCCGATCGCCGAGCTCGACGGCAGCGGGAACGTCGTGAGCCGATTCGTCTACGCCGAGCGGATCAACGTTCCCGATATCATGATCCGAGGCGGCGTCCCCTACCGCATCGTGAGCGATCACCGCGGCAGTCCACGTCTCGTGGTCGATCCGAACACAGGCGCGATCGTCCAGCGGATGGATTACGACAGCTTCGGCAACGTCCTCGAGGACACCAATCCCGGCTTTCAGCCGTTCGGCTTCGCCGGCGGTTTGTACGATCGGGATACGAGGCTCGTCCAGATGAGCGCCCGGGAGTACGACGCCGAAACGGGGCGCTGGACGGCCAAGGATCCGGTGGGGTTCGCGGGAGGTGACCCGAATCTCTACGCCTACGTCGCCAACGACCCTGTGAATCTCATCGACCCGGACGGCTCGAACTTCTTGGGCTGGGAGGACTGGGATCTGTCCGGGGCCGCCAACTTCGCAGCGGGGTTCGGAGACACTGTGAGCTTCGGGCTGACCGAGTCCATCCGAGAGCTGACGGGGGCCAATCAGTTCGTCAATTCAGACTGCCCAGAGTACTCCTGGGGGCAGTACGCCGGCTACGCCCACGCGGCCCTTACCGGGGCGGCAGGCTTGGCCCGTAGCGCGGCCGGCGCCGGCGTCGGCGCGGCGGCCGAGGCCGGCACCGCGGGCACCCGATTCTCGCGTGCCGCCGCCGCATTCGAGGCTCGCCTCGATGCGACGCTCCAGGGCACCGTGACCGAAGTCGTGGGAGAAGGGGCTGCGGCCACAGCCAGAGGAGCAGGAGGCGCCGCCGCCGAGATAGGATCGCTCGGCGGCGGTCACTTGTGAGCCCTCACGTCAGGAGACTACCCATTCGCCACCGAGTCGTATCGAGGGGGAAGGCAACGGTCCACGCCGCGCGGACCTCGCTGAAGCGCCGGCACGCGCGCGTCGGAAGCGCGCTGGCGGTGATCGTCGCCGTCTAGGCGATCGCCGCCGGCTCTTCCTCGGCGCACGGGGGCGGCTGCGCCCCGCAGCTTCTAAATTCCCCCAGGCCGTTGTGGCAGTTGGGTAGAATTGCGCCGTGGACTCCACGAGCGCGGATGGACTCTGGCACGACTGGATCGTGCGGGCCCGCCAGGGCGACCGGGAGGCGTTCAATCGCTTGGCCCGGGACAATGAGGGTCCTCTCCGATCGCTGATCGACCTCCAGCTTGGAGAAGGGCTGCGGAGCCGGGTCGAGGTGGATGACCTCCTGCAAGAGACCCTCTTGCGGGCGTTCCAGTCCATGGGGCGGTTCGAGGGCGAGACGCCGGTTTCGCTCCGGACCTGGCTCGCCGGCATCGCTCACAATGCAGTCATCGATCGCGCCAGGAGGCTCACCGCCAAGAAGGCCGACTACCGCCGCGAGGTGCCCCTGTCGGCGGAGCCCGGATCCAGTTTCGGAGGAGATGGATCGCCGGAGCTCCCTTCCCCCTCACCCTCGCCCAGCCGCCTCCTCCGGCGCGAAGAGCGCCTCGACCGCCTGCTGGGCGCGGTCCAGACCCTTTCGCCCGATCATCGCCAGGTGATCCTCCTCACCTTGGTCGAGAGGCTCCCGCCGCCCGAAGTGGCCCAGAGAATGGCGCGCTCGGCGAAAGCGGTTTCCATGCTCCTCCTCCGTGCCATGCAGGCCCTGCGCGAGAGCTTCGGTGACACCAGCAGCTTGAGCCTTCCGCGCCAGCTAGAGCCGCGGCGGGAAGGTTGAGCCGGTGAGCGGACAGCCAATCGAGGCGGAGGCGTCGAGGAGCGAAGATCGTCCGAACGATGCAGAGCGTGACGAACGTCTCTCGCGCGTCATCTTCGAATGCACCGCCCGCGTGGGATCCGGCCAGTCGATCGATGTCCGGGCCATCTACGCGCAGCACTCCGAGCTCCTTCCCGAGCTCGAGCTGGCGCTCGATCTCTTGTGCGACTGCTCCCCCGCTCCCAGCGCGGTGCCGCCGCTGGAGGCGCTGGGAGGCCATCGCATCTTGCGGGAGCTCGGCCGCGGCGGGATGGGGGTCGTCCACGAGGCGGTCGACCTCTTGCTTGGCCGGCGCGTGGCCCTCAAGGTCATGCCCCTTCCCTCCTTCGCCGACGCCAGCCGCCGCGATCGCTTCCTCCGCGAAGCGCGGGCGGCGGCGCGCCTCCACCACACGAGCATCGTGCCCGTCTTCGAGGTGGGAGAGGAGGGGGGAATCCTCTTCTACACCATGCAGTACATCGCCGGCCGGAGCCTCGACCGTGTAGTTGAGGCGCTCGCCCGCGGAGCCGGGCGCCCCCGCGACGATGCCCGGCCGGGCAAAGTGGACGTTCAGGTCGAGGATGAGGCGGCCGAGGACATCGCGGCGCTCCTCCTCCGCGGCGAGGGCGTCCCGGGGGCCGGGAGGCCTTACCATCGCTCGGTGGCGCGCCTCGGCATGGAGATCGCCGGCGCGCTCGCGCACGCGCATCGGGAAGGGGTCCTGCACCGGGACGTCAAGCCCTCGAACCTCATCCTCGATGCCAGAGGAGCGGCCTGGCTCGCCGACTTCGGTCTGGCCAAGAGCGAGCTGGAGACCGATGGGCTCACGATTTCGGGGGACGTTTTGGGCACGGTCGCCTACATGGCGCCGGAGCGGTTCGAGGGTCGAGGGGACTCGAGGAGCGACGTCTATTCGCTGGGCGCGACCCTCTACGAGATGCTCGTCCTGCGGCCGGCCTTTCACGACTCTGACCGGCAGCGGCTGCTGCGGAAGGTCTGCACGGATGAACCGGTGCCGCCTCGCCGAATCGATCGCCGAATCCCGCGCGACCTGGAGACCATCGTCCTCAAGTCCATGGCGCGCGATCCCGCCCATCGCTATGGCTCGGCGGCGGAGCTCAGGGAGGAGCTGGGCCGATTCCTCCGCGGCGAGCCCATCGCCGCTCGGCGAGCGCGACCGCTGGAGCGGGTGGTTCGCTGGTGCCGGAGGGAACCGGCGATCGCTTCGCTCCTCGGCGCCGTGGCGGTGCTCCTCCTCACCCTCGTCATCGTCTCTGCCCTCTCCGCGCGTGGCCTCCGGCAGCGCCTCCTCGAATCCGAGACCTCGAACGCGCGCGCTCTCCTGGCGGGCGGGCGGCCCGGGAGGCGCTTCGAGAGCCTGGCGGCCATCGCGCGGGCGGCAAAGCTCGGGCCGTCCAGCGCCGGCCGCGGCACGCTTCGCGACGAGGCGATCACGGCGCTGACGTCGGCCGACCTGCGCGAGGCCCTGCGGCGGCCCGAGCCCATGGGTCGGGAGGGGCGCGCGGCCTTTGATGCGGACCTGGAGCGCTACGCGGTCAGCGACCGGGAGCGCGGCCAGATCGCCATCCGCCGCGTCGCCGACGGGGCGGAGATCCGGCGCCTCGACTCCGGAGACGCAACGTCGCTCGGGTTCAGCCCCGACGGCAGGTTTCTGGCGGCGGACGTCCGCAGTGGGGACCAGCATCGGCTTCGCCTCTTTGGCCTGGCGGAGGGAGCGACCCACTTCGATCACGACGGCGGGAGGCACCAGCCCGTCATCGCCTTTGATCCGTCTGCGGCGCGGGTGATGATCGGCGAGTCCGACGGGACCATCGTTGCCCTCGACCTGACGTCCAGGGCGATGACTCCCGTGGGGCGGCTGCGGTCGAGGACAGACGTCCTGCTGGCTTCCCCCGACGGGCGGAGGCTCGTCACCAAGGCGGAGGGAAGGCATGTCCTCGAAGTGATGGACGTCGACCTGGGGCGGCGGCTCTGCTCCATCGATCTCGCGGCGCAACTCGACGGCATCGCGTGGAGCCCCGACGGGCGCATCCTCGCCACCGTCACCCAAGTCGAGGCCCACGTCCGGCTTTGGGATGCCCGAACGGGGGACCGGTTTCGGTCGCTCGATGGCCACCTCGGTGGCGTCGTGCGCGTGGCCTTCAGTCCGGGCGGCGATGTCCTCGCGTCCGTGAGCTGGGACGGCACGCTCCGCCTCTGGGATCCCTGGAACGGAGATCTGCTCGTCACCACGAATCCGCCCGGCATCGAGATCTGGTTCGACCGGCGGGGCGGCCGGCTGGCCTCCATCGGGAGAGACCTGGTGGTGTGGGACGTGGCGCCAGGCTCCGAGCGCCGCGTCCTCAGGAGTCTCCGTGCTCCTGCCGCCACCGCCAACCACTACCTGTCGGTCGACCGCAGCGGCCGGCTCCTCGCCACCCCGTGGGCGCTCTGGGACCTCGCGGCCGGCCGCGAGCTCGACACGGGAATGCCATGGATCCGCACTCCCATGTTCTCTCCCGGTCGAGACGAGGTCCTGGCGGCCCTCGGCGCCGCATGGGTCTTGCGCCCCTACGACGTGGCGCCCCGACCCGATTTCGACATCCTCCACTGGGAGAAGGGCCGGCGCATCAGCGCCCTGGCTCCGGGCGCGGGTGCGCTATCCATCGATGCCGCGGGACGGCGGCTCGTCGCCATCGAACCGGACGGGACGATCGCAGCTCTCGACCTCTCGGGCGGAGAGAAGCGGGTCCTTGGGACCCACCACGCCGCCGTCCAGATCTCGCTGAGCCCCGATGGCCGCTGGGCGGCAAGCGGGACGTCCAACCGCGGCCTCGGGGTCGCGGTCTGGGACCTCGAGGCGGCGAGCCTCGTCCGTAGAGAGGAGACGTCCGCCGGCGCGTATGCTCTCTTCAGCCCGGACGGGCGCTGGCTCGCCATCGCCACACCCGGCGCTGTCCGGGTCGAGACGACCGGAAGCTGGACCACAATCAGCTCCTTCGCTCGGGAGGTGGACAACGGATTGCCCGGGCCGCTTTGCTGGTCGCCCGACGGAACGCTGCTCGCCCTGGCGGTCACGCTCGCCGATGTCCTCCTCGTGGACGCCGCCGGCGGCGCAGCGCTGGGGCGGCTGAGCTCCGCTCAACCGCGGCTGGCCCTGGTGCTCGCGTTCACGGCGGCCGGCCAGCTCCTGATCGGCCGCGCCAACTCCACGGTGGAGGTCTGGGACCTGCGGCGGATCCGCGCCGGGCTCGCGGCGCTCGGCCTCGAGCTCCCCGGAGAACGCCAGGACGCCGATCGCCCGCCCGAGGAGATCGTCCGACCGATCCGCATGGAGCCCTTCGGGGAGGAGGAGGCCGAGGAAGAATCGCCAGGGGATCGCGTAGGGCCGGGAGCAGCGGCAGCCGAGCCGCCGCGGGATCCGGCGGACCTCCTCAGGCTCGGCATGTCGCTCCAGCAGGGCGGCAAGTGGAAGGAGGCCATCCGCTGTTACGAGGAGGTCCTGGGAAAGTCCCCGGGTTCCGCCGAGGCCATGAACAACCTCGCCTGGCTCCTGGCCACCGGGCCCGGAGAGCTCCGGGACCCGAGCCGTGCAGTGGATCTTGCCGAGCGAGCCGTGCGCGCGAGCAGCGAGCAGCCGGCGTACCTCAACACGCTCGGCGTCGCCCGCTATCGCGCTGGCCAGTTCCGCGAGGCGGTCGACACGCTCCTCCGCGGCGATCGCCCCTCGGGCGAGGTGACGGCCTGGGACGGCTTTTTCATCGCCATGGCCCTCAAACGCCAGGGCCTCGACTCGCTCGCCGCCGACTATCACCGCAGCGCGGTGCGCTGGATGGAGAGGAATCCCGACCTCTCGATAGAGGAGTCGCGGGAGCTCCGCGCGTTCCGCGAGGAAGCGGCGGGAGTGCTGGGCGTGGTTTCGGAGTGAATTTCTGGTCCACTGTGCCGAGGAGCCGAGCTATTCACCACGACATCATGCACTTTTCTGTGCGGAACTCCGGACGTGACTACAGTCACCTCGAGGTTCACTGCTCGCTTGTCGGCGCGGAGCACAAGGCACCATGAGCGACAAAAGCGTCAGGAAACTGCGCACAGCTATTCGTGATCCTCCCCATCGCTCAGATGAAGCCGCTCCGGGTGGAGGTCCTGGTGCCGGCCGAGATGCACGGAAAGATCCTCTCAGGGGCGAAAGCGATCGTCGTTCCCGAAATCTCGCCGGAAAGTCGGCTCGAGGCCCGCGTCGAGGCGCCGACTCCGTTCATCAATGCCGCCAGCGGTACCTTCAGGGTCCGTCTGGAACTCGTCAACTCGCGATCGCGAGAATCGCAACGACGAACGACTTCTTCATGACACCCTCCGTGGAGAAGGACGAACCGTTGAGACACCCAACCACCCGTGAGACTTGAAGGGGGATTGTACCCCACCCGGTCAATACTGATAGAAACTCACCGGCGACGGGGATCTTCGCGACGGGGGATTCTCACTGATCCGCGCCAGGCGCTGCGGATCGCATTGCGTGGCTCCGCTCCCGTTCACCTCCGGGCTCCAGCGGGACTCGGCTGGCGCGAGGACCGGGCGCCCCCTTCGAACGGTCTCAAAGGGCGCGGAGGCGCCTGCCCGCCCAGCGCCTCGATCAGCGCGCGGAACGACCAGTCGCGCGTGATGTCCAGGATGTTCTCGTGGTTCACGTGGGGGTTACCCACCAGCGCATTGCGGTAGTTCTGGAAGCTGCCGGTGAGTGCGACTCCCTTGAAACCTTCCGGCGGCGGTCGAGTGTCACTCCTCTGGTACCAGTTCTGCGCCCACTTCACGCAGGCCGGGACCTTCGTGTTCCAGCTCTCGCGGTACAGCTTCCAGGCGCACGGGTCGACGGTGACCAGGAGGTCCACTCTCAACCTGGCGCCGGCGTCCGCCGAGTAAGGGGCCTCGGTCTCCAAAGCCCCCGGGCGACCGTCTCGAGCGTATCGATACCACCACTTGTCGATCAGCTCACAGGCCCTCAGCGCGTTGAACCCGCCGCAACTGTAGCCCCAGAGGACCAGCTTCCCTTCGGGATCGAACCTCTCCCTGACGTGCCGCAGGACTCGGTCGACGGTCGCGGCGCCGTAATTGCGGATCGACCCGTGGAGCGCGAGAGCATACGGTACGCTCCGCTCCACCTGGAGAACGAACTCCCCCGTCGCGAACGTCCTTCGGTGGAATACCTGACCTTCACGGGCCTCGTCGAGTCCCGTGCAGAGGACGAGGGTGTGGCGCAAGGCGGTGCGGAGGGTGCGGTCGGCGGCCAGGCGGGTCGCATCGGGGTTGAGGAGGGACATGGAGAGCTCCTATGTGCTGACGGCCCTGACCCGACATCCTGGAAGACTCGCAGAGCAAGGAATCGTACCAGTCGGGTTTTCCGACAATCCGCCGGGCTCTGTTCGCCGGCCATCCCTTGCCGATAATGGAGAGGCCCGGCCGCGGCGATCGGGCGGCCCATGGAGCCTCTGCAGGACGGAAACGCTTGGCCTACCTGGAATACCTCACCTGCCCCGAGGGCGTCTGTATCGACCTCAATCGGGATCGAACCGGCATCGGCCGCAGCGACCGCAAGGAGCTGATCCTGAAGGACGAGTCCGTCTCCCGCGAGCACGCGCGCATCGTCCGCATGGGCGATGACTTCACGATCGAGGACTGCCAGAGCCGGCACGCCGGGTGTCAAGGTAGTTGCCGCCCTCCTCGGGTGGCAACTACCCTGACACCGGGGGAGACCGTCTAGCCCAACTTGAACAGTCGATGAAGAATTGAGCGGGTTTTCGGGGGCGTCGTTGCCGTAACCGCCGATCTTGCCATGAGCGAGTGCGGCGAAGCGCTATCGCGAGGCGGCGGGATTGCCGGTCGGCGGCGGCGCCAGATCTTCCTTGGCCGGTGGGCCGAGGATCTCCTCGAGGATCGGCTTCAGCGCCTGAGCCCAGATCTCGTACCCGGGCTCTTCGAGATGCAGGCCGTCGGAGGACACGTGCGGCAGCAGGCGACCCGCGGAGTCGGCCAACCGGTCGTTGATGCAGAGAAACCGGATCCGCTTGCCGTCGGCCAGCGTCTCGAGCCGTTCGTTGATCGTTCGGATCGCCGGCGCAAGGTCCATGTTCTGGCTTCGCGGAAAAAGCGCGGTCAGGACGATCGTCGCTTCCGGCGTTCGCTTCCGGAACTCATTCACGATCGCCTGGATCCCTTCGAGCACCTCTTCGACCTTCGCATCGCCGGCCGGGCCGCGCCCCGGAAGGTTGTTGGTGCCCGCCTGAAGGACGATCACCTTCGGCGATGCTCCGTCGAGCTCTCCGCTCTGCATCCGCCAGAGGATGTTGCGCGTGGTGTCTCCGCCCCAGGCGAAATTGGCGGCGTTCCAGCCGTGGAAGCTCTTCTTCCAGTGAGCGAGCAGCTTCGGGTAGTCCGTCGCTCCCCAGCGGCGCGCGATCGAATCGCCCTGAAAATAAACGTCGATCCTGCCGCGCTTCGTCTTCGCCACGAGCTGTTCGTGGGCGATGCGGGAATTCTCATCGCGGCGCTCCACGGCGGCGTGCGACGGCGTCGAAAGCGTCTCGTAGACCGCGTCGAAGACGGGCTTGGGCCGGCGGTCGCGGCCGAAGAGCAGCGGATGGTTGACCCGGCGCCAGGGGAAGTGGTTGAGCCAGCTCTGGCCATCGTGCAGGTTCCAGAACGAGACCCGTTCGATGGTGTCGCTGTATTCGTCGAACAGCTTGAACAGATCGACGTACTGCTCGATTTGCCTTCTCTGGATCTCTTCGGGAACGCCGTCCTTGTACGGATCGTAGGCCGCCAGCTCGGCTCGATGCTTCCCGCCATCGGCCCACCAGCGACCCCGCGTGACCACATCGATATCCAGCTCGGATACGACGACCTTGATGCCCAGCTTCTTCAGCTCGAGGAACGTCTCCCGAAGCTGTGGAAGCGAATCGTCGCCCAGCTCGAAGTGGCCCTGCACTCCGTAGGCGTCCACCGGAGCCCCCTTTTCCTTGAGCCGGGTCAGCAGCTCGATCACCTTTCGTCGCTTGGCGGGCTTGTGGTCGTTGTAGTCGTTGTAGATCAAGAGCGCGTCCGGATCCTTGGCGCGCGCCGCCTTGAACGCCGCGACGATGAAGTCGATTCCCGTGGCGCGGGAGTACACGGAATCGCGCAGCAGGCCTTCGTCGCCGTCCCCGATCGCTTCGTTGACCACGTCCCACATGGTCACGGAGTCGGCGTACCGCCCGACGACGGCGTCGATGTGGGCTTCGATTCGACGGAGCAGCGTCTGGCGCGACACGGGTCCCCCGTTTTCCTTCTTCATCCATTCGTCGGTGCGGTCGTCCTTCGCCCACACGAGGCAGTGGCCGGCGACCTCGAGGTCGTTGGCGCGGGCGAATTCGACGAAGCGATCGGCGTCCTCGAAGCTCCACCGGTCTTCGGCCGGATGGATGCTCTGCGGCTTCATGCAGTTCTCGGGCGTGAGGATCTCGAAGTGCCGCCGGATCAACGCCGCATCTTCCGGGTTCTGCAGCACCCTGTGGCCGACCCCGACGCCGATCTTGAAGCGGCCGCCGGCCGCGCGCTTCAGCGACCGAGGATCGCTCGGCGGGGTTTGCGAAGCGCTCTTCGGCGGATTCCGAGTCCAACGAGACTCCGCCCAGCGGATGAAGTGCTCGACGTTCGGGCCATCGGTGTGACCGCCATCGTGCTGCCGCCAGGCCAGGGCGCCGTCGAGCATGTCCACGTTGACCCCCGGCATCTTCTCCTTCGCGGGGTCGTCGCTCCGGCCGAGATCGCGGGCGCCGAGCAGGCGGTAGGCCGGCTGCGCCGCGATGGCCGCCATGAAGCTGCCTCGATGGTCCAGCCAGTGCGCATCGCCCTTCTCGGGGATGCCGTGGCTGATGAAGGTCAGACGGGGGGCGCACAGAGCGATCGTCATGTGCGAATCGACCGGCAGGTCGGCGGCGGTGCGGCGTCCGAAGGACGATTCCTCCGCGGAATACTTCAGATAGTTGCCCGCCATCCAGTGGTATCCGCCCGACCCGGCGAGATTCTCCAAGCTCTCGCCGAAATTGCGGCGATACAGCTTGGTTCCGCCCGCGCCGGAAGACGCGGTCAATCCCATGGCGAAACGCCGGTCGAAGGCCATCGCGACCAATGCCGCCTTGCCGTAGCGCGACACGCCAGCGATTCCGACCCGCTTGGAGTCGACTTCCGGCACGGTTTCCAGGTAATCGAGCGCCCGCGAAGCTCCCCAGCCCCACGCCCGCAGCGCGCCCCATTGGTCGGGCTTCCGCGGCTGGCCGAGGTTCACGAGTCCGATGATGCCGCGCGTCAGCCCGGCTCCCGTCGGCTGCGCGTTCGGATCGGCGCCTGGGCCGAAGCGCCTCGGCTGCCATCCGCCGGCGTCATCCTGAACGGTCGACGGATTCAGGGTCGCGCACCCCCAGCCGGCGGCGATGAGCAGGTCCTGCTTGGATGGCGGGCGAGATCCACCGCCGCGAGGGCCGGGACCGGCAGATTTGGACCGTTCCAGATCGAACGGCGTCCAGCCGAAGCTCATCAGGACCGGAACCGGCCCCTTCGCTTCCTTCGGCAGGGTCAACGACATCGCGATGTTGACTTCGATCTCCGGGCAAGCGGAGTTGTCGGCGACGCCCACGAGCTGCCGCTGAGTCGCCGGCTTGCCGCCGGCCTCTATATCGCGCGTCTCCCGCGTCTTCCATTGGACCTGCGGAACGTTCTCCGGGATGCGGCCGTAGACCTCGCGCTCGAGCAGCTCGACGATTTCGGGCCGACGGATCCTCCACCATTCGTCGGCGGACTCTACCTTCTTGCCGTCCTTCGTCTCGAGAACCGCCGGCAGATCCGGGTATGGATCGGCCTTCGTCTCGTCGTAGTTGGCGCGGTTGGGAGAATCGTCCTTGGAGCTCCGGCCGGGGCGCAGCTTCGTGATTCCGAGCTGCGCCATCATGTTCCGGTGATCTTGCTCCGTGGTGAAGATGACCGGTTTCGCGGCGGCGGGCGCGTCCTGACCTTCGCCCAGGAGCGCCAGGAGAGAGATTACGACCGCATCGCCGATGAACCGGGGATCCAAAGCGATGTGCGTCGCGATGGAGGCTCCGGCATCGGCCCCATCGGGCTGGGCCGATTCCAGGCGTCGCTCCGCCGCGGGAATCGCTTCGCGCGCCGAGGTCGAACCCCGCTCCATCGGCCCGATCCGGCCCTCGAGAGAGCCGGTTTCGATCGGAAGCGCGGCGGTGTCCGGGCTCTTGGAGAGAAAGGCCCAACCGATGGAGGCGGCCAGCGCCGCGCACCCGAGGGAGAGCAGCCAAGGGGAAGATTTCGAAATCATGCTTCTGGACCCTCCATGCTTCCGTACGTCCCTTCCGTCTCACCCCACCGTCGGGATGAACCTCGGCTCCCTCCGCGCCTTCGTGGCCTGCTCGAAGGCGAAGGCGATCTTGAGGAGCGCGGGCTCCGTGTAGGCTTTGCCGAAGAACGAGATCCCGACGGGGAGGCCGAACACCTCGCCCGCGGGGACCGTGATGCTCGGGTAGCCGGCCACGGCCGCCGGCGAGGAGCTGCCGCCGACGCCGCGGTCCCCGTAGAGGGGCTCGATCCGGCCCGCCGGGCCGCCCGAGGGAGCGACGAGGGCGGTCCAGCGAAGAAAGGTTCGTCGTTTCATTTTCATCCTTGCGCGGCGGGGAGAAGTCTGCCCGTTGCCCACGGGCCGCGTCAAGGGATGCCCGATCGTCTCCTGCGAGAAGTTCCCGGGCGGCAGAATTCCGGGCGGGCGAAGTTGCCCCCGCCGCGGGGGCCGTTTAACGTCTCCGGGCCGGTCAACGTGTGCGGGCCGGCGCTCCCGCCGGACATCCCCGAGTCGGAGGAATTGCCATGTCCAGACGAAGAATCCGCTCGCTCGCCCTCTTCGTTCTCGCGCCGGCGCTTCTTTGCGCCCCTTCCGTCCTCGCCCTGTCCCGCTTCATCCGCGGGGAGATGAACGGCGATGGCCGGCTCGACCTCACCGACGCGGTCGCCATCCTCTTCCACCTCTTCGGGGGGACGTCGGGCACCGGCTGCCTCCGCGCCGGCGACGTCGACGACAGCGGTCAGCTCGACGTCACCGACCCGCTGGCCCTCCTCGGCTACCTGTTCAACCAGGGGCTCGCGCCGCGGTCTCCGTTTCCGGACTGCGGCGCGGATCCGACGGAGGATGCGCTGACCTGCACCGGGCACGCCCCTTGCCTCGAGTCCGACGTCGATCCGGTCATCACCGAATGGACCGTGCCGTGGGCCGGCAGCCGGCCGCGCGACCCGTTCCCCGGCGGCGACGGGCGGATCTGGTTCGTCGGGCAGACGGGGAACTACGTGGCGTACCTCGAGCCGGAGGAAGGAAAGTTCAAGCGCTTCGAACTCCCCGCGGGCGCGGCCCCGCACAACGTCATCGTCGGCGAGCTCGTCTGGTGCACCGGAAACGGCGATGCCCACATCGGACGGCTCGATCCGCAGGACGGCAAGGTCACGATCTATCCGATGCCGGACCCGGCCGCCAGCGACCCGCACACGCTCGCCTTCGATCGTGGAGGCAACGACCTCCTCCGCCTCTGGGACGAGAGGTACCGGGAGTCTCTTGGCCCTTTCCACCCCCGGGTGCGGGATGTCGCCGCAGAGCTTCGGCGACCTCATCGTGCACAATCCCCACCTTCACGCGGTGGTTTCCTTTGGGCTCTTCCGACCCGACGGCGTCTACTTCCCCATGGAGGACATCGACTTCTCCGGTCTCCAGGAGCGCTTCCGGGAGCGGTTCTTCCGGATGATGCTCCGCCGCGAGAAGGCGCGGCCCGAGACCGTGGAGCGCATGCGGGCATGGGAGCACTCCGGCTTCGCCGTGAACTTCGAGAGGAAGATCGAGCCCTACGACCGGAAGGGACTCGAAGGGCTCCTCACCTACATGGAGCGCGCCCCCGTTTCCCTCCGCCGGCTCACCTACCGCCCCGGTGATGGCATGGTTCACTGCCAGGGGACGCGATTCCACCCCAGGCTCGGCACCGATCACCAGCTCCTCCCGGCACTCGATTTCGTCGCCCTCCTGATTCCCCACAGCGCCCTCCGCCACCAGATCCTGAGCCGCTCCTTCGGCGCCGCCTCCACAACCTTCCGAAAGAAGGCCGGGTGGATCCAGGACCCGCCGGTGCGGAGGCCGCCCCCGCGGGCAATGGCCCCATCCTCCTTCGGTCCCAGGGGCTCCCAGGAGCCGGCCGCCGGCCAACGACGACTGGCCCGAGGGCGTCGATCCTCCTCACCCCGAATTCGAGATGGATCCACCGTTGGGAGAGGGTGGCGGCTGATGCGGTCCTCCGGAGTGCTCCCTGCCAAGTGCGCCGCCTCCACCCAGCCCGCCTTTGCTACCCAGGGCCGCCTTTGCGCGGTCTCGGGGATTCCCTGCTCTTCCTGCCGTCGATTCCGCTTGAAATCTTGGTCCCCCTCGAACCCGAAAGCCGCCCGGAGGCCTCCGGGCGGCTTTCGGTCTCTTCCGGGCTCGAGTAGGAAGTTCCAACTCGCTCGCCCTCACGCGCCTCGGGCGGCCCGACGAAGCCCAGCGCGGGCGGCTCATCGAGAAGCTCGACCCGCTCTTCCCGGCGCGGTCGCGCGAGCTGAATCCGCTCCTCGCGCAGCTCCTCGTCTACCTCGAAGCGCCCGGCGCGGCGGCGAAGGTGGTCGCGGCGCTCCGCGAGGCGGTCACGCAGGAGGAGCAGATCGAGTACGCCGTGGCGCTGCGGGTCCTCAAGACCGGCTGGACCCCGGCCTTGCGGGAGGAATACTTCCGCTGGTTCGTCAAGGCCCAGGGCTACCGGGGCGGGAACACGTTCCAGGGCTCCCTGCGGCGGGCCAAGGAGAACGCGGTCGCGCTCCTGAGCGAAGAAGAGAAATCGGCGCTCAAGCCGATCCTCGAGGCCTGGGCCGAGAGGCGGTCGCCGCAGGAGGTCCTCGCCGCCCGGCCCACCGTCAAGGAGTGGAAGGTCGACGACGTCGTCCCGGTCGCGGAGAGAGGCCTGAAGGGGGGGCGCAGCTTCGAGCGCG
>Ga0187893_10002642_pt1 | contig 38809 bp, 27 predicted proteins | sample MA1701074metaG_FD_139574 | JGI IMG/M metagenome (GOLD analysis project Ga0187893, IMG submission 139574) | White microbial mat communities from a basaltic lava cave in the Kipuka Kanohina Cave System on the Island of Hawaii, USA - MA170107-4 metaG ... | reverse complement strand
CGTCGAGCCGCTGGTAGGCGGCGAAGAATTGCTTGACGACATCTCGCGGCGAGGTCTGAGTACTCAGCAGCGCGCATCACCAGTACGACGGGCATAGCTTACCGATGACTGTAGCCGCTACCGCCTCCGAAGGCGATATCAGGAAATTGCCGCACGCTGCAGCAAGGATCTGATAGCGGCCACCATCCCGGAGCCGGGACCATCGCGCATGCGTGCGGTCATCACCATCGCCCTGTTCGTCACGCCCATCGTCACGGCGGCGGCCCTGATCGGGGGCCAGGACCCCGCCACACCGTCCACGACCTACTCGATCTCCGGCGCCACCACGGTCACGATGTCGCCGCGGCCCGACGCCGAGTATCGGCTCTACGTGGCGGTGCCTGTCGGTTATGACGAGGCCCCGAGCAGCTATCCCGTGGTCTACCTCCTCGACGGTGACTGGTACTTCGCCCTCACCGTTTCCACGTCGAGGCTGCTCGAAGTGGGCGGCGAGGTGCCACCCGCGATCGTGGTGGGGATTGGCTACGGCGGCACGGTGATGTCGCAGCGGCAGCGGCGATGGCGGGATTTCACGCCCGCCGCAGACCAGGCGCTCGCCGGTTCCGGGCGCGCCAACGCGTTCCTGTCGGACCTCCGCGACGCGATCATTCCATACGTGCAATCACGGTATCGAACCAACGGCGACCGCGTGCTGATCGGCCACTCACTCGGCGGCCTGTTCGCGCTGCACGCGATGATGCGGGAGCCGCGGCTGTTCGGGCGCGTGGTGATGGGCGATCCGGCGTGGTGGCCCGCCGGTGGTGCCATCTGGGCGGATGAACAAACGTTCCGCCGGCACTCCACGTTTCAGGGGCGCGCATTCGTGGCGCTCAGCGACCTCGACGGCCGGAGGAATCCCGAAGAGATGAGAAAGCTGTCGGCGATGCTGGTGGGGCACGCCGGCGTCGGCTTCAATTGGGTCGCGCGGACGCTGCCGGATACGTCGCACCAGTCGAGTGTCGGCGCGCTCGTGGCCGCCGGGTTGCGCTGGGTGTTCGCGAAGACGTAAATCGGCAGCGAGATCGCATCACGATCGCAGCGCAATCACCGGATCGACGCGGCTCGCTCTCCGCGCCGGAACGTAGATGGCCAGCGCCGCCACCACGATCAGAATGATCGGAATGACGATGAAGGTCACCGGATCGGTGGCGCCGATCCCGTAGAGCAGATTCGAGACGGAGTTCGTCAGCAGCAGCGCGCAGATCACACCCAGGACGATGCCGGCCGCGGTAAGCGCCAATCCCTGGCGAAGCACCATCGCCCTGACCTCGCCGGCCGACGCGCCGAGCGCGACGCGGATGCCCAGCTCGCGCGTGCGCTGGTTCACCGAATACGCGATCACGCCGTAGACGCCGATCGACGCCAGCAGCAGCGCGAGCGCGCCAAACACCGCGAGCAGCAGGGCGGCCATCCGGGGCGCCCACAACGCCTGCTCCAGCACCTGCCCCATGGTCGACACCGCCACGAGCGGCATGCTCGGATGCATCTGCTGAACGACGCCGCGCACGGTGCCGAGCACCGCTTCCGGCGCGTCGCTCCGGAGGGTGAGCGTGGCGCCGGTCTGCGCATCCTGCCGCCACGGCCGGTACATGAACGGCGTCGGCGGCTCGCCGATGAAGTTGTACTTGCTGTCGCGCGCCACGCCGACCACTTCGGTCAGCTGCTGCTCGCGGAAGAAGCGGAAGCGCTTGCCGACGGCCTCCTGGTCGGGCCACAGCTGGCGCGCCATGGCTTCGTTGATCACCACCACCTGGGGCGTAGCGTCGGTGTCGGTGGCCGCCACGTCGCGGCCGCGGAGGATCGGAACGCCGAGGGTGGCGAGATATCCGTCGCTGATCGAGCTGACCTGAATCAGCCGTCCGTTCTTCGGGTCGGAGGCGTCCTGCCCTTCGAGAAACACGCTGCGCGAGAAGCCGAACGCGCCGAGCGGCGTTGTCGACGCGTACCCGGCGCGCTCCACTCCCCCGAGAGCGCGAGCGCGATCGAGGATTTCGCGCTGACGGATCAGCGCGGCGTCGAGCGTCATCCCCTGCGAGGCCAGATCGAACGACAGCACGGCCACGCGATCGGCGTCGAACCCCGGATCGATCGCGCGTGCCTGATTGAGGCTCCGCAGAAACAATCCAGCGCCGATCAGCGCCACCATCGACAACGCGATCTGCGCCACCACCAGCGCGTTGCGCGTATTGATGCGGCGGCCGGCTCCGCTCGGCTGACTGCTGCGATCCTTCAGCTCCGTCACAAGTTCGGGACGCGAGAACTGCAGCGCGGGCACAAGGCCGAACACCAGTGCGGTGAGCATCGCAATGCCGGCGGTGAACGCCAGCACCGCGCCGTCAAAGGGCAGCGACAGCGCGTTCTCGGGGAGAAACGGCGGGCGCATCGCCTGCAGGGCAGGCCGCGTCCACAGCGCGAGGAGCAAGCCGAGCACGCCGCTCAGTCCGCCGAGCACGAGACTTTCAATCAGCAGTTGGCGGATCAGCCGTCCGCGTCCCGCGCCGAGCGACAAGCGCACGGCGATCTCCTGCCGGCGCGCCGACGCGCGCGCCAGCAGCAGGTTGGCAACATTCGCGCACGCAATCAGCAGCACCACGCCGACAATCACCGTCAGCAATCCGCCCGCCGTCACCAGGTTGCCGCGGAAGGCCGGCGCGATGGTGGCTTCAGTCAGCGGGACGAGATTGAAGCTGCGTCCCTGATTGTCGGTTGGATACTCGCGCGCGAGGCCGTCGGCAATGGTCGTCACATTGGCCTGCGCCTGCTGGATGGTGACGCCCGGCTTGAGACGACCCGTCGCGAGGAATATCAATGTCCGCCGCGAGTCCCATCCATCCCGCGTGAATCCGCCGGTGGTCTCGCGATACATCGCGAACGGCACCCACAATTCGGGACCGCCAATCGCGTTGGTGCCGCGGAACGACTCCGCGGTCACGCCGACCACGGTGAAAGCCAGGCCGTTGATCGCGATCGTCTGGCCGATCAAGCCAGGGTCGCCGCCATGCCGGCGTTGCCACAACCCGTAGCTCAACACCGTGACCGGCGCGGCGCCGAGCGTACGCTCTTCCTCCGGCAGGAAGCCGCGCCCAATGGCCATCGGTGCGCCGAGCGCGCCGAAGTATCCGGGAGACACCAATTCCACCGGAACCTGCTCCGGCTCGCCGGTGCCCGACAGGCTCACCGTGCCAAAACTCTGCGCGACGATGGTCTCGAACACCTCGTTCTGCTCGCGCAGATCCTCGAGATTCAGACGAGACGAAGGCATAAACGCGCCGAAGGCGCCGGCGCGGTTGCGCGCGTCGGTGGTGAAGATCGACACCAGCCGATCGGGCGCCGTCATCGCCAGCGGCCGCAGGAACACCTCGTTGACGAGCGTGAAGATGGTGGTGTTGGCGGCCACGCCGAGGCCGAGCGACAGCGCGGCGACGACGGTGAGCGCGGGATTGCGTCCGAGGAGCCGGATCGCGAATCGGACATCGGCAACGATGGAGCCCATGAGACCTCCGAAGCGATCGGCTGAGGCAACCGCCGTGCCAGTCGCGGTAGCTGAATTCAACGCGTTCGAGAGGATCGATCTGGGATGAAGGGATGAACTGCACCGGCGTGGCCGGATGCGGACAGCGAGAGTCTCGAATCCGCGCGGCCCTACTGCATCAATCCGAAGCCGAGATCGTCGGCGCCGTGCGCCGAGTTGGTGAGGACGACGGCGGCAATGCCCTTCTGCTTGTCGAAGCCGAGCCAGGTGCGGTAGCCGCCGGTGCCGCCGTTGTGCCAGTGGACGTCCTGACCGTTGAGGCGGCGAATGATCCAGTTCATGGCCACGAACTGATACTGATTGCCGGCATTGGCGCGCTCGGCGTGCGTGCGCTGCATGATTTGCTGCAACCGGCCCTTCGTCTGAAGATTCGCGTGCGCGAACTTCAGCATGTCGTTCATGGTCGATCGCAACCCGCCCGCGCCCTCGAGCGTGCGAATGTCCCAGTTCGAAGCGACGTTGCCCTTCTGATCGTGGCCCTTGACCAGATGCGTCGTCATCCACGGCGACAGCGTGATCGAGGTGCGATCCATGCCGAGCGGATCGAGGATGCGTTCCTTCACCAGCGCTTCCCAGGACTTGCCGGCGCGGAGCGCGAGCACGTGACCGAGCAGGCCGACACCGAGGTTCGAGTATTCGAACAGCGCGCCCGGCTCGCGCCGCAGCTCGTGCCGCGACAGGAATTCGTAGAGCTGTGCCGGAGTGTAGTCGGCGTAGGGGTTGCGCATGTCAGCCGGCATGAAGTTGTCGGGCATGCGCGGCAGACCGGAGGTTTGCGTCGACAGATCGAGCAGCGTGATCGCTCGGCCCTCTTTCCCCGGCACGAGCATGTTCGAGGGCAGGTACTTCGCCACCGGGTCGTCGAGCGCCACTTCGCCCCGGTCGGCCATCTCAGCGAGCAGGATCGCGGTGAAGACCTTGGTGATCGATCCGATCTCGAACACGGAATCGGCGTCGAGCGGCAGGCTGTCGGGGCCCGGACTGCCGAACGTAACCACTGTCTTCTTTCCGGCAGCATCGATGGTGCCGACCACGAAGCCGACGCCGCGGCCGGCCTCGACGCGCGCCTTCAATAGCGCCAGCAGCTGCGCATCGTCCGGCCTCGCCGCCTGCGGCTTCGGCGCGACCGGCTCTTGAGCGACGGGCGCGGCAATGCCGAGAAGCAGAACGGCGGCGATCAGCAGTCGCATCAGCGAATTGTATCCGCGTTCGCGAAGGGCTACGGCGCGACAGGGTCGACCGTGGTGATGCCGCGGTGGATCTTCCACGACCCGTCCGCCTGGCGCTGCAACACCCGCATGATCTTGCCGCTGGCACGAATCGCGGGACCGCCGGCACGCGGCCGCATCGCGTATCGGTAGGTCCCCCACTGCACCGCGTAGTCGCCAAGCACCTTCACTTCCTGGATGTCGAGCGCCGACTCGACGATCTCCACCACTTGCTCGACGCCGCGCAGGGATTCCGCGATCGCCGCCCGGCCGCGCATGATCGGCCCGGCCGGCTGCAGCAAGACGATGTCGTCGGTCCACTGCGACATCATCGCGGCCGGGTCGTTGGCGAGGGCGAACTGGACATCGCGTTGATTCACCGCGTCGATGGCGCGCAGATCGTTCTCGAGAGCGGACGGATCGGTCATAACGCCTCCAGGTTCGGTAGTCGGGTGAACAAATTCAGGCGGGAGCGGGTGACCGGTCGAAGAAGTGATCCCCCTTCGCCAAGGCTCCGCGGGACAAGGTCGGTCGGCGGGACGTTAGATGTAATAGAAGAGGGCCATCGACGTCAAATGCCGACGATGGCCCGTAACTATTATTCCGAACGCAGCGTCACGATCGGGTCGACGCGGGTGCCGCGCCACGCCGGCACCAGCGTGGCGGCGATGCCGACGATCACCATCAGGACCGCAACGCCGCTGAAGGTCCACGGATCGTGTTGGTTCACACCGAAGAGCAAGGTGCTCATCACTCGCACCAGCGCGGCGGCGAGCACGAGACCCAACGCCACACCGATCAGCGTCGGTTTCAATCCCTCGACCACGACCAGGCGCAGCACGCCGCGGCTGGGCGCGCCGAGCGCCATGCGAATGCCGATCTCGCGCACGCGCTGACGGACGGTATACGCCAGGACGCTGTAGATGCCGACGCTCGCCAGCACCAGCGCCAGCATCGCGAACATCGACAGCAGCCGCATCGCCAGCGGCCGCTGCCGCAGCGACTGCTCGACCACGTTCTCCATCGTCTCGATGAGCAGCACCGGCTGCTCGGGATCGACGGCACGGACGGCGCCGACCATGGCGCGCGTGAACCCCGCCGGCTCGGTCGCCGTGCGCATCACGATGGTGCGGCCGCCGTAGGCGAACTGCGCCATCGGCGCGTAGACGGCGGTCTCCGAGTCGGCTTCGCCGGCGTCGAGCGTCCCCATCTTGATCTCGCCGACCACGCCCACCACCGTCGCCGGCTCCTTGCTGATCATCGTCAGGGTGATGTGCCTGCCGATCGGATCCTGGTTCGGGAAGAAGCGCCTCGCGGTGCGCTCGCTGATCACGATCACCGCCGGCTTGCCGTAGCCGTCGGCGTCGGTAAAGTCGCGGCCCGACAGCAGGCGGATCTTCGCGGTCTTGAAATACTCCGGTGAGACCATCCGCACCGCCACCACCGGCATCTCCGATTCCTTCATCGGCGGCTGGCCCTCCACGGCCACGTACTGCGTGGAGCCGCCCTGCAGCGGAATGTTGTCGATCCAGGCCGCCGACTCCACGCCCGACAGCCCGCGCACGTTCTCCAGCACGCGATCGAAGAACTGGTTGCGCTGTTCGGGTGTCGGGTACTTGGCATTGGGGAGGCCCACCGTTCCGGTCAGGATGTTGCGCGGGTCGAAGCCCGGGTCGATGGCACGCAGGCCACTCAGGCTGCGCATCAACAGGCCCGCGCCAATCAGCAGCATGAGCGCGAGGGCAACCTCCGACACGACGAGCAGGTTGCGAATGCGGCTCTGGCTTGACGAGGAGTTGCCGCGGCCCGGGCCGATTCGCAGGGCCTCGTTGGCATCACGCCTGCTCAACTTCCACGCCGGGAGGAATGCCGCTACCAGGCCGGTGAGGAGTGAGATCACGGCCGTGAACGCGAGCACCGGGGTGTCGACAACAATTTCCGACGCGCGCGGCAGCGCCGTCCCGGCCGCGGCCACGAGCACATCAACGCCGTAGAAGGCCGCGACGAACCCTGCGGCACCACCGGCTGCGCCCAGCACCAGTCCCTCGGCCAGCAGCTGTTGAATCACGCGCACGCGGCTGGCGCCCAGCGCGCCACGGACCGCGATCTCTTTCGCGCGCGCATGTGTGCGCGCCAGCATCAGGTTGGCGAGGTTGGCGCAGGCGATCAGCAACACGAACGCCACCGCACCGAGCAACACCAGCAGCGACGTCCGCGCGCTGCTGATCATGTCTTCCTGCAGCGGCCGCACCAACGCGCCCCAGTTGATGTTGTCGTCCGGGTAGGCCGCCTCGAGACGCTTCGAGATGGCGTGCATGTCGCCCTGCGCGCGCGCGACGTCGACGCTCGGTTTCAACTTCGCCATCGACAGGTAGTTGTGGTTGCTGCGGACGGCGCGGTCCTTCTCCGTCCAGCCGAGCGGCACCCAGATCTGCGCGCGCTGCACGAACGTGGTGATCGGGGGCACCACGCCGATCACCGTATGCGGAACTCCATTGAGGGTAATGGTCTTGCCGATGGTCGACGCGTTGCCGCCGAATCGCGATTTGAAGAATGCGTCGCTGAGCAGCACGGTGGCGGCGCCGGCGCGGTCCTCCTCTTTGGTGAAACCGCGGCCGAGGTACGGCGTGATGCCGAGAATGGGAAGGAAGTCCGCCGAACCGCGCAGCGCGACGATCGCCTCAGGCTCGCCGTGCCCGGTGAGGGTCATGCGCCCCGTCCGATAGATCGCGAGCTTTTCGAACACCTCGTTCTGCTCTTGCCAGTCGATGAAGTTCGCGGGTGAGACGGGAAACACCGGGTCGGTGAACAGCGCCGGCGGCGGCGTTTGCCACACGCGCACGATCCGCTCTGAGTCGGTGAACGGCAGCGGCCGCAAGACCACAGCGTTGACCACCGTGAAGATCGCGGAATTGACGCCGATGCCGAGACCGAGGATGACGACGCCGGCGGCGGCAAAACCCGGACTCTTGATCAGCGTGCGCATGCCATAACGAAGGTCGCGCACGACGGACTCGAACGCCGGCACCCCGCGGCGATCGCGATACTCCTCTTTCGTCTGCTCGACGCCGCCCAGCGCGAGCACCGCGCGCCGGCGTGCTTCGGCCGGCGTCATGCCGGCGCGGATGTTGTCGTCGATGTGGAGCTGCAGATGGCTTTCGAGCTCCGCCGACAGGTCGCGCTCGGCGCGTTTCGATCCGAACATTCCGAATACGCGCGACAACCAGGCTCGCAGGACTCTCATGACGGTTCCTCACTCACGTCGCAGGGTCGTGATCGGATCGACCCGCATGGCGCGGGCGGCTGGCAGCAACGCGGCGATCAGCGACACGATCAGCAAACCGGCCGCCGTCGCCGCAATCGTCGCCGGATCGGACGCGCCAACACCGTAGAGCTGGCTCGCCACCATCGGCGACAGGATCAGCGTCATGGCGATCCCGGCGCCGACCCCGGCGATCGACAACAGCAGCGCGTGCTTCACGATCAGCGACAGCATGCCGCGCGGCGAGGCGCCCAGGGCGAGACGGATGCCGATCTCCCGCGTGCGCTCGGCGACGACCAGCGACAGCACGCCATAGACGCCGACGCCGGCCAGCACCAGCGCCAGGATGCTGAATGACGTGATCAACGCCATCAGGAAAATCCGCGGCGCCACCGACGCCGATCGCAACTCGCTCATCGTCTGGATCGGGAACGGCTGAATCGCCGGATCGACGTCGCGGAGTGCGGCGCGGATCGACGCCGCCAGCGGCACCGGGTCGGCGGCGGTGCGAATGACCACCAGCGGCGCGTAAGGCGGCGCCTGCTGGTAATTCACGTACACTTCCGCGTTGGGCGCGGCGTCGAGCCGCTGATGCCGCAGATCGCCAACGATGCCGACGATCGTCGCCTGTCGCACGGGCGAGGACGGGCCCAAACGGATCTGCCGCCCGATCGGATCTGCCGCGGCGAAGAATTTCCTCGCGAACGACTCGTTGATCACTGCCACCGGCGGCGCACCGGCGCGATCGGCGTCCGTGAAGATGCGGCCGCGGCGAACGGGAATCTCCATCGTCTCGAAGTAGCGATGCACCGCGCGTCGAAAATCGGCTTCGGGCCACTGGCCTTCGGGCGGGACTCTCCCTTCGACCGCCACCTGCGTTGAGGAGTTCGTGCCGCTAAGCGGCAGCCGGGTGGTACCGCCCACCGAGATGACGCCGGGCACCGCGTCGAGCCTGGCGAAGAGGCTTCGATAGAAGCCGACATGCTTGTCGAGCGCTGAGGTGTAGGTTCCGGGGACACTGACCTGCAGCGTGAGCAGGCGATCGGTGCGGAATCCCGGATCGGTGTTGACCACCGCGATGAAGCTGCGCGTCAGCAACGCGGCACCGACGCTGAGCACGACCGCAAACGCGAGCTCGGCCGCAACGAGCGCGCCGCGAAGCTGATGACGCCCTCTCGTCGATCCGCGCGCGCCGTCGTCGATCGTTTGACGAACGTCGGCACGAGCGGCGCCGAAGCCGGGAATGGCGCCGACGACCAGTCCGCAGAGCATGGCGACCGCGGCCGTGAAGACTGCGACCGGCCAGCTCACGGCGATCTCCGTCAGCCGCGGCGTACCTGCCGGCGCCCAACCGACAAGAACGGGTGTTGCCCACTTCGCCAACACGATGCCGGCGGCCGCTCCGACACTCGAGTAGGTCAGCGACTCGATCAGCTGCTGCTGCAAGAGGCGGCCGCGGCTGGCGCCGAGCGCCGATCGCATCGCCAGCTCACGTTGACGGGCCATTCCCCGGGCGAGCAACAGGTTGGTGACGTTGACGCACGCGATGACCAGCACGATCGCCACGCTGCCCAGCAGCAGCAACAATTGCTCCCGCACATTGCCGACCGCCTGCTCGTGCAGCGGCACCACCTGAGGCTCCCAGCCGTCGTTGGTTTCGGGATAGGCCTGCGCCAGTTGCCGCCAGGCCACTCGCGCATCAGCCCGCACCGTCTCGAGGCTGACCCCGTCCTTCACTCGCGCGACCACGCCGATCAGACGCGTATTGCGATTGGCAAAGGCGCGGTCAATGGCCACCGTCTCCGCCAGGCCGGTCCAGAAGTCAATGTCGCTCGACGCCGTAAACGTGACCGGCGAGCGCATCATCGACGGATACGGAAACACGAACTCCGGCGGCATCACGCCGACAACGGTGAGTGAACGCCGGCCGTCGCTGATCGATCGCCCAATGACAGTCGCATCGCCGCCAAGCCGCCGCTGCCAGAACGCGTGGCTGATTACGATCGCGCCTGGCCCATCGCTGTCCTGGAGCCAGCGGCCGAGGAGCGGCGCGCGACCGAGCACGCGGAACATTCCCGCCGTCATCAGGACGCTATTGGCAGGCACGCCGTCACCGCCGACCACCAGACTGACGGGAATGATGTTGGTCTGCATCGCCTCGACATCCGCGGTCTTCAGCAACTTCCGCAGCTCGGCTGCGTCGGGCGCCGACATCGGGCTCCCGTCGCGTTGAATCGACGCGTTGTGAATCCAAATCGAGACCAGCTGTTCGGGATTCGGAAATGGCAGCGGCGCGAACAGCACGCCGTTGACGACGCTGAAGATCGCGCTGTTGGCGCCGATGCCCAGCGCCAGCGTCGCGATACATGCGGCCGCAAACGCCGGCTGCCGGCGGATGCCGCGCAGCGCGTAGCGCGCGTCCTGAAGGATCGATTCGAGCCAGGGCACGCCGCGCCGATCGCGATGGGCTTCGCTGACGGATGCGACGCTGCCGAGTTTGACCAGCGCCTGCCGGCGCGCCTCGAGCGGTGTCATGCCGGCGCGCAGGTTGTCGGCGATGTGAAGGTCGAGATGGCTCTGCAGCTCATCCGAAAACTCTCGTTCGCCTCGGCCGGGCCGCAGGAATCCGGCCACTCGAAACAACCACGCGCGTAGCACCCTCATCTTATTCACCACTCGGCGAGAAGAAGCGCGTCATGATCGCCGTCATCGCTTCCCACTCGCGCGTCTCGCGCTCGATCTGCCGGCGGCCGGCTTTCGTGAGCCTGTAGAACTTGGCCTTGCGGTTGTTGTCGGACACACCCCACGACGAGCTGATCAGCCCCTCCTGCTCGAGCTTCAAGAGCGCGGGATAGAGCGTGCCGTAGTTGATCGACAGCCGGCCGTCGGCAATCTGCTCGATGCGCCGGGCGATGCCGTAGCCGTGCTGCTCGCCCATGGCCAGCAGGGTGCGCAGCACCATCAGTGACAACGTGCCCTGCCAGACGGCGTTTCGCTCGAGTTGCGTCATGAAATTAGGTGCCTCGTGCCTCGTGCCTCGTGCTTCGTGCTTCGTGCCTCGTGCCTCGTGCCTCGTGCTTCGTGCTTCGTGCCTCGTGCCTCGTGCGCCCGAAGGCGTCTCCTATTGGAATGCAATAGGAGTAGACGGAAGGGGGCCGAAAAACGTTGCAAGGGCGGCTTGATTCCCGGGCCGGAGCCGCACTATCTTTCCCGTCCCGGCCGCTTTACCCCCCACCGGTCTTAAGCGGCTGGCTTTACCTTGGTTACTTTCGAGACGCTCCCCGACCTTGCGGCCGACGGCATCCGTCTGCGCGAGGTGCAGTCCGAGGATGCGGCGGCGCTGACGGCGCTGTTCCAGCTGCCGCAGGTGTCGGAACACCTCGACCCGCCGCCGGCGACACCGGAGGAATTCAGCGGCTGGATCGCGCTCAGCCAGTCGCGCCGCGCCGAGGGCAAGGCGGCCTGCTACTCGGTGCTGACGGGCCGCGACGAAGTGTCGGGCTTGTTCATGGCCATCCGCCTGGACGATCCCGATCGGGCGGAGATTGGCTTCGCGCTCGCGCCTCATCTGTGGGGCACGGGCGTGTTCATGAAGACCATCACGGTCTATCTTGATTTCCTGTTCACGCGGTGGGGCGTCAAGACGCTGGTCGGCAAGACGGCGATGCGCAACGAGCGCGGCGTGGGCGTGATGCGAAAGCTCGGCGCGCAGGTCGTCGATCGCACGGAGAGGAACGGAGCCGAGGAATACGTGTGGACTCTCGAGCGAAGTTCAAAGTTCAAAGTTCACAGTTGAAGAGTTTGTTGCAGGATTTCGCGGATCGCCCCACGCAGCGCAGGCGTCAGATGCGCATATTTTGGCGCGGTGATCTCGCCTGAGAGCACCCCGTTCACGCGCGCCATCACGAGATTCTTTGGCGCTTCCGGCAGCGACTGAAACTGCGGCGAGTAGATCATGTAGCTGAGCGGGTACTGCAACAGCCGCGTTTTCAGGTCCAGGTCGCGTAGCGACCGGCCCTTCGCGTCCTTCCTGCCTCGCGCCACAAACGTCTCCGCGAATCCAGACGACCCCGCAATCGGACCGTCCACGATCGGCGCTTCATCTACGAACAGCAGGTAGTCGGCGATCATCTCGGCCGCTTCGGCCACCCGCATCGGATCGCCAACGCGCGCCTCCCACGTGGCTCGCGTCACGAGGTTGCTGAAATGCAGCTGGTGCTCGAGCACCATCAGCGCAACGATGTCGCTGTAGGGCGCAGGATAGCCGGACAGATCGAACTGGCCCTCGAGCGACTGGCGCGCCGGCGGCTCGATGGGCTTCGCCATGAAGAGCGGCAGGTTGCCCATATGCCGCGCCGGCACCCGTTTGCCGGTCACGTACCATCCGCCCCATCGCTGATCGATCGGCTTGTAGTGATCGACCGTGAATCCGTTCGCGTAATCGCGATCGCTCTTGCGCGGGAACGTGCTGAGGACGGTCACTCCGGGTACACCAAGCGTGTCCCACGACAAATGACAGCGCAGACATTGTTGATCGCGGCCGAACGTGGGTGTGGCGGCAACTTCTTGGTTGACAACGTAGAACACCGAGCCGAGATTGGCGTCCTGCGCGACGATCTCGAGCAGCGGTCCGCCGCGGACGAAGCCCACCGCCACCGCGTCGTTGAAATAAATCGCGCGCGGGTTGTCCATGGTGATGTGGTTCGCCTGCAAGCTGGTCTGCGTGTAGACCAGCACTTGCGATTCGACGGGAATGTCGAGCAGCTGAAGGACGGAACGCAGATAGCCGCTCTTGCCCTCGTGCACGAGCTTCGCGGATCCGTCGCGGAGCCGGCGATTCAACTGATCGACGACGGTATTGCTGTCGGAGGTGCCGTACTTGATCGCGGGGTGGTTGATCGACTGATCGAACACACCTGTCCGCTGTTCCGCCTTCGCCAAGGCTGCGGCGGACAAGGTCAGCGCGGACGCGGCAGCCGCCAGCAAGGCAGCTGCGCACAGGCCAAGGCGCATGTATCTAGTTAACCACCGAACCAGCTCGGGATGGGCATGTCGGCCATGGTCCGCAGCCCCGGCGATACCCGCAAGATCTTCGGGATGCTGTTGACGGTGATCGACGCCGTGGCGATGTCGCCGTGCAAGCCGCCGGCGATCTTCTGCGTAATGCGCGGGTTGCCTTCTATCGTCACTGCATCGTAAGACTCGGGCGCGCCGAGGTAGGCCTCCATGTGCAGCGAGATCACCGGTTTGCCCTTCATGTAGCCGATGCCGTTCTGGATGATGCCGCACACATAGCCCGGATCGACCGCGATCAGCTCGCTTTCAACCGCCTGGTCGGCAATCTTCGGGTAGATCTCGTCGGTGACGTTGTCGAGCTTCCACCCCATCGCCTCGGCAATCATCGTCACGCTCTCGGCGAGGCCGACGTGGCGGACGCTGCCCTCCTCCACCTTCTGATCGAACTGCTGCTTGTTGAGGCCCGAGCCGATCTTCTGCTGGAACGGCAGACGCCGCGAGCGGGCGTCCTGAATGCGCTCGACGCGAATGCTGTCCACCCGCTCGCAGATGCCGGTCAGCGTAATGGGCAACGCATCCATGGCGAAGCCGGGGTTCACGCCGGTGCCGACCACTGCTACCTTGGCTTTCTTCGCCAGTGCGTCGATCTGTTTGGCGAGCGCGCGGTTCTTGCCGACGGGGTAGGACAGCTCCTCGGTGGTGGAGACGATCGCCACCTTTTTCTTCAGCACCGCTTCGATCTGCGGCATCACGGTCTTCAACGACGAACTGGTGCACAGCACCGCCACGTCGGGCTTGCCGCTCTTGATCGCGGTGGCCGGGTCGTTGGTGACACGGACTTTCAACAGCCGTTCGAGGCCGATGATCTCTCCCAGGTCGCGCCCAACCTTGTTGCGGTCGATATCGACCGCGCCGACAATCTGAAATCCTTTCCGCGACGCGATTTGACGCGCCACGGACGCTCCAATGGGCCCGAGCCCGTACATCAATACCCTAATCGCCATAGGAAACTGCGATTATATAGCGTTACGATCACGGTGGTGGCGGACACAAACCGACTCTGCGGACAACTCGTTTTAGTGTCAGTCCTGACTGCTGCGACCGTCGTCGCGCAGCCACCGGACCTTGGCACGAGACCCGAGGCACGAGGCACGACTGACGTCGCCAACTACGAGATAGATGTCACGCTGGATCCGGCGACGCGATCCCTCACGGGCAAGGAAGTGATCACGTGGCGGAACCCCGGGGAGATTCCCGCCTACTCGATTCGACTGCATCTGTACTGGAACGCGTTCCGCAACACCAACTCCACCTGGCTGAGACAACGGCAGCTCGCCGGCGACAACGCGCTCGGCCGCGCCGCCGAGAATGACTTCGGCTACTCCGAGATCACCGCGCTGACGTGGCTGCGCGACGACGGTAGCGAGGTGGATTTGCCGAACTTCCGCTACATCTCTCCTGACGATCAGAACCGCGACGATCGATCGCTGGCGGCGGCCGATCTGCCGGAACCTGTGCCGCCCGGCCAGACGATCAGAATCCGCGTGGCCTGGACGGGCAGGTTTCCGCGCAACTTCGATCGCACCGGCGCCATCGGCAACTTCTTTTTCGCGTCGCAGTGGTTCCCAAAGCTGGGCGTGTTCCAGGACGGCGGCTGGACGGCGCGGCAGTTTTTCGCCAACACGGAATTCTTTTCAGACTTCGGGCGCTACGACGTGCGGGTGACGGCGCCGACCAACTGGGTCGTCGGGGCGACCGGCGTGGAGCAATCGAAGACCGTCAACGGCGCGCTCACCACGCATCGCTACGTGCAGGACCGCGTGCACGATTTCGCGTGGACCGCGAGTCCCGACTTCGTCGATCTGACGCAGCGCTTCGAGCACCCGGGACTGCCGGCCGTGAACATGCGTCTGCTGCTGCAGCCCGAACATCAGCACCTGGCCGACCGGCATTTCTCGGCCGCGGCCGCCACGCTGCGCTACTACGGTGAGTGGTTCGGTCCCTATCCGTATGCGTCGCTGACCATCGTCGATCCGGCGTTCCAGAGCCACTCGGAGGGGATGGAGTATCCGACGATTTTCACCGGCGGCACGCGCTGGTGGTCGCCACGAGGCAGCAACGACCCCGAATACGTGGTCATTCACGAAGTCGGCCACCAGTGGTGGCAGGGCATGGTCGCGAACAACGAGGTCGAGCACGCCTGGCTCGACGAGGGCATCAACGAGTACGCCGATTCACGCGTGCAGGGCGTGGCCTTCCAGCCGAATTACCTGGTGCAGCGGTTCTTTGGCGGCTTCATTCCCTGGCAGTATCGCGACATTCCGCTGCAGCGCGCCACCGACACCAACTACATGAACACCTTTCGTCGCGCGCCGGATCGTGATCCGATCGCGACGCCGACCTACCTGCTGTGGCCCGGCACGCACCAGAACCTTTCGTACCACAAGGCCGCGCTGCTGCTGCACACGCTCGAGCGGCTGCATTCCTGGGAGGTGATGCAGCGAGTGCTGCGCACGTTCTTCGCGCGCTGGCAGTACCGGCATCCGACGCCCGATGATTTCTTCGCCGTGCTCAACGAAGTGACGAACCAGGATCACACGTGGTTTCTCGAACAGGCGTACAGCAACTCTGTGACCTACGACTACGCGGTCGAGCGGCTCGACAGCGCACTGATTTCATGGCGAGGACTGAAAGAAGGTTCAAAGGGGCTGGCGTTCGAATCACAGACGCTCGACAAGATCTATCGCACCAGCGTGGTAGTACGGCGGCTGGGTGCGGGACAGTTTCCCGTCGACGTGCTGGTGACCTTCACCGACGGCCACCAGGAGCGTCAGCGCTGGGACGGCCGCGCGCGCTGGCAGAACTTCACGTTCGATCGGCCGGCGCGGGCAGTGTCAGCACAGGTCGATCCGGAGCGGGTGCTCCTGCTTGACACCTCGCACACCAACAACAGCCGCACGCTGGAACCGAAGCGCGATGAGGCGGCGACGAAATGGTCGCTGCGTTGGATGGTCTGGCTGCAGGACCTCTTCATGACCTACGCGTTCCTGGTATGAGCGGGCCAACGGGCCAACAGGCCGACGGGCCAGCGGGCCATCAGGCCATCGGGCCATCAGCCGCGTTCGTCGACGGACTGATGCGCGTGAAGCGGGCGCCGATGCTGGCGATCGGGCTGTGGCTGGCGACGGTGCTCACTGCCCTTCCCTTCGCGATGCTGCTGCAGGCATCGATCGGCGACCACCTGGGCGAAAGCCTCGCCGCGCAATGGGCGGCCGAAGGGGTCAACTTCGACTGGTGGAACGAGTTCCTGGCGCAGACCTCGGGCGTTGGCCTCAGCTTCGTGCCGGCGATCATCGGCTTTGCCGCGGTGATGCGAAACCTGAGCACGTTCATGGACAACCAGAGCCTGCCGCTCGTGATTGGCGTGGCGGTGTCGGCGCACATGTTCGTGTCGCTGTTTCTGATTGGCGGCGTCATGGATCGGCTGGCGCGCGACCGCGCGATCGGCGCCGCGGCGTTTTTCTCCGCGTGCGGAATGTATGCCGTGCGGTTCGCGCGGTTGGCGATCATCGCCACCGCGGTCTACGGGGTGCTCCTCGTTGCCTACCACCAGTGGCTGTTCGATGCGTTGTATCCGTCGATGATCGAGAACCTGACGGTCGAGCGCACCGCGTTCTCCTATCGTGCCGGGTTCTACGTGCTGTTTTTGATCCCGGTTTCGCTGGCCAATCTGATCTTCGACTACGCAAAAGTGCGGGCGGTGGTCGAGGATCGGCGTAGCATGATCGGCGCGGTGGTGTCGGCAATCCGGTTCATCCGCCGCAACCCGGCTGCCACGATCGGACTCTACTTGCTCGACACGCTGCTGTTTCTCGCGGTGATCGGAATCTATTTCCTGGCCGCACCCGGCGCCGGCGTCAACACCACGCTCGCCTTCGCGCTCGGTCAGCTCTACATCGTCTTCAGAGTGATCGTTCGGCTGCAGTTCGCGGCGTCACAGATCGCGCTCTTCCAGGGTCGCCTGGCTCACGCCGGCTATGTGGCTCGGCCGGTGCCGAAGTGGCCTGATTCGCCGGCGGCTGAGGCGATCGGGCCGCAATGAGCCAATGACATCAGACGAGCTGCTCGACATGATTGTCAACAGCCGGGTCTACGACGTCGTGACCGCGACGCCGCTGGATCGGGCACGGCGGCTGTCCCGGCGTAGCGGGCATGACGTATTCCTGAAGCGCGAAGACCACCAGCCGATCTTCACCTACAAGCTTCGCGGCGCGTACAACCGAATCGCCCATCTCTCTGACGCCGAACGTTCAAGGGGTGTCATCACCGCCAGCGCCGGCAATCATGCTCAGGGAGTGGCGTACTCGGCACGCCACCTCGGCATCAGCGCGCTGATTGTGATGCCGCTGACCACTCCGGAGATCAAGGTCGAAGCCGTTCAAGAGCTTGGCGCCGAGGTGGAGCTCGTCGGGGACACGTTCGCCGAGGCGTCCCAGCGGTGCGCGATGCTTGCCGCCGCTACCGGACGCGTGATGATTCATCCCTTCGACGATCCGCTCGTGATCGCCGGCCAGGGCACGATTGCGGCGGAGATCCTGTCCCAAGCACCGCATGATCTCGCCGCGATGTTCGTTCCGGTTGGCGGCGGGGGACTGATTGCCGGCATCGCCAGCTATGTGAAGGCGACCCGGCCGGGCGTGCGGGTGATCGGTGTCGAGCCCTTCGAGGCTGACGCCATGTTTCAATCCCTGGCGGCGGATACACGTGTGGTGCTTGATCGTGTCGGGTTGTTCGCGGACGGCGTGGCGGTGCGTGAAGTGGGCGCGCTCCCGTTCGCGATCGCGCGCCGGGCGGTCGATCGCGTGATTCGCGTCACCAACGACGAGATCTGTGCGGCGATCAAAGACGTGTTCGACGACACGCGCTCGCTGATGGAACCAGCCGGCGCGCTGGCGGTGGCCGGAATGCGCGCCTGGACCGCGATCCAGCCATCATCGCAGACCGTGGTTGCCGTGCTGAGCGGCGCCAACATGAATTTCGATCGCCTGCGTTTCGTGGCCGAGCGTGCTGAGCTCGGCGAATCACGCGAAGCGCTGTTCGGCGTCACGATTCCGGAACGGCCAGGCGCGTTCCGGGAGTTCTGCGCCACCATCGGACGCCGAGTCGTCACTGAGTTCAACTACCGGTTGAGCGGCCGCGATCGCGCGCACATCTTCGTGGGCGTCGCGACCGCGTCGCGGCAGCAGGGGCGCGAGGTGCAAGCGGTGTTGCAGCAACGCGGCTACCCGGTTGTCGATCTGACCGATGATGAGGTGGCGAAACTGCACATCCGCTACATGGTCGGCGGCCCGGCGCCGGGCCTCGCCAACGAGCGTCTCTATCGCTTCGAATTTCCGGAGCGGCCAGGCGCGTTGATGGATTTTCTCGACCGCCTCGGCGGGCGCTGGAACATCAGCCTGTTTCACTATCGCAATCATGGCGCCGACTTCGGCCGGGTGCTGGCCGGCATCGAAGTTCCAGACGCGGACGCGAGCGATTTCGAAGATTTTCTGCAGTCGCTGGGCTTCGAGCACGAGCGCGAGACAGGGAATTCCGCCTACGAAATGTTTCTCGCACCACGGTGAGTCGCGAGAGTCACGAATGCTGGCGCTGCTACCCGGGAAAGTCGGGTGTCAGGCATCAAAGTCGACGCCAAGATCCGGTCACTGCAACCGGAGACACCCGCCGTCTGCGGCCTAGATCTGCGCCGTCTGCGGCCTAGACGGCGTCGACGCCCGCTGCCGCGGCGGCGGCATGCCGCAGCTTTTCTCTCGCATCCACGGCCGTCGCCCGCAGGAGCGGATCGGCCGAGTCGCGCGCCCAGTCGTCGAGCTGCTGCGCGAATCGCGTCAGCCGCATCTCACCGATCGCATACGCGGCGCAGGCGCGCAGCCAGGGGTCGTCACTGAGGGCCATCACCTCGATGGCTTCTTCACGATCGCCGAGCGACGACCCGAGGTTGCGGTTCGCGGTCGCGATGCGCTGCGAGACGCCGACGTTGCGGTCGAAGAGCGGGATGATCACCGCGCGCATCTCGGGCGGCAGCACCGAATCCATGAACTCCACCGCGTTGTCGTGCACCACCGGATCCGGTGACTGCAGGCCCACGTAGGCGCTGTGCATGTCGTATTGGGGATAGAGAATCTTCAAGAGGCGGAAGATGCGTTCGCTTTCCTTCTCCATCGATTCGCGCAGACCATGCTCGATCGGGTTCGCCGGATCGGCGAGCGATTCCTGCAGCGTGCCGAGCACCTGATACGAGCGGTAGTGGCCCATGATCTCGGCCGCCAGTACCGATTCGATCAACTTGCGGTCGGTCGGCCGATCGGGATGAGCCTGGCCCAGTCGGTTGATCGCCGAAATGGTCTGATAGCGGACCACCACATCGCGATCGAGCACGCTCTCCACCAGCACGAACTGGGCCTCGCGAGTGCCGATCTCCTGCAGGATCTTGGGGATCTCGCGCCGCACATCGGTCTTGATTTCCGGATCGATCAGGTAGTCGCGGAGCGTCCCGACGATCCGATCGCCAAACTTCGCGAGTGCGGCAATGGCAGACTCGTTCAGGCCGGGATCGCCGAGCCGCTCCACCAGCGATCCGATCAACGATCGCTTGCGCAGCGTGCCGACGGCGACAATCGCGGTGCGCGCGACCTCGACGTCCTGGTCCTCGATCAGCGCGCGCAGCTCGCGCTCGAAGAGGTCGGGCAGAATCGCCACCAGCCGCGCCGCTTCGAGGCGGGTCCGGCGTCCCGCCGCGCCGGTCTCGTCCACCATCTTCTCCAGCATCAGCCGGGCGGCTTCGACATTCTGCGAGCGTCCCGGGCGCGCCAGAAACGCCACCAGCGCCGCCCGGATCGAAAAATCCTCGAAGTCGCCCAGCGCCTCGATGCGCTGCAGCGGATCGGCGCTGTCGAACGCGGTGAGGTAGAGCAGCGCCTCGGTCCGGACTTCGAGTGACGGATCGTGGAGCAGCTCTTCAACCTGTTTCTTGACGGTCGCGTCGCCGGCGCGCGCCAACAGGCGGATCGCCTGCTGTCGAATCACCGGATCGCCGTGATCCAGGAGTCCGCGCACGGCCGGGTGAATCTTCCGATCGTGCGCCATCTCGAACAGGCTCAGCGCGTAGGCAATCTCGCGCGTGTTGCCTTTGAGCCGCGACGAGATCAGCTGCGTGGTGTCGCGATCCATCACCGGGGTCATGGCGCGCTCGTGATCGACGCGGTGTTGATGGATGCTCTCGCGCAGGTTCTCGACGTACTGTTGCCGGGCCACGAACGCCGCGACCATCCACGCCGACACGAGCACCATGGCGACGATCGACACCTGCGGCGGCGACCAGCCGAGCACGGCGGCAAACACCAACACGAGCAGGCCGCCGGTGGCGTCGCCGGTGCGGTAGACCACGGTATCGATGAACGACTTGACGCGGAACGTATGCGCCGACGGCACCGGCAGGTAGAGCAGCTCCACCGTCGCCTTGTCGATGGAATAGCGCAGCACCTGATCGCTGGCCTTCAGCGCCGCGGCGGCGACGATCGATCCCAGCGCCAGCACCCCCACCGAACCCATCAGCATCGCCGTCGGCACGATGAACAGCGCCGGGCCGACGCCGAGCGTGCGCAGCACGCGGCCGGTCATCACCAGTTGCAGCACCAGCGACATCAGCCCGGCGATCATGTTGAACGTGCCGAAGAACATCGCCAGGTCGTCGGTATCCGGCACCGCCGCTTTCGCGATCGCCTTGAACTGCCATCCAGCAACGGTCGTCGTGATCGCGGCGATCGCCACCAGCGCAGCGATCGCCTTCAGATACGGCGAACTGCGAACCAGACGGAGGCTGCTCAACAAAGGGAACGTCTGCGGTTCGGTCCCCGAGGCCGGCACGTCGTCGCCGACGTAGCTCGGCCGCTCACGCCAGATCAGGATCACCAGGCCCGCGCACGCGAGCAGCGACACCGATACAAACGCGAGCATGTTCTCGGTGCCTACTCGCGGCACGCCGGTTCGCGTCGCGAGGCCGCCGACGATCCACCCGAGAATGGCGCCGCTGCCGATGAAGCCGAACGACCGCTTCGCCTCGCGCGTGGTCATCACGTGATTGGCCAGCGTCCACACCTGCGCCGGCGCGAGCACCGAAAACACACCGACCCAGAGATAGATGACCACGAACAGCGCGCCCGACTCATGCGATTCGAGGACCGACCACATCCAGAACACGAGCGCGTTGGCGGCGAAGAACACCAGGCTGCCAACCTGCAGGTTGCGCAGATTCAGACGATGGCCGAACCAGATGTACAAGCTGGCCGCCACGCTCACCAGCACCGCGATGGCAATGTCGACGTAGGGCAGGTCGATGGCGCGATAGCGATCGAGGAACAGCGCGTCGCGCGCCGCCTTGCTGGCGACGCTCGACGACATGGTGAGAAACAGATAGGCGAAGATCGGCAACGCGCGCCGCAGCTCCGCGCCGGTCAGGCCGAGCGCCCGTTCCACGACGCTGATCACAGGCTTTCAGATTACACTTAGCGAGGCTTCGCCTGGGATCTCCAATCATATGTGCCACCGCTCCGCCTCGTTAAGGCAGTGTTGTTGTTGCCCGGCCTCCGGCCGGGCGAGCTAGCGACTCGATGTCAGAGCGGCCTTTTCCTTCACCGCACCGGAGGTGCGGTCGAGCGTGATCGCTCGGCTGCTGCGCCCGGTGGTGGAGTTGCGCGACGGCGAATCCACGACCGCGCTGCTGATGTTCGTCTACTCGTTCTCGGCGATGTCGAGTTACAACATCGTCAAGCCGCTGTCGAAATCGCAGTTCATCTCGGCCTGGGGCGCCGACAACGTCCCGTACGCCACCTTCGCGCTGGGCGTCCTGATCGGCGTGATCATGCAGGGCTACACCAGGGTGATCGCGAGCGTGCCGCGGCGCTGGATGATCCCGGTGACGCAAGTCGGCATCGCCGTGGTGCTGGTTGTCTTCTGGGCCCTGTTCACCTACTCCAATGCCGGCTGGGTCGCGGTGGGGTTCAACATCGCGGTCAGCATACTTGCGATTCTGCTGATCAGCCAGTTCTGGACGCTCGCCAACGACGTCTACGATCCGCGCCAGGCCAAGCGCATCTTCGGTTTCATCGGCGGCGGCGCCAGCCTCGGCGGCGCCACCGGCTCCGGCATGACCGCGTATCTGGTCGAGGCGGTCGGGTCGCGCACGATGATCCTGATAGGGGCTGGGGTGTTGCTCATCTGCCTCGGGATCGTTGTCTGGATCATCCGCCGCGAAGAAGCGGCCGGCCGATCGGACGCGTCGAGGACCGGCGAAGAAGAAAGCGTCAGCGGCGGGGAGGCGCTCCGGCTGCTGCGAACGTCGCGGCACCTGCAGATCATCTCGCTGGTGATTGGCTTTGGCGCGATCGGCTCGGCGATCATCGACCAGCAGGTGCTGATGGCGGCGGAGGAAGAGATCGGGGGGCAGAATGCCGATTCGGTCGCGGCGTTCCTCGCGCAATTGATCTTCTGGCTGTCGCTGGTCGGCTTCGTGATCCAGGTGACGGTGACCAGCCGGATCCATCGCCTGCTGGGGATCGGGTTCGCGTTGCTGATGCTGCCGGTAAGCCTGGGCGGCTCGGCGGCGTTGATCCTGCTCTACCGGGCGCTGTGGGCGCCAAGCGTGGGCCGCATCATCGACACGTCGCTGCGCTACACGATCGACAAGACCACGCGCGAGGTGCTGTTCCTGCCGCTCTCGGCGGAGCTGAAGTACCGCGCCAAGCCGTTCATCGACGTGACGATGGATCGGTTCGCGAAAGGCGTCGGCTCCTTGCTGATTCTGGTCTGCATCAAGGAATGGGGCCTCGGCCTCGGCTGGCAGGGGCTGAGCTACCTGACCGTCGTGCTGGTCGGCGTCTGGGTGCTGACGGCGATGGCGGCGCGCCGCGAGTACATGCGCTCGTTCCGCCAGAGCATCGAGCAGCAGGTCGTGGCGCCGGCCGCACTTCGCTTCAACGACCCCGATCCGGCGACGGTGGAAACACTGGTCAGCGAGCTGGCGCATCCGGAACCGCGACGCGTGCTGTATGCGATCGATCTGCTCGACGCGATGGACAAGCGCCGGCTGGTGACGCCGCTGCTGCTCACGCACGAGTCGGAGGACATCCGCGCCCGCGCGCTGAGAGTCGCCGAGTCGGCTGGACCGGAGCTGGCCGATCGGTGGTTGCCCGGCGTGGAACGCGCGCTGAAGGATCGCAACAGCACGGTACGGGTGGCCGCGGTGTCGGCGCTCGCATCGCTGCGCGGCGAGGCGGCCGCCGACGTGATGCGCCCCTTCACGAAGAGCAAAGACCCCGGGTTGGCGGTTGTCGCCGCGGCGGCGCTGGCCGACAGCAGCGCCGAGGCCGATCGCCGGATCGCCGACGACACGCTCAGGCGCTTCTCGTCCGACACCTCCGAACTGAACAAGCCGTGGCGTTTGACCGTGGCCCGCGCGCTCGGCGACGTGAAGAACCCTGACTTCAGGCCGCTGCTCGTGCCGCTGATGCACGACGCGAACTACGAGGTGGCGCGTGCCGCCATTGAAAGCGCGGGCACGCTCGGCGCCGGCGATTTCCTGTTCGTGCCGCCGCTGGTGTCGCTGCTGCGCAACCGCCGGCTGAAGCCCGCGGCCCGGGCGGTACTGGTTGGCTACGGCGAACCGGTGATTGCGCCAATCACCTTCTTCATGCGCGACCGCGACGAAGACAAATGGGTGCGCCGGCACATGCCGTCGACGCTGGCCGAACTGCCGTATCCATCCTCGGTCGAGGCGCTGATCGGCGCGCTCGACGATGCGGACGGGTTCATCCGGTTCAAAGCGATCGCGGCGCTCGATCGGCTGCGGCGGACGCACCCCGAGCTGAAGATCGATCAGGCGGCGATCATCAAGCAGGCCAACACCGAAGCGGCCCGCGCCTTCAACGCGCTGACGCTGCACCACAACCTGTTCAGCGTCGGCGGTCTCGATCCGAAGAGCCTGCTGGCACGAACGCTGGAGGAAAAACACCAGCGCGCGCTGAACCGCACGCTGAAGCTGCTGGGGCTGCTGCACGGGCCGGACGACGTGTCGGCGGTCCGCCACGCGATGAAGATGGACGATTTGCGGCTGCGGGCACGCGCGGCCGAATATCTCGACAATCTGCTCGAGGGCGACACGCGCAAGCGCGTCATGCTGCTGATCGAAGACATGCCCATGGAGGAGCGGATCCGCAAGGGCAACGTGATGTACCGCACGCGGCAGCGGGACGTGGAAGACACGCTGGCGCAGCTGCTGCACGACGAGGATCAGTCGATCGCCTCAGCCGCCATCCTGCTCGTCGAAGAGAAGGGACTGTGGAACCTGGCCGGCGATCTCGAACATGTGCTCGAGCATCGCGATGCGCGCGATCAGCACGTGTTCGAGGCGGCGTCGTGGGCGCTGGCGGCCAAGCGTCTGGCGGCGGAGCGCCGCAAGCAGCTCTGGCAGGAGCCGCTGCCCGCGGTGGAGCTCGCCGATCGGCTGCGCCATGTGTCGCTGTTTGCCTTCGTCGATGTCCACGAACTGTTCCGCCTCGCTCGGCTCGGCCGCCAGGTCCGCTACGACCAAGGTCGCCTGCTCTACGAGCGCGGTGCCGCCGTGGAGCACGTGCAGTTTCTGCTCGACGGCAAGGTCGCGATCCGCGTGAGAGACGGCAAGAAAGATGTGCACGCGCCGGCCGCGCTCGGGTTCGAGGAACTGCTCGAGGGATCGCCGATGGCGGTCTCCATCGCCGCCGAGGAGCCGTCCATCACGCTGTCGTTGACCAACGATCAGTTCCTGGCGCTGCTGTCGGAGAACGTCGAGCTCGCGGAGGGGCTGTTCCGCAACCTGATCGAATCCCATCGACTGGCGTTCGGTCACACCCTCGTTCGCGGGACGCTGCCTCCGAACAATGGCGGCGCCGCTCGCCTCGACAGCGGTGACCTGCGCCCCGTCGATCGATTGCTGCTGCTGCAGTCGAGCCCACTGCTGGCGCACGCCACTGCGGCCCAGTTGTGGCGGCTGACGGCCATTGCCCGGCCGCTGACCGTAGCCGCCGGCAAGCGCATTCTCGATCGCGGCGGTGAGGCCTCGATCCTGATCGTGTTGTCGGGATCGCTCAAGGTCGAGGCGCCTCAGTCGACGTCAACGGCCACTCCGGGCGACCTGATCGGAATGTATGAGACGCTCGCCGGCGCCAGGATCGACGCCAGCGTCGCCGCCGAGACCGAAGCGCACATCCTGCGGCTCGATCGGGCGGCGCTGTTCGAGCTGCTCGCCGATCACACCGACTTGTTACAAGGTGTGTTTTCCACTCTGCTGCGGAAGCACAACCTCGAAAGTCGTCTCAACGCCCTGGCGGCTGCGCACTGACACCGATCCGCCGTGCCGCTCGACGATCGCCTTGACGATCGAGAGGCCAAGACCCGACCCGGTCTTGGATCGTGACTGATCCGCCTTGTAGAAGCGATCGAACACGTGCGGCAGATGTTGCTGCGGGATGCCGACACCCGTATCGGTGACGGTGAGCTTCACCGTGCCCGCTTCACGCGACGCGCCAAGACGGATCGATCCGCCCGGCGGCGTATGGCGCAGCGCGTTCGATGCCAGATTCTGCATCACCTGCTCGAGACGATGGGGATCGCCGACGAGACGGATGTCGTGCGGCGCGATCTCGATCGCCACGCCTTTCGCGTGCGCCGCCTGCGCGTGACGCTCCGACACGCGCTCGAACAGCTCGTCGACGTCGACGTTCTCGAGGGCCAGCGAGATTCCCCCTGCCTCGAACCGCGCCAGATCGAGCAGGTCTTTGACCAGCCGCTCGATGCGCACTCCTTCCTCGTGAATCACCTTCACCGCGCGCTGGCCTTCTTTCGATTCGGGAGTGAACTGCGGCAGCGCCAGGGTTTCGGCGTAGCCGCGAATGGCGGTGAGCGGCGTCATCAGTTCGTGCGAGACGTCGGCGAGCAGCTGACGCCGGGCGCGATCGGCTTCGATGAGCTGCGCCTGCCGGGCGGCCAGGTCCCCTGCCATGCGATTGAACGCCGTGGCGACGGCCGCCACTTCGTCACCGCCGATTTCCGGCGCGCGCGCCGACAGATCGCCTTCGCCGAAGCGGCGGGCGGCGTCCTCCACCGCGCGCAACCGCGCCTGCGCGGGACGGAAGATCACCAACGCGGCCACGGCGGTGCCGCCGATCAGCAGCAGGATGGCGCCGAGCACGAGCGGCGTGCCGAGCGTTTCCGCGATGCGGCGCACGCCGGTGAGCGGCGGCACCCATACCACGGCCACCACGCGATCGTCGTGTTGAATGGGCGCGATCACCGGACCGCGGCGCGGCTGGCCGAACGGCGTCCGCGGCGGCGGCTCGCCGTCGGGCGGCCGCGGTGGTGGCGGCGGCCCCTTGCGTTCGAGCGGACCGCCGCCTCGCCGCCGGAAGGGACCCGGGAAACGAATGTTGCGCGGCACCGGCGTGCCCGGCGGCGCCACGGCGCTACCGTCCGGAAACACGATCACCGCCGGCCGGTGCAGCTCGCTGATGCGCTGTTGCGCATAGGCGCGCAAATCCAGCTCGGGATCGCGGGCGAGCGCGGACTCGAACTCCGAGGCCATCAGCTCGGCGAAGTCGCGGCCCATGCGCTCGGGCATGCCGCCTTCGCTCTCGCCCGCCACCCAGATGAACAGCAACACCTGCAGCACCAGCGTGATCGCCAGGAAGAGAATGAAGCCGAGGCCGATGCGCCAGTAGAGGCTGCGCGCAAACGATCGGGTCGCCATCAGATGTCAGCGCATTTATATCCGCTTCCCCAGACCGTGAGGATGATCTCGGGATTGGCGGGATCGGTTTCGATCCGCCGCCGCAGACGCTTCACCAGGGAATCGACGCTGCGGTCGGTGACGTAGGTGTGATCGGGCCAGACGCGCGTCAGCAACGCGTCGCGGCTGAACACGATGCCGGGATGGGTGGTGAGCACGTGCAGCAATCGAAACTCCTGAGCCGTGAGATCGACGTCCTCGCCGCGCACCCGCACCTGCCGCCGCGCCGGATCGATGTGCAGCCCGTGGATGTCGACCGGCGGGTCGCCGCCGGCGGCCGCCTCGGCCTGCAGTTGCGATCGACGCGGCCGGCGCAGCAGCGCACGCACGCGCGCTACCAGCTCGCGAATGCCGAACGGCTTGGCGAGGTAATCGTCGGCGCCGCTCTCCAGGCCGAGCACCTTGTCGCTCTCCTCGCGGCGCGCGGTCAACATCAGGATCGGCACATCGTGATTGGGTCCGTCGCGGCGGACCGCGCGCGTGATGGCGATGCCGTCGATGCCCGGCAGCATCAGATCCAGGATGATCAAATCGAAGGGCTGCGCGCTGGCGCGGGCCAGCGCGTCGTGACCGTCGCCCACCGCGGTGGTCTCGAGGCCCTCGAGGCCGAGGTGCAGGACGATCAGGTCGCGAATGTGCGCTTCGTCTTCGACCACCAGGATGCGCGACATACCTCCATTTTCCACTGCTCTCCCGTATGCCACAGATTTTTCACAACTGGGCCACCGGCTTGCCGCAATAATCCCGTCTACTGGAGCAAGGAGAACAGCTTCCTATGACCAGACTTCTCAAGACTTCTCTGGCCGCGGGTGTCGCGGCACTCATGCTGGCAGGAGCGGCGCCGCTGCTCGCTCAGGACGCTCAGCCGCGACGCGGCGGACCGGGCATCGGCGATCGGATGCGCGGTCCACGCGCCGGCGGGGGGCCGGAGTTCCGATTCCTCAACCTGACCGAAGACCAGCAAACGCAGCTCCGGACGATCCGCGAAGCGCGGCAGGCGGAATTCAGAGCCGCCGGCGAAAAGCTGGGCGCCGCTCGCGAAGGCATGCGCGCGTTGATCGACGCCGACACCGTCAACGAGTCGGCGATTCGCGCGAAGAGCGCGGAAGTGGCGGCCGCGGAAGCCGAAGTGGCCATCCTCAACGCGAGGGTGCGAGCGGAGTCGCTGCAGATCCTGACCAGCGAGCAGCAGGCAAAGCTGAAGGAGATGCGCGCGAACCGGCAGGGCCAAATCAAGCAACGACGCGGGCCGCGGGGTCAGTAGGGGCCTGAGGGCCTGGGGGCTTGGGGGCTCTCAGGCCTTCGTTCGCAACAGCCGCAATCCGTTGAGCGTCACCACCACCGTCGCGCCAGTGTCGGCGACCACCGCCAGCCACAACGGCGCCGCTCCCATCACTGCCGACACCAGAAACGCGAACTTGGTGGCGAGCGCGATCGCGACGTTCTGTCGAATCACGCGTAACGTGCGCCTGGAGTGATTGACGAGGAACGCCAGCTCCTCCTCGCGAGCGAGCACGACGCCGAGCTCGCGAACGTGTTGCAGTGTCGGCGACTCGATCAGCGCCACCCGCTCGAGCGGCGCGCCGCCCTTGATCAGCACGCCGCGCCGAGCCGCGGACGTCAGCGCCGCGACGACGGTGACCGGAGTGGAGATCACCAGCGCGCACGGGCAGGCGAGTACGAGAAAGATCAGGGCGCGGTAGAACCACACACTCCACTGACCATCGACCAGCGCCGGCACCAGCGCCACCGCCAGCGCCAGAAACGTGACCACCGGCGTGTAGACCGCCGCGAAGCGTTCGACCCAGCTCTCGACCGGCGCGACTTCATGACCACCGTCGGCGCCCCAGCCGGGCTCGTGTCCGACCAATGTGGCCACCGCATGGCGCGCGCGCTCGATGCTCCACGCCTCCATCAGGTGCGCGAGCGCGAACAGAAACGCGACCGTCGCCGCTTCCGCCCATTGCCCGATCGCGCCGGCGCCGATGGCCGACACGCAGACGAGCACGTGCATGTCGAGCCGCCGGAACCGCAGCGATGCCACGGCGCGCGGCAACATCGGCCACAGACCCGTCACCGCCGACGCGGCGTATGCCACCGCCGCACTGGGATGATGCCAATGGCCGGCGTCGCCGTGATTGCCGAACACCGCTTCGATCCAACTGTCGGAGTAGACGCCGTCGGCGATCCAGCCAATTGCCAGCAAGACGCCGCTGGCAATCGCCCACCACTTCGCCGCGTCGTGATGATGATGATGCTGAACGTGATCGTCGCCGACGTGGTCGCCGGCGGCGTGCGTGTGCGCCGTGAGCCCGGTCGATGCGACGGCATCGAGAATGGCGGGCGGCTGAATCACCTGTGCGTCGTAGGTGACGTCGACGCGACGGCCGACGAGATCGAAATTGAGCGAGAGGATGCCTGGCCGGGCCAGCGCGTGACGGACCAGCGCCGCTTCGTCGGCACAGTCCATGCCGCCGACATGGAGTCGAAGCTCAGAGTTGCTGGACGGCGGCAAGCACTTCCTCTGCGTGGCCGTCGACCTTCACGCCGTCCCACCGTTTCACGACTTTGCCGTCGGCGCCGATCAGGTAGGTGGTGCGAGCCACGCCCATGTACTGCTTGCCGTACATCGACTTCTCCTGCCACACGCCGTACTTCTCCATCACCGCGTGATCTTCGTCAGCCAGCAGTGGGAACTTCAGGCCGTACTTGTCGGCGAACTTCGCTTTGCTGGCAGAGTTCAGCACGCTGACGCCAAGCACCGCCGCCTTGCTCTGCTTGAACTTCGGCAGGTTGTCCTGGAACGCGCACGACTCCCTGGTGCAGCCCGGCGTGTCGTCTTTCGGATAGAAGTAGACCACCACGGGCTGGCCGGCATAGTCGGCGAGCGAGTGGACCTTGCCGGCCTGGTCGGGCAGCGAGAATGCGGGAGCTTTTTTTCCTGAATCGATCATGGTTGTGGTGCCGTGGTCGACGTGCCGCGGGTGAATGGGACGGCGGCGTGTGAGCGGCGCGGTTCGGCGCCGCCTTCGACTCGTCGATTCGCGACGTCGATGGTGATCGCGGCCGCGTAGCCGTAGCGCACTTCACCTTTGCGCCCAATCTTCTGGAACTTGTGGCCGCGCGCGATCAGATCCTGCAGCAACGCCCGCGGGAACCGATCCTCGATCTCCACGCGCTCGCCGTTCTCGAGCGGATCCGCCGGATCGCGGCCGGGAAGGAATCGCGGCGCTTCGATCGCCGCCTGGGCGCCGAGCTTGCCGTCGATCACGCCGGTGATGATGTTGTAGACCGAGACCGGAATCCACGCGTTGCCGGCGCACCCGACGGCCAGCCGCGGCAGTTCTTCACCCGACGCGGTCTTCTCGAACACCAGCGTCGGCACCGCGGCGGTGGACGATCGCATCAGCGGCACCATGCTGCCGTAGGCGCCGGCGGTGACGCGATTCGATCGCAGGTGATTGTTGTAGAGGAAACCGAGCCCCTTCGAGACGTAGAACGTACCGCCCCAGGTACTCAGTGTCTGCGTCACCGCGATCATGTTGCCTTCGGCGTCGGCGACCGCGAACGACGTGGTCCCGGTGCCGATGCGCGGCGTCGGCGCCGCGGGCGTGGCCGGCGGATCGTCAGGCGGCGTGCGCTCGTAGCGCGACGCCTTCTTCGCGTCGATCTTCGCGAACAGCTTCTTGGCGTGCTCCTTCGTGAGATGTTCTTCGAACTGCACCGGCCAGCGCTCCGGATCGGCGATGCGCCGGATCGGATCGCGCACCTTCCACGCCTCGATCACGTAGTGCAGGTAATCCGCGTCGGTTGAGGCGCGCGCGCCGGCGCGCGGCTGGAAATTCTCGAGCACCTGCAGTGACTCGAACAACTGCACGCCGGTTGACAGCGGCGGCCCGCCGGCATACAGCGTGTGGCCGCGATACGACGCCGACACCGGAGCGCGCTCGAGGGCGCGATACTGCGCGAGATCGGCGAAGGAGATGATGCCGCCGTTCTCGTCCATGTCGGCGGCGATCTTCTTCGCGATATCGCCGCGGTAGAACGCGTCGGCGCCCCCCTTCTGAATCGAGCGCAGCGTGGTGGCGTAGTCCTTGTTGACGAAACGATCGCCCGGCTTCGGCACTTTCCCGTCGGGCAGGTAGATCCGCGCCGCCTCCGGCCACTTCTCGAGAAAGCGCCGGCCTTCGGCGATGCTCGACGGCAGGCTCTCGTCGAGGATGAACCCTTCCTCAGCCAGCTTGATCGCCGGCTCGACCAGGTCCTGCCACTTCACTTTGCCGCTGCCATAGGTGCGGTAGGCGTAGTCGAGACCGGCCACCACGCCGGGAATGTTCGCCGCGGCCGGTCCGTCGGCGACGAGCCGGCCGTCCTGCATGATCCGCGGGTTGTCGGGCGTCGCCTTGATCGGCGTCATGTCCTTGTATTCGATCACGGTGGGCTGCTTCATGCCCTTCAGGTAGAGGACCGCGGTGCCGTCGCCGCCGATGCCTGATGCCTCGGGCTCGACCACTCCGAGCGCAAACGACACCGCCACCATGGCGTCAACCACATTGCCGCCCTTCTCGAAGGCGAGGCGGCCCGCTGCCGACGCCAGCGGATGACCCGAGACTACGACGGCGCCATTCGACGTGATCACCGGCTTGATCGACGGCTGCGCCGCCACCATCTGGTCGATCACACTTTCGAGCTCGCTCTCGGTCTTCGCCGCACTCGCGCGCGGCCGGTACTGCTCGCGCGCGCGCGTCCATTGCTCCGCCGTCTGGCCGGTGGCGTAGTAGAGCGACTTCAGCGTGGTCCACACGCGGTCGAACATCGCGGTGAACAGCGCCGGCGACGCGGATACTTCCGCCGTCACGGCGCCGCCCTCCTCGTGCACCGGCAGCGGCGCCTGCACGCGCCATAACTGGAACGCCGAATTCAGGGCAAACAGCGGCGGCGCCTCGACGTCGTTCCGCTGCGGATTGCCGTTGTAGACGGGCTGCGGATCCGGAAGGCCCGACACGAGCAGCGTGCGGCCGTCGGGCGACCACGCCGGCGCGCCGCCTTTGCGCGACACCAGTTGCGGCTGCGCGGCCGGCTTGGCTCGCGGCAGCGGCTCTTCGGCGCCTTCCGGGCGCGGCGGCTCGGCGGTGGCGACCCACACCGAGCCGATCCCTTCACGAACCGCATAGAACGCGACCCGCGTGTTGTCCGGCGCCCACGACGGATATGCCTCGTCGCCTCTCACGCGGGTGATGCGAACCGCGCGAAGGGGGCGTCCGTTTTCGCCGACAGCAGGAACAGACGCGGACACCGGCTTCGGTGGGCGCGCGCCGAGCGGCACCGGCTTGCCGATCGTCGCCGACGGCACGCTCATCCACCACAGATCGACGTCATCTTCCGAGTCGCGCTCGGAGATGAAGGCGACCTTGGTGCCATCGGGCGACACGCGCGGATAGGTCTCGTTGTCCTTCGTTTCCGTCAGCGGCACGGGTGTTTGCCACGCGTCGGACCCGGCGACGGGTGACGACAGGAACAGGTCCCACGGCGATCCCGGATCGCGGTGCGCGAACACGAGCCGGCCGTCGGCCGTCCACGACGGCCACCGCTCATCGCCCTTCATCGTGGTCACGGCAACCGGCGTGGCTGCGGCGATGCCGTTCTTCAGCGTCACCACCACGATGTCGAAGCCGTCCGCACGATCGGCGGCGAACGCGATGCGCGTGCCGTCAGGCGACCAGGCGGGTTCGCGTTCGATGGGGTCCTGGGTCTTGGGTCCTGGGTCTTGGGTGACTGCGCGCGCCTGACGGCCGTCGGCGGTGAGGATCCAGATGCGATCGAGGTACGACACGGCGATCCGCTTGCCGTCGGGAGACCAGGCGGGCTCCTGGACACCGATGGGAGACTGCGCGGAAGTTGAGAGTGACGAGTGAAGAGTTAAGAGCAATAACACGAGTGCTCGAGACATGTTTACCCCGTCACTGCATTGACGATGTGGCGCGCCGAGATGCCGAATTTGTCGAGCAGATCGTCGGGCTTGCCGCTGCGCGGAATCTCCGGAATGGCCATTCGGTGCACGGTCAATCCGGCGGGCGCCACCGCGCGGGCGACGGCGTCGCCAAGGCCGCCGGAAATATAGTGATCTTCAACGGTGATCAGCCGGCCGTTGGTGGCGCGGCCGGCGTCGATGAGCGATGCGGCGTCGATCGGCTGCACCGAGTACAGATCGATCACCCGAATCGACGTGCCCTTCGCCTTTAACTGGTCGTGCGCCTTGAGCGCCTCGAACAACGTCACGCCGGCGCCGATCACCGTGGCCACGTCCTTGTCGCTCTTGCGAACCACCTTCAGTCCGCCAATCGGGAAATGCTCGTTGTTGTCGTAAATCACCGGCGTCTTCGGCCGCGAGGTGCGGATGTAGACGGGGCCGGTGAACGCCGCCGCTTCCGCCACCAGTCGCTCTGTGGAGACCGCATCCGACGGATACAGCGCGACGAAGTTGGGCTGCGCCGTGGCCATCGCGAAATCCTCGAGCGCCATCTGCGACGGTCCGTCCTCGCCGATCGACACGCCGGCGTGCGAACCCGCGAGCTTGATGTTGACGCCGCTGATTGCCGCCATGCGAATGAAGTCGGCGGCGCGTGTCAGGAAGGCGGCAAAGGTGGACGGGAACGGAATGGCCCCGCGCGCGGCGAAGCCCATCGCGGCGCCGATCATCACCTGCTCGGCGATGAAAAACTGGTAGAACCGTTCGGGATGCGCGGCCTCGAACTTTTCGCTGAACGTCGAGTTCTTCACGTCGGCGTCGAGCGCCACCACGCGTGGATCGGCGGTGCCGAGTTTGGCGATCGCCGATCCGTACGCTTCACGGGTCGCGACCATGTCGCCAAGCTTGAACGCCGGCGGCGTCAACGGCATTGGCGCGGGCTCGGGGCGCGCCGGGGGCGGAGCGGGGATCGACAAACCTGGAGGTTTGTCGCCACCTGATGAAGATTTGTCGCCACCTGTTTCAGTCGTGAGTCGGCGATTGAGCTCCTCAATCGCCTTGTCCATCTGCTCCTTGCTGAGCGGTTTGCCGTGCCAGTTCGGCAGGCCTTCCGTAAACGACACACCTTTGCCTTTGAGCGTGCGAGCCAGGATCGCGGTGGGACGCCCCTTGCTCTCGCGCGCTTTCTTGTAGGCATCGAGGATCTGCGGCAGGTCGTGGCCGTCGATCGAGATCACGTTCCAGCCGAAGGCGCTCCACCGCACCCGATAGGTTTCGAGATCGTGCTGCAGCTCGGTGTGGCGGCTCTGCCCGAGCGCGTTGATGTCGAGGATGGCGCAGAGCGAGTCGAGCTTGAAGAAATTTGCCGACGCCGCGGCTTCCCACACCGACCCTTCCGCGGTCTCGCCGTCCCCCATCAGCACGTAGGTGCGGTAGTCGGACCCGATCCGCCGCGCGTTCAGGGCGCTGCCCACTCCGGCCGCCAATCCCTGGCCGAGCGATCCGGTCGCCACATCCACGAACGGCAAACGCGGCGTCGGGTGGCCTTCGAGGTTCGAGGTGAACAGCCGCAGATCGGTCAGCCGCTCGCGCGGGATGAAGCCGGCTTCGGCCCACATCGCATACAGCAGCGGCGCCGCGTGACCTTTCGACATCACCAGCCGATCGGCTTCGGGGTGCTGCGGGTTTTTCGGATCGAACCGCATGTCGGCGAAGAACAACGCCGCCATCAGGTCGGCGGCCGACAGGCACGTGGTTGGATGGCCGCTCGCCGACGCCGTGGTGGCACGGATCGATTCAATGCGGAGGCGCGTGGCGATGTTCTGCAGAGAAGACAAATGAGGCGACATCAGGATCGCGAAAGTTTATCAGTAAAATGGAGTGATGTTCGTGCTGCGCTACCTCTACGTCGTGGCGCTCGTGCTCTGGGTCGGGGGTCTCGTGGTAGCCGGCGCGCTGGTGGCGCCGTCGGTGTTTGGCGTGCTGCAGGCGTGGAACGCATCGCAGGGCCGCGTGCTGGCCGGCCAGGTGTTCGGCGAAGTGCTGCTGCGTCTGACCTGGCTGTCGTACGCGATGGGTGGCGTCATGTTCATCGCGCTGACGCTGCATCGCCTGCTCGGCGCGCGGCCGGTGAAATACGGCATCCGCGTCGGCATCATGGCGCTGATGCTGGTGCTGATGATGATCACCGGCTTCTGGTTGATTCCTCAGATCGACGCCATCCAGGCGGGCGTGCCAGGGCCGATGACGGAATTGGCCGCCTCGGATCCGCGACGCGTTGAATTCAATCGTCTGCACGGCCTCTCAAACATTCTGTTCTCGATCACCGCCGTTGGCGGTCTCGCGTTGTGTTGGTGGGAAGCTCGCGAGTGACGATCACCCGATTCCGGGTGACGGCATCGGTCCGGAAGTTACTCGCGCGGTCGTCAAAGTGCTCGGCGCGGCTGGCTCCACGCCGCGGTGGGAAACGTTTGCCGCCGGTGCCGAGGCTGTTGAGAAGCACGGCACGACGTTGCCGCCCGAGCTGCTCGAGTCGATCAAGAAAAACAAAGTGGCGTTGAAGGGGCCAATCGCCACGCCTGTCGGCAAGGGCTTCACCAGCGTCAACGTCGGCTTGCGCAAGGCGCTCGAACTCTACGCCAACCTCCGTCCGGTGTGGAACCTGCCGTCGGTGAAATCACGCTACCGCGGCGTCGACCTCGTGATCGTCCGGGAAAATACCGAGGACCTCTACGCCGGCCTCGAACACGTGGTGGTGCCGGGCGTGGTCGAGAGCCTGAAGATCATCACCGAGGCCGCCTCGACGCGGATTGCGGTGTTCGCGTCTCGGATTTGTGTGCAGGTCTGGTCGGCGGACTCGGCGTGGTGCCCGCCGCAAATCCCGGTGAGGGCGGAGCTGGGGTGTTCGAAGCCGTGCACGGAACGGCGCCCGACATCGCGGGCAAGATATGGCCAACCCTTCTGCGCTGCTGCTTTCGGCGGTGTTGATGCTGCAGCATCTCGCTGAAGACGCGAAAGCCGACGCGATCATGGCGGCGCTGCGGCTCACTCTCGGGAGCGGACACGTGACGCCCGATCTCGGCGGCTCGGCCACCACGACTTCCTTTGCGGATGCGATCTGCCGCGAGTTAGAATCTAGCGAGGCTCCGCCTCGGAATGAAGTGGCTCCGCCTCGCTAGGGCAGTGTCTTCTTGCCCGCGCTCGGCGCGGGCGAGACGGCTCGAAGGGCGCGCCGGAGAACAAGACTGATATGCAGAACGCTCGCCCTTCAAGCCGTCAAAGTAGCTAATGCGGCCAGACACGATTGCCGAAGCGGTTCTCGCCCGCGAAGACGTTGCCCGTTTCATCCAGGGCAGCCACGGGTTAAGCAGCGATGCTGCCCGGACACGGGTGATGACGTATCTCGAGGAGCTGCAGACCACGCAGCGCTATCAGCTGTATCGGGCGCTCGAGTACCCGCTGCTTCCCATCCTCAGGAAGATCGAGCGCATCGGCGAACAGCAGCATTTTGCCGTTGATGCCGCGCAGAAGGGACGCATCGTCTATGCGTCGAATCACCGGAGCCACATCGACTATCTGGTCGAGCCGCTGGTCCTCGACGATGCGGGCATCCGGCCGCCGATCATCGCGGCGGGGATCAATCTGTTCGGCGGGCCGCTCGGCCTGATTCACAAACACGTGACCGGCGCGCTGCCGATTCGCCGCAACACGAAAGATCCGGCGTACCTGATTACGTTGAAGGCCTACGTCAGCGAGCTGCTGCACAAGCACGATTTGTTCTACTACCCCGAGGGCGGGCGCAGCTACAGCGGCGAGCTGAAGCCGGCCAAGACCGGCCTGCTCAATGCGTGTCTCGACGCGCGCATTGCCGGGTTGCAGGTGATCCCGGTCGCCGTCGCCTACGATCTGGTGCTCGAGGATCACGTCATCGCGCGTCAGAAGGTGAAGCGGGCGCAAAAGACGTTCAGCCGCGAAATTGCCGAACTGGTGCGCTACGCCGTCGGCTATCGCAGCCGCGCGTTCGTCACGTTCGGCAAGCCGATTTCGCTGAGCAGCGTCGATCCGGACAACAAGAAAGCGGTGATGGATCTCACGCGCCACGTTCGTGGGGAGATCGGCCGGCAATACAAGGTGCTGCCGACGGCGGTGCTGGCCGCGGCGATGAAGCCCTCCGTGACTCGATCCGATCTTCTCTCGCGCGTCGATGGCGTGCTGCAGACGCTCGGCGCCGTCAACGCCAATCTGGGTGTGCGGACCGCGGCCGACGTGCTCGACGCCGCCACGGAACCCCTGATCACCAGGAACATCATCGTGGTGGAGGGCGGGCGCTACCGCGTTCGCGAGCGCAACGTGCTCCGCTACTACGCGCGATCGCTCGCTCACCTGCTGACTCCCCCGAGCTCCATGCACTGATGATCGACGCGACGTCGAAGGCCATCTTTCACGGCCTCGCGCAAGTTTCCGCACTGCAACGGCTGGCGTCGAAGTACGGCATGGCGCCCGGCGGCGGCTTCGCGCGCCGATTCATCGCCGGCGAAACGGTGGACGAGGCCGTCGCCGCGGCGGCGGCACTCGAGACGCAAGGCCTGCTGCTGACGCTCGACTATCTCGGCGAGAGCGTCACCAGCGCGGCGGCCGCAGCCGCAGCGGCTACCGACTACGTTCGCATCCTCACCGCGATCGTGGCGTCCGGCATCGAGCGCAATCTGTCGCTGAAACTGACGCAGCTCGGTCTCGACGTCGACCGCGCCACCGCGGTGGACAACATGCGGCGGATTCTCGAGCCCGCGGATGCCAACGGCTTCTTCGTCCGCATCGACATGGAGAACTCGCCGTACACCGACGCGACGATCAGTGTTCTCGACACGTTGTGGCAACAGGGTCACCGGCAGATCGGCACCGTAATCCAGTCATACTTGAAGCGATCCGAATCGGATATTCGACGGCTCAATGCGATGGGCTCGCGCGTCCGCCTGGTCAAGGGCGCCTACAAGGAGCCGAAAGATGTTGCGTATCAGAAGAAGAGTGACGTCGATGCGAAGTTCGTCGAGTTGATGAAGCTCCTGCTCGATGAGGGCACCTACCCGGCGATTGCCACCCACGATCCCGACATGATCGAGGCGACCAAATCGTACGCGCGCAGCAGACAATGCGGGAGCGATCGATTTGAATTCCAGATGCTCTACGGCATCCGGCGCGATCTGCAGCAGGCGCTGGTGAACGAAGGCTACCGCGTCCGCGTGTACGTGCCGTTCGGAAAGCAGTGGTATCCGTACTTCATGCGCCGCCTCGGTGAGCGGCCGGCGAATGTGGCATTCGTGCTGAAGGGGATCTGGTCGGACCGCGGTTAGCGGCACCAGTCGCGGATCAGATTCACCAGGGAATCGCGGCACTTCAGTACCGACTGAATGTTGACCCACTCTTCGACGCCGTGAAGGCCGGCGCCGGTTGGTCCATACAGGATCGACGGAATCCCTGCTTCGCCAAGAATGGCGGCATCGGTCCAGAACGACATCCCGATCGGACTCGACGTGTTGGCACTCGCGCGCAGCATCGCCTTTGGCAGCTCGTGGTCAACCGCCAGCTCGTACGGCGACCGCGCGAACATGGCTTTGGCGCTGGCCTTGAAGTCCGGATCCTCGCCGCGCAGTTTGGCGAGCACGCCGTCTACTTCGCGCGAGGCCGAGCCTGGCGACTCGCCCGGAATGGTGCGCCGCTCCATCTGCAGGTGGCAGCGATCGGGGTAGCTGCTCAGCTCGCGGCCACCTTCGATTAACGAGGCATGCAGCGACGCGGTGCCGAGCAGCTTGTGCGGCGGCTGAGACTGCAGTTGCCGATCGATCGCATCGAGCCCGTTCAACACGCGGCCCATCATGCGAATGGCGTCGCGACCTTCACGCGGACGGCT
>Ga0187893_10002641_pt1 | contig 38827 bp, 45 predicted proteins | sample MA1701074metaG_FD_139574 | JGI IMG/M metagenome (GOLD analysis project Ga0187893, IMG submission 139574) | White microbial mat communities from a basaltic lava cave in the Kipuka Kanohina Cave System on the Island of Hawaii, USA - MA170107-4 metaG ... | reverse complement strand
TGGACGGTGGCGCATCACGGGCGCCTCTATCAGGTGCACACCAATATCCGGGCGACCCATGTGATGGTGGAAGAACGGGTGGATGGGACGATGCGGCTCACGCACCACGGTCGGCCGCTCGGCCGCTCGGCTATCACGCCATCACGTCTCGTCCCATGAAGGCGGCGGAGGTCAAACCGGTTCACCCACCACGGCGCCCGGTCACGCCGGGGCCGGAGCATCCATGGCGCACGCGCCTGCTGCCGGAACGCAGACAACACGTGGCGGCGGGCATCACATAAACCGGACATTTCTACTTTGGGAGGAAGAGGACATTTCTATTTTGGCTTGACAGGCTCCCACCAAGTGCTTGACACGTGGGAGGCACCTGTGGGAAACTCTGCGGAAAACTTGCGAAAACTCGCAGTCGTTCCACACAGGTACGCCGGGCCGGTGGTGCGCCCGGCGTCTCGCGCTGACATAGAACCTCACGAAGAGAGGCATTAAAGATGTCAATGTTGAAGACCATCCACAGCCCGGCTGACCTCAAGCGGATCCCCCTGGAACGATTACCGGGGCTCTGCCAGGAGATCCGAGAACAAATCCTTGCGACGGTGTCGGCGGTCGGTGGACACCTGGCCTCGAATCTCGGCGTAGTGGAGTTGACGGTGGCTCTGCATCGGCTGCTTGATGCGCCGAAGGACAAGATCGTCTGGGACACCAGCAACCAAGCCTATACTCATAAGCTCTTGACCGGCAGGAGGGAGCAATTTCACACCCTCCGGCAGTACGGCGGCTTGAGCGGATTCTGCAAGCGGGAGGAAAGCATCTACGATACGTTCAATGCCGGCCACGCCGGGACCGGGGTGTCGGCGGCCGTGGGCATGGTCGAAGCGCGCGACCAACTGCGCCAGTCACACAAGGTCGTCTGTGTCGTCGGCGACGGCGCGATGACCGCCGGGATGACCCTGGAAGGGCTCCATCACGCGGGGGGCCTCGGGAAGGACCTGCTGATCGTTCTGAACGACAACCAGATGTCAATCTCGAAGAATGTGGGCGCGATTTCCTCGTATCTGAACCGAACCTTCACAGGCGAGTTTTACACCCGTATCCGAGAGGAAACGAGCCACTTTCTCCGGGCCATTCCCCACATCGGGCAAGAAGTACAAAAGATGGCACGCCGGGCGGAGGAATTGGCCAAGGGGCTGATCTTTCCGGGCCTGCTGTTCGAAGAGCTGGGCTTCCGATATGTCGGCCCCATTGACGGTCACAACTTTGAACATCTCCTGCCCAGCCTCGAGAACGTGCTGAAGCTCAAAGGGCCCACCCTGCTTCACGTCATCACGAAGAAGGGACTGGGCTATGAGCCGGCGATGAAAAATCCGGTTTTTTTCCATGCCTGTCCTGCCTTCGTCCGGGAGACAGGGGAGTCGGCGAAAAAGGCGCCGCGTCCGCCCTACACCTCCTTCGCGATGAATACGCTCGTGCGGTTGGCGCGCCAGGATCGGAGGATTGTCGCCATCACCGCTGCAATGTGCGAGGGTACCGGCCTCACCGCGTTCGAGAAGGAGTTCCCTGACCGGCTCTACGACGTGGGGATTGCGGAGCAGCATGCCGTGACCTTTGCAGCCGGGCTTGCGGCCCAGGGAATGAAGCCCGTGGTCGCGATGTATTCGACCTTCCTTCAGCGAGCCTTCGACCAGATGGTTCACGACGTGGCCACCCAGAATCTTCCGGTGACCTTCTGCATTGACCGGGGCGGGCTGGTGGCGGAGGACGGCACCACCCACCACGGAGCGTTCGATTACGCCTACCTCAGACACGCGCCCAACATGGTCGTGATGGCGCCCAAGGACGAGAATGAGCTTCAACATATGGTGAAGACCTGCCTCGTTCATGAGGGGCCGGCCTCCGTGCGCTATCCGCGCGGGACAAGTCTGGGGGTCCCGATGGACCTAGAGCCGACTGCCTTAGCCATCGGGAGGGGCGAGTTGCTGCGTGACGGGACGGATGTAGCGATCGCGGCGATTGGAGTCACGGTATGGCCGGCGGTCCAGGCTGCCGAGCGCCTTGCGCAGGAAGGGATATCGGTGGCAGTTGTCAACGCCCGCTTCGTGAAACCTCTGGATACGGCGTTGCTGTTGGACGTGGCCGAGCGGGTCCGGTGCCTGGTGACGGTGGAGGAAGGGTGCCGGATGGGCGGGTTCGGTTCCGCGATCCTCGAGGCGCTCGCCGAGGAGGGGGTGGTACACCTGCCGACGAAGGTACTCGGGCTGCCTGATTGGTATATCGAGCAGGGGCCGCAGGATCTCCTGCGTGAGAAATACGGTCTCACTGCGGAGGGGATTTATCAAAGCGTCCAGGCACTGCTTTCACAGGTGGTTTCTGCTGACGCGTCCGGCCAGGAAGGCTACGAGTGGACGCGGCCCCGCGCCCACCAAAAGCAAGGGCTCCCTTCTTGGCTCGGAAAGACTAGGGAAGGACAGGGGGATGAGCAGGGCAGTTGACACGGCGATCTGTGCCTGTAGCCTATAGCCTATTGCCTGATTGAAACATGTACATTACGCGGCGAAAGACCCGACAGATCAAGGTCGGAAAGGTCAAGATCGGAGGCGATGCGCCGGTCTCCGTCCAGTCCATGACGACCACGGACACCCGGGATGTGCAGGCGACGGTCGACCAGATCCGTCAGTTGGAGGAGGCCGGCTGCGAAATCGTCCGGGTCGCGGTTCCCGACATGGAAGCAGCGGCGGTACTGCCCAAGATCAAGGCGCAGATGACCGCGCCGCTCATCGCCGACATCCACTTTGACCACCGGTTGGCGCTGAAGGCAGCCGAAGTGGTCGACTGTGTCCGTATCAATCCAGGCAACATCGGGGCGTGGTGGAAGACGGCCGAAGTGATCAAGGCGGTCAACGACCGAGGCATCCCGCTGCGCGTCGGCGTCAATGGCGGATCGTTAGAGCGGCACCTGCTGGAGAAGTATGGGTATCCCACGGCGGAGGCCCTGGCCGAGTCCGCGCTGAATGCGGTTCATGCCCTGGAAGATGTCGGCTTCACGAACATGAAGGTCTCCTTGAAGGCCTCCGACGTTCATATGGCCGTGGACGCCTACTGGTTGTTTGCGCAGCAGTCGAATTATCCCGTTCATATCGGGATCACGGAGGCCGGTACGGTTCTGACCGGGGCGGTGAAGTCGGCGATCGGGTTGGGCTGGCTGCTGTCGCAAGGGATCGGCGACACGCTGCGAGTCTCCTTGGCTGCGGATCCGGTCGAGGAAGTCAAAGTCGGATTCGAAATCCTGAAATCGCTGGAACTCCGCCATCGCGGTATCAACGTGATTGCGTGTCCCACCTGCGGCCGAGTGGAAATCGACGTGGTCCGGATGGCCAACGAGCTGGAGAAACGGCTGGGTCACATCAGGACGCCGTTGAACGTCTCGGTGCTCGGCTGCGTGGTGAACGGGATCGGCGAGGGGAAGGAAGCCGATATCGGGATCGCCGGCGGCGAAGGCGTAGGAATACTGTTCAAGAAGGGCAAACTCGTGTGCAAAGTTCCGATCGAGGAACTGACGGAACGGTTGATCGAAGAAGTCGAGTTGCTCGCCAAGGAAAAAGAAGCAGAAGAAGCCGGTCAGGTGCCGGTGGCCGCCAACGGCGGCGCTGATGCCTCCCCCTGGGATCTGCGCCATCCTTCACCGGAGGCCGTGTCCACCTTGGGCCGCGAAGTCCCCGTCCTGCCAAACAAGCGCTGACGAAAGCACTCAGCTTTCAGCAGTCAGCATCTTGATCTGAATAGCCAGCTAATGATTCTCAGTTGGGATGTACATTTTCAGCCATCTTGCTGTTCACGAAGTGCCCATCCTTTACTTGTCTGCTTCGGAGCTGAGCGCTGAAAGCTGACGGCTGATCGCCACGGCCCGCCCGATCCTGTTGTCTCCTGAAGAGCCGCTCGTTATAATGCCCGCACGAGGCGCCGTACCCAAGTGGCTAAGGGAGCAGTCTGCAAAACTGCGATGCAGCGGTTCGAACCCGCTCGGCGCCTCCAACACTTCTCAGATAAATTCCAACAGGTTCGGCCACTGGCTGTTCTCCGTCCTTAGTCTGCGAAATCGCGTTACTCCCGGTTTTACTCCCGGTTCCAACCTGAATTTGTGACGCAGCAGGCCCGAGGCTGGCCTTATTGACGGCAGCACGGAGATGGGCAGGGGAGAGGTGTGCATAGCGCATCGTCATGGTGATTGTAGAGTGACCCATGAGCTCCTGGACGGTTCTGATATCGACACCAGCCATCACGGCTCTGCTTGCAAAGGTATGGCGAAGGGTGTGCCAGGTCGCGCCTTCAATTCCTGCGGTCTTCCGAGCAGGTTCATAGACCTTCACCGCGAAGTTTCGGCCTTGCATGGGTTGTGCGGCGCTCAATGGACTGGGGAACAGGTAAGGACTGTGCATCCAGGAGGAGAGGCTTCGGAGGATCGCAAGGGCGGCTTCACTCAGAATCACATGGCGAGTTCGCCCAGACTTGCTCAGCGGGACAGTCAGGACGCCTTGCTCAAGGTTCACACAGTCCCATCGGGCGTGGAACTGTTCAGACAGGCGAAGCCCGGTTTCTAAGGCAAAGGCCACCAAGGGCCAGTGCTCTGGTGCCAGTTTTTCACGAAGGCGGCCGATCTCACCGTCGGAGAGAAACCGGAGTCGGCCGGCGGGCTCAGGGAAGAACTTCACACCCTTCATAGGATTCGTCGTGATGAGATCCTCGGCAATGGCTAGATTCAGAATCCTCCGAAGCGCGGCAAAATAGCGGTTGATCGTGCGGGGTGCCCGCTTGTTCTTGGCTTTCATCTTCGCCTGAATATGGCGCAGTTCGTCTGACGTGATCTCGTTCAGTAGCCGTCGCCCCAGGAGCTTCGACCAGAAGCGGCCATACTGCCGCGTGTTCCGAAGTCCGCGTGAGGTGACTCCCTCCAGGTAGCGACTGATCCAAGCCCGGAGCGTGAGAGCCTTGGTCTGAGCGAATTTTTCAGGGAAGTATCTTCCTTCGCGGACTTCGGCCTTGATCCGCCCATAGAGCGTCTTCGCCTGCGTCTTGCTGTCGCAGCGATACTGCTTCTCTCGCCCATTGACATACAGCCGGACCCACCAGGCGCCATCCTTGAACGTGATCCCCCGGTCTTTACCGCCGAGCCTTGCCATGACGCCCTCCCTCCTTGGTTGCTGACTCCTGTTTTCTCTGTTTCGGCCCTTTGCCTCGTTTCTTCGTCGCTTTCACCTGACGTTCCCGCCATCGGCGCTGGGTCACGCGCGTCAGACACCGCGTCGTACAGAAACGCTGATTTCGCCGGTCAGCCAGGAATAAGGTCTGACACTCCCCGCACCGACGCAGCCGCTCGTAGTGGTCTGCCAGGAGATGCGCAAAGTGAAAGCCAAAGGCATCCTTGGCGGTGTGAGTTCTGATCCTCAACGGACTCGTCTTGAATGACGGTTCATGAGGCAGGATATCCAGATGCAAGGCGCCAATGACGACGGATGCACTGCCTCCGGTGACGAGCCCATCGAGGATAAAGTGTGCCCATGTCTGCAGGTGGGTCGTCTGCTCACGCGAGGGGCGGATGGTGTCAATGGTTATCCGGCTCCGCTGTGTCTTCGGATCAGCATCCTCGACTCGTGGAATTCGCCACTGAAAGACGGCTCCGATGTGAGTGACCGAGCGGCCAGCCTTCAAGGGTGGCCCTCGTTTCGTAAAGGCATGAATCTCGGCGGTGAGGTCAGACCATTGTCCCTCAGAGAGGGTGTTCAGATCGAGTTGCGCAAACCGGATGAGCCAGCGTGTCGCGTCGTCGGAGGTCCAGCCGATGCGGGCATCCGCCTTGAGTTCTTCCTCCCTGAGCCGTTCGAGGTCTGTCTCGGTGAGCGACATTAGCTTTTCCCCTGTCCGGAATAACGTGATTTGCGACTCGCAAAGTTTATTGCGTTACGCGCACATAACGTCTGGACTATTTACTCACGTTACTTTAGATCAAGTACTATAGCGAAGAGGGCCGCAGGTGTCAACGTGACAAACAGAAAGGAGGGTCGTCATGAAGAGCGAGCAACTGTTGTCGGTGAAAGAGGCCGCGGCCAGGACCGGCCGTAAGGTCTCGACCTGGCGAAAGGACATTCTCAACCGGCGCGTGCCGTATGTGAAGATCGGGCGCTCGGTGCGGATTCCGCTTGAGTTCATCGAGCGCATGATCCGCGAGGGCTGGCGAGATCCGCTCGAACCCGGTGAGGTGCTCCGGTGATAGAGGGAGAGCGTCAGCCTGGCCGACTGTATGAGCTGCGTGGCGCCGCTGCGCGGGATGGTGCCAGCCACCCGCGCACGGCTGCCGCGCCAGCGGCAGCCCCTAAACTTGACAGGAAGACATATCTCGTCCATCCCACAACATCCTACTCAGGCGCACAACTACGTAGTACATCAATATGGTCACTCAAGATCCATGACTTCGGGAAGTGGGTCGAATCCTCCTGGGGCAAGGCCGAGCCGAGGCCAGGCAAGAGAGGCTGCAAGGGAAAGTCGCCCCTCACAGAGCAGAACGAGAAGCGCGCGCAAGCCAGAGCCAAGGGAGAAATGCGACGAAAGTGTCTGGCCATCGGGGCGGATCATCTGGTTTCGCTGACGTATCGCGCGAACATGCAGGATCGGGAACGTGCCTTGGTCGATCTGGACCGCCTACGGCGCATGCTAGCCCGTTCGGGCTACCCGATGCCCTACGTTGCGGTCCTGGAGTGTCAGCAGCGCGGGGCCATTCACCTCCATCTCGGGGTCAAGGGTTTTCAGGATGTCCGGCTCTTGCGGCGCTGCTGGTACAAAATTGTGGGGAAGGCCAAGGGACAAATCAATGTGAGGGGGCCGCGCCAGGGCCGCTCGCCAGTGAAGCTCGCCCGGTACCTCTCCAAGTACATCAGTAAGGACATTGACAATCTCCCGCGTGAGTTCGGCGAGCATCGGTACTTCTGCTCGCTCGGGATTGTTGTCCCGACCGAGAAGTACCAGATCGTGCTGATGCGCCAGGCGAAGGACGTGGAACGGGGAATGTTCAAGCTGATGTTCGATGAAACCCTTCGACGCATCGGGGAGTATTGCACGCTCGATCATTGGCTAGGCGCTGGCGGTGCGTATGGCTGGATGTCCGGGTTTGAGGACGCGTCTTGTCACTGGATCGCGAATAAGGCAAGCCCCCAGCCCCCAAGCGCTCCAGGGCAGGAAGCAAATTCCTCGGAGTGACGCAGGGCCTACGGGCGTCTCAGTATCGTGCTCCTGGCACGCACGAGCTGGGAGTGAGCTACTGTAGGGCATATATGTTTCTGTATTTCTGGACGCCGGCGGCAACGCGGGCGCATCCTGGGGGTCAGGGGGTGTCATCAGACTCCCCCTGAGCTCACGTGTCGGCTCTGTACGACCGTCTGTGAGGCTATTCGCAATGGGCAGGTTCGCCTCTCCCAATCTCAGCCTGTCTGTGATATCGTTTCCTTCTACGCAAGGATGATTACAAGGAGTTGCAGACATGAAACATGTACCCGCTCATTACGATGGGGGAAAGGTGGTGCTTGACGAGCCTGTAGGGATACCGGCCAACACGCCAGTGGAAGTCGTTATCCCGGACTCAGAGGAGGAGAGCGGTCTACTCCGGCAGGGAGTATTCCTGGCATCGTTGCCGGCCTTGCAAAAGATCTGGCTGAACCCAAACGATGCCGCCTATGACAATCTATGAGCGTGGAGATGTCGTCCTAGCTGATTTGCCCTTCTCAGATCTCTCTGGCATGAAGAGAAGGCCCGCCGTGGTGATCAACGCCCCTCATCCTTCCGTAGATCTTTTGCTACTTCCGATCACGTCACAGATCCAGAACGCTCAGCCGGGAGAATTCATGCTCGCGGATTGGCACGGCTCTGTTTGTAGGAGATTTAGGTCATACGAGAGGAAGGCCTAATGGGGCCGGGGGAGGCGAGCCATGACTGCACAGATCAGGAAGCTCCAGGGGCAGCGGGAACAACTAAACTCGGCGTTGGGCGAGTTTCTAGAGGAAGCATCACACTGGGCGCAGGGTGGGCACCCAGATTTGATCGTTGAAATGGATCGCTTGTCAGAGCTAGCCAGTGGGTTGCTAGCCGAGTTGGAGAATGCACGGAGTGAGCTTGACCGAATCGAGAAGGCAGGTGCCGAGGAATTTGTCAGAAACTATAGCCAGCATCCCGGGAAATGATTCAACTCGGAAACAGCGGGTTTCCCCGCTCTACTTTTTGCGCATGGCAACAGCCTAGGCACCATCGTTGACATAAGCTGAACCATGCTCTAGCATCAAACACGCACCCATGCCCCGCGTACAATAAGTCGTCGCAAGCTCGTAACGTCGGACTCCATTGTGAGATTCCGAGGTCCTCGTGCCAAGGGAAGGAACTCCATCCTTTCAGCAGGCCTTCCTTCGATGCCTTCTTTCTGCTCGCTGCGGCTTCAATAGACATCTGAGGCAGCGGACGGCTCTTACATTCCAACAGGATTCAGGATGAGTACCACCGTTTCTTATCCTTTGAACCATCGGTCAATCACCGCCTGGCCATTGCTACTAGCCCTGCCAATCCTGCTCGCCAATTCGGCTTCAGCCTCACAGGTGTTCGCAGCTTCCGCCAGTAGGCCTTTCTGGGCCGAGAAAACGTCGTTTATCGAGGGCGACGAACTGTTCGTGGTCGGTGTCGCGTCGCACATCCGCGCTCTGGAAGAAGGGCGGCAAAAGGCCTTTGAACATGGAAAACTCGAACTCATGAATTTCGCCCAGGTGACAGACCTTGAAGCCCATGGCCTCATCATTGAAACCCAAATGACCTATGAAGAAATGAATTCGGACGGGACCATTACCGTCTTTCGGCTGCTGCGCGTACCAGTAGCCACACTCGTTGCCGTCCAGGGCAAATTGCAAGCGCAAAGCCGCGCCCAAGAGCAAGCACTCGACCAGGCACGACAGGAAATCTCGCAGCTCCAAACAACACTTTTAGAGAAGGCGCAGAAAATTGATCAGCAGCAACGGCAAGTCGAACGATTGCTCCAACAAATGACAACCCAGTATCAATTGAGAAGACCTCAGGCAGGAGGGGGAGCGTTGGACCGACTCAAACAAGCAGAGGCCCAGCTCGATGAGAGAGAGCAAGAACTCGATGGCATTTACAGGAGAGCCGTCGAGCGAATACGTGTTCACTCGCAGAAAGCTTGCAAGTACGTCATGCGTGCTATGACGTCTTCTGAGGTAAGAAGCTTGTTGGGATCACCAGACGGGAGTGCTGGTAGTCCTGTGCTCGGTGGTATGACGTGGACATATGGAACCGTTGTGGTACATTTTGACCCCCATGATGTAGTCAGTCGGGTCTTGGGCTGCTGAGCGGGCGACAGGCGAATATGGGTCAGCAAGAATTGTTTCCCGAAGCCACTGCCTCTTGAGGCATCGCGATTTGTTGCACTTTCTTTTGTGGAACAAGCTGAGAGACTTCGTTTTCTTGGCCTTTATTTCTGTCCTGTGGAACGTGATTGCCTGGTGGCTCTTTCTTTCGGTCATGAGGGAAGGCACAATTGACGGCTCGATTTTCATGTTTGTGCAAGGCGTCGCGGCCAGTTTGGCCACAGTGTTTGGTCCGATCAAACGTTTCGAGACCCTTGGGAAGTTTTACCTTTTGTTTTGGGTGGGTTATATGCTCTACGGATGTCTTTTATTGATGCTATTTGGTGATTTTATTTCTGCAAGGCTATTAGCGCTTATTGGGGCAGGTTATTTAGTCTACGGCACGGTAGAGGAGCTGCGAGGAAGACCAGCCCTTTAGGCGGGAGCCCTGGTACCTCCGCGTGGCCGCCACCGTCGAGTTCCTACCGACCATGACACCGCAGAACCTGCAGCCTGCTGGGCTGGACCAACTTGTTAGGAAGTAGTAGCCAGACCTTCGTCCGGGATTGATAAGCGCCTTCATGGAACAGCTCGAGAGAACCTGGTATCAGTCAGCATGAGATGGAGGAAAACCTTGGGGGACGCTTCCACTTCGGTGATCGCACAAGCACCTCACAGGTTCCTTGCTGAAAAGAGGAGGTCGGAGATGTCCAAGATCTGGCAGGATAAAAACGGTGACACGTGGGAAATTAAGATTCAGAACGATCAGACTTGGCACCGCAGACAGGGCGAAGGTGATGACAAATGGCGAAAAGGTACCCCGCCTGGTTGGACGGATAAAGCCAAGGTCCCACTGGATCAGCGCTTATGACGATGTCAGCGGACGTTATCATGCTCGGAAATGGGACGTCTCCCCATCTTCCCCTTACACACCCCCGCCTTTACAGGCGGGGACCTCCTGCTGGATTAGAGGAACCTGGGAGCGAGCAAGGGGAGGGCTGAGCGATTTCTTTATCAATTGACAGCATTGTATCTTATCTTGCGCTTATTTTGGCAGGAGTCCTCGGTTGGGTAGCCACTCATTTCGTCGGCAAGCCCTTTCTAACATACCGGGCACTCCGCGAGGACATAGCCCGCTGCCTCATCCTGTACGCAAACATTCCGTGTCCGCCTCAACCGACAGCTGTACTTCCGGCTCGCACGGTCGAGGCGCAGGACAAGTACCGAGGCTTCGCCAGCGAACTCATGGCTGTTGCTAATACGATTGCCTGTTACCAGCTATGGTCCTTCCTTGGCATCATGCCGAAATGGAAGGATCTGGATCAGGTCAGAGGGAATCTTATCGGTCTATCGAACTCGATCGGAGAACCCAACCAAGGCCCAGATATCACCAGGCGTGAAACTAACATTCGCCGGCTGCTTCGGATCAGGTGAGCAGATAGCCACTTCATTACATGCTGACGGCATTTCCGGCCAAAGGATGTATCAGGCAAGGCGGGGGATGAAGGAGCACGTCGCCCTTCTCAGAGAACGAGGGCTTCCAGTCCCGCCGTCAAGTCCTGATCCGAGGTTAACGATCGAAAGCGCCTGGGAAAGGACGCTCTGGTTGGATTGAACTACCCGTATCTTGCGGCTGACCGCAGGAAAGGCTAGACTTCGTGCATGGGTATGAGCACCGAATACGTCTTCAAAGAGGCCTTGCAGCTTCCCGAATCCGAGCGGGCGCGGCTTGTCGCTGAACTCCTGGCGACACTGAAGCCGAAGGTGCCCGCCAGCGGTCGAAGTGAACGGGAGTGGATTGCCGAGGTGGAGCGCCGGGCACGTGCTGCTCTTGAGGGCGCACCGGGTCTGCCCTGGGTTGAGGCCCGTGACCGTGCTCAGGATCGCTTGGCCGGTAAGTGATCGAATGACGCGGGGTAACCATCGAAAGCACACGGAAAGGTCAGTTCCGGTGATTCGGAATATCGAATGGGAGGGTTGCCCATGAATCAGAAGTACACGGCGGTTGTTAAGGAGGAAGGCGGCTGGTGGATCGGCTGGATTGAAGAAGTCCCCGGAGTGAATTGCCAGGAGCCTACGCGCGAAGGGCTGATGGAAACCCTGCGCGTCACGCTGAGGGAGGCGCTGGAGTTCAATCGTCAGGAGGCATTGGGAGCGGCGGGGGATAGTTTTGAGGAAGCACAGATCGCGGTATGAAACGTGAGGAGCTGCTCCGCCACTTGCGTTCTCAGGGCTGTGAACTCCTCCGTGAGGGTGCCCGCCATTCATGGTGGCACAATCCAGCTCAGAATCGGCGGTCTGCTGTTCCAAGGCACACGGAGATCAATGACATCTTGGCAAAGAAGATATGCAAGGATCTGGGAGTGCCCACGATTAAGTAGAAATTCACTCCCGGTTTTACTCCCGATTCAGGGTCTATCGCAATCCCAGTCTGCCCCACAGAAAATCACGCAAGGCCTTGAATTGATTCATCCGAATTCGCACTCTGTCGTTGTTGATCGCTGTCAGTCTCAGGCGCTTGGGACTCGCTGCAAAACTGCGATGCAGCGGTTCGAACCCGCTCGGCGCCTCCAAGCCGCACTTCGTGTGATCCGCCGGCTCTTTATCGCCGTATCGTAATTGCTGCCGGCGGGGAAAACCCTACAGGAACCCCTTCTTCCTCCAAGATCCGCGCTCGCGTGGCGGGAGCCTCGAAATCTAACGGCGATCCGCTAAACCCCTCCAGTGAGTCTTCTCAGCCGACCCTCACTAGCGCGCCCCGATCGTTCCTAATCCCGATCTGGAAACAAGAGCTGCAGGGGCCTATTCCTCGGTAGCCCGCAGGTCCTGCCGCCGATCAGCCCAGCCGTGCTCACTGCGGAGAAACAGGCCATTCTGCATCAGTTGACCGCTAACACACAATTCGCTTGTGTGGAAATCTCCTCGTTGCGCGCAGCCTGGGCGCCCAGATCGGCGTCACCCGCGGGTTTCCTCGCACTGGGAGCGGCAAGCAATTTCGGATTAGGACTGTACCCTCGATCATTGGCTGGGTGGGGGCGGCGCGTATGGTTGGATGTCCGGGTTCCAAGACCCGTCCTCTCGTTGGTCCACAACTACGGACGCCGGCGGCAACGCGGGCGCATCCGGGGGGGCAGGGGGTGTCGAAGACTCCCCCTGTCAGATCAGTTAAGGAGACAGGAGTAATGAAGGGGAGCGTATTTCACTTGATAAGGATGGTCAAAGTAGCACTGAAAGAGATGTGGCATCCCTGTCAGAACATCTCAGACTCGAAATTTCAGGCAGTTCCAGGTATGCTTCCTGGACTCTAACTGGATTGTCCACATGCCCTTCTAGTGTATAGTCGTTGCGACCTGTCTTCTAATTAAGTTCAAGTAACCCGGCATGAAGCTTCCGGAGCGATGCTGGCAGCAGTTTTGGCAGCAAAGTCGGCTCAACAAGTTTGTCATCGTTGGAGCGCTAGCTGCGTTCGTGTCGTTTCTCCTGCCAACGGTCGTGTCCTGGTTCAGGCCGACGATCGTGAAGGTCGGGCTCGCTTTTTATACGTACGAACGAGCCTATCTTGTAGAGGGGGACCGCAAGACATATTTTTATGAAACCCGTAACCTCGTTACAGAATGCCGCCTCCACCGGATTGAACAGCAGTTGCGAAAAGGCCGCGCCAGGACCCCTGAGCCACAGTCCTGGGTTGTCGTCAAACTGCACCTTGAAAATGTCTCGGACCAGAGCATTACCAATCTTCACCTGGGCGTCAGATCTCCTGTCATGCATCCCACCACAGAGCTGTTTGCCTCGCCGAATGTGGAAGCCACAGGGAGGTTGGAGCCGGCTGAGACTGATGCCAGGCGTATGTTTGCGATTTCGATTACGGCCATTGCCCCAACGACCTCAGTAGTAGTCAGCTTGAAGACTCCGATAGATGAGAAGTTGCGGCAGTTTGTCTATGTGGATCGCCATCCAGTTACGATTCAGGTGCCTTTTTTGTCGTCAGACCAGTTCAGTTCCTATCCGCCGAAGGTCTCCCGCATGAACGCCATGAAGATTTTGAATCGGGAGAGCGTCTTGCGAATCGGAGAGGAAACGTTCGCGAATGAAAAGATTGCAGCGACGATGTTGGAGCCCGACGAGCCGGATCTGAATGATGAAAAGCCATCATATAGCCCACTTCCGAAAGCAAAGACATGTTCGGACGCAGAAGCGGGTGTCTGGTGATTTGTCCTTGGGAACACCGCAGCGGAGCTGCGATAGGGCTGACCGAATGACGGAACCTCTCCGACTGTGGCCGGCGGAGAAAACCTCCGTTTGCCCCCCCCCTTGGCGCAGGCTCGACGTGAAATGCAAGAGCACGTCGCCCTTCTCAGAGAACGAGGGCTTCCAGTCCCGGCGTCAAGTCCTGATCCGAGGTTAACGATCGAAAGCGCCCGGAAAAGGACGCTCCGGTTGTATTGAACCATCCGTATCTTGCGGCCGACCGCAGGAAAGGCTAGACCCGCTGCATGGCCATTAGCACCGAACAGGTCTTCAAAGAGGCATTGCAGCTTCCCGAATCGGAGCGGGCGCGCCTGGTCACGGAGCTCTTGGCAACGCTGGAGCCGGAGTTGCCCGCTAGCAGCCGAAGTGAGCGGGAATGGATTGCTAAGGTGGAACGTCGGGCGCGCGCTGCCCTTGACGGCGCACCGGCTCTGTCCTGGGCCGAAGCCCGTGCACGCGTTCAGGATCGCTTGGCCGGCAAGTGATCGCAATCCGACTCGCTCCCGAGGCGTTGTCGGAGCTGGTCGAGGCTGCTGCCTGGTACGATTCGGGACAAACTAGACTCCACGATTGTCATATGCCCTGACGGCTTTTCCCCAGACAGTTCCACTCCGGAGAGCTTCCGGTTAGATTTGAGTCTTGAATGACTGCAAGGAGTGAGCCCGCGCGAGTAAAACGAATGAAAGTTTTCCAAGTGGGAGTCTTTTCCTAATGGCGGCAGAAGGTACTCACTCGATGTCAAGGGGCGACAAGGGTGGGTCGCCCGGCATGTGAAGGAAGTGAATGGTCAGGAGATCACGATCCGGTTTGCCCAGGAAATTTACGACGAGACCGGCCGCCTGGTCGAGGTTCATGAGAAGTATCCGGTGGATCTTGGTCACAAGGGGGTCTAACCGATGGAGCGAATCAACCGACAGATCGTCGCCGACAAACTTGGAGCCTATCTCCATCATAAGATGTCAGTGGCGGATCTTGTAGACTGGGCGGAGTCGGCGATGATGGAGGGGGAGTTCGACCTCCAAGAAGTTGAGGTGCTGCGGAACGTTGTTGCCCGTCTTGGTGTGGCGGACGTTCGGGCATTTGGGCTGACTTGGGAAGACTGCGAGCAATTGCTCGGACAGCTTGGCTATTCCGCGCAGGTCAGCATCGTAGTTACCTGATCGGCGCGCTCTTAGTAAGTAGAACATCCGTCACGGTCTTACTCCCGGTTCCACTCCCGGTTTTGCTCCCGATTCGGGATCTATCGCAATCACACTTGGTCGCACGGAAAATCACGCAAGGCCTTTCGTGGGTAGTGGGTCCCTTTCTGCCTGCGTCATGTCCGCGCATGCGGGCATCCAGTCCTCGGTTGCTGCGAAGTGCTGAGACGAAAGGCCTTCGCTGGATTCCCGCGTCCGCGGGAATGACGGAAAACAGTGCCTCGAATGGCAAAGAAGCCCGCTACCCCCCGCATCAAAACAGGTTGACCGGACTGCGATCTTTCCTGTAAAATGAGCAATCATGCGTTGAACCACGCTGACTGTCCTATCCTTCGCGCTTCCTGATTCCTCCGTGCGCGTCTGATTCCCCAGTCTCCGCAGTTCCTACGTTTGAGCCTCTCTAAAGAGGCACGTTCTGGAGTCTTTAGAACCAGGATAAACGCTGGCGAACCCTGAGAGGGGTGAACAGATGAACTGCATTCGTTGTCAGGGCCTGATGGCAATGGTCAGGTTGGAGGATGCGGGAAGTTCGACAAGCTGCGAAGCCTTCTCCGGATGGCACTGTCTGCTGTGTGGGGAGGTCATGGAGCCCGGTATCACGGCCAACCGGACCGCCACCCAGAAACGGCGAACGGAACCCACAAGGAGTCGGGCTCGTCCGCCAGGCACATTTTCCCCGGGGTCTCATGGTCCCAAGCGAAAAAGCCTGTGGAAGTGAGGGGTGGGTGGCCCGTCGCCTTTCAACCTGAGTGCCTACTGGAGGCATCGACATGAAAGAGGGGAGAGACAGCGAGAGGGAGACTGGCAGAAATTGGTACCGAATCCCCAATGGGACGAAGGTCAAGCACCGCCTGGATGGGGATGAAGGTGTGATTGATGGTCTGACGGAGATCGTCCAGGGGACGAACCTGAATGCTGATGGGAGGACGCAGTATCGTGTGCATGTGGCGGCCACGTCCCAGGTGAAACTGGCCGCAGACGTGGATCTTCTGTTCCTCAAGGATGCCGATGGCCTGGTCATGATGCTCAGGGAGAAAGTTGACTACCGTCGCTACGTCACTGAGCGGCTCCACGGAGCATTCACCGACGACAGGTTTGTTGCGGCTCTATGAGGATTCGACGCGGGCGATGATCGCCGCCGCAGAGAGGAGAGCAAGACCATGAGGAAAATCGTCATTAACAAGAGCTATGGAGTGTTTTGCGTCAGTCACGCGGCCTTTCTGCGGCTGCGAGAGTTGGGCCAGCGCGAGACACTCCAGGAACCTGACCTGGGTGCCTACTGGCCCAGCGGGGCCACCCCGCGGGAGCCGAGTCTCAATCAGTGTGGCGCGCTCATCCCCCGAGACGATCAGAAGCTTGTGCAGGTGGTGCAGGAGCTGGGTGCGGAGGCCAATGGTCACTGCGCAGAGCTGAAGATTGTTGAGGTCCCGCAGGATGTGAACTGGGAGATCGAGAGGTCCCACGGGGTGGAGCATGTGAGCGAGGTCCATCGCACGTGGAGCTGAGTGAGGTCGGAATTCCATCGCAGCCTAAGGAGTGAGACATGGTTTGGAAACAAGTGCACCGAGAGCAGCGCATTAAACCGAAGCGAGCAGCAAAGCAGGAGCCATTGGGTCTCGAGATGCCGGTGAAAGAGCGGCAACTCGTCCCGATGGAAGAGAACCGGGAACGAGGAATGATACCGGTGGGGCGAGCGTTGGGACAAGGTGTGCGGTCTCGGCGGCCGGTCCATGGTGAGCAAGACTCCACCTCCGACCGACTTGTCGAGGCCGTCCGCCACGGTCGCCGATGAGCGACCGGGCAAAGGAGGAACCCCATGGGGGCGAGGGTTTATGTCGGTGGGTTGTCGTACTCGACGACCACACCGCAACTGAGTGACTTGTTCGCGGCCCACGGTACCGTGGAGTCGGCACGGGTCATTACGGATAAGCTCACGGGGCAATCACGGGGCTTCGGCTTTGTGGAGATGTCCACGGCTCAGGAGGCCCGGGCCGCAATCGCGGCGTTGAACGGTACCCAGATGGACGGCCGGACGTTGATGGTCAACGATGCGAAGCCCCAGGAGTCCCGCTCCAGCGGCGGCCATGCTGGTGATCGGGGCGGCCGCAGCGGAAGTTGGTAGTCAGGGAGGAGCCAATCGCCAGACCAAGCAAAGCAACCCTTGCAAAACGCGCTCGTGAGCGGGCCAAACAGGTCAAGCAGAAAGAGAAAGAGGCGCGCCGGGAGCAGCGAAAAGGAGAGAAGCAGCCTGCGCTTCGACCGGCGGACGGAGAAGACCCCGACATCGCTGGTATGGTCCCGGGACCCCAAGCTCCGCTCTACTAACCCATGAGCGCCTGATACCACGTCCGTTCGTCCTGCCGAGCAACCTATTCAGCTGTCCCTCTGACCCACCGTTTCCCGTCGATAAAATCAGAATTGACGATCCGGGAAATGCAGTGTAAGATGCGCGCTGTCCAGGGCGCACCTTCCGGCGGCCTAGGGCCGCCTCCTTATAAAGGAGCAGGTCGTGGCTGTTCCCGTTTCCCAGACATACACGGTGGCGAAGTATGTCCTGACGCAGAAGCTGAAGGGCGTCAAGCGGTACCCGCTGGTATTGATGCTGGAGCCGCTTTTCCAATGCAACCTGGCATGCGCCGGCTGCGGGAAGATCCAGTACCCCGATCATATACTCGACAAACGACTGACGCCGGAGCAGTGCTGGGCGGCAGTCGATGAATGCAGCGCCCCCATGGTCAGCATCCCGGGCGGAGAGCCGCTGATCCACCCGGAAATGCCCGAGATTGTTCGCGGAATCATTGCGCGGAAGAAGTACGTCTACCTCTGCACCAACGCCATCCTGCTGGAGCGGAAGCTGGACAACTACGAGCCCTCGAAGTATTTGAGTTTCAGCATCCACATGGATGGGCTCGGAGAGGAACATGACCTGGCGGTGTGCCGGGACGGCGTCTACGACGTGGCGGTGAAGGCGATCCGGGCAGCGCTCAAGCGGGGGCACCGGGTCACCACCAACACGACTTTGTTCGACGACGCCGATCCGAAGCGAGTGCGCGCCTTCTTCGATGAGATGATGAAGCTGGGGGTGGAGGGGATGATGATCTCGCCCGGCTACAGCTACCAGAAGGCCCCTGACCAAAAGAATTTTCTCAAGCGGAATAAGACGCGGGATCTCTTCGCGCGTATCCTGACCGATCGCAAGCGGTCCTGGCGCTTCAATCAATCTCCGCTCTTCCTGGAGTTCCTAATGGGTAAGCGCGAGTACCAATGTACGCCCTGGGGGAATCCCACCTACAATGTCTTCGGCTGGCAGAAGCCCTGCTATCTGTTGCAGGAGGGCTATGCGAAGAGCTTCCAGGAACTGCTGAACGACACGGAGTGGGAACGGTACGGAACGGGACGGAATGAGAAGTGTGCCGACTGCATGGTGCATTGCGGGTACGAGCCCTCGGCCGTCGAGGACGCATTCGGGTCCTGGTCAGGATTCGCCCGCACTGTCAAGGCGACTCTGCTTCCAGGCATGCCAGTCCTGCCGACAGCGCCCGCCTCCGGAGCCCGGAAGCCGCAGCATGACCGATTCCAAGAACCATAGCGCCGAAGGCACATCGCTCGAGGGCCAGGTATTTCGACCGGCATCTCCGGCTGAACTGGCCGAAGCGGTGGAAGAGGCGTTCGATTACCGTGGGGACGTGACGCTGGAACTCAACACCGGTGACAGGATCGCGGGCTATGTCTTCAACCGGTATCCCACCGGTCCACGCCCCTATCTTCAGATGTTCCCGAGAAAGGAAACGGCGTTGCGGGAGGTTCCATACAGTGAGATCGCCGCGATCGCCTTCACCGGCAAGGACACCGCTTCCGGGAAATCCTGGGAAGCCTGGGTGGCCAAAAAGGAGTCCCAGCGTCGGTTGGAGGCTGAGCAAGAGGAGATAGTCGCACGGGCGCGGGGCTACCTGTAGAGCTTCGGTAACACCTACGTAATACATCTCCGTAATCGAACATCCGGCCCTGGGCGAAGCCGCTCCGCCTTTTCTGCCGTATTTGCCCATCAGTCTTCATGAAATGAGCCGGTTTGGCGTTGGTCTGATCTGCTCCGCGGCCGCGGATAGCGGTTTATGAAACGATTGACAAAGAATACCAGCTATGCTACTAGTGTGCGCCCGAAAACGGGGGTCTGTGTTTTTTTTGAGTCTTCGGCGGGGTCGACGCTGCTTCGAGCATCACGGAAAACGGCGGCGGCACGGGCATCGCGAAGGACCCCGGTAAGGGGCGGTTTCCTGGCTGGGCTGAGCGTCGGCATGGCTGGGCTGGTCATCGGGTTGTCGGCTCCCTTGCCGTCGAGCGCCATGCACGAGACCGACCATCGGTTCACCGTTGAGGGTTACGTGTGTGGACCCGACGGGCAGCCGATGAAGGACCAGGCGGTCAGTGTCAAAGATGCGCGGGTGGATGTCCGTGCGTCGGCGGTCACAGACGATCAAGGCTATTACAAAGCAACGCTCCACCTCCATAATGATAACCGCGGCGATCCCATCGTAGTGACCGCCCAGGATCAGGAAAAAAAAGCCACCGCGCTGTTCGACGTCAAAGATGTCAAGACCGAGCGGAAAGTCACCGTCAACTTCGGGGCCGGCTGCGAGGCCTCCGTTGGAGGGCCCCGTCCCTGGGTATATTACACGGCGGCGATAGGGCTCGCCATGGTGGTGGCGTTCGCCGGTGCTCAATTCGTCAAGGCGCGGCGCAAGCCTCAGAAACGGGGGAAGAGGCAGCGTAAGTAGGCGGCTTCGTATGTGGGCCGCGGGTCGTCCAATCGCCTCGCAGGGTGGGTCCAGAAGAGAGCAGGCGGAAGTGGGCCGCAGCGTTGGGTGCGGGCGATCTGTGAAGTGGCGCTTTTGCTCCGGCCCAGATGGCCTGAGCGAAGGCGTCTTTTTGTCTTTATAATGGAGACTTGAAGGGGCAGTGATGGTTCGATGGAGGGGACAGCCAGGGGAGAAAGGAGCAGGTGGTGTCTTATGAAGCCTAATCGATGGATTAAAGACGTGCTCTTCTTCGGTTTAGTCGGCACGAGTCTGATTCTAACCGCATGTGGGGAAGGAGGCGAGGGACCGATCGTGGCGCCGCCGGCACCGCCCGCGGAGTATGCCGATAAGCATATGCCGGCGGGCTGGTGGACCGATCCGAAGATCGCGGAGGAAGGGCAGCAGCTGTTCATTGGTGCCAAGAATCCCGACGTAAACTGCGCGAGCTGCCACGGGAAGGACGGCAAACCCGTCAAGGCCGGCGCCCGCGACTTCCGCGGGACAGATCGGATGAAGCTCTATTCGGATTCGGTCTGGTTCTGGCGCATTTCGGAAGGCGTGCCGAACACGAAGATGAAGTCTTGGAAGAGCAAACTCTCCGACGAGGATCGTTGGAAGCTCGTGGCGTTCGAGCGGAACTTCGGCCTGAAGGGCAAGGAATACGATGTGGCCAAGAAGGAGTGGGTCGCGGTTGGATCCGCCGGCGCGGCTCCGGCGGCAGCGGGTGCGCCCGCGGCCGAAGGGGGTGCGGCCCCGGGTGGTGGCGGAGCTCCGGCGGCGGTTCCGGGTGGGGGCGGCAAGTAAGCGCTGCGAGCAGTGCATAGATCGGAAGGGGGCGGCGGGACACCATGAAAACCTGGCAGCGAAGTCTTTTACTCATGCTGGGTCTGCTGGCAGTCGGCACGGCAGCCTATGCTCAAATGCCGAATGCACCCGTAGCCGAGTTCCCCTATACAGGGAACCGGACGGCGGTGTGGATCGTCGCCCAACTCCATATCCTGTTTGCCGCATTCATCTTGGGCGCTCCGATCTTCGTGGTGATCTCGGAATGGCTGGGGTATCGGAAGCAGGATCCTCGGTACGATCGCCTGGCGAAGGAAGTAATTAAGGTCACGGTCATTCTTTACAGCATGACCGCCCTGACAGGCGGGTTGTTCATCTTCGTGTTGCTCGCGACCTATCCCCAGTTCACCACCTGGCTCATCAATCACTTCTTTCTGATATTCGCGGTGCTCTACCCGCTGCTCTTCATCGGGGAGACGATCGTCCTCTACATGTATTTCTACACCTGGGACGCCTGGAAGGGAGAGAAGAAGGGGCGGCACATCGCCCTAGGTGTGCTCTTGAACGTGATCGGGACGGTCACGCTGTTCGTGATTGACGGCCCCACCTCCTTCATGAACACGCCGGCGAGGGCGGCCGAGGGCGTCTCGCTAGTGGATTTCATCCAGACCGCGACCTTGTGGGACAAGGTCTTCAACTACAGTTGGATGCCTCTGAACCTGCACCGCCTCGTGGGGAACGTGACCTTCGGCGGCTTCATCACCGGCCTGATCGCGGCCTACATGTACATGGGGTCCAAGAGCGAAGCCGAGCGGTCTTACTATGACTGGATGGGGTTTGTCGGCAATCTGATCGGGGTGGGCGCGCTGCTGTTCCTCCCCTTCATGGGCTACCTCCTGGCGTACGAGCTCTGCGACTACGACGCCTCCATCTGCCCATACATGATGGCGGATCAGCTCTCCATGTTTTTTGAGATGCAAGGCGCCATGATCGGCCTGATCTTTTTGGCCAGCAATTATTACATTTGGCTGAGCATGAAGCGGATCGAAGGAGTCGAGCGGGTGCGCATGTCCGTGCTCACGCCATTGGTGATGATCGCGCTTCCCTTCGTGATGACCTTTGTCTGGACGATCCTCCCGGTCCCGGACCCCGTGTCACTGGCGGTCCTGGTCCCGCTGGCGCTGGCGCCGGTCATTCTTCCCAAGGTCATCCCGCCGCTGCGCCGGCTCACGGTATCGTCGAGAGCCGTGATCAAGGTCGGCTTTCTGATGGTGGTGATAGGCAACGCGATTTGGATGACGCCTCACGGGTTTGTGGCCACGGGAGCCAAGCTGGTCGAAGAACTGGAGCTGCCGTCCCAGTGGAATTTCCTCGCGTTGATGCCGGCCAAGAACTCGGCGGCCTTCACGCTCGTTTTCGTGACGGTCATCAATTACATCCTCTATAACCGCGCGATCCGGCAGGGGACGATCGTCTGGGGGAAGATTGACTTCGCTGCGCAGTTCGTGCTGATTTTCCTGGCCTTCAGTGCGATCTGGACGATGGGGCTGATGGGCGCCGTTCGATCGCTCGTCCGGAAGTACTATCACACCTACAATCTGGTGCCGGACTTTAGCGGGGAATCCTTCACGCCCACGCTGGCCTACTCGGCGTGGTGGATCACGGGAGTCACGCTGGTCTTTTTTCTTATCGTGAGCTTTGCCATCATCGTAACGCTGCGTGCGGCTGAAGCGAAGGGGCATGCTCCCGACGCGAAGGCTCTCCCGGAAGGGGCTCACTAAGGCCGGTGGAGTCGGTCGGGGAGTTGAGGGTCATCATGGTTGAACAGCCCAGTCTGATCAAAAACATCCTCAAAAAGGGGACCATCGGCCTGGTGATCGGGGGGATCCTGATGGGGACCTCGATCGCGTTGAATTTTCCCGTGGTCTTCCAGTGGATGTTTTTCGCCTACGCGATGCTCGGCACCGCCGTCTTCATCCTTCTCGATGCGCCTTCGATCAAGCCGATCGCCGGGGTTAAAGCGGTTCTGGGGTTGCTCGTGTTCTATGGGATCCTGTCCGTTGCCTATATCACCGGGGCCTCGCTCTGGCCTCAGTATGACCCCGAGGACGAAAAGGGGAAGATTGAAAAGCTCCTGAAGGCGAGGCGGACGGCCTCGGAGCAGGGCAAGGCGGAGGAGTTGCTGGCGCGCGCCAAGGCTCTTTCCGAAAAGGCGGATGCCATCATGCAGCGTCTCCAGGCGGTGGGTGGATCAGGCGGGGGCGCGCCGGTCGCGGCCGATGGCGAAAAGCCGTCCGGTCCGCCGGCAGCGGCGGGCGATCTGGTGGCCCTCGGCAAGGAACAGTGGAATCTGCAGGAGTGCTACAACTGCCACAAGCTGCACGGCGAAGGCGGCAAGAAGCGGGGTCCGGAGTTGGACAACGTCGGGAACCTCCTGAAGTCGGACGAGCTTCGTGAGAAGATTTTGGACCCCCGGAGCTGGATGGCCGAGGGCTTTGAGAAGGAATACGAGAAGAAGAAGATGCCGGATAAGTACAAGGAACTGATGACGGATCAGGAGATTGACGCGCTCGTCGCGTTCCTTGCGACGCTCAAGGATCCGGCGGTGAACACGCCCAAGCCGATCAAGAAGAAGTAAGAATCCGATGCAGCCCCAGTTGAAATCCAAAGTCCGGTGCACTGACCGGGAGGTGGGAGAGGTCACGCGAGTGATCATGGACCCGTTGTCTCTCCAGATCAGCCATATCGTGGTGGGTGGCAACGGCGCGGGTGGGCCTGAGCGGCAGGTTCCAGCATCCACGATCCAGCGGGTCACGGACGGGCTCGTCGAGCTGCGGGCCCCCTCCAGCGAATTGGAAAGCTTCCCGGCCTTCAAACGGGACGAGTACGTGACGATCCATGAAGTCGAGATCGCTCACCTCGAAGAGCACGTCCACGTCGAGTCCGGCGAGGTGCTGGTCCCTGTGCCTGAATTGGAGCGCAACGTCAAGCGACGGGCATTCTTCGCCAATTTTACGCACTCGATCGGCATCTTGATCGGCCTGCCGTTGGCGTACCCGGTGCTCCGCTATCTGATGAAACCGATGTACGCGCCCTTGGACAATGGGTGGATCAAGATCGGCAACGCGAACAAGATCAAGACCGACGATGTTGGGGTCCAGTTCAAGTACAAGAAGAAGGTGAAAGAAGCCTTTATGCCGGAGGCCGAGGTTGATAAGAACGTGTGGATCCTGAAGGCCTCGCCCGACACCCTAGAGAAGGTCTACAAAGGCAAGGACATGGACTTTCAAGACCAGACCGGCCGCGTGATCTGGACCAATAAGCGCGACGTCCCCTACGTCGTTTTTTCAGGGAAGTGTCCTCACCTGGGGTGCGGCTACAAGTGGCGGTCCCACAAAGTGCTCGGCCAGGTTTTTCTCTGCCCCTGCCACCTCAGTATCTATGACGCGACGGGGAAGGTGCTGGACGGCCCGGCTCCGCGTCCGCTCGATGCCCTCCCGATTCGAGTTGGCCCCAGCGGCGAAATCCAGATCATTGACATGGAATTCAAGGCCGGGACCAGGTCACAAACACGGATCGTCTGATGAACGGGCAGCCTACCGCGCTGGAAGCAATCGTTGCGTTTGTGGATGAGCGGGTTGGCCTGAAGCAGATTCAGGCCAAGATGCTCAATGAGCCGGTACCGGGCGGATCCCGCTGGGCCTACATCTTCGGCTCCTGCCTGCTGTTCATCTTCATCATGCAGGCGGTGACCGGCGTCCTGCTGATGTTTTACTACGTGCCGAGCGCCGACCACGCCTATGCCAGCACGCAATACATCCTTCACGAAGTGGACTACGGCTGGTTTCTGTTGAGCTATCACTTCTGGGGCTCCTCGGCCATGGTCATGATGGTCTTCGCCCACATGTCGCAGGTTTTCTTGTGGGGCGCCTACAAGAAGCCCCGCGAGATGATCTGGCTGGTCGGGCTCGCTCTGTTCGGCATCGTGATGGCGTTCGGCTTTACGGGCTATCTGCTGCCGTGGGACCAGCGCGCCTATTGGGCAACCACAGTTGGCGTCGAGATCATGGACAAGACCCCCGTCGTTGGGGACTTCATGGCGCGCTTCCTGAAGGGCGGTCCGACCCCCGGGCAGATGACTCTGAGCCGGTTCTTTGTGATCCATGTGATGGTCCTGCCGGCGGCCCTCATGGGGTTGGCGGGGCTCCACCTGTTTCTGTTCAGGAAGGCGGGGCCCGCCGGGCCGTTCCGCGGGACACACGCGGAACTCAAGGCCAAGACCGATTACTTCTTCCCCCGGCAGATTTGGAAGGACATCGTGGCCATGAGCGCGGTGTTCATTACCGTCTGCAGCCTGGCCTTCATCGAGCCGGTGGTCCTGCTGGAAGAGGCGACTCCCGATCCCGGAGAGTATCATCCCGAACCGGAGTGGTACTTCTTATTTTTATTCCAGTTGTTGCGGCTCAAGATTTTTTCCGGTGAATTCGGTCAGTTTCTCGGGGCCATTGCGCTGCCAGGCGCGTTCATGGCGCTCTTGGCCGCACTCCCCTTCATCGATCGAAGCCCGGAACGGAATATTTTCAAGCGGCCGGTCGCTCTCGTCGGTTGGCTGATCGTAATGATCAGCATCGTGATTTTTACCGTTTCCGCAATCATCAATCGCGAGTTCCTGGACTAGCGCCAGGGACAGGAGAGGCCGGTTCATATGTCCGCTCAAGCTCCCAGCATGTCACCCGTGAAGTTGGGTCTTGCTGTCTGGTGGCCGGCGTTCTGGTCCGGCATCCCCTTTAAACTCACCATTGCCTTGCTCTTCCTCGCGATGGGGGTTCCCTCCTGGGAGATGCCGGGAATCGCCTTCCTCCTCCTGCTCTCGATTCCGATTGACATCTGGGCCATGGGCGTGAGCGCGCGGACCGTTTTCCTCGAGCAACTCCGCCTGAACCCGCCTGATTCCCTCGGGCTGACGCTCTGGTGGCAAAACGCGATTCTGAGCGCGCTCTACCTGCCGCTCGCCTATTTCATCGAGATCTCCGTCATCGCCGGGGCCAAGGCTGTCACGAACAGGATCATGGAGCTGGGTCTTATGAAGGCTCTGGGGGTGGCCGAGCGCATCAGCATCAACTTGGTCATGTGGAGCAGCGTTTCAACCGTGGTCCTGATCATTCTCGTGCTGGTCTACCTGTGGCTCTTCGGGCGCATCGTCCGGAGACAGGCCGCCGGTGCTCGAGCAGCGACCGAGTCCTACCAGGGCCTGGTCCGGAGTTGGGACCTGATGCGGGTCCCGGCCGACCAGCCGCTGATGTTGACGGTCTTCACGGCCACGGGAGTCCTGTTGGTATTCGGGCTCTGGGCGTTCATGCCGGTGACCACGCCCCATCCCCACGAGTCGTATCAGCAGAGCAAGGGGAAGCAAGTGCCGGATTTGAGGCCGGTTGACGCGCTGAAAAAGACGGAGAAGCTCCTGGCCCAGGCGGAAACCAGGGTGGAGGCCCTAGAGGCCAAGGCCCAGGAAGAAACCAAGGAGAAGGAAAAAGAGAAGGGCAAAGGGAAAAGCAAGGGAACGGCCGACCCAACCAAGCCCAAGGCTGAGCCGGCGAAGGCCGGTGAGAAACCAAGTCCCAAGCAATAGTCTTCCAGGTGGCCCGGCAGAGTGGACCCTAAAGAAGCGGACGAGGAGATGCCCATGAAGAACCACCAGGGGCAGAGAACAGGCATTGCCGGCCTCTTGCGGAAACAAAGGTCGTGGATCGTCGCGGCAGGCTTGTGCGCCGGCTTGGTCGGCCTCGCGTCGGTCGGTCTGGCGGAAGACGCGCCCGGCTCCCAGGCGGCCGTCGCCTACCGCGATCTTCCCCGGCTCGGCGGGAGCCGAAACATCATCTGGATCGTCGCCCAACTCCATCTGCTCCTGGCCGGGTTTGTGTTGGGCGTTCCCATCTTTGCATGGGTGTGCGAAATCGTCGGATGGAAGTCCGGTGAGAAGCGGTACGACAAGCTGGCCAAGGAGTTCACGAAGCTGCTCACTTCCTCCTACGCCACCACGGCGCTGTTCGGGGGCATTCTGCTGTTCCTGCTCATCGGCTTCTATCCGAAGCTGATGGCCTACTTGACGGACGTCTTCTTCCCCTCCTTCCTTGTCTATTGTCTGCTCTTCCTGCTGGAGACGGCGACGCTGTATCTCTACTGGTATGGCTGGGACGCGATGCAGGATGGGCGAGGAAAGGTCTTGCACCTCTTTTTGGGTTTCCTCCTCAACGTGTTCGCTTTCTTCATCATGATCGTGCCGAATTCGTGGGCCACGTTCCAGGCGAGCCCGGTGGTGCTCTCGGAGGGTTCCGACCTTGCAAGGGCCTGGGCCGCGACGTGGAACCCCACCTGGTGGCCGGTGAATATTCACCGCCTGATCGCCAATGTGGTGCTCGGTGGCTTCATTTGCGGTGCCTATGCCGGGGTTCGATACCTGGCTGCCACTACGCCGGAGGAGCGCGATCATTACGACTGGATGGGCTATGTCGGGAATTTTATCGGCGTGTTCGGGATGCTGCCGCTGCCCTTCGCCGGTTACTGGCTGATGCGTGAGGTGTACCAGTATAACCAGCAGATGGGCATCACGCTGATGGGCGGATTCCTCTCCTGGTTGTTCATCCTCCAGGCCATGCTGATCGGGGTGCTCTTCCTGGGAGCGAACTACTACTTCTGGCTGGGGATCACGTACCGCATCCAGGGCTCCGAGGCGAAATACAAGAAGCCCATCATGGCGATGCTGGTGATCCTGCTGCTCTGCTTGGGTGTGTGGATGACGCCGCACTCGCTTGTGGCGAGCCTTGAGGAAGCACGGAAGATGGGCGGCACGCACCATCCGCTGCTGGGGGTGTTCGGCGTGATGTCGGCCAAGATGACGGTCGCGAATCTGATGATCCTGGTGACTTTCATGAGCTTCATCATGTACTGGCGGGCCGGGAAGGAGGAGACCGCCACCTGGGCCAAAATCGCGAAGTCGGTGATGGGCGGGGTGCTTGGCCTGGCGGCCATTGCCGTAATTGTCCTGGGCGTCTGGGGGTACTTCGTGCCGGCCATTATCCGGATCAACTATTTCTCCGTCGCCCAAGTCTTGATCGTGTTGTTCGTGCTGCTGACGATTACGCCCCTCACCGCTGTCCTCATGAAGAGCGCCCGCACGACCACCGACATGGTCTGGGGCCGCATGCCGCCGCGCGCCGGATATGCCCTCGTGCTGAACGCGGTCATGGTCATCCTGCTGATGACCCTGATGGGCTATGCGCGGTCGTCGTCACGGGTCCACTGGCACATTTACGGCGTGATGCGCGACTCGTCCGAGTACGCCTTCTCGCCGGCCTTGGGCCAGGCCGCCGCGTTGATGTCCCTGAACACCTTCCTGTTCTGCATGTTGGTGGCATTCATCTTCTGGGTGGCCACCATGGGTGACAAGGAGAAAGGCGGCAAGCCGGCGGCGAAAGAAAAGAGTGGGGCGCCGGGCGCCCTCCCGGCGATGGCCGGGGGATCGCCGGCCCTGGATGAGAAACGATAGCGATCAGCCATCAGCGCTCAGTTTTCAGCCAGGAGCTGAGTGTTGATGGCTGATCGCTAAGGGCTGAATATTCATAGCTGAGGGCCACGAATGAGCGAAGTCGCATTGTTGCAAATCATCGGGCTCTGCGTGGTCGGGGTCGGGGTCGCGATCCTCCTCTTCATCAAAGCCCGATTCGTCCGGGTCGTGGGGTTCGTGATCATTGTCCTGGGCTTGTTCGCGCTGACCGCGCTCGGGGTGCCCCAGATGAAGTCTCTACCACCGGTGGAAGAGAAATTCGATGTCGCGAACGTCAAGACTGCGGCGGATATGGCGGCCATCGGCCAGAAGATCTTCTTCAGCAAGGGCCAATGCGCGCTCTGCCATTCGATCGGGCCCAGCGAGTCCGCCCGCTGCCCGGACCTGAAGGGGATCGGCGCCAAGCTGACCCGCGAGTTCATCTTCGAGAGCCTGACGCAGCCGCAGGCCTACGTGTATCTCGACTATCGGCACGAGGGGCCGCCGAAGGAATATCCGGCGCGCATGCCGTATATAAACAAGAATCCCATCGGCCTCTCGAAGAACGAGATTCTGTCCGTGATTGCGTTCCTACAGCAGATGAGCGGGGAGCCCATTTCGGTGAATCCTTCTGAGATCATGCAGGCCGGTCAAGAGCCGGCGGTCATCCCGGTGGCGCATGCCCAGCGGTAAAGACCGAGTGTGTCAATGGTCGGGAGGATTTGAGAGCACTGTTCAGGATGGTCAAAAAGGCCGCCCAGCGAGGCCGCAGCGAGCGAAGAGCCGTGACCCGTTGCATTTTCAGAGCAACGGGTACCCAGTACGTTGAGGCTTTGGCGGGTACCCATTGTTTGGTTTCGTGCAATGGGTGAACGAGAACAAAGCTGGAGGCCTTTTTCAACATCCTGATAGGCAGGAAAGGGTGAGGCTATGAAGGGTGGCACGCTTCTGAAATCGGCGACCCTGATCGTCGCCATGTACTTGTTCTTGAAGTTGGTTCTCCCGTTGTTCACTGCGCCGCTGCCGGCGAGTCTGATCTTCCTCTACATCGCCTTGACGGCGACCGGCGCCATGATCTTCGGCACCCTCAGCGGGGAGTCCATGGAGGCGTTCATGGGGCCGATTTTCCGCTTCCTGAGGGGAGATATCCAGGCCGGGGCGGCGAAGGCGGCTCGTCCGCTCGTGTTGCTGCTATTCCCCCTCCTGGTCGGCTGGCAGGCCTATTCGAGCACCGCGCCCAGCGACGTGCCGCCGGCTGAGAACCGAACCATCCATCCGGCCCCACCTGGTGAGTTTGTCGGTCTCTCCAATCCCTATGCGCCCACGCCGGAGAATATCACCTACGGCAAGGGCCGATATCTCTCACTCTGCTTCCCCTGTCATGGGAATTTCGACGGCAAGGGGTCTGCTGCGAAGGGCTTCAGCCCGCCTCCGGCTAATTTTTCAGATCCCACGACCATTGCCATGCTCCAGGAGAGCTATCTCTTCTGGCGCATCAAGAAAGGCGGTGTCGGGCTGTCGATCGAAGGGATGCCCTGGAAATCAGCCATGCCTCGCTGGGAATTGGAACTTCCCGACGAGGACATTTGGAAGATTATCATGGGGGAATACGACGGAGCGCATCAGAAGCCCAGAACCTGGGAATGAGGGGAAGCGAGACGCGCGAGAGGTGCGTGAAAAGCTCGAAATGCGGGAGAAGCGGGAACGGCGGGAAACGCAGGACTGTGGAGATGGCGCGGCGCCAGGCTAGAGGCACGAGGCACGCATGAGAATCTGGACTCAACGGGTAAATCGCGGGCTTGGGTTCGTGGGAAGTCTGTTGCTGGCAGCCGGCCTGTGGGGAACGATGACGGTGGTGTGGGCGCAGGAGAGCGTGGCGGTTCGGGCCCAGCTTGTAAAAGGAGCGCTGCCCGCAGACGATCCGATGGCATCGGCGTGGAACAATGTGACGCCTTCGGAGTTTCCGCTCTCCCCTCAAGTGCATTGGCCGACGAGAATTCTCGAGGTGACCGCACAATCCGTCAAGGTGCGCGCACTGCACGACGGCCGGCAAGTCGCGATTTTGCTCGAATATGCCGACCCCACCCAGGATCCGGATGATGCGGCGGCGCTCGAATTCATGGTCGGCGACAAGAAGGCGCATTTCGCGCATGGTCAGCCGATGGCCCAGGTGGAGGGAGGTCCGGTCAACATCTGGTTCTGGAAGAGCAAGGACGGTAAGGCGGTGGACATGACCGCCAAGGGATTCGGGACCCTCAAGGCTCAGGCACAACAGGATGTGACAGCCAAGGGGATCTATCAGAATGGGACGTGGAGAGTCGTGTTTGCCCGTTCGCTGGCCACCGCGGACCTCGAGTCCGACACCCAGATCAAGCCGGGGGACTTTATCAATATCGCCTTTGCGGTCTGGGACGGGAAGAGATTGGAGAGCGGGGACCTAAAGGAGAAGGGCTCGCAGAAGGCCGTCTCCTCCTGGTGGTACTTCCGCGCGGAGCCGCCGCCGGATTACTCCGGCTACCTGTATGCCGCCCTGGCCGTGGGGCTGGCGGCAGGGTTCCAGTTCGTCGTCATCCGCAAGCTGAAGAAAGGTTCCTCCACATGAGCGCGAGTATGGGCATGAAGGCAAATGGGGGAATGCGCGGGCTGATCGTCGGGGCCGCGGTGGTGGGTCTCTCGGCAGCCGCGGGCACGGCGGGTTGCGGCTTGTTTCAGAGCAAGCAGGTAGCGAAGGGACAGGAACTCTACACCCACTATTGCATGCACTGTCACGGAGAGCACGGCCGCCAGAACGAAGGCTTCAATTGGAGCGCCATGCCGGACCCGCGTCCGAAGGACCTGTCGAACAAGTCTGAGATGGGGACGTTCAAGGACGAGGAAATTTACAACACGATCTCGCGCGCCATGAAAGATACCAGTCCGGAGGGGGGCGACAAGATCGGAGACGATGAATTTGCCGTCCCGACGATGCCCACGTTCAAATACACGCTCTCGGAAGACGAAATCTGGGCCATCGTGGCCTACGTCAGGACCCTCCACGGCGCGAAGCTCGCGTTCGACGTGGAAGGGCATAAGAAGGAGCTCCAAGAGCAACTCAAGGCGGCCCAGCAGAAGCATGATCAGCTCAAGCAGGCACTCGATGAAGCCGAAAAGAAGGCGTCGACGGAGGCGGATGCCAAGGGCGTCGACGTGGACGATGCGGCCACTGCAAAGGAGCAGGAGGCATACGCGGCGGCGGCGAAGGAGTTGAAGGAGGCTCAGGCGACCGTGGATAACTTCACGGCCCGCCCCAAGCTGGCCGCCATTCAACGCCCAGACCTGACCACGCAGCCGGAGGAAGCGGCAAAGCTGGCTGTGGTGGGCAAGCGGCTCTATTCGAACAAGTATGGCTGCAATGCCTGCCACCGGGTGGGGGACGAAGGCGGACTCGTGGGCCCCGCTCTGGACCGGGCAGGTTTCCGGCTGAACTCCACCTGGGTCTATCGCTGGATCAAGTATCCTCAGTCCATGAAGCCGGAGACCCGGATGCCGAACCTGGGCCTCAGTGATGCCGATGCCAAGGCTGTCACGATATACCTCGCAACACTGCGCGCGCCGAAGGCGGAACCTCCCATTCAAAAGGCTTCCAACTAGGAGTGCTTCGACAGGCTCAGCACGAACGGCATAAGAGCACTGCATTCATATCCTGTCCGTTCGCCCTGAGCCTGCCTTGAGCTTGACGAAGGGTCTGTCGAAGGGTTCTTGAATCCTAGAGATATCCCAGCCACAATCCAATAAGAATGGCGATCCCCGCCCAGATGTGTTGTTTGAACATCGCGAGGGCAAAGGCCGGCGAGACCGCCCCACGAAGCGTGCGAACCTGCTGGCTGAAAAATCCACCCACCGCGGCCAGCATTCCGTAAAACACCGTCCCCAGCCCCAGCAACCAACCCGCGAGCCCAAGCAGGAGAAGCATACCGCCCAGGGCGATCCCCACAGCCAGCCAGGTCTGGGCGCCAAAGAGAATCGCGGCCGACTTGACGCCGATGCGGATATCATCCTCGCGGTCCTGCAAGGAATAAATCGTATCGTAAGCGATCGCCCAGCAAATCGTGCTTCCATAGAGGAGCCAGACCGGCGTATCGAGGCTGTTGCGGACGGCGGCCCAGGCCATGACCACGCCCCAGCCGAAGGCGATGCCCAGCACAGCCTGCGGAAGCTGGATGATCCGCTTGGAGAACGGGTAGAGGGCGGCGAGCGCCAGGGCCACCGGACTAAGCAGCAGCGTGAGGGGGTTGAGCAAGGTCAGGAGCGCGGCAGCCAGGGCGGTCAACACCCCCGCAGTCGCCAGGGCAGCCTGGACTCCCAGGGCCCCGCTTGCGAGGGGGCGTGACCGGGTCCTGGCGACCTGACGGTCCAAGGCCCGGTCCGCCACGTCGTTGAAGACCACCCCTGCGCTACGCATCAGGAAGGAGCCCGCTGCAAAAATGATCAGCAGGCTGGCAGGTGGTTTGCCCTGTGACGCAAGAATGAGCGCCCAAAGGGTAGGCAGCATCAAGAGCCAGGTCCCTGACTGGTTCTGCAGGCGAATCAGCGAGGCCAGGCTGGACCATAGCCCTTCAGACATCGCCGCGACCTTACCCCAGGCCAGGGGCACTGTCAACGCAGGGGCCACCCCCCACAGGGCTGGGGCCGCCCGCAGGGCTATCCAGGGGGGGGCATACTGGAATGATTGCCTTCTTGAGCCGTTTCCGGTATAAAGTGCGTTCTGTGTGGGCTCTGCCGCACCCCCGTTTTTCTCTACCTGTGGCGTTTCCCCCCATGGTTCGAAGCGTCCTGTTAGCCGTAGTGGGCCTCACGAGTCTTTCAGCCTGTAGCTGGTTCGGGACCAGCTTCCTGAAGGATAACGACAGGATCGGCATCCCCCTGAGCGTCAAACTGGAGCTAAGCCCCAGCGTCACGGAGGCCGGTTTGGAGTTTACTGATCCCTGCCAGCAGCGCCGGACCCTGCCCCTGGGCGAATCCCTCACGTCCGTTCTCACGAAGCAAATGGGTTTGACATTTGAGCAGATCCATACGGCCACGCCCCCCCCGGGTAGTGCGCCCATCGACGGCACGTTGCGCGTCGACTTGGGCCTCGGGGAAATTGATTTGTTCATTCCGCGCCAGGCGAGGAAATCGTATTCGGTGACGGTGACGCTCGGTGGGACCGTCAGCTATACGGACGCGTCGGGCGCCAGTCTCTTTGCGAAGAAGCTACGGACCGAGATCCGGGGTGATGTCGAAACAGACGGAGTGGGCTGTGAGGTGAAGGGGCTCGCTCCGCTGGCCGATGAGACGATCGCCAAACTGGCTCAGGGGTTTAAACGGAGCATTGCCGATTCGGTCAAGATCAAGCAGGCGGCTGCTGGACGGAAGTCCGGGAGTCTTCCCGCCGTCGCAGCCGTCTCGCCGTCGTCCGCTCCGGCAAGGCCGCTCGGCACGGTGGCAGTCCCCGCGCCGCCCCCCGCGGCAAGCGCTGCGCCACCCGCACAGGCGCCAGCCCAAGCGGCTTCCTCCGCTCCGTATGCGCCGGCGCCGGTCTCGCCGCCGACGTCGGCAGACACCGGCCCGCCGACCCTGTCCTTCCGGGCCCTCCTCAGGGATGAGAACCGGGACCATGTCCTGATGGGAGGGGAGCCGATCACCGTCGAAGTCGAAGTGACCAACAACGGGACACAGCCGGCGAGAGACGTGGCCGTCGCGTTCAGCGGGAACCAGGTCCTGATGCAGGCGTTCCCCCAGCCGGTGCCGGTGGGGGACCTGCAACCAGGAGAGAGTCGGCGCATCAAGGCGACGGGCAAGCTGGGCGACGTCGCCGCCGCGGAACAGGTGGAACTGGTGATCGGCTTGAAGGCCAGCACCTCGGGGGTAGCGCGGGTGCCGAGGAAAAAATTCGTAGCGTCGGTCCGGCCGGCGGAAGAGGAGGACGTCGAGGTCTTGTCCGTGGACGTGGACCGCACCCCCAGGCGGGTCCGCGGTTATGAGCAGCACAAGGCCGTCGGCATTGCGATCGGCGTCGGCGCGTTCCGTGATCCGCAGGTCCCATCCCTGAAGTTTGCCGCACATGACGCCGAAGTGATGGCCCGGTACTTTCAGACCGCCGGAGGGATGCCCTCCAGACGAATCAAAGTGCTCACGGACGACCGAGCCATGAAGGAGGATCTTGCCGAAGCACTCGAAGAGTGGCTCCCGCAGCAGGTCGAGGAAGGCAGCACGGTCTTCGTGTACTTTTCGGGGCGGGCCGTGGCCGATCCGGCCACCGGCGCGATCTCGCTCTTTCCCTACGAGGCCGGCCACGGGTCAGCCGCGCACCTCTATTCCCTCCGCCGTTTGCAGGCCACCTTCGCCAAGCTCCGCATTGCGCACGCGGTTCTGATGCTGGATGTCACCCTCACCGAGCCGCCCAATCCCGGGCCGGCCAGGCGCAAGGATCCCGTGTGGTCGCCGGTGTCCTCGCTCCTCCATGAGGGGAAGCTGGTGCAAATGGTCGGGAGCACTGGGCTCCAGCACGCACACGAGTATCCCAAGGGCAGGCACGGGCTTTTCACCTATTACTTGCTGAAAGGAATGACGGGCGAAGCAGACGAAGACAAGAACGGCATCGTGGTAGTCGGGGAACTCTTCGAGTACGTCCGGGATCAAGTGCTGGAGACCGCCCAGACGGAGTTCAGTAACGAACAGGAGCCCATGTGTATCCCCGGGCTCGACCCCGAGGAGCGAAGCTGGGGGCTGCCCTTGGCTCGCCTGCGCTGACGTCTCGCCCGTGACGGTTGACAGCCGGGCGGGTCGTGCGTATCATGCGCGCTCGGAATTCACGGTCGGCCCCCTCCTCCGCACGCACATCGTAATTTGCTCGGAAGCCGGCGTAGCTCAGTGGTAGAGCAGCTGATTCGTAATCAGCAGGTCGGTGGTTCAACCCCACTCGCCGGCTCCAGTCTTTCAACGAGTTAGTAACCTGTCCCACCCGCCAGCCCCGCCGATTGTGCTGAAGTTGTGCTACCCGCCTTTGCCCGGTCCAGATACTCCACCCCATCCCGCAGGCTTTCCGGGTAGTGGTGTGCGTAGCGCTGGGTCATGATCGGTGACTTGTGCCCGAGCAGCCGCTGGACCTTGTAGAGATCAATTCCGCCTTGAGTCAGCCGTGTGGCGAAGGTGTGCCGCAGATCATGGAAATGGAAATCTGCGATCTTCGCCTCCCTCATCGCAGCTCGAAAGCCACGGCGCAGGTTGTTGTGATCCACCATCGTTCCGGCCTGGCTGCAGAACACCAGGTCCTGGTCGAGTGATCGTCCCCTGGTCTTCTCCTTCAGCAACTCAAGGACGGTGTGATTGACCGGGATGGTCCGCCGCTCGCCGTTCTTGGACCGGAACACGGTCACCGTTCGCCGGAAGAGATCCGCCCCGGCCCAGGTCAAGGCCAGAATTTCGCCCATGCGCATTCCGGTGTGAAGGGCAAAGACCACGATCTGCCTGACCCACGCTGAGCAAGCGGCGAGCAAGCGCTCTTCCTCCTCGTGGGTGAGCCACCGGTCCCGCTTGTTGTTCTCCTTTTCCAGGGACACGCGGCTGACCGGGTTATCCCGGCACCACTCCCACTCTTTCCGCGCCAGGTTGAAGGCCTTTTTCATCATGGCCAGCTCCCGGTTGATCGTCGCCGGCGAGACACCATCCGCATAGCGCCTGTTCTTGTACTGCACAATCACCTTGGGCGTGATCTCCGCCAGGGTCATCGGGCCGAAGAACGGGCGTAGGCGTTTGATGTAGCCGTGATACGACCGCTGGCTGGCTTTCTTGGGCACGTGCTCCTCTTTAAAGCGATCCATGAGCTCATTGAAGGTCCGCTTCTGTTCTTCCAGGATGCTGAAGTAGCGTCCCTCAATAATCTCGGTCTTGATCTTCGACAGGATCGCATCAGCCAGCCGCTTATCCGGGGTCCCCGTGGACCTCCGTACCTGGCGTCCTTGATACATGAAAGACATCCACCAGACATTGCCACGCTTAACGAGCCCCATCCTCGTCCTCCTTTCCGTTGGAGCTCGATGCTGGTCTGGTTTCCCCGTGGGGCGGAGTATAGGCCTGCCCTTTGGCCCTGGCAATCACGGTCTCCAGGTCGGTCGGTGACCGCCGCGCTCGGGTTCGTGGCCGTGGGGCAGGGTGCTCCCGTCGGAACGAGGCGACCCATTGTTCGATGTCCTCCAGGGGAAAGCGCAGGACCCCGTGAAACTTGACGCTGGGGATCTTCCCCTGCGCCGCCCAGGCGTAGAGCGTTGTGTCCTTGATGTTCAGCCGCTGGGCCAGTTCTTTGACGGTCAGATAGACGGGACTCATGGAGCTTTCAGGGTGTACGTCTTGGTGGGTTTCTTCCGTTGCCGGACCAGGCGGACATGCCGCTCGCGCCACCGATCCGCGCCCGCGATGATGGTCTGCTCGAGCCACGGTTGCCCGGCTTCCGGCGAGGCCGCGACCACCGCCAACATCGGGGCCAGCGACCGATTAACCCATTCCTTCACGTCTTCAATGGACCGGTGCCCCTTCTCGATCGTGAGCCGGCCTTTGCGAAACCCTTCCGTCAGCTCATGCCACCAGGGCAGGAGGGGTGCCCGGCAGCGGACCCAGGTCGGGTCATCCCGGGAGGTGTCGCGGAAATCCAGATAGCCGCGCAGGAGGGTGACGATGAATTCATGCCAGTCAGGTTCAGCCAGACTGGCCAAGGCCCTGGCGCAGCAATCGGCCCGCTCCTTCCGGAGTTCGAGCTCCCAGCGGACCCCATACGCTTCCCAGCCCTCCCGCTTCTTGTGCTGGAGTTCCAGCCGCTTGTCATAGATGCGGAGCCGGGTCTGGCTGAGGGGGCTGCCCAGGTACAGGGTTTCCCCGCTGGCGGTGCCGCGATCGAGGGACGACGAGGAACGGATCTCGAATTTCTCGGCGCGCGTGACGGCCTGACCGGCCTGGACCGCGTCTTTGATGGTGGAGATGGGCACCAAGGGTGTCCGGTCATCCAGCGCGCAGTCTAGGCGGGTCACGTGGCCGTTGTGCTCCCGGACCCACCGCAAGCCGGTCTGGACTTTCTCGGGTGCCCACCTCGACACGATCCCGCCGGAAAGGTCCACGTGCACCTCTCTGGACTTCCGGGGCGACCCCGTGCCCAGCTTCCCCATCCCGCCTGACCCATCGGCGGTCATCCAGCATTGGGGATAGCCGCGGAAACCGGTCTCGCTCTTGATCCAGTCCCCGCCGACGAACGTCATGGTCTCATCGGCCGCGGCGTCCGGGAGGGTGAACGCCAGCCAGTCAATGAGGAGGGTGAACGGGGTGTTGGGAGACTCTATAGACACCATGGACCCAATAGAATGAGGGTGACAGTTAGCGCCCCCGTGTTACCAGGACGGGGGCGCCCGGCGGCCGCGCCTGCCGGTCACTCTGGCCGTCCGGCGCGGCCCCCGCGCGCGTGTGAACAGCTTCCCTTGCCATTTATAGACTCCATTCGAGCTTCCTGCTCCTGTCTACACCGTTTCGAACCGTAAGTACAACAACCACATTACACTTCATTTCACCTCTGGTCGCCTCCAGATACACGAGCGTATTCCAAGACGCATCTTTCCGCCGTCCAGGGTCAAAACTCCGTGAGGCCAGTGTGGGCAGATGCGGGCTGTTGCGGGCTCTTCCGGTCAAGGCGGCGGGGGGACAATGTAACCATTTAAACCTGCCTGGAACGATTGTTCGCCTTGCTGCGGATTGACCCGCCTGGAGCAGGAGCATAGACTCCTGGGGGGGAGGAGCCTTGTCCTCAACCGAGGCGGATGTTGCTAGACAGTCCGGCGGGCCGTTTCTGAGTTCGAGTTGCTAACCTGGATATGCTGCGGGTGATAGCTGGATAGACTGCGGGATTGGCAGTCTATCCCGGCGGAGAGGATGGGACGACTGAATACCCAAGGTGCTGGACTTACAAGCAGATAATGCCTCAACGCGATCGCACGGGCTGCCACGCTATACTGTGCCGGTAGCCTGCAGCAGACCCAATAGTTAGGGCGCAGATATAAGTAGTCGGAGATGCCAAATCAGCCCAAAGATGCTTTCGATTCGGCCGTCCGCGAATACATCGATTTCGTGAACGAACAGGTTGGTGTGTATATGAGCGCTCTTGCTGGCTTCGCCGGACATCACGCGCGGGTCTCAAGGCAAGTGCACCGGATCAATCGACCCACTTCAACCCGTAAGAACGAGAAAGGAGAGGAAATCGTTGTGTGGTCGAGCTATGAAGATCCCACGAAGCCGGACATCATTCACAACAAGATCACCCGAAGTGGCGAATTTCTCGAAGCAAATCGACCTGGCGGCACAAATGAGCAACAACATTCTCGAGCGGTCATAGTGTTTCTGTTTACGTACTGGGAGGATGAGATCCGACCGAGGCTCGCGAAGGCCAAAGGTGTGGAGGCAATCGAAATACGCTCAGATATAATGGGTGACATCCGGATTCTCCGGAACGTCATCCTGCACTCAAAAAGCATAATTCGTCCAGATCGTCACTCAGCATTGAGTTTGCTTGGCGACATGTTTCCCGTCAACCAAGAGCTTGAGTTCTCCTACGAAGGAATGCATCAGATTTTCGTCTTGATGAAACAAGATTGCGCACGCCTTCTGTACGAGTGGCTAGGTATAGAAGATGCTCCAGTGCAACCAGATGAGCTACGAGATGTTGCAATCGAAATTCGTCGCACTGGCGATGAGCACTCCTAGCCTGAAAAATTCATCACTCGGGCGATAAAAAAAGCCACCGAGACCCCAAACTGTGCTATAGGAGCAGCGACGAAGCAGCTTCTACGTACAGCGAAGGAGGAGCCCCGATGGCGACAG
>Ga0187893_10002640_pt1 | contig 38838 bp, 29 predicted proteins | sample MA1701074metaG_FD_139574 | JGI IMG/M metagenome (GOLD analysis project Ga0187893, IMG submission 139574) | White microbial mat communities from a basaltic lava cave in the Kipuka Kanohina Cave System on the Island of Hawaii, USA - MA170107-4 metaG ... | reverse complement strand
GGTGATTGATTTCGAGGACTGCGGCTACAGCCAGACCTTGAGCGGAACGAACTATGCCGGCCTGACCTGGGAGACCGGCACCGGCGAGTTCGACGACGACGAACAGCCGCCGCAAGCGTTGGGTCCGGCGGGCGGAGACGGCGCCGTCGCGCCTCGCGGCGGCGCGGGATCATCGCCGGCGCTGACACAGTCGTTTCAAGGCGTCATTCGCGGGGAGGCGGCCTCGTCAACTTACCCCCCGGACACCTGCGGGGCCGTGGGGCCGGACCACTTCGTGGTCGTCGTCAACCGGGTGTTCGCGGTGTACGACAAGGATACCGGAAGCCTTTTGACGATGATGAACCTGGGGACGTTTCTGCCGGGCTCGAACGGCGATCCGCGCGTGCTCTACGATCAATACAGCGGCCGCTGGATCGTCATCGTCACCGATTTTTCCAACGAGATATTCCTGGCGGTGTCCACGACGTCGAGCGCGACCGGCGGCTACTTCAAGACCAGCTTCATCGTGTCCGCAGGCGTCGATGCGAGCTGCTCTCCGGACTACCCCACCCTGGGGGTCGATGCAAACGGCATTTACACGGCGGCCTACATGTTCGGCGGCGGAAGCTGCAATAACGGCATGAGCCTTTTCGCCATCGAAAAGGCCCCGCTGATCGCGGGCTCCCCCAGCCTCGGCGTCGTCACCGCGTTTCGCAACCTGCCCTACGAACAGGCCGTTCAGCCCGTGCACACCTACGGCACGCCGGATACGCCGGGCGAATACGTCGTATCCAGGGAATCGTCGTCGCTCATTCGCGTTCGTCGAGTGACCGGCCCGCTCACGTCTCCGTCGATGACCACGGTCGCCTCGGTGACGATTCCGAACCATTCGTCCCCCGCGGACGTGCCGGCGCTAAGCAGTGCCACCAATCTCGACAGCATCGACAACCGGCTGATGAACGGCGTCTACCGCGACGGCTCGATCTGGACCTGCCACAACGTCGGGCTCGGCAGTCGAGCCGGCTCCCGTTGGTACGAGATCACCGAGAGCCCGTCGCTGGCGCTGAGCCAAAGCGGCACGGTCGAAGACCCGGTGATTTCGTTTTGGATGCCGTCGATCATGGTGAACGACCACGGCGACGCGGTGATGGGTTTTTCCGGGACGAGCGCCAGCCAGTTCGTAGGCGCCTACTACTCGGGCCGGCTGGCGACCACGCCCTTGGGACAGATGAGCGTGCCGATGCTGATGAAGGCCGGCGTGGCCTCGCAGAACAACATAGACCAATTCGGGCGCAATCGCTGGGGCGACTACAGCTTGTGCTCGCTGGACCCGGACGACGAGCTGACGATGTGGACGATTCAGGAGTATGCCCACGCCACCGACATCTGGGGCACCTGGGTCGGCCGGCTGGAAGCGGACTGCGACGGTGACGGCACGCCGGACTCGGGCGAACTCTCGCCGAACGGTCCGAGCACCGACTGCAACACGAACTTCGTGCCGGACGAGTGCGAGCTAGACGGGTTCCAGACGGTCTTCATCGAGGATTTCGAAGGCGGCCTGCCGGCGGGTTGGAGCGCGAGCGGCCTCTGGCACGTGACCGGGGCATGTCCCAGGCCAAGTGTGTGCAGCGGCACGAGCTGGGCCTACTACGGGCAGGACGGCACCTGCAATTTCGCGACCGGGGGCACGAATTCAGGCGTCCTCACTTCGACGCCGATCAGTCTGCCGGCCCTGGCACAATCGGTGACGCTGACGTATTGTTCCTCCTATGCCGGGCAGGGCGGCAACTCGAACACCTCGGGTCTGGACTGGGCCTGGCTCTCGGTCGGCGGCGTGGAGATCGACGACGTGAGCCTGGACATGTCGAACAGCGATTGGGAACAGCGCACGGTAGACCTGACGGCCTACGCCGGGCAGTCGATCAGCCTGGACTGGAACTTCGATTCCCGCTCGAGCCTGCTGAACGTGTTCCTGGGCTGGCAGGTGGATCGCGTCGAGATCACCGCGGAAATCGGCGGCCTGCTCGACTGCAACGGTAACATCATGCCCGACTCGTGCGACCTGGCCTCGGGCGCGAGCCGGGATTGCGACGTGGACACGGTGCCGGATGAATGCGGCCCGTTGTGGGCGAACATGGGCTTGTTCGTGAGCGAGCTTCTCGCCGAGCCGCAGGACCCGGCCCTGGTTTGTGTCTTCGACGGACAGCCGGACGGCCTCTTGGACGCGCGGGACATCGGCCCGTTCCTGCCGCGAATCCTGGGGCCGTAGGCGACGGGTGGTTGTGATCGTCGGCCTGATGGAGCGCTAGGGCGATGAAGTTTTTCCTGGACACGGCGAACCTGGAGGAGATCAAGGCGGGTGCGTCTCTGGGCATCGTGGACGGCATCACCACCAACCCCAGCCTGGTGGCGAAGGAGGGCAAGGACTTCAAGACGCTGGTGGGGAAGATCTGCGAGATTATCAGCGGCCCGGTTTCGGCGGAGGTTGTGTCGACCGAGTGCGACGCGATGATGAAGGAGGCCCGCGAGCTGTCGAAGATCGCGGGGAACATCATCGTGAAGCTGCCGACGATCCCCGAAGGGATCAAGGCCCTGAAGCTGTGCGTGGCCGAGGGGATCAAGGTCAACTGCACCCTGGTGTTCCAGTCGCTCCAGGCGCTGATCGTGGCCAAGGTGGGGGCGACCTACTGCTCGCCGTTCCTGGGGCGGCTGGACGACATCGGGCAAGACGGCATGGCTCTGCTCGGGGAGATTCGGCAGATTTACGACAACTACGGATTCGCCACGGAGATCCTGGCGGCCAGCCTGAGGCACCCGCTGCACGTGGTTCAGGCGGCCAAGGCCGGGGCCGACATCGGGACCATGCCGTACAAGGTCTTTCAGCAGATGCTCAACCATCCCCTGACCGACATCGGGCTGGAGCGCTTCCTTTCGGATTGGAAGAAGCTGAAGGCCTAGGGCATCGCCAAGACGCGATCGTCCAACCTGCCTGGCCACCAAGTCGTTAAGAGGGGTTGAGACGCTGGGATTCGAAGGGCCGCGCGGCCTGAAGGCCGCGGCTCGGTGACGCGGCTCGACGCCAATTCAAAAAACAACTCCTTATCGTTCTTCGAGTCGATCCAGGCGATGGAGGATGATAATTTTGCGCTCGGGGGGGCCCACCACCCAGGCGAGTTGCATTGATGGAACGACTGCCTCTTCCAAGGCCCGGAAGTATTCGGGGGCCTCGCTTGGGCCATCTCTGCCGGCTCGGACCTCGACGAACCAATCCGGCTGGAGGCGCTCGATATCCTCGCGCAGGGAATCGAGACTCGGCGCGCCGGTTTGGCGGAGCCAGGTCGAGGCGCGCGGCGACCGGGCGGCGTAGAACATGAGCTGCTCGAGCCGATCGTGTGCGAGGATTCGATCGGCGGGAGAGGCATGTTTGCGAAGCCAATCGCCGGCCTGGCGGTAGTGCCGCTTGCTCTCGTCGGCGGGCCGCGTGGTGTAGTAGAGCAGGGGCAAGACGATGATCAACGAACCGACGAGCCAGACCACAAACGTCGAGCGCAGGTCGTCGGCCGATGCCCGCAGCCGCGCGGCGACGACCGTCAGGATGGTGATGGCGCCGGCGGCGGCCCAGGGAATGGTGAGGGCCGCGGGGATGACCAGGTAACGGGAGCTGATTTCACCGAACGCCTTGACGCGGAGCTGCACGGCGACGAGATGCAGCAGGATGGCGATGACGACCAGGCGGCGGCCGGTCGGTTCAGCGCGGGGCGCCGACTTGAGGAACAGTGCCAGGAGCACGAGCGTCGATAGGACGTAGCGGCCGCTCTTGGCCCACTCCTCTGCCATTCGGGCGGGGGCCTGCCACCAGGGAATGACGTGGGCCAGGCTCGGAGGGCGCGGCTCGATCACGGGAACCTCACCGGCGGACGCCGGGGCCTCTGGCGAGGCGTCGTCGTCCTCGACGACGGGCGATCCAAACAGCAGATCGCGAAAGCTCTTGTTGGGCATGACCCGGCCGGCCGCGACGGCATACGGCGCCACGGGCAAGGCAAAGGCCAGTGCCAACGCCACGACCCCCATGAGGCGGCGACGCAGGCGGCGACCGCCGGCGGGAAACACCCAACAAAAGGCGACGGCGCAGACTGCGCCCAAGGCCTCCTGGCGAAGGAGATAGGCGAGGCCGGCGATGAAGCCGCACAGGGCGAGGTGCGGAATGCGTCCCTTCTGAATGGCGTTGTATCCCAGGAGGATCGCGCAGAGATAGAGGCCCAGGTGCGGCATGTCTGAGAGGACGTCGGCGGAAAGGTGCGCGCCCTGGGGCCAGAGGGCGGCGAGGATGCCGGCGATCTGCGCCGCCGAGCTTCCGAAGAGCCGGAGCGTCAGCAAACAAACCAGGCAGCAGACGGCAACCCCGCCGAGGAAGGACAGAAGCTGCCCACAGGCCTGCCAGACGAGTGGATGCTCACGGTAAAAGGTAGAGAAGATGAGCCGATCAGCGGCGAGCATGAGCAGGGACATGCCGGGCTGCTTGGTGGTGGCGCGGAGCGCGGAGACCGGATCGACCGCAAGGTCTCTGGCGAAGGTGACGAACTGCACGCCGTCTCGGCTGATGCAGGGAAGCTGCACACAGAGGAAGAGGCGCAGCACCGCGGCCAAGAGCAGGATGCTGAGCATCGGCCGGCGGATCATGAACTTCGGTTCGCTGGGGATGGGCGACATCGGCGTGCGTATGTTAGAATGAACCGGCGACGCTGCGAAGCGGAGACATGGGAGAGTTGTGACGAGGCTTAGGCGATGACCGAAGCGGCACGGGAACAGGTGGCCAAGGCCCTGGGGAGGATTCCCAGCGGCTGCGCGATCGTGACGGCGGCCAGCGGCCGGCGAAGAACGGGAATGCTGGCCTCGTGGGTGCAGCAGGCCGGGTTCGAGCCGCCGATGCTGAGCGTGGCGATCAAGAAAGGGCGGCCGATCACGGAGCTGATCGAGGCGTCGAAGGCGATGGTGGTGAACGTGTTGGGGGACAACCCCGGGGCCATGTTCCGCCATTTTGGGCGCGGATTTGATTTGACCGAGGATGCATTCGAAGGGCTCCAGAACCGAGACGTCAACGGAGGCGTGGAGATCGCCGGTCACGTGGCCAGGCTATCGCTGGTTATCCGCGGCAAGGCCGACGCCGGCGACCACGATCTCTACGTCGGCGAGGTGGTCGAGGCGGACGTGGGTGAGCCGGTCGGCGAGCCGTACGTTCATCTTAGAAAGAACGGCTTGTCATATTAGGGCGCTTCCGGGCGATGCCTGCCGGCGGCCGGCCTTCGGATGTAACGCCGATACGGAACAATCGCGATGAGCATTTGGACGCTGTTGGCCGAATCGTGGGTCAGCCTCAAGAAGAACAAGGTGCGCACGGCCTTGTCGGTGCTGGGGATCGTCATCGGCGTCGGCGCAGTAATTACGCTGGTGGCGATGGCCCAGGCGACGAAGATTCGGGTGGAGCAGGAGATCGCCCGGATGGGCGACGACTGGATGTTCATCCGCAATTTCGGGCTTGAGATGGCGGGGGTTCAGCGGGCGGACGTGGAGGGCAAGCCTCAACAAACGCGTCAGGACGCCAACGCGATCAACGAGCAATGTTCTGCAGTGCGGGCGGCGACGCCGTCGAACCGGATGACCATGCAGGTTCGCTCCAGCTACGCCAACTACACGGCCAACGTGCAAGGGGTATATCCCAACTATCACGACATTCGTCGATGGGGAGTGCTCGCCGGACGAAAATTGGAGGAGCCGGACGAGATCGGCAAGAAGCCGGTCTGCGTCATCGGGCTGACGGCGGCGCAGGAGCTGTTCGGATCGCTCAACCCGGTGGGAGAGGAAATCACGGTCAAGAGCGGCCGATTCAAGATCGTGGGCCTCCTGGACTTCAAGGGTCGAAGCGAGCAGCGCGATAACGACGACATCATTTTGTTTCCCTTTTCGACTTTCGAGCGGCGGATCGCCGGGGCGGAGGTCTCGCAGACGCTGATCGCGGCGGCGCATCACGGTGTCGATCCCAAGGCGGCGGAATCGCAGATTCGCCGGCTTCTGCGTCAACGGCACAACCTGCGCGAGGGGGAGTCGGACGATTTTCGCATCTTCGCCCTAAGCGAGTCGGCTCAGGTCAAGGAGGAGTCGAGCAAGTCGTTCGCGTGGTTGTTGGGCATGATCGCCGGCGTGTCGCTGTTGGTCGGCGGAATCGGGATCATGAACATCATGCTGGTGAGCGTGACCGAGAGGACCCGAGAGATCGGCCTGCGGATGGCGATCGGGGCCAGCAGCTCCGACATCATGATGCAGTTTCTCATCGAGGCGATCGCCCTGTGCGCCGTGGGCGGGGTGCTGGGGATGTTCGGCGGCTGGGGCTTCAGCTACGCGCTGACCGCCTGGAAGCAGTACGAAACGGCGGTGTCGTACTGGATCGCGGGGATCGCTCTGGGATTCGCGTTCCTGACCGGCGTATTCTTCGGTTTTTATCCGGCCTGGCGGGCCAGCCGGATGAATCCCATCGAGGCCCTGCGCTTCGAGTGAGCCGACGGCCCGATAGGTGAGGCGACGACGAGTTTCATGGGAACCCGCTCCCTCACCCGTGACATTGCTTTGCAACGTCCCGGCAAGCGGTCGCGGCTCGGATCAAGCACGTCGCGGAAACTTAGCGAGTCAACGGCTCGCGCAAACAACCTCGATCTACTGAAGAAACGGATTGGTCCGCCGCTCGGACCCGATGGTCGTGGCCGGGCCGTGGCCGCTGTACACACGGGTTTGGTCCGGGAGGGCGAAGAGCCGCTCCTTGATGTTGCGGATCAGGCGGTCGTGGCTGGAGTGGTGAAAGTCGGTGCGGCCGATCGAGCCCTGAAAGAGGGCGTCGCCGACGATCACCAGGCCGGCAACGGGGCAGTAAAGAGCGCAGCCTCCGGGCGAGTGGCCGGACACGTCCAAGACGTGCCAAGTCGTCTCGTCGAGAGAGAGCTGCGAGCCGGGATCGAGGCTTCGTGTCTGTCCGGGTTCCACCTTGAACGGGGTTCCCAGATCGGCGGAGAGATTCTCTCGCGGGTCGGTCAGGCAGGCGCGCTCTTCGTCGGAAATGTAGATCGGGAGATTCGGGTAGCTTCTCAGGACCTCGGGGATGCCGGCGATGTGGTCGGCGTGGCCGTGGGTCAAGACGATGGCGTCGGGCTTCAATTCCAATCTGCCTATGTGCGCCGCAATCCTCGCGGCGGACGGCGGAAGGCCGGGGTCGATGATCCAACAAGGTCCCGCCGCCCGACGCCAGACGACGTAGGCGTTCTCGCCGAAGGACGGTTCGATCATGCAGGCGATTTGCACGGTTTCTGGCATGTGCCGGCGGAGTTTATCGTCCGCCCGGACGGCGATCAAAGCGGACCATCGGCGGCCGTGACGGAATAGCGTGAGTCCGGTCGCCGATCAATTCCGCGGGGGCGGAGCATCATCATCCGGCTCCTCGGGCAGCTTGTGCATCTTCCAAACGTCGCTATCGGGCGTGGGGGGTGAATGGCCGCCGAGCACGTAGCGGCGAAACCGAAGCGAGAAGCGCACGATGACCCAGGCGGCGATGAGAAAAACGAAGAGCAGCACAATCGCCCAGAAGAAAGTCTGACTCCAGCGGATCACGCGAGGGTCGTCATCGAGCGCGGCGGGCCGCGTCGCCGGCTCCGGCGATTGCGCGAGCGGCGCGCGGAAATGGAGTCGACGATGTGCCGGCGTTTGGGCGAGGTCCGCGGCGAGGACCGTCCAGGAGAAGAGCGAGGTGACGGCGATCAAGGCCACAAGTTTTCTCGCGGATGCTCGGTGATCGTGGAGGCCAGTTCTTCAAGGAGGCGGCGCTGCCGGTCGGTCGGCTGCTTGGGAGGAATGATCTTGACGACCGCGTAAAGGTCGCCGCGCTGGGCCGTCTTGGGATTGGCGACGCCGAGCCCAGCGAGGCGAAGCTTCGCGCCGCTCGGCGTGCCGACCGGTACGGTCACGGTGCGAATCCCATCGAGGGTGGGCAGGTCAACCTTGACCCCGAGGGCCGCCTCGGTGAGGGTGATGGGCAACTGGATGAAAATATCGTCGCCGATGCGCTCGAAGTATGGGTGCGGCTGGATTGAACAAACGACGTAAAGGTCGCCCGGAGGTCGGCGTCGGCCGCCGGGCTTGCCCTTGCCGCGAATCCTGATGCGCTGCCCCTGATGGACGCCCGCGGGAATGCGGACGGAGATGGTCTCGGGTTTGCGGCCGTCGTCGGCGTGCCACTGAATCTCGAGCGTGGCTCCGCGGATGGCCTGGTCGAAGGTGAGGTTGATGGGATAGTCGATGTCGGCCGGGGGGGCGTGGGATTCGGAGGCGGTCGCTCGGCTACCGGTGCCGCGATTGAAGAATCGCTCGAAGGCGCCGCCGCCGAGCCCGCCAAAGTCGAAGATGTCGGCGATGCTTTCGAAGTCGATAGTGGAGCCGTCGGCGGTAGTCCAATGGACGCCTCCACCGGGTTGATAGCGCGGATCGACGCCCGCGTGGCCAAACTGGTCGTAGCGGGCCCTTTTCTCCTTGTCCGACAGGACGGCGTAGGCATGCTGGAGTTCCTTGAAGCGTGTTTCGGCTTGGGCGTCGCCGGGGTTTTGATCGGGGTGGTACTTCTTGGCCAGGCGGCGGTAGGCACGCTTCACGTCGGCCTCCGAGCAACCCTTGGAGAGGCCGAGCACTTCGTAGAAATCGCGATCGGGCATGCCGTAGAGTCCACGGTGAAGAAGCGGCCGGGCCCCTCGCGCCCTGCGCGGCGAATTGAGGCGCGGACGCGGCGAAATTATAGGAACCGGTCCGACCGGCGGCAATCGGCCCGATCGGTTGACGAGACTGGCGACGGCCGGCGTCGGCATTAAGATTCCTCTGGAGACGGGCTGTATTGCTTTCAGGGAACGATAAGCTCATCGTCGGCGGAAGATCGCGACGGTCGATCGAGGAACTCGAATGATTGCTGCATGTGGGCAGATGACGGCCACGACATTGGAGGAAGGCCCCAGCGTGTGGGAGGCGGCGGAGCGGCTGGCCGGCCAGGCCGCGTCCGCCGGCACGGACCTCCTGGTGCTGCCGGAGACGACTTATCCAGCATACTGGCTGGAGTCGGCGGCGCGGTACATGCAGCCGGACATCGAGCGCACCGGCGCGGTCCTGGAGCGGTACTCGCGGATGGCGGCGCGCCATTCGCTGTGGCTCATCGTCGGCGTGGTCGAGGAGGACCGGGGCAAGCTGTTCAACAGCGCGGCGGTCATCGATCGCGGCGGACGGCTCATCGGCATGGCGCGGAAGAACTTCCTCTGGGACTGCGACAACCGATGGTTCGCGCCGGGAGAGTCGATGTCGGTCTTCGACAGCGAGTTCGGGCGGCTCGGAGTGCTGATCTGCGCCGATGCCCGGGCCCCGGAGATTGCCGCCAGCCTGGTCTGCGGGGGGGCGAGGTTCATTGCCCAGCCGACGGCCTGGGTGAACGCCAGCCGGGTCCGGCGGACCTATCGCAACATTCAGACGGATTTTCTAATTCGCGCTCGGGCGATGGAGTTCGGCGTGCCGTTTCTCTCCGCCAGCAAGAGCGGCCGGGAAGGGAATCATTTCGAGTACGTGGGCCAGAGTCTGATCGTGGCCGCCGACGGTACAGAGCTGGCGCGGGCCCCGGTCGGGGGTGAGCACCTGATCGTGGCCGAGGTGGAGGCTGGAGAGCCGAGAGCGCCGAGATTGGACGAGCGCACGTTGGGCCGTCTGCTGGGTTCGGAGCGATCATCGGCGACGCCGGCGAGTCCGACGCGATGCCGGTTGAAGCTGAAGGCCGACGCGGACGCGGTAGCCGCGGCGCTTGAGGCGGCCGGGGCACGGGTGGCGCGGCTTTCCAGCCCCGACCTTGGCAGCTTCGCGCCGGGGCGATGCGCTGCGGTGGATGGGGCCCAGGTGATCGTCGCCCGAGGAAGGGTCTCGGACGATGTATTCGTTCGATCGCGGGCGGCGGAGAACCGAGTTTACGTCATCACGGCGGCCGAGGGGGTACAGTACGTGGTGCATCCTGAGGGGTCGGTGATGTGGCGAGAATCAGAATGGAGCGACGAGGTGGAACTCGATCTATCCATCGCCGACGACAAGCGATTTACCCCGGAGACGGACATGTGGCAGCAGCGGCGGACCGCGTGCTACCGATTGCAGCCTGCCCCGGTCCCGTGCGGAGGCTGAGCCCAGTTGATCGTCAAGCATGCGCTGGTAATAGGACTGGCCGGCTTCGTGGGCGCGATCCTGCGCTATGCCGTCACATGGATCGTGACCGCCGCAGCCCCTCGGGGGTTCCCCTACGGCACGCTGACGGTCAACCTGACCGGCTGCTTCTTTCTCGGGATCCTCTTCACGCTGCTTAGAGATCGGGCGGTTTCGGATGTCCTCCGGCTGGCGGTCGGCGTAGGCTTTCTCGGCGCATACACGACGTTTTCGACGTTCGCCTACGAGGTCTATGACTTGGGCAGGGTCCGACCCGCGGCGGCTCTTACCTATGCCTCGGCGAGCCTGTTGGTGGGGCTGGCGGCGGTGTGGGCCGGAATTCAGGTCGTGCACTTCATGGAACGTTAAGATTCCCTCGCTCCGCCAGCGCGTGGCTGCTGAGCGGCTCGTAGACCGATCCCCGAGGCGTCAACGTCGAGTGATAAAAGATGAGCCGGTCAACGTGCTGAATTCCGCATTGCAGCGGGCCGAAGTCGGCGACGACGCGGCGAATGTGCGTCGAAGCGGCCGGCGACTTGTTCCTGCCGAGCGTCAAATGAGGGGAGAACCCGCGCCGCTCCTGGTCGAAGCCCAGGGGTGCCAGCAGCTTCTCGCAGTTCGTCTGGCATGCGGCCAACGCGCCGGTTTCGTCCTGGACGCCGACCCAGACCACGCGAACGGCGCCGGAGGGCGGAAATACGCCGAGACCGCCGACCGAAAACTCCAATGGTTGCGTGTGCTTGGTCAAGGTGTCGATCGCCTCTGCGACCGGTCGGGTTTGGGCGTCGGACATCTCCCCCAGGAACTTGAGGGTCAGGTGAACCTTGGCGGGATCAACCCATGCGAGCTTCAGGCCCGACGCGCGCAGACGAGATTGGACCGCGGTGAGGTGTTTCCGGATGGCGGCATCGAGGTCGATGGCGATGAAGGTCCTCATGTGCCTGACTGCTCGGGTGCGACATCGAGAAAGAGCCGCGGCGGTTCGGCGTTCTCGCCGGTAGGCCGCTTCCGGACTCAGTGGACCATGCGGCCGAGGGCCTCGTTTGGCCGGCGGGCTTGCCCGCCGGTGATGGAAACGCACGTCCCATCGGCCACTCAATCGGGAACCGCTATAGAGCCGGCCGCGACCACCGTGGCGAAACCCTGGTAATCAAGACAAGTATAATGAGCCGCGACTCGTGACGTGAGGCGAGGGGCGAAATACCCGCTTTAGGAATCGCGGTTGCAAGCAAGCGATCAGCGGCGGACCAGGGCGATCTCACATGCAAGGGAAGGTCCCACGACGGCGACGGACGAAACCCGCTCCCTTACCCGCGACATTGCTTTGCAACGTCCCGGGCAAGCGGTCGCGGCTCGGTTCAAAGACGGCGCGACATGGATTGAACAGGGCGGCGAGCGTCAGCAAGCGGGTTCTTGCTTGTCGCGTCGCCTGTCTGCTGGCGACGAGCTGCGTCGAGACGATCGCGGTCAGTGATCCGATGGAGGTCAACAGGCTCGTCTTCGACCACGCCGTTCGCATCCGGGCGGACCACCCAAGTGACGAGGGGGCGATCCTGATCCGCACGAACGGGGCGGTGCTCGATCTGAAAGGCGGCGAGTTGATCGGCGGGAAGGACCAAGCTCCTTCCGACACGCTCACAGGACGAGGCATCGTGGTGCGCGGGGCGAGAGATGTCACCATCCGCGGGGCGGTCATTCGCGGTTTCAAGGTGGCCATCTACGCGGAGGATGCGCCGGGCCTGACGATCGAGGGGTGCGACGTCTCCGGGAACTACCGCCAGAGGCTCAAGAGCACGCCGCGGGGTGAACACGAGGACGACTGGCTCTACGGGCACGAGAACGACCAAAACGAATGGCTGCGGTACGGCGCCGGAATCTATCTCTTGCGCTGCCCCGGGGCGGACGTGGAGAATTGCCGCGCCCGCGATGGTCAGAACGGCATTTGCCTGTCGCGAAGCGACGAGGCGACGATTGCCGGCAACGACATGTCGTTCATGTCGGGCTGGGGATTGGCGATGTGGCGGTCCAGCCGCTGCAAGGTACTGGGCAACCGATTCGACTACTGCGTGCGAGGATACAGCCACGGCGTCTATGCCCGCGGGCAGGACTCGGCGGGCATCCTGGTGTACGAACAGTGCAGCGACAACGTCTTCGCCTGGAACCGGGCGACGCACGGGGGAGACGGATTCTTCCTATACGCCGGTAACCAGACGGTGCAGCGGACCGGCGAGGGAGGCTGCAATCGGAACCTGGTCTACGAAAACGATTTTTCCTTCGCCGTGGCGAACGGGATCGAGGCGACGTTCTCACAGGGGAACGTATTCGCATCCAACCGACTCACGGAATGCGAGCACGGCATTTGGGCGGGCTACTCCGCCGAATCGCTGATCGAGAACAACCGGATCGAGCGCAGTGCCAACGGCATCTCCATTGAACATGGTCGCGGCAACCGCCTCTATTGGAACGACTTCGATCAGTGCGGACGGGCCGTACGATTGTGGTGGGATGACGACAAGGAACTCTTGGCGTCGGCGTTCGGGCGCAAGACCGGCGGGGCTTCGGCCAGCGAGGTGGTGGAGCGAAACACGTTCAACGCCTGCGACATCGCCATCGATGCTAGCCGGACCGAGGGCCTGTCGGTCTACGGCAACCGGTTCGAATCCTGCGGCGTGTGTCTGGCCATCGTTGGAGAGGCGGCAGCCCAGCCCCTGTGGTGCATCGGCAACGTTTTTCTCGATGGCTCCGTCGAGAACCGGACCTCCACTGAACTGGTGTCATCCCGGAATCACGCGGCCGAGCGCGTGAAGTTCGTCGGACCGTGGGCACGGCAAAAAGCGGCGGCCAGTGAGCAAGAAGCCTGGATGGCTGTGCACCACGAGCGCGACGAGGCTCCAGGCAAGCCGTTCCCTTGGATTCGAATCGAGGAGACGCGCATTCCCGCCGCGGCCGAGGGTCCTCCGGCTCGTCCGACAACCGCGCCGCGCGGGCCGCTACCGGGCCTGACAGACGGCAAGCAGCATATCCGGGTAGACGAGTGGGGACCTGTCCGTCACGAATCCCGGTGAACTTTTGGGAGCTTGGCGGTGAGACGTGGGCGGGTCCGCTTTCGCAGCAAGACCAGAGGAGCGATCAGAAAAATGGGAGTCAAGACGCCGGGGCCGCAGCATCCGGCGGCCTGGCCGGCGGGCGGCGCGGGCTGGCAGACGTCGCCTGTACCGTCTCCGTCGGCGTCGGCCTGGTCGGCGTTGGCGTCGGAGGGGCAGTTATCGAAGCGCTCGGGGATGCCGTCTTCATCCAGGGGGTCGAGGAAGAAGAGGACGGCGAGCTGATCGGTAATGGAGAGATTGGTTCGACAGGCGTAGGACAGTCCGATCAGCTCGTTCTCGCTTTCGATTCCGGTGGCGGAATTGGCCCCGAACTCGTTGCTGGCATCGAGGAACTGCACGAGGACGTCGCCGCTGTCAAATAGAATGACCTCGAATGTCGTATCGTCGGCGACGCCCATGCTCTCATGATAAAAGCCCTTCCACTCGGCGACGAAGCACGCGCCGGGGTAGCCGTCATACGGACATTGGCCGGCGGGGAACGCCTGGTGATAGGCGGCGCCGGCCGGAGCAAACGCTGCCGCGTTCAGGTTGTCCCACATCGCGGCCACCAGCCCGCCTTCGCCAAACAACGCCGGGAAGGGGCAACCGCTGTTCGGCGAGGTCGATTGCGGGCCGAGGTCGCTGAGGTGAAGGAACCCGTTGGCGATCATCCATGCGCTTTGATAGTCGACGCCGTAGTAGTTGAAGCTGAAGCCCAGGGGAAGGGGACCGGCGCTGGGGAATCCCGCCAGATCGACGGCTTGGCCGGTGGTCGAGATATCGATGAACTGGAACGGCGGACCGTGCTGGGCGTTGGAGTCGATGAACCGATAGCCGAAGGCGTCGTGCTGCCCCGTGCCGACAAGAGGATCGCAAGGGTCACCGAGGCCGTCGCCGTCGGAGTCCTCTTGACCGGGATTGGCGGCCATCGGGCAGTTGTCGCAGTCGTCGGCCAAGCCATCGGCATCGACGTCGGTGTCACGCAAGGTGACCACGTTGAGCCCCCAGGAGTGGAGCGTTCCGCCGTCGCCGTTGGTGTCGTCGTGAATGGTGAGCACCCACGTGCCGCCGGGATTCTCGCCCCGGAAGGCGGCAATCGGTTCCTCGGGAACCACGTTATCCACTGATACGTTATTCATGTAAAGATGATCTGTGACGAGTCCGTCGTTGTTCACGTAAGGGACCGCGCCATCCCCATCGGCCAGGTCATTGAATGCGGCCAGTTCAAAGACGTCGTCGTTGGCTCCGCCGTTCTTGGTGGTCAGGGTCACGACGGTTCCGGCGGGCGATTGCAGCGACGCGTGGAGCTGAAAGGCGGAGGTGTGGGATATGTCCACGTCGACGCCGATAAAGACGACTCGGTCGGGGCCGAACGCGGGGACGGCAATCCCCGAGGCGATGGTCGGCGTCCCCGCGGACTGGATGGTTTGGGAGGTGGTATTGTTGAACATCAATTGATTGAAATCGTCAATGGGCGCGGGGGTGGTCGTGAAACGAAGCGACCAACTCGTCAGCAGGCCGCTGTCCATGGCCTTGTCGTCGGAAATGGTCAACGTCCAATCGCCGTCAAGCGACGATCCGAACAGCGCCGAATAGAGGGTGACAAACATGAAACTCTCTTCGGGCGTGAGCGGCGAGGCGACCACGTTGTTGGCGTAGGGATGATCGGTGACCATGCCGGGGTTGAACATGGTCGGGTAGGGCACCTGGCCACCCGGATTGGCCTGCTCGTCCCAGACGGTGCCGTTGAAGACGTTGTCGAAGCCGCCGCCGTTGTCGGTGGTCAGCGTCATCACGAAGCCCACCGGCGAGGTCAGGGTGATGTCCAGGTCGGTCGGCACCCCATGTTGAATGAACGTGACGACGTCCAGGTCCCAGATGAAGCCTGGAAGGGGAGGGACCGTGATCTTCGAGGAGACCACGGCCGGTCCGGCAGGAATCATCACCGGCGCCGAACTCGTGAAAACCGAGAGAGTCGTTGGGCAACCAGGGGGGGCCGGCGGCGCCACTGCGGCGGCGGGGGAAACCGCCGACAATAACCAGAGAGCGGCGACAATCGCGGGCAATGCGAAGCCCGTCTCGCGCGGCCGAATGGACTGAAATCTCTCTACGATCATGAAGCAGCCTTGCCCCCGAGCGGCCACCCGGACGAGAGGAAACCAACTCCAGTTTATGAGAATCATCTCCGCACGGTCAATCTTCGAGGCGGGGTCGGCCGGTGATGGGCCGCTCCAAAAGAGTGGGCGACACCCCAATCGAGATCGGAATCCCAACGAGGTCCGGGAACGCATAGATTATAAAAATCGGGAACCCGACAGGCCGCTGGCGGCTTTTAGGATCATGTTGATTGGAGGCGTGCAGGCCTTGAAAGAGGGGACTGACTCCGCCCAGGAGACTGCGATGCAGCTACCGGCTGCGCTGTGCCAAGTGAGCCCAATGCTCGACGACGGCGAGGCCGATCTGGTCGAGCGGGCCAAGCGTGACCCGCAGGCCTTCAGCGTGCTGTATCGCCGCCACTACTCAGCGATGGCCGGCTACGTCTTCCGACGGACGGGAGACGTGCACCTCACGGAAGACCTGGTGGCCGACGTCTTCCTGACCGCCATGCGGTTTTTGCCGAGGTATCGCCAGCGGGGCGCGCCCTTTCGTGCCTGGCTCTACCGCATCGCCACGACGAGCGTGAACCGTTGGGCGAGGCGCAATCGACGCATGACGGAAGAGACAGCCCGTCGGCTGGAGGCGCGGCGCGATGGCGACCGGAGCCCTGTCGGACACGTCGGGCACGCCGACGCGGCAAATTGCGACGCGGAACTGGCCCGGCTGGCCCTGTTGTCGCTGTCGCCGAAACACCAGGCGGTGCTGTCGCTCCACTACCTCGAAGGATTGAGCGTGGATGAGGTCGCCGAGACGATCGACTGCCGGGTGGGCACGGTGAAATCGAGATTATCGCGCGGCCGCAACGCTCTTCGTGAGCGGCTGCTGCGCGGGAGATACAAACTATGAATCACGATCATGATCCTGTCGACAGCGCGCTGAAGTCCCTGAGGTCCCGTGCGTGGACCGCCGAATCCTTCAACCCCAAACTCGAGGAGAAACTCATGCAGCAATTCAATCGGAACGAACCCGGCCGGGCCTTCGTCCGTCGGCCCTCATGGGCGCTGGCCCTGGGCATCCTCTTTGTCGGAGGCGTCACGTTCGCCGCGGCCGGCGGCATTGAAAAGATTCGCAGCCTGTTCGTCACCGTGGAGGTCGACGGCGAGGGCATGCAGGTCGAACTCCAGCCGGTCTCCGAGGACACCTACGAAGGGACGCTGGAGACCGAGACCCAGGACGGCCGCCAGGCGAGCATTCAGGTGAGCAAGACCCAAAGCGCCGAAGAAGGCGACTCGATGCAGGTTCACGTCAACGTGACCGGCGACGGCGCTGAAGACGAACAGGTCGAGCACATCTGCCGTCAGCGGCAGGTCATCAAGGAGCCGCAAGTCATCGACGCCGCCGAACTCGACGGCCTGGAGCCGATCCACGAGTGGACCGACGCCGAGGGGAACGACCGGGCGCTCTACAAGATCGACCGCGAGGGGCAGTCGGACCTCGTGATCGCTACAACGTTGGACGACGGATCGATCGCGGCCCATCTCGTGGCCCCATTGCCGGTGGCGATTGAGATTCCAGCCGATCCCGTGGCCTCGGTCGACGAGGACGGCACGCTGAGCCTCACGTGGGATGATGGGGCTGGCGAGGAGCGGGTGATCAAGCTCCGCCTGAACTCGGAAGCTCCCGCCGCCGACGCCGAAGGCAAAGTGCAGGTGAAGGTCAACTCCGCCGCCAGGTGACGGCGCGGTCTCACGGACATTCGAGCCTCGGGTGCGGCAAAGGATATTGATCCCGGCTGCCCCGAGGCTCGGGCCTTTTTTACGCAGATGGGGGGGCGGAGGCGAAAATAATCCCGCAGCTTTCCGTTAACATGTTCCTGGTGGACAAGGGGACGATTTCGCCGTTGGCCGCCGGACCAAGGCGGTCCCTGCGGGGACCATTCAACTGGGAGAAATACCATGCCCCGCCCTAGCCTATCCTGTATAGCCCTGCTTTTCGTGAGCCTTGTCGCCGGGTGCGGCACGCCCTTTAGCGCTCGGGACCACATCACCCTCACCGCTCCCCGGCCGGCGTCGATGCTGGTTGTCGATAACGGCGTCGGCGACATCGTGATCCGAGCGGGCGACTCCGGCGGCGAAGTTCGCGCCGAGGTGGTTCGCGTCGGCAAGGGCGCCAGCATCGGACAGGCTGAAGAAGCGCTCCAAGACATCAAGGTGGCCTTGGAGGCCAAGAGCGGCGAAGCCGGAACCCTGCTGGCCCGGGCGGAGCACCCCGCTCATGCGCTCGGCAAGAATTACGAGGCGCAGTGGACCATCGTCGCGCCGCCGGACGTCCCCTTGACGATCGAGAACTCTGTCGGAGACATCAAGGTCGATGGCTTTTGGGGTCCTGTTTCGATCCGCAACAGCGTCGGCGACACGACGGTCATCGGCGGGCAGGCGTCGGCCGACAGCACCGGCCCAACGACCATCAAGGTCGGCGTCGGCGACGTACGCGCCTCACGAAGCAGCGGGGGCCTGGAGGCCGAGACCGAGGTCGGAGACATCCACGCCGAGGCCGACGGACCCATCAGGCTGCTCAGCGACGTGGGGGACGTTCATCTGAGCCTGCGCCGCCCGACCTCGCAGTCGATCAGCATCAATTCGCGAGTAGGCGACGTCATCGTTTACCTGCCGACGGAGCAGCGTGGCCGCCTCACTGCCGATACCGGCGTCGGCAGCGTGGAGGCGAGGTTGGGCGACATGAACCTCAGCGGCTTCCGCCAGCGCAATCATTCCATGTCCGCGGACTTGGGTGCATCGACGACGCCGACCATCGACCTCACAGCTGGTGTCGGCGACGTCATGATCCAGTCCCATCCGTTCAAGGCCAAGAAATAGACGGATGACGGCGGAGCGCGGTTCGGATCGAATCGGTACGTGCTCGGATCAGACCGGTGCCGCCGTCGAACGGCTGCACAGCCGGGACACCGCCGCGCCGATGGCGACGATGAGCAATCCGTCGATCGTCCAACGGAGTCGCTCCAAGGGGACGTAGGCGACGGCGACGAGCAACTGGGCCGCCACAAGCCCGATCAACAGACCCTGCAACCTCAGTCGGCTTCCGTAGAGCACCAATGCCGCCAGGCCAAGCGGGATGACTTCGCGCGGGCTCGTCCAGGGTCGGTCAGTCCGGGACAACACCAGCGCCCAAAACGCGCCGATCGCGATGGCCCCAATGGTGGCGCTTCGGAAAAACCAACGAGCGGCGTCACTGGAAGGATTCACCCGGACCATCGATCGGCCGTGGAAGGCCAGCACCAGCAACATAATGAGCACCGTCGAAGGGGCGGAATCGGTGACGTGCGGCGTGAGCCAGACGACGACTTTACGCAGCACGTTGGAGATGGTTTCACCGGAATTGGCCCGGATGAAGGCGAGACCTTGGTCATACAGCCGTCGGTCGGCCTCGGCTTCCGAAAGGCCGGCGGCGCGAAGCCGGTCGAACGCGCCGTAGTCGGCATCCTGCATGTCCGGACATTGGGCGTACTCGACGTTGTGGCCGAGGTGGAAGTTCAGGCCGCCGGCGGTGGAGAGGGTAAAGGTTCCAAGGACCGACGAGTTTCGCAGCCCCCAACCAGCGGCGCAGAGGACTGCTGGAAGAATGACGACCGCGATGCGACAAGCACGGCGACGAAAGGCGCCGCCCCGCAGGGCCGCGTCGAACATGAACGGCAAGACAAATACAGCCGCATCGGCCCTGGTCAGGATGCACAGCCCCAGCAGCAAGGAGGCGCCGGCACGGACCGCGTCGGCTGTGCGGGACGACTTCATGCCGCACGCGGCGAGATACACACACACGGCCGAGAGCAGCAGGAAGATGGCCAGGGATTCGGTGAGGAAGGACATTTGCAAATATCGGTATGGGGCGTAGAGGGCGGCGATCAGTCCCGCGACAAGACCAGCGAGCGGATCGGCCAATCGGCGGGCGATAACCCCGATCAAAACCACCGAAGCGGCGCAGAGGATGGTCTGGATCGCCAGAGCGGCGTTTTCCCAGGCCTCGGGCCCCTGCCAGCGACGGACCGCGGCAAGGAGCGCGGGGTAGAGCGGCATCCGCTTGGCGACCTCGCCGGTCTGAAGGCGGAGGGATCCGGACTCGGCCAGGTGAATCCCCAGCGTGAGATACTCCCGGGCATCGGGAGAGGGCTGATAGTCGGAGACGAGATAGGCGAAGCCGCAGGTGAACAACGCGGCGAGAAGAACCGGAGCGATCCAATAGGTTTGAAGCAGGGGATGAGCCGCGCTTCGAGGCGACGGCGTGACACTTGGGGCGTCAAGCACGTGCATCGAGCGCCTTTCGAAGCGCCTCTACCTGAGCTTCGAGCTGCTTGATCTGCTTGGCCATCTCGGGAAGCCGGGCGGTGAGGGAGAAGGAGCGCAGGGCGTCCTTGATGGGGATGGCCGGTTGGCCGGCGACCTTTGTGTCGGGCGGCACGTCGTTCATGACGCCGGCCATGGCCGCCAATTGGGCCCGGTCGCCGATGGTCAGATGTCCCGCGACGCCGACCTTTCCGGCCATGGTGACGTTGTTGCCGACGGTGACGGAGCCGGCGATTCCGACCTGGGCCACGAACATGCAATTCTCGCCGATCTTCGCGCCGTGGCCGATGGCGATCAGATTGCTGAACTTGGTCCCGGAGGCGATGACCGTTCGGCCCAGAGTCGCCCGGTCGATGGAGCAATTGGAGCCGATTTCAACGTCGTCGCCGATCTCGACCACGCCGATTTGCGGAATCTTGTGCCAGCGGTCCTTCACCGGGGCATAGCCGAGGCCATCCTCGCCGACGACCGTCCCGGCATGTATGGTCACGCGATGGCCGAGGATGCACTGCTCATAGACGACGACGTTGGGGAAGAGGACGCAGTCGTCGCCGAGCCGCACGCCGGCCGCGACGTAGCAGCCGGGATAGAGCACGACTCGCCGGCCGATCCGTACGTCGGACCCGACGGTCACGCCGTGGTGGATGCTGGCTCCCTCGCCGATCTCGGCCGAGGGATCGATCACCGCCCGCGAGTCGATGCCGACCTGCGGATGCCTGCGATAGCCGTGGAGGTGGACCATGACGACCATCACCGCGGCGTAGGGATCGGGCACGCGCAGGACCGTCATGCCCGGCGGCACCTGCTGATCGGTGGCGACGATGACGGCGCCGGCCTTGGTGGTCGCAAGGGCCTCTTCGTATTTGGCGTTGGAGAGGAAACTGATCTCGTCGGGCCGGGCCTCCTCGAGGGTGGCGACGCCGGTGACGGACAGGCGGTTGTCCCCGATAATCTCGCAGGGAAGCTGGTGGTTCGCGAGGACGTCCGCGAGGGCGGTGAGTGGATGGCTCATAGGAGGTTTCCCGCGATCGGCCCGAGGCGCCGGATCGCCAATGGGCGAGTAGCGATGTTATGCAGTCCGGACGCGAAGTGTCAATCGCTCCGGACGGGCTGGCGCCGTGCTCCGCGGCGGCGGTCACTCCGACGCAGGGATCATTGATGCGAACATGGTCGGCGATCCGAACCTGGGGGGAGATGGTGAAGTTCTCCCACTCGGTCTTCGCCCTGCCGTTCGCCGTCGCGGCGACCTTTATGGCCGGGCGGCAGATGCCGGGCGGAGGACCGACGTTGGGGCAAGTCCTGCTGATCGTGTGCTGCATGGTGTCGGCGCGGAGCTTCGCGATGACCGTCAATCGCATCGTCGACGCGGCATTCGACGCCCGGAACCCGCGCACGTCGGGCCGCCCCATGCCGTCCGGCCGGATCAGCGCTCGGCAGGCCTGGTGGTTCGCCGTGTCGGCGGCGGGAGTGTTCATCTGGGCGTGCGGCGGCTTTTGGTTTTGGAACGCCAACCGCTGGCCGCTGGTCCTGGCGTTGCCCACGCTGGGGGTCCTGGCCGGTTATTCCCATGCCAAGCGGTGGACCGCGGGGAGCCACTTTCTCCTTGGAGCGGCGATCGCCTTCGCTCCGGCCGCGGCGTGGATCGCGATCCATCCGTTCTCCCTTGGGAAATCGGCGGCATTCCTGGCCGGCGCGGCGCTGTCGTGGATCGCCGGCTTCGACATCATTTACGCCTGCCAGGACGTTCAGGTCGATCGCCGGGAGGGACTCTGTTCGATTCCCGCGCGCTTCGGTGTAGGGCCGGCGCTGGCAATTTCGCGCGTCTGCCACGCCGTGACGGTAGCCTTCCTGGTGTTGCTCGGCCTGGGTGAATCGTTTGGATGGATCTACTGGTCGGGGCTGGGCCTGACCGCGGCCCTGTTGGCCGCCGAGCAGACGGTGGTCAGGCCGAACGACCTGTCGCGCGTCAATCTGGCCTTCTTCACCTTCAATGGTTGCATCAGCGTCCTGTTCGGATTGGCGTGCGTGCTGGACTTGCTGGTGCGGGGGTGAGAGCGCCTCTCGTGAGCCGGGAGCGCTCCAATTCCCGGCCCTCCTTTAGTCCAAAGCCGAGGCGATCGACAGCAGGAACGGTTGCACGTCGCCGCCATCGGTTCGCTCATCCCCATTCACGTCGCAGCGGCCCACCCAATCGGGATTGGTGAACCGGCCGACCAGCACCGAGGCGAACAGGCCGACGTCATCGAGGTCCACGTCACGGTCGCCATCGACGTCGCCGGGCGGCCGAGGATCACCCAGCATGTCGTGAAGGGTCTGGATCACCGTCCGTGGGTCATGACCGAACAGCGGAAGCTCAACGGTCTGGTCCGGACCGATGATGAAGGCTCGGCCGAACGGCAAGCCGGTGTAGGGCTGACCGTAGGTTTGTCCGGCGACGGCGCCGTTGGGGTCGAACAACATCTGGCCGCGAAGGTACACGTTGCGCCAGAAGGTCTCCAACGTCGGCCGCGACTCGGCCTGGCTCATGACCGCGGTGACGACGCGGGAGTCGTTCTCGAACTCCTTGACCACGGTGTTCTGAAGGTCCGCGACCGCGGACATGCAGGCCGGTCACCACGTCCCGAAGACCTGAAAGAAGACGATCTTGCCGGCGTGGGCCTGGAGGTCGAAGACGCCCGGTGAGTACCAGCCGGTGGCATGATCGAGGGTCCACGACTCCAGCGAAAAGGGAACGGCGGGCTCGCCGGGGTCGAGATAGGCGGTCTCGCCGAAGACTTGGATGGGCAGCGGGCTTTCGTCCGGATCGTTGGAATCGATCAGGATCAGGCCGCTGCCGGGCTGGCCGCCGGCATAGGTGATGATCATTTCGGCTGATTCGCCCGGTTGAAGCTGGGCCTGATCGGGCTGAGCGACGAAGCTGGGTTGCAAGGCGCCAATCCGGGCAATCTGGAGCAAGCCGGAGCCCGCATTGGTGAGCGTGACCCAGGCGCTGCCGCCGGCCGGAGAAAGGCGGATGCGCTGCGGGGAGGCGATGATATCCGGCTGATCGTCAAGCAGCGGACTGACCAGCTCGTAGACATCCATCGAATCCCAATCCGCGGTCAAGATCCGCTGGTTCCCCCATCCGTCCACGCCGTGCCAGAGCCGCAAGGAGACCTGCGCGCCGCCGGCGCTGCGCCGAAGGCCGGTCTCGCGGGCCGCGTGGATGAGTTGGGCGTCCGGCGCGCGGGCGAACACTTCCAATCCGCCGATGTCCGCGACCGCCAAGTGGCCTCCCACCGGGGCGAGATGCTTCGCACATCGGGGGGTGTCGTACAGGACGCGCGCGGCAAGGTCCCCATTCGGATAGACTGCGACGCCCGCCCCGCCACAGGCGACGAAGACGTCGTTGTCGATCAGGATCACGTCCTCGGCCGTGGCCGCCGCCGAGGTGGGATTCTCTCCGGCGACGAGCATGGGCGTCGTCTCGTCGGAGAGGTCGACGATCTTGAGTCCCCCCGCCCCATCAGCGACGTAGGCGAGGCTGCCGGCGAGGGCGATGGCGAAGGCGTCGTCCAGCCCCTGCGAGAGCGAGCCGATCAGCGTCGGATCGGCAGGGTTGGAAACATCGTAGATGCGGATCCCGTAGGCGTGGGCCGCGACGTACAGCCGGTCGCCCACGACGGCCATCTTCTCGAAGTACACCTCGGGCTCAGAGACCTCGCAGAGAAGCGTGAGCGACCATTCCACCGGATCGACCTGCACGACGGCGAATCCGCCAAGTCGTAGGTTCACGAACGAATACCCATCGCCGCGGGTGACGCTGGTATAGGCGTCCAGGCCGGGCAGTCGGTCGAGATAGGCCTGCGTGCCGGCCTCGGGCAGGGCATTCAAATCGACCAAGGTCAGGGCGAGATTGGAGCAGACCAGGGCGTGGTCTCCCAGGACATTCTCCACCCCCATGATGTGATCGGGCACCGTGGATTGATGCTCGTAGCGGGCTACATATCTCAGCCGCACTTCCTCGCCGCGTACCAGATGCGGAAGGCATGCGCCAATGCCGACCATCAGAAGCGTCCGGCGCGCAGTGCAGTGCAACATGGTTCTGGCCTCCTTGGAAAAGACCGGGGCGCATGGCCCCCCCCGATGTTGCCACACGCACCCATCGGTTCGGGGCAGGGTCACAGGGAGCACACGGCAACCTTCGTGCCACGATGAGGGGGTCTGCCCCGTACGACGGAGGCTTGTCCAGAAGGGGAGCTGGACCGAGCTAAGCCCGGCAGCACAAGTCGATTCGATCAATCGACGTGGCGGCGAAAGCCCCAAGCGATTTCGGAAGGGCTGCTCGGGCTCGTGGCAAGATTGCGGATCCATCCGCGCGACGTGGAAGTTCACACAGTGGAACGAAGGCGCCGGGGCGGCTCCCTTGCGGGACTTGGGCCGGACTTTGGCGGGCGCCACGTCGGCGGACGATCGATTCCGAGCAAACCTGGGCCCAGGCAATGGCCAGGGGCTTTCCTGCCCCGACAATCAATCGTCCACTCAATTGGGGACCGCGATCCATGACCGCGTTGAAGCGAACGGGAGCGGATGGGAATCGAACCCACCAGACGCCGCAATGCGGCGCCTCAGCGGCTTTGAAGACCGAGGGGCCCACCAGGAACCCGGACGCTCCCCGCGAAGGCGCAATTCACTCTATCACATGTCGGTCGGACCATCGACCCAACCTAGTACCAAGTCTCGATCGATGCTTCGGGTTGGGGGAGTGCGGGCGTCCCGCCCGCCATGCTCTCGCGACCGATTCCGGCGGGCCAGAGACCCGCACTCCCCGAAACTTCGATCGAGACGCGGCACTAGTGCCGTTTCAGCACCTGGCTTGCCAACGGCCGCGCGGCCTGAAGGCCGAGGCTCGGTAGGCCGCAACTCGACGCTGAAATGAAACAGTTCGTTAGGAGCGCCTACTTCAGCTCGACCGACCAGTAGGCGTTGTCGAGGAAGGCCTTCCAGCTCGCGTAGCGGCCGTCCGAGAGCTTGACGGTCACGACCGGGTTGCGGCGCGGCTTCTTCGGCGCGGCGACGAGGTGCAAGTGGGCCTGCTCGGGGGTGCGGCCGCCCTTTTTAATGTTGCAGCGGAGGCAGGCGCAGACGATGTTTTCCCAGGTGGTCTTGCCGCCCATGCTGCGGGGAACGACGTGGTCCAGGGAGAGTTCGTTGGTGGAGAATTTGCGGCCGCAATACTGGCAGCGGTTGCCGTCGCGAGCGTAGAGGTTCCGCCGGTTGAACTTCACCGCCTGCCGGGGGAGGCGATCGTAGAAGGCTAGTCGGATGATCCGCGGCACGGCGATGTCGAAGCGGACGGTGCGGATCCAGTCGTGGGCGTCGGGCTCGAACTCGCGAGCCAGATCGGAAAGCTCGCACCACTCGGAGAAGTCGTAGGAGTTGTAGCGGCCCTGGTCGATGTGGACGACCTCGGCCAGTTCCTTGAAAAGCAGGGTAAAGGCCCGGCGGACGTTCACCACGCGCAGGGCGAGGTAGTTCTGGTTGAGGACCAGGACGTTGAAGTTGAGGGCCGAAGTCTGGGCGATCATGTCGGTCATCCGAAGTAATCGAGCACGCCGCGGCGGCGAACTGTCAGGACGCCGGAATCACACCACCCAGAGTCCGCCCGGAGCCTGCGGACTGGCCGCGCCCCTCGCGTTGCTTCCGTCAATTAATAGTAGGGAATCGAGGTTCATTCTGCAAGGGAGCGGCAACGTCCTGAAACACCATGACCATTCGGCGACGAGTGAATGAACCCGGACGGTTGGAACCCGGCGGTTCTTAGATTGGCTGACCCCCATCGGGACGGCTATTGAGGGGCTCGAAGCGAAAGACGGGATCGAGGAGATCGACCGAGAGGATTCGGGCCACCATCTTGTCCTTGATGAGCGCCAGCTTGAGGGTGTCCACGTTGAAACGGGCGTCGAAGTTGCTTTCGACGGCCCGACCCATGCCTTCGAGGATGAGCAAATCGCTCTCGGCGGCTGCGCGGCAACATTCCGGGGTCAGGCAAGACAGGTCGATCAGCGGCGACTCGCATCCGGTCGGCACGACCGCGATCCGGTCGTCGCGGAGCAGGGCGTCGATCAGGGAGTCGAGCGAACGCATCCGGCCGAGGAGTTGGTGTAGCTCGTCGGCGGTGACGTCATTCAGCGCCGGCTTGCTGTTGGCTGCCAGGACAACGCACGTGCCGGCTCTTGCCAGCTCCCGGGCCAGGGGGACGGCTCCGAGCACCACGTCCGGGCCGGCATTGTCCACGAAGAACAGGGCCTGCCGGTAGACGGGCCGGGCTTCGCCGAGCCGATGGGCCCAGGCGTCGAAATCGTCGATGGGCCAGGGCCGGGAGCGGACGCCGGCGCGGGCGGCCGCGAAATCAAACAATCCTTCCTCGAAGGCACTAACCACGGCCCGGGAACCCATGTCGAACAGATTGCCGGCGAAGAGGCCGCGCACCAGGAGGAGACCGCGCTGCGTCGGCGGCGCGTCATCGATTTCGCGCAACAGAGCCGGGGCCAATCGCAGGGCCAGCTCGTTCTCGCGGGTCTTGAGGTCGCGGAATGGGTCGTGAATTCCATGCGCGGCGAACATCTCCTCGCGGTAGACGGTGAGTTCAAGGACCGTGAGGCGTCCGCGGAGGTCGGGCCGGGCCCGCAGCTCGGCGAGACCGGCGAGATAGTCGCGTCGGAAGGCGGGCCAGGGCTGCTGATCGCAAAGCAGCGCCCCACCGATGGGTAATTTGGCGAGGGTCTGAACGTGCTCCTCGAAGAGGGTGAGCCAGTAGTCGCGGACCTCGGGGCCGTCGGCGAGCAAGTCCTGGATGCAGGGTCGGTAGGAGGCGGGGTCGGCGATGAGGGGCAGCACGGGCATCTGGCGGCCGCGACGGTAGTCGATCGCCAACGGCCGGGCAAGGCCGGACGGGGCGGCTTCTGCGGGAGCGCGAGGGAACTATAATGAGAGCGGGAATGAATTCGCATCGGTCAATGTGGGCGCGAATCAGTGCGGCGGCGCTGTCGCTATGGTGTCTCGTCGTCGGGCAATCGACGGCGGATGTATTCGTTCTGGCGGAGGGGGACCAAGTCGAGGGCGAGGTGGTCTCCGAACAAGACGGCGCCTTGCGCATCCGGACGCCGGCGGGCATTTTCGAAATCGAGAGCGACCGCATCGTCGAACGCAGGCCGGCGCCTTCGCCGTGGGAGCGCTACGAGAAGGAGCAGGCGCGTCGCCCCAAGACGGCGAAGGGATTCTACGACCTGTCTCGATGGTGCCGCGAGAACGGACTGCGCGGCGAACAACTGGAAAACCTCCGGAAGGTGATCGAGCTGGACCCCGGCCATGCGGAGGCCCGCGCGGCCCTGGGCTACCTCCGACAGGACGGCAAATGGGTCAAGCCCAAGAAACGTGCGAAGGGCTTGAGCGACGAGGAACGTGAGTCACGGCGAAGGGCGAAGAAGGAGGAGAAGCTGATCCGCGACCTGGTGGCCGAGTGGCACGTGAAGGTGCAGGCCATCTATCGCGGCCGGCTGGAGGGGCAGGAGTCCCGATCGGAGCGCTTTCGCGACGGTCGCTCGCAAATCCTGGAGATACGCGATCCACTTGCGATTCCCGGCCTGACGAAGGTCTTGTCCCAGGGAGGCGCGGAGGTTCGTCGACTCCTGGTGGAGGCCCTGAGCCACTTCGACGTCGACGAGGCGACCATGAACCTCTTGGTGGTGGCCGTGCTCGATCCGGATGCGACGGTCCGCGACGCGGCGGCGACGGAATTGATCGGGCGCGATAAAGACGGGCGGGTCGTGGGGGAACTCCGGGGGGCGCTGTCGAATGAAGAAGAGTTCATCCTCCGCAACGCGGCATCGGCCCTCGGAGTGTTGAAGGCCAAGCCGGCGGTGCCTGATCTGATCTCGGTCTTGTCTACGGTCGAGCGGCAGCGCGTGCGGGTCTGCTACCCCGTATTCCTGGACGGCATCTACAACACCTTTGGGGGGTTCCGCCGCTATCACTGTGGAGGGCGATACCTGCTCTATCAGCCGCTGTGCATCGGCGTGATCGGGCCGACCTACCCCGTGGGCACCCTGTGCAGCTTCGAATCCCGGCTGGTTTCGGTCTATCGCACCGAGGTCCAGGAGGCGCTGATCTCAATCACCGGGCAGAACTTCGGGTTCGACGAGGCGGCCTGGCGGCGGTGGTGGCGGCAGCAGGAGAAGTAGGCGGCCGACAGGTTTTCGACCCGTCCGAACCCTGCCGGCGGCGGACCGTTTGGATGCCCCTCCACAAGTCACAGCCCTGAACTCCGGATGCTGGGTCGTTTCGCGGCCTTCGGAATCCCGCTAAGATGAGAACCAGCGAGAAGGCCCCGGGATGCCGGACTGGACGGGAGACCTCATAAGGAGGAAGGCGTGCCCCGCGGAAAGATTGAACTGTCAAACTACGTCGAGTCGCTATCGATCCTCGATGTCGAGGGAAACGCGGACGAGGCGTTGGACCCGATGCTGGAGGCCCAGGAGCTGCGGCGGCTCCTGCGGGCGATGCTGACGGCGCGGCGCTACGACGAGCGCATGCTGCGGCTTCAGCGGCAGGGGCGCATCGGAACCTACGGGCCGGCGCTGGGACAAGAGGCGGCCTCTCTCGGGCCGGCGTACGCGCTGGGAAAGAACGATTGGATGATCCCCTCGTTCCGCGAGCCGGCCGGGATGCTCTACCGCGGCTGGCCGATGGAGAAGCTCATCCTCTGGTGGGGCGGCAATGAGTACGGTTCCTCTGTTCCCGAGGGGGTGCGCGACACGCCGATCTGCGTCCCGGTGTCGAGTCAATGTCAGTACGCGGCCGGGGTCGCCTGGGGCTGTAAGCTGCGAAAAGACCAGGCAGTGACCCTGTGCTTCGTCGGCGACGGCGGCACCAGCGAAGGCGATTTTCACGAGGCCATGAACTGCGCCGGCAGCTTCGAGCTGCCCCTGGTGATGGTCATCCAAAACAACCAGTGGGCAATCTCGCTGCCGCGGAAGCGCCAGACCGCCTCGCCGACCCTGGCCCAGAAGGCGCTTGCCTACGGTTTCGACGGGCTCCAGGTGGACGGCAACGACATCCTGGGGATGATCGTGGCCGCAACCGAGGGAGTTGAGCGGGCGCGGCGCGGCGGAGGGGCGACGTTGATCGAGGCGATCACCTATCGGCTGGGGGTGCACACGACCGCGGACGATCCCAAGAAGTATCGCTCGGATTCGGAGGTCGAAGAGTGGAAGGTGCGGGACCCGCTATCGCGGTTCTACAAGTACCTGAAGCGGCGTCAGATCATGGACGACAAGGCCCGCGACCTGTTGGAGGAGGAGGTCGCCGAGGAGATCAGCGCGGCGGTGAGCAAGGCGGAGGCCTTCGAGCCTGACGTCGGCGAGCCGTTCCGGCACTGCTTCAAGACCATGCCGGACCATCTGGAACGGCAACAGGCGGAATTCCAGGCTTACCTGGATTCAATCTCCGCGCCCAAAAAGAACCGAACCGACGGGAGATCCCAACTCAGCGGCAGAACGCACTGAGGCCGTTGCCGCGGACGATCGAGCAGGACGAACACATGGCCCAATTGACGATGGCGAAGGCGCTGAACTTGGCGCTGCGCGAGGCGATGCTTGAGGACGATAAGACGATCATCCTCGGCCAGGACGTCGGCCAGGACGAGGGGGTATTCCGCATCACCGAAGGGCTGCTCAAGGAGTTCGGCGGCGACCGGGTGGTGGACTTTCCCGTCGCGGAATCGGCCATCGTGGGGATGTCGGTCGGGCTGTGCATCGCCGGCTTTCGCCCGATTTGCGAGATGCAGTTTTCCGGCTTCGGCTATCACGGGTTTCACCAGATCGAGAACCACGTCAGCCGCTTTCGCAATCGCACGCGCGGCCGATACACCTGTCCCATGGTCATCCGCATGCCCTACGGCGGCGGCATCCGGGCCATCGAGCATCACAGCGAGAGCCGCGAGGCCATCTGGGCCCATCTGCCCGGAATCAAGGTGGTCATCCCCTCGGGCCCGAGAAACGCGAGAGCGCTCTTGAGGGCGTCAATCCTCGACCCCGATCCGGTGATGTTCTACGAGCCGAAGGCGTGCTACAGGGCCTTCAAGGAGGAGGTGTCGGAGGCGCCCGAGGCGATGGAGATCGGCAAGGCCCACGTGGTCCGTTCGGGCTCGGACGTGACGTTGATTTCCTACGGCGCTTCGATGCGGCCAGTGCTGGAGGCGGTGGAGGAGTTGGAGGAGGAGCATCGGATCGACGTGGAGGTCATCGACCTGTTGAGCCTGGTGCCGATGGACACGGAGACGATCACGGCGTCGGTCAAGAAGACGGGGCGGTGCGTCGTCGTCCACGAAGCGCCGCGCAACTGCGGCCCGGCGGCGGAAATCATCGCCCGGATCGTCGAGAACGCCCTCCTGTGGCTGGAGGCGCCGATCGAGCGGGTCACCGGGTACGACCTCATCCTGCCGTTCTTCAACATCGAGCGCCCCTACCTGCCCGACTCCAGGAAGGTGGTCACGGCGGTCAAGCGCGTGGTGAGTTTTTAGGTAGAGGCGACATGGCAAAGGAATTCAAGCTGCCGGACTTGGGCGAAGGCATCCACGAGGCCCAGGTGGTCAACGTCATGATCAAGGAGGGGGACGTCGTCCGCGAAGACCAGATGATCATGGAGGTGGAGACGGACAAGGCGGCCGTCGAGCTGCCCGTGCCGTTCGCAGGCAAGGTCAGCCGGCTGAATGTCAAGGTCGGAGACACCATTTCGGTGGGTTCGGTGCTGCTGGTCGTGGAAGACGGCGGCGCGGCCGCCGAAGCGCCGCGGCCGGCCGCGGCCAGTGCCGCAACCTCGCGCGCGGAAGCCGTAGGGTCCGGCGGCGACGGCCCTGCCCCCAGAGCGGCCGCGGTGGCCGAGATGCCCCGCCCGTCGACCGGCCCGATACCCGCGGCGCCGGCGATCCGCAGAATGGCCCGTGAGGGCGGCATCGATCTGACCCAGGTTCACGGAACCGGCCCCGGCGGACGCATCGTCCGCGAGGACCTGGAACGATTCCAATTGACCGGCGCGCCGCGATCCAGCGCGGCCACCGGGCAGACGACGACGACAACGCCGGCCGCACCGGTTCGACATCCGTCGCCGGCGCCACGGCCCGCCGTCGCAGGCAGCCCCGGACCATCGGCCGCGCCGACAGCGATCGGCGCGGAGGCCCTGCCGGACTTCTCGCAGTGGGGGGCGGTTCGCAGCGAGCCGGTGTCGCAGATCAGGAAGGCGATCGCCCGGGCGATGGTCCGCTCGGTCCGCACCATTCCACACGTGACGCACTGCGACGAGGTGGACGTCACCGACTTGGAACGATTCCGCAAGGAGCAGGGGGCCATTTTCGCCGACAAGGGGGCCAAGTTGACGCTGACGGCCTTCGTGGTGAAGGCGGTCGCGGGGGCCCTGCGGCAGTTTCCGCAGCTCAACGCGTCGTTCGACGAAGCGGCCGGGGCAATGATCTTCAAGGACTACGTCCACGTCGGCATCGCCGTGGATTCTCCGAAGGGGCTGATGGTCCCGGTATTGCGCGACGCCGACCGCAAGGGGCTCATCACCATCTCCAAGGAATTGCGGGAGTTGGGAGAAAAGGCCCGCGACTTCAAGCTGGACATTGCCGACATGCGCGGCGGGACTTTCACGATCACCAACGTGGGCGCTATGGGGGGGACAATCGCCACGCCGATCATCAACTGGCCGGAAGTCGCGATCCTGGGGATGGGCAAGCTCGAGTGGAAGCCGGTCGTCCGCGATGGGCAGATCATGCCGCGCCAAATCCTGCCGCTGTTCCTCTCCTTCGATCATCGGGTGATCGACGGCGCGGACGGGGCCCGGTTCATCCGTGCCGTAATGACCTTCCTGGAGAGCCCGCTCAACCTCCTGCTGGTTTCATAGAAGGACTTGACGGGCCGCTCGTCGGAAGCGCTCCGCCGCCGACGGTGTCGTGCTTAGCGAGGAATCGTTCGCCCATTTCCGCGAGCATGCGCCGAAACGGCTCGGTGAACATGATCGTGCGGTGATCGCGCCGGGTCTCAATGAAGACACGGGCATCGCTGCCGAGTTCGTCCAGGGCCTTTTTCAGCAGCTTGGTCGCCCCCTCCAGATAGAAGTTGTCTTCGTCCCCCATGATGACGGTGATCTTCCCGCCGAGCTTCTGGCCGAGCGTGCTCCATTCGCGCCGCAGCTTGTCAACGATGTCGTATCGCCGCCAGGCGTCGACGACCGCCGGATCGATGCGGCCGCTGGCGCGATCCCAGAGCCGCGCCGGCCGTCCGTCGGGGCCGCGCGGCCCGAAGACGGCCTCGAAGGAGTTCATCTGTCCGCCGGGGCCGATGACCTCCTCATTGCCGCAGAAGTCGTCGAGGTAGAGCATGACCTTGTTGCCGCGGCGCATGATCGGGCGGCGTTTGCCTTGGGCGTCCTTGAAGAAGTTGACCGCGGGATCGTAGAGGTCGATGCCGCAGAAGTCGTGGAAGTCGACGGAGTCCGGCGACGTGGCCCACACGCCGCCGAAGTAATCAGGGTAGCTGATCTGAAGCCACAGGCTGCTCCAGCCTCCCGAGGAATGGCCGGTCAACAGGCGGGCGTACGGCTCGGAGATCAGCCTGAACCGCTTTTCCAGGTACGGAATCAGCTCCTCGACCAGGGCTCGTCCGCAGGGGCCGTTGTTGTCCGAGTCGGCGAAGACGTTGTGGCCGAGCGGGCATGTCGGATCGAGGCAGACGCGGACGAAGGGCACCTTCGGGGTGCCGAGCATGTCGGCGTACATGGCTCCCTCCATGTGGTCGCCGCCGAAGCCGGGAATCAGGTAGATGGCAGGGAACCGCCGATCGGTCTGGCTGGCGTACTCCTCTGGGACGATTACCGCGGCGCGCAGCATCGTGTCGCGGCCATAGAAGCGCGAGAGGCTTTCACTGCGCAGCTCAACGATTTCCATGGCCCGCGCCGTCAGCCCGTGCTCCGCGGCTGGAATCCTCTGATCCAATAGCAGCGAAACGCGGCTCGGCGCCGTCTTGCTGAGGAGCGCCACTGCCGGCTTCGAATAGAGGCTGTCGGACGCGTTGCCGGAGTGGGGCAGGTCCACTCGGGTGTGCAGCACTGCTTGAACGAGGTAACGGTCGGGAGGAATTTCGGCCAACCCGCGCGGATGACCCACAAGATCATGCAGGCTGAGCGGCTCGCCGGGCTTCAATTCATCTACCTGACAAGCAAGTAGGAACCTGCCGGCGCCGCCGACGCGCTCAAGCCTCGGCTGGCCTTCGAGCTTGGTTGAAAGATAGAGAACCAGCCTTCCGTGAACAGGTTGAACGGCCGCCGCGCGGCTCAGTGTGATCTCGAAAGAGATGGCGGGCGGATCGGCGGCCCCGGCAATACGGCTCGCGATGAGCCATGGAGCCAGAACGAAGTAGAGTCGGCATAGCTTGAGCATAGGGGACACTTGTAGCGCTCCATCAGGCAGGAGATGGTAAATGCGGCGGCATTATTGCCATCTGTTCACGAACGGGCCCTACGCCCGGGCAATCCATCTTATCGCGGGCATGGATTCTGTGCCTGGTAATGCGACGAGGCCCCGGCCGGTTGCAGTGAGGGCCCTTGGCGAATACGATAGACCTGCAACAGGGAGGTCCGCGAGCGATCTGGGGCCGTCGGGGCACATTTCGCGAGCCGTTTTTCCGATACACGTCTATGGAGGGGACGGGAGGAGGCGAGCCATGCGACGCGCTTCTATTTTGCGCCGGTTGTTCCAAGGTGGTTTGGTCCCGGCAGTCCTCTGCGCTATTGCGTCAACGGCCAGGGGGGAGGATTGGCCGGTCTGGCGCGGCACCGACCAGCACGGCGTGAACATCGAGGCGGCCCAGCCGACGGCCTGGTCCGCAGAATCGGGTTACGCCTGGAAAACGCCTATCCCAGGTCAGGGGCACTCGTCCCCGGTTGTCGCCGGCGACCGCGTCTACCTGACAACGGCCTATCCCGCGGCCAGCCGCGAATGGGTCAGGACGGGGTTTCCCTACCTGTCGGTCATCCTCGCGGGGCTGATCGGCGTCGGAATGCTCCGGACAGTCGTGCGCACCAGCAGCCAGCCGGTGGGCTCTGGATCGGGGCTGCTACGCATGGCGTCCGCGGCGGCGTTCCTGGCGGGCTGCGCGGCGGTGATGTTCTTCGTCTTTTTCGGGCCGTCGGCCATCGACTACGAGCGATGCCACATTCGCGCCTGGCTGGGATCGAGCATCTTGACGGGCCTCTGCGTCCTCTTGATGGGGTTCGAGGCGCCTGCGCGGTCCTTGTGGCGGCCATTGATCGGCATGGCCGCGATGTTTTTCTCGGTGATCGCCTTCATCTTCGTGCCGGCGGCGGACCACGCCTTTCGAGGCGGCCTGTTTCGTGGAAGCGCCGCGACCGTCTGGGCAAGTACTCTCGTCCCTTTCATGGCTGGCCTCTGCACGCTGTTCAATTATTCAGTTTCCCGAAAGGGGTCCAATGTTGACGGATCACCCGTCAGCCACAAGATTCCGAGAATCGCCAAGGTGTTTTATGGCTCGGCCGTCGTTGTGGGACTTTTGCTCAGCGCCGGCATCGGAGCCACGATCATTCGGAATCGGCCGGCGCCCGGCGAGGAGACCTCTTGGAGGCCTCGCGAGGTTCCCATGGACGAGCTGGCCTTCTGGCTGCTCGGCTCCATTCCGATCGTCTTTGGCGTGGTCCTGCTGGCCATGGCGGGACTGACTGGGCGGCACGAGCAGCGGGCGCAACGCTCATGGGTTCGAGGCTCCGCCTCGGCGCTAGGCACGATTGCCTTGGCAGGGCTTGGACTCGCGATTGTCATCGGTGTCTTAAGACACTTGGTGGACGTGTCGCCCTACCTGCGCTATCACCTGGGGGCGCCCAAGTGGCTGCCGACAGGCGGTTGGTCGAGTGTCACGGCCGTCGGCGTCGTCTGCGGCTTGGTGCTGGCCTATGAACTGGTTCGAATCGCGCGGCCGGCGGCTCAAGCCCGACGGGTCCCCCGCGGCTTTCGAATGTTGCTCCTGGCCACGGCGGGCATCACCTTCCTGGCGGTGAACGTCCTGTCGAACCAGGTGGCCTACTCCCGTGCGATCATGTGTTTGGAGAAGTCGTCGGGCAAGATCGTCTGGACCTGCGAGGGGCTGGTCGGGCCTGAAGGACAACTGCACAAGGTGAACTCGCCGGCCACGCCGACGCCGGTCATTCACGATGGACGCGTCCTCAGTTTCTTCGGCTACGGCGGGGCCATGGCCGCGGACCTTGCGGGCAAGCATTTGTGGGAGAACCCCGACATCAGGTTCAAGAGCATCTACGGCGTGGGCGTTTCACCGATCGTCTTCCAGGACCTGCTCATCATCGCCAGCGGCACGCCAAATGAGCCAAAGGTCTACGCGCTGGACTGCGCCACCGGCATGGTCCGCTGGACCCAGGCCATGGGCATTGACGACAAGCGATACCCCAGCGGCAACAGCAGGACCCCGCTGGTCCGCACGATCAACGGCCGGCCGACGCTTTTGGTGTGGGACTTCGTGGGACTGACGGGACTCGACGTCAAGTCCGGCGAGAAGTTATGGAGCCATGCGATCGGCAACGGCGGCGAAGGGGACCAGGTCGCGAGCCTGGTGACGGATGACCGGCGAGTATATTGCGCCGGCCCGCTGGAGACAGCGGCCCTGGAGTTGGCCAAGCTGGACCAGACCGACTCGATCCCCGAGGCATGGCGGACCCGAATCGGCGGCTCGAACTGCTCGTCGCCGCTGCTGCACTCCGGCCGGCTCTATTTTGTGACCGATCATGGCGTCGGCGTTTGCCTCGACGCCGCGACCGGCGAGCGGCTGTGGCGCGAGCGGCTCGCCGGGACCTATTACGCGTCGCCGGTGGCGTCGAAGCAGTACGTCTATTTTTCGAATGACGAGGGGCTGACCACGATCCTGGACGCGACCGCGCCGGAGTTCAAGGTCGTCGCCAAGGCCGACATCGGTTCGCCGATCTATGCCTCGTTCGCGATGCTGGCGGATTGCGTGCTGGCCCGAACGCAGGACTCCCTCTTCCGCCTCGAACAAGGCAGCCAGATGGCGGCGCGATAAGGCGCGACGCCGCCGCGAGCCGACAGGCTGGGCGTAGTCGAACTGCCCGACGCCTGGCTCGTGCGAAAAAGTCTCGGCCATGACGAACTGCGGCGGGCTTCCGGCGACGCCGAGGATGGCCACGTCGCCGTAGATGGCCTCGCCGTCGTAGTCGTGCCACACCGTGCTGCCGGCGATCGGCTCGCTGGGCTCGTCAGGATCACGCTCTCGTGTCATCCGCATGGCACGCCCACTGGTGCGGAACTCGTGAAGGCTCACCAGCTCCCGGCTGTAGCAGTCGCTCTCGGGCCAGCTCTGCTGGCCGACGAACCACAATTCGCCGGCCTGGTTGTATTGTAGCGTGGTGGCGTAAAAGGTGTCCGGCCCCTCGGGATCGACCACGCGGCGCACGATGTAGGTCGGGTTGCCGACGTGGTTCCGCTGGACCTCGTACTGGTAATCGACGCGCTCCAGCAGTTGGTCGGCGTCGTCGTAGGTGTAGCGCAGGTGGTAGGGGTTTATCCCGGAGCGCACCTCCTCGGTCAGCCGGTTGCGCCAATAGGCAGCATGCACAGCACCCGCGTTCGAGTATTTTACTTCCACCTTCGCGAGTTCAACCCAATCATCGCTACAGGGATCAAAGCATTCAAGCTGATACCAATGCCATCGCCTAGCAAGTCTAACGATCCAATTGCTCCAGTCCAAGTTCCACCCAAGGATTGAAGTCATCTCGTATAGGCGTAAGCAGTGCAGGACCAAGCCAGCAATTTGACGGTATCGGGAGCGTCCCGGATGACCGGAGGTTTCCTGAGTTCGCGTCGAATAGGCGGAAATCTATGAGAGAGGGCTTTCCGTGCCGACCAGTTTCCTCAGATAAATATGCGACTGCGCTCGCATCGGTGCTCCAGACAAGCCGTACATTTTGCAAATCAGCAAGCTCAACACTCGACTGCCATTCCCTAACGAGTGAATTCGCATCGCGCAGTTCTAACTCCAGTTCCGAAGGACCATCCCGGCCCGATCCTCCGATGATCGCCCGCGCGAAAACAACCTTATGTCCATCCGGCGAGGAAGCGACGAGCATCGCACGCAATTCGTCCATCTTCTTAGATGATCCATTACGATCAATTGCCACGACAGCTTTATTCGCCATCTTATTCCAATCGATTTCGTCACCAACGCCATCATACTTCAGATACATTGCGAGTACTCGAGTATCGGCGAGGAATCCAGAAAAACTGTTGTTTAACGATTGAAGGCACACATCAAAGTGTGCAGCAACAGAGCTAGTCAAGAGGTCATGGATTTGATAATTAGCGTACCCAGCGCACCCAGTTAGATCAGGCTCAGGACAATACAGCACTGTTGCTAAGTAACGCCGGTCGCGAGACTGTGCAAGGAAACTCCAAGTGAATTCAGCATTGTTCGCTTTCGCTGTACGGATCAAATTTGGAGGACTAAGACTTAGTCCAGCGACATTGGGGTCAAGTAGATTGGACGGCAACAAGTCAGCGAACTCGGCCCATCTAGCCATCTGGATCATATTGAGTTCGGGCAACATGCGCGCCCGGAGCGAGTTCTCTTGTGATATTCTCGGCAAAGTGTATTCCGTGATGAGGTAGGTGCGGGGCCCATCGTCAGAGGACGCGTCTGACCAGCAGAGGTAGAATCTGTATTCCGTAACGGCCTTGTGTTTCCCATGTTTTTCTAGTGTCAATGGCCCAGATCCCTCCTGTACTTGGCAACCAAGCCCGAGATGCATGACTAAAAACGCTATGGCGCTTACTACTGTGTTTTTGGTCATCTATTGCTGGCCCTGTAACTTGTCGAAGTACTTCCGTGCCTCCCAGGGGTTCTTGAAGAGCGGCCCCGGTGTCGCGCCGCCTGCCTGCAGACACTCTACCACGGCGTGTATGCAGTTGTTAAAACCAAGGTCCCATCCACGCCCTAAGTATTTTTGGGCCTGATTGCTGAACGCGTTCTCATCCAACCCGCCTAGGATCCACATTTTTGGTTGTGAGCCACACGGCCCACCGTATTTTCTTAAGTCGTCAGTAAAATCGTGTTGCCTTCCTTTGTTTGACCATGGACCAAAGCTAACGTATCTGCCTGTCTTCGTTGAAAACGCTACAGTGTGGCCAGGATTTAGCCCTCTTTCACGCCATTGAAAGATTACGACCCATAAGCCATACGGATCGACCGCGTTCACTGGCGAGCAGTGAACATATGTATAAACGTTTGAACCGCCTTCGATCCCGATCGGGTCCCTCTGCATGAAGCGGCCGGAGGCGGGGTCGTAGTAGCGCTCGCCGACGTGCAGCCAGCCCAGCTCGGCCAAGGGATCGGCGTAGCCGCTCACGCCGGTCGCGGCCTCGTAGCCCCAGGCCCCGCAATAGCCGTAGCGCGTCTGGCCCACGCCGGCCTGATAGGCGAGCTCGCCGAAGGCGGTGTAGACCGAGCGCTGCGTGACCACGCCGCTCTCGCCGACCATCCGCTCGGTCGTGCCCACCAGGTTGCCGCGAAGGCTCTGCCGCCGCGAGCCGGCCGGCTGGGCGTAATCGTACTGCGCCATCCCCGGCGCGTGAGCAAAGGTCTCGGTCACCTCGGCCTCGTCGGTCGTCTCGTCGAAGTCCACCGCGTAGTCCCCGTAGATCGACTGGCCGGTGTACTCGTGCCACGAGCCGTTGTCCAGCAGCCAGCCGCCCTGGCCGTCGTTGTAGGGCAAGAGGTCGTCGGGTTTTCGCGGGCGGACCATGTAGCGCTGCCGGGCGGCGTCGTAGCGGTACTCCATGGCCGCGAGGAACTCGGTGTTGGCGATGGCCAGGGCCGGCGGCTCGCCCTCCTCGACGAGCTGCCAGCGCGTCAGCCGGCTGAGCCAGATGCGGCCCTGGGTGTCGTGGTACATCTGCGTGCCGCGATACCACTGGCCGTTGGCGTCCTCGTCGCCGG
>Ga0187893_10002638_pt1 | contig 38860 bp, 47 predicted proteins | sample MA1701074metaG_FD_139574 | JGI IMG/M metagenome (GOLD analysis project Ga0187893, IMG submission 139574) | White microbial mat communities from a basaltic lava cave in the Kipuka Kanohina Cave System on the Island of Hawaii, USA - MA170107-4 metaG ... | reverse complement strand
TTGTCAGTCGGCGACGCCGACGCGCTCGGCCAGTCTCCGTAGTCCTGGGGTGCGGGACTTCCGCTCGCGGCGCAGGCATGAGATCACGAGTTCCCGCGCTTTCCCGCTGTAGCGCACCATCTCGGGCGCGTGGTACTCGGCCTCCAACAGTGCCCCCACCACGGCCGCGTCGTCTTGGCGCAGTCCGTGCGCGTGCGCGACGTCGATCAACACCTCGGCTCGTCGTGACGGCATGGGCAACTCGTCCACGTCGATGCCGTCAGCGATCCGCAGCGCCTCGGTCGCGTCTCCCGATTCCAACGCGATCGCGATCTCATGCGCGCCCACGTTGGCTGGCCCGAAGTTCTCCCAGTAGTCGTTCCGCCCGGGGCCGACTCGATCAGCCGCCGCCCGAGCGTCACGCAGCGTACTCCGGGCAGCGGCGAGATCATCCTTGCGAGCCGCGGCGACCGCCTCGGTGAGCAGCAGCGACCCCCACACCGACCAGCCTTCTACGGAGGCCGTGTCGGTGGGTGCGATCGCGTCGGCGGCATCGGAGCACACCCTGCCCGTGTCGTCCAGCCACCCCTCACGCATCATCGAGAACGCCAGGCGGCGGCGTGCGCTGCCCACCATGAGCATGTCGCCCGACCGCTGCGCCGCGGTCACCCCACGATCGGCGGCGAGCAGCGCCAGGTCCAGGTCACCAACGCGGCGGCACAACCCCGAGCTCATCTGGTACAGCCGCGATAGGCACTCCCATGCCCCGACCACCTCATGCTCGGCCGCTGCCCGGCCGGCGACGAGTACGCCGGGTAGGACGACCGAGCGTGTCTCGTAGGAACCGTCGGCGACGAGGAGCCCCACCTCATCGACGTCGGCGAGCAACTCCGCCGCTGTTGGAGGGTCGCGGTCCGGCACGCCGAGCAGCGCGTGACGCAGCGCGGGGATCCCGCGGGGCGGGTCAGTAGGGGCGCCGCCGTCAACAGGTAGGTCGATGGAGCCGATCAGCTTGCCCGGCTCGACCTTCAACACGCGGGACAGCGCGAGGATGACGGAGATCCGGTCGATCATGTGCTCCCCGCGTTCGACCTTGGTCATCCACGACGCGGACCGGCCGACCAGACCGGCGAGGACTTCCTGAGTGAGGCCCCGGCGGTTGCGCCAGTAGGCGATCCGCTGGCCGACTGTCGTAGGCTCGTTCATGTCCGCTGCCCCTCCACGGCTTTGCGGGCCTGGTCCCGGAGGTCGCAACCCTCGCGGGACCACTTCTATGCAGCCGAATCTACCCGCAGACAGCCACCACGCGCTCGACACCCCACATCCACCTCAGCCCGGGGGATGGAGGAATCCGGAGTCGACATCACCCTGAGCTGACAGCGTTACCCCCCGAAGACGCCCCGGGCCGGCCACGCTCGGGGCGTCGCCATGCGACCAGGCAGGCCTGCCTGGTCACAGGATGGTCACAGACGCCTGACGACGGCAGGGGACGACGGAGTACGAGTGTTAAGCACACAGATGTGTTACCGCAGCTCATGGGGATGGTGAGGGATTGGCGGGTACAGGTGTTACGGCGTCGCGCGGCACTCGAAATGCCGTAGGGGCGCAAGTCCCTCGTGGGTTCGAATCCCACCTCCACCACGCGGAACATGCAGGTCACCGACGTGTAACCGCGTGGCACATTGCTGCCCGTCAAGCACCCAAGAGCCCCGGTCTGCTACCGGATTGCTACCGGCAGGATCGGGCGTCGAGGTGAGGGGCCGTGACCCCGGGTAACCTCGACAGCAAAAGAGAGTGGTCCCGCGAGGGTTGCGACCTCCGGGACCAGGCCCGCAACGCCGTGGAGGGGGCAGCGGACATGGACGAGAATACGACGGTCGGGGACCGGATCCGCTACTGGCGGAAGCGCCGAAAGCTGTCACAGCAGGTCCTCGCTGGGCTCGTCGGCCGGTCCGCCGTGTGGCTGTCGCAGATCGAACGCGGTGTGCGACCGATCGACAAGCTCTCGATCCTCCAGATGCTCGCCAACGTCCTGAAGGTTGAGCTGGGCGACTTGATCGGCGCGATCAAGCTCCCCGTCAATGGCGGAGCGGCTCTCGACCCACCAGCGGGGATCCCCGCAATTCGGCGTGCGCTGCTTGCTGTAGACCCGCCGGACCGCGAGCCGCTGGCACACGACAGGCTGCGCGAAAGGGTCGAGCAGGCGAAGAAGCTGCGTCATGCCGGCCGCTATGAACCGGTCGGCGTCGTCGTTCCTGAACTTCTCATGGATGCCCGCGCCACAGCCGCAGCCGCTGACGCTTCCCATGCCTGGTGGTGCCTCGCCGGCGCGTACCAGGTCACCTCCGCCCTCTTAAGGACCGTCGGGGAGGTTGAGTTGGCCTGGATCGCAGCAGACCGCGGGATCGCCACGGCCCAACGATCGGGCGATCCGTTCATGGTGTCGGTGTCCGAATGCGTCCTTGCTCTCGTGCTTCTGCGCGCCGGGCTATTGGATGACGCGGGTGCGGTCTGCTCAGACGGTGCCGACCGTCTCGCGCCCGTCGCCGGCAGCCCCTTAGCGGCGTGGACGATGTGGGGCGCGCTCCAGCTCACCGAGGCGGTCGCCGCCGCGCGGAGGCAGGAACTCCCGCATGTTGCACGGCTGCTCCGTGACGCACGTGCCGGAGCGAAGCGCGTCGGTCCTGGCCCCAAGCCCTACTGGGCCGCGTTCGGGCCGGCCAACGTCGAGGCGTACGAAATCACGATTGCGCTCGAGGCCGGCGACGTCAGTGAGGCCCTGCGGATCGCCGACCGCCTCGACGTGGAAGAGTTGTCTAGCCCGGAACGGCGCGCTGAGACGTGCGTCACTGTGGCTCATGCGCATTCGTTGCGCAATGATGACCCAGCCGCAGTTTCCATGCTATTGGAAGCCGAACGCCACGCCGCTCAAGAAGTGCGCTACAGCGTGCTCGCGCACACGCTGGTGCGTGTTTGTTTGAGCCGCGAACGGAAGTCACGCACGCCCGCGCTGCGTGCACTCGCGGAGCGGATTCACGTCACCGACTGATACACCGCGTATCAATCACACCGTCTACATCTGGTCAAACAGCGGTGGGGTTAGCGTCGGGGTATGACCGATGAGCGGGAGCACCGGCCGCATCCAACTTCATCCCGGGTAGAGGAGATCCGCGAGGGCGAGGCGGTCGCCGTGTTCACCCCGTGCCACGGCGCTCGGGCGTTCCTCGAGTGGGCGGACGCGGTCCCGGGGGCGGTGTTGCCGGCGGTGTGCTCGCGGGACGGGCGGCGTTGGCAAGTCGAGCTGGTCGGCGACGCGTCCCAGGACAGCGGGTTGCGTGCCGTCTGGCCCGACCCGCCAGCCGACACCGAGGCTGGACCGGAGCAATGATCGCGGTCGCCATCGTCGCGATCCCTTGCACCAGATGCGGTCGGCTTCTGCCTCCCTGGCGGTACCCGACCATCCTCGGTGACGGCTGTCGGCCCGACGAGCCGGCGCAGCCGTGCAAGGACTGCCGAGCCGCCGGCACCGCCGCCTCGCTGGTCCGCGGCGCGCTCGCGATCTGCCGGTCCGCTCACCTCGGATCGGCGGTGATGCTCCTCGTCGACGCGCTCGACTGCCTCGAAGACCCCCGACGAGATCTCCCAAGCCGACCGTACCCCCCTCGCCTCCCCAGAGGGACGGGTCGGGGGCGGCTAGGCGGGCCGCCCAGGGCGCCGAGGTTCCGGCCGCCCGCACCGGCGGCCCTGACACCCAACCGGCGTCGCCACGCGAGCGCCCCGAAGAGAGTGGAGTCCCTTCGGCGTGTGCCTCCTCGAAATGAGGAAAGCCCCTCGACCGAGCACATGGGTCGAGGGGCTTCTCACAGTGGGTACCGCCTATATGGCGTACCGTCCGTGTAGGTAGCAGGAAGGGTGCTGAAGTGAAGACGATCTACCTCCCCGACGACCTCGCAGAGGCCGTAAGGGCCCGTCCGGAGCGCAACATCTCGGCGATCTGCCAGGCGGCGCCGTGGCGTGTGATCGAACAGGAGAAGCGGATGGAAGAGCTGGCGAAGAACGGGGTACAGCGCATCGAGATCCGGGACGACCATGGGTTCGACCGGGCCTTTACCGGCCGCTGGATCACCGAAGAAAACCGCGGAGGCCGATCGCGTCGACGAGGAGCTCATCGCTGAGGCGGCCAACACGCTCGGCGAGGACTACGTGATCGAACTGGGCATCTGACAGCAACACGATGAGGTGTCTCCCGCATGACCGCGTGGGAGGGATGACAGTGTCCCGCGCCGGCGACACCGCCCCCGGGACTGCGTCCGCCCAGTCGAGGAACACCCGCGCGCCGTGGCAGGGGGTGGACACGGCGACCGCCTCGCCTCGCGGACTTCCTCTGCCTGGGGTGAGGTTGGATGTGGCGGGTGCTCCCGATCATCGGTCATACCGACGAACCTAAAGCGGGCTGAGCGATCCTCCTCTCAGCGCGACGGTGCACACAGTCGGAATGTGTGTTAGTAAGCGACGCCTAACCGCTCGGCCAACCCCCGTAGCTGCGGTGTGCGGGATCGCTTCTCCCGGGATAGGCATGCCCGCACCAACGTATGAACGAGAACTTGGTAACGAACGCTTTCGGGCGAGTGGCGCTCTGCCTCCAGCAGTTGCAGGATCGTCGCGGCGTCATCCCGCCGAACCGCGTGTGCGCGCGCGGCATAGATACAGGACCGCGCGCGGCTCTCCGCACTGGGCAGGTCGTCGACCTCGACTGCATCGGCAATACGCAACGCCTCGACCGGGTCTCCGGCCTCCAAAGACACGCCCATCTCGTACACGCTGACCGTGGCCGGGCCGAACGCCTCCCAGTAGTCGTTGCGGCCAGGACCGACCCGCTCGGCAGCAACCCGGGCCTCGCGAAGCACCCGCCATGCACCCGCCACGTCCCCCGCACGGGCGGTCGCGTCGGCCTCCGTGAGCTTTAGCGACCCGAAAACCGACCAGCCCTCGAGCGGCGTGGTGTCGCCAGGGGCGATCGCGTCCGTGCCGTCTGAACACGCCGCCCCCGCGTCGTTCCACAGCCCCTCGCGCAACAGCGCAGATGCGAGATGCCGCTCGGAGGCGCTCACCAGCCACGCGTCACCCGAGTTCTGCGCGGCCGAAATGGCCCGGTCCACGGCGATCCATGCGAGATCCACCGCACCGACCGTGCGGGCGATGCTGGAGGCGAGCTGGCACGCACCTGCGAGGCACCACCAACCGCCAGGCAAGTCCTGGGCGACGGCCGCGCGAGTGTCGGCGATGAGGTCAGGCAGCAAGACGCTGACCGTCTCGGGACGCCCCTCGTACTTGAGCCATTTGAGCTGCCCGACGTCGGCGCGCAGCTCGGCCGTGAGGCGGGGCTCCCGGTCGGGTGGTCGGACCGCGAGCAATGCGCGGCGGATCGCAGGGACTCCTTGTGGGGGGTCGAGAGGAGCACCCCCGTTGGCTGGCAGGTTGACGCCGCCGATCAAGTCGCAGAGCTCGACCTTGAGGACGTTGGCCAGCGCCTTCAGGATGGAGACCTTGTCCGCGGCCACCTGGCCGTATTCGACCTTCTGCAGCCAGGAGGCGGACCGGCCGACGAGCCCAGCGAGCGTCTCTTGAGTGATCCCTCGCCGGTTGCGCCAGTAGGCGATGCGCTGCCCGACGCGCGTATCCTCGTTCATGTCCGCTGCCCCCCCCAACGGCTTGCGGTCCAGGTCCCGGAGGTCGTCAGCCTCGCGGGATCCTTCTATGCGGCCGAATCTACCCGCAAACAGCCACCACGCGCTCGACACCCACATCCGCCTCACCCCCTGGGAGGGTAAGCAAAGCCCTAGAAAGCCCTAAGGGGAGTCTGGTCTAGCCTCACTCCGCACCGGTCGCGGTGCCACACCTCAACTACAGCTTTCCTTCGTATGCAAGGAAAGTTGCGCCCCGAGCGCGCCGGCCCGGCGCTCTTGGTCACCTTGCGCTGATGGGCCTGGGGAGGCACTCGAGATGCCGTAGGACCTCGGCCCTCGTGGGTTCGAATCCCACTTTCACCACCGTTGGGTAGGGTGGCGCGATGCCACCGCAGTCGCTGCCGGGGCATGTCGAGAGGGTCGCCGCTGAGCTCGGCGGGCTGACCGGGGTGGTCGCGGTTGTCCTGGGCGGGTCCCGAGCCACAGGCAGGCATCGGCCCGACAGCGATTGGGATCTCGGTGTCTACTACCGCGCGTCTGTGCGACCGCTCGACCCCGCTGAGGTTCGCGGGCTCGGCTACCAGGGTTACGTCTCCGAGCTTGGCGAGTGGGGGCCGATCGTGCACGGCGGCGCCTGGCTGAGCATCGACGGCACGCCTATCGATGTCCTGTTCCGCGATCTCGACATCGTCGAACCGTGGCTGAGGCAGGCGCAGCGTGGCGACTTCGAGGTGCTCACCCAGAACGGCCACATCGTCGGCGCCCCGACCTACCTGACGGTCGGAGAGCTCGCGCTGTGCCGACCGATCAGCGGCGAGGTCCCACGACCGGGCTTCCCGGACGCGCTTGCCGAAGCGGCGCCCAGGCGTTGGGAGGGACGAGCCTCCGTCTCGCTCATGTTCGCCAGCGTCCACGCCCGCTCGGGCGATGCGGCCTGCTGCGCAGGCATGCTCGCCAGCGCGGTGCTCTGCGTGGCGCACGCACGGCTCGCACGGGACCGTGAATGGGTCCTCAACGAGAAAGGCCTCATCACGCGGGCGGGCCTTCAGGAGGCACAGCCGCTGCTCGCCCGAGCGGGCAGCACGAGCGTCGAGCTGACGGCCACCGTGGCCAGGACCAGCGAAGTGCTGGGCATCGAGCCGCTCACCAGCAGGTAACCGTCCCCGAACGCCGTACTGTGCAGGAAAATGCCGGTACACCAGCATAATCCTGCACAGTGCAGGAAAATGCCGGGCGGTAGAGCCGGCACGAGCCATCTGCCTCAGGCGTGGGCGAGGGCGATGATGCCGACGCCGGCGAGGAAGGCGAGCATGAGCACGCCGACGAGCCCGCCGAACAGGAGCGCCATGAGGGCCGCGACGGCGATCCAGACGGACGTGCCGATGATCGTGTTGCGTGACGCGTGCGGCGAGCCGCGGCGTCCCAGGCTCAATGCCGACCGGCCCACCTCGACGGCGAACCACAGGATCGCGATGGGGATCCCGACGACCGTGGCCACCAACACCGTGAAGAGGAGGCTGAAGAGGAGGACCTCTTCGATGCCGAAATCGATCCGCACGACCGCTCCCGCTCGTCATCCGTGACGTGGACGCTCGCGGCGTAGCCTTCCACAGGCGAGCGCCCGTGGCTACGTCCTATGCCACACGACGACCGAGTATTCCTGGTCAGCTGGGCTCGATGGCGTCGGTGAGCTCGTCCTTCGTCATGCGCGAGCGGCCCTGTACGCCCTGCTTACGTGCCTGTTCGTACAGCTCCTGCTTGGACTTGGCGTCCAGCTGGTGCCGCTGCTTGGGGAACAGCTCGGACTCCTCCTCCTCCGCGTGGTGCTCGATGTTCTCGATCTCCGACTGTCATCTTGGGCGCGAACTCGTCGTCGTCCGGTTGAAGGTCGCGTAGCTCGCCGATCAGCAGGTCCACGACGTGGTGCTCTTGCACCCCCTCTTTGACGAGATCCTCAGCCTCGTCTCCGGCGGTCTCCCCCCTCCGGATAGAGCACTTCCTCCTCGATCGCGGTATGGGTTTCCAGCTCTTGGATGATCGTCTGAGCCAGCGCTCCCATGCGACTCGTGTCCTGTTGTCGTTCCTTCGTGGTCGGGTCGGTTACCTGCTCAGTCATCGTCCCGCCGCAGCCGGATCGTGACGGCCAGCTGTTGCGCGTCGGTGGCCATGGCGGGCGGGGTCGAGGGCATCTGCGCGAACAGGTCGAGCAGCTCGATGATCGCGGAGGTGGCGTCCTGATCGAGGCTGATCGTCGTCACGGGCGGGCGCTCCCGGTCCCATTCCTGCGGGGAGTGCGGCGTGGGGAGCTGGGCCTCGATGAGGCCGACATGATGCCGCGCTCCCTCCGCGGCGATCGCCGGGGTCGAGGGCAGCTCGGCCAGCAGCTCCAGCACCTCCACGATGTGCCTGGCAGCGGTGACGTCCAGCTCTATCGCGCGATGTTCGATGACGTCGTTGATCTCCATCTGGAGACCGTACCCAGCTCAGGCGTGGCGCATCCGGCGCCGCAACAGCACGAACCCGAGCGCGAACAGCGCGGCGCCCATGCCGACCAACCCTCCGATCTGGGCCGGGTCGAGGTCCCGTCCCCTGAGCATCACGTTCCGCAACAGCTCGACGCCATAGGTGACTGGCAAGAACCGGGCGATGACATGCATGGGTGGCGCGAAGCGGTCCAACGTCAGGATGAAGCCGCTGAAAAAGACGCTGGCCAAGAGCAGGATCATCGCGTACTGCACGGCCTGGCCGTCGCTGGACGCGATCACCGCGATCGCGAACCCCAACCCGATCGAGGTGAACAGCAGCGCCGCGACCACCGCGGCGGCCATCAGCCAATCGCCACGCATCGGCACCCCGAGCACGTACACCAGAAGCGCCAGCACGGTCGCGCCGATCACCCCGCCGATCACGAGGTGCGCGAGGTAACGTCCCAGCAGCGCCTCGATCGCCGAGACCGGGGCGATGCGGAAGAGCTCCGTCGTGCCCAGCTGGTCCTCACGGACTATCGACAAGCTGACGAACGTTACCGCCATGTGCTGGAGGAGCAGCGCAACCGCTGCCGGCGCGTAGAAGTCGGCGAGCCGGATCTCGCCCGCGCCGATCTGCTCGGCGTTGCCGGTGAACGGCGTGACGATGACTTCGGGTTGCAGCTCGCTGAACTGTTGGAGCGCCATGGCGATGAGGGCAAGGTCGGTTTCTAGCGCCGCGGTGCGGCGCAGCGCGTCCCTCAAGACCTGGGGATCACCGCCACTCAGGACGATCTGCCGCTGCGCCTCCTCGAGCGCGAGGCGTACCGCCTGGACCTCGTCAATAGACGACCGCAGGTCCTGCCCGATCGGACCCGCCCCTTCCTGCACGTCCGCGATCAGCCCGGTAAGGAGCTGCTGGTTCGCCGTGTCGACGAGCCGCAAGGTGAACACGTCCAGCGCCTCGGTCTCGATCGGGTCGAGCCGGTCGTGGTACACGACGATCGACGCTTGCTCGTTGCGGCGGATCGCCTCAGCCGCTCCAAAGGGGAACACGACGACGAGCCTCACCTCCCCCTCATGCAACCGCTCGAGGGCCGCGTCCTCGTCGGAGGTCACCTCCATGACCCGTAGCCGGGTCCCCGAGAGGTCGCGCTCGGCGAGCTGCGTCACCCGGTCGGCGAGTGGGCCACCCTCGGGGATGACGAAGACCGCGGGCACGAACGGGGCGGTGTCCCGCAGCGTCGCGCCGAACAGCAGCAGGATCAGGAACGGGCCGAACACCAGCGCGAGGATCAAGATCGGCTGGCGCGCGATCTCGACGATCTCCTTGCGCGGGAACGCGCCGACCCTGATCCTCCAGCGCAGCGCGTGATCGCTCACGAGCGCGCCACCTCGACGAGCTTGACGAAGACTTCGTCGAGCTCGGGCACGTGCTCTTGCAAGGACTCCAGCCGGACCCCATGATCGCCGAGCCACCGCTGCAATCGCGGGACCGCCGTGCCCGCCTCGGTGACCACGACCCGGACGGCTCGCCCGTCCACGCTGGTCCGCTCGGCTCCGGACACGAAGTCCAGACCGGACAACCCGGCGACGGTCGACTCCTCGAGACGATCCCGCGCCTCAAGGTCGAGGATCTCCCCGCCATACGCGCGGCGGCGGAGGCCCTCGACGCTGTCGACGGTGAGCAGCTGGCCGTCCGTGATCACCCCGACCTGATCGCAGTACGCCGCCTCGCCGACGTACTGGGTGGTGACGAACAAGGTGCGCCCGTCCGCTCTCAGTGCCTCGAACTGCTCCCAGAACTTCCGGCGCAGCACGGGATCCACGCCGGCCGTGGGCTCGTCGAGGAACAGCAGCTCGGGGTCGTGGACGAGCGCCGCGGCCAGCGCGAGCCGTCGCTGCATGCCACCGGAGGTATGCCGCAGTCGCTTGCGCCGGTGCCCGCCCAGCTCGACGAAGTCCAGCGCCCACCGCATCCGGTCACGGCGCTCTCGCCGGCGCAAACCGTAGATCGAGGCGACGAAGCTGAGGTTCTCCTGCAGCGACAGGTGAGGGTAGAGGACCGACAGCTGTGGCATATAGCCCATACGCGCCCGCTCAGCGGCGCCGAACTCCGCCGGTGGGCGGCCGAAGACGAGCGATGTGCCGGAGGTGGGTTGCTCACTGCCGGTGAGCAGCCGGACCGTCACGGTCTTGCCCGACCCGCTGGGCCCGATGAACCCGAAGATCGTCCCCCTCGCCACCTCGAGGTCGACCCCCCGCACCGCCTCGAACGCCCCGTACCGTTTAGTCACGCCCTCGGCGGCGATCACCGGGTCGGCTTGGGAAGCGCCACGCGTCATACGGCCAGTCTGGCGCGCGCGCCCTGCTATGGTCGCTCTCAAGGACACGGACGGGTGCAAAGGAGCGGCATGGTTGACGCTCGACCTGCCGCGCTCGACGACGAGTTGCTGACGGTGCAAGAGGTAGCGGACCGGCTCAAGGTTCACTACATGACCGCCTATCGCTGGATCCGCAGGGGAGACCTGCCGGCGTTCAAGGCGGGCGGGCGGCTTCGGGTGCGACGCGCCGATCTCGACCAGTTCACCCGCCGGCGCGAGGTCGAGGTCGCGTTGCCCGCGGCCGGGCCCAGCCGGCGCGACTGGGCCGTTCACACGGAGCGGCTCCATGAGTGCCTGCTGCGGGGTCAGTCGCTGGCCGCCGGCCACCTCGTCGACAAGGTCGTGGCGGATCGTTCCGCCGCCGCGGCCCGTCGCTCGGCACGGCGCTGACCATCACTCCGGCGGGGGAGCAGCATGCGCTCGGGCTGGCCATGGTGGCTGACTACCTCCGCGGGCTGGGCTATGAGGTCCACCATCTGGGCTCGGGCGTGCCCGGCTTCGACCTCGCGAGGTTCCTCGAGGAGGCACGCGTGGACGTCGTCTGCGTCTCGGTCGCCAATCCCCAGTACGCGGGTGAGGCCTGCGCGCGCGTCGTGAAGATCTGCCGAGAGGTCGCGGGCGCGCTCGTGGTGGTCGGCGGGCTCGGCGCGGACCAGGCGACCGTAGAGGACGCGGGAGGCCTGTACGCGGCCGGGCTGCCCCAGCTGGGCTCACTGCTGGCTGGCGCGCGTCAGGGCTTGGCGCGGAACTGACCACCAGGTTCCTCCGGATACGAAGGAAACCTGCGGCTCCGGCGCGCCGAGCTGGGTAGCGGCGCACGCCCTTCTCGAAGAGATCGGGCGGTCATCCCTCGCGAGGCACTTCTCCTCGCCAAGCGCCCGTCTCGTGCCCGCGAGTCTCGATGAGCGTTTTGAAGCGAGCAAGATCATCCTGCACATGCCGGTCATCGATGCCGAGCGCGGCGCCCAGTTTCTCTTTGATGCCCTCCGGCGCCCAGTCCATCTGCACCATCAAGCGCGTCGTCTTCTCGTCGATCTTGTGGAAGGTCACCACGCCCGCATTGTCCTTGCCGTCGATGTTGCGCCAGGCAACCCGCTCCTCAGGGGTTTGTTCGACGACCTCGGCGTCCCGTTCGTGAGTTTGGCCCCCGATGGTGGCGCGCCAATGAAGGCGGCGATCGTCAAGCTGGCGCACCTCCTCGACACCTGCATGAAATACGGGAAATCCGCGAACTGGGCCCACTGGTTATACGCGGTACGAATCGGGACACTAACCTCGATCGACTGCAAATGGATAACCAACTAAACAATGCTAAATAAGTTGGCGATGGCCGTTGCGCTATGGAGCCGCTCGGCGGGGGCGCCTCGGCCTTCGGAGGTCGCGAGGGCGGTCAGGGCGGCGCGGGCGGCGGGGCCCCCGCCGAACTGGAAGCCGAGCTGGCTGGCGTAGCAGGAGGCGGCGAGCTTGGCCGGCAAGACCGCGTCGATGGCCACGACCTGCTCGCGCAAGCCGGTGGGCAGGCGGGGCGAGGGGGTCGCCGCCGGATCGCGGATCACGTATGGCGTGTCGCGGTACCAGGCGACGGTGGCGGGGTCGCAGGCGAGGAGCACGGCCTCGACGACCTGCAGGTGGTCGACGTGCCCGCCGAGCCCCTGGGGAGCCAGGACGAGCGCCGGCTCGTGCTCGTCCAGGAGGAGCACGAGGCGGGCGGCGAGGGTCACGTCGAGGTGGTCGCCGGCACGGACGCCGCCGAACAACGCGCCGGCGCAGTGGTAGCCACGATGCGGCGCCTCGGGCAACGGCAGGTGCACGACCTCGGCGACGCCGAGACGCCGCGCGGGCGAGCGTGCCGCCGCACGAGAAGACCGCGTCGTCGAGGTGCGGCGAGACCGCGAGGAGCATGCGGCTCACAGCAGCGACGGAGCGGCGCGGAAGCGGCAGCCGGGGTCGACCGGCGTGTCGAGGCGCCACGGGGCAGCCGGGCGGCGCACGCGCGCGTGCTCGTACGCGTCCAGGACACCTTCGGCGACGACCGGCCAGGCGTACCGCTCGCGGGCGTCGGTCAGCGCGGTGTGCCGCAGCCGGGCGGCGCACCGCCGGTCGAGCAGCGCGAGCGTGCACGCCTGGGCCAGCGCGGGGATGTCGCCCACGTCCACGAGCAGGCCGTTCTCGCCGTCGCGGATGCAGTCGACGACCCCGACGGAGCGGGTGGCGACGACCGGCACGCCGCACGCCATCGCCTCGAGGATCGTGTTCGAGAAGCCCTCGGCGTAGGTCGGTGAGACGAACACGTCGGCCCCGGCGTACACATGGGGAACCTGGTCATAGGCCACGTAGCCCGTGAAGGTCACTGGCCCGGCGAGGTCCGGTCGCTCGGCGCGGGCCCGAGCCTCCGCCAGGTCAGGGCCGACGCCCGACACGACCAGCGTGGTCCCGGGCACCGCCCGGCGGATCGCGGGCATCGCCTCGAGGAGGTCAAGGACTCCCTTCCTGCGGTCCACGCGGCCGTGGCAGAGCAACCGCGTCCCGCCACGAGGAAGCGACGTCGGGCGGAACCGGCTGGTGTCGACCGCACCCGGCACGATCGTGAACCGGGCGGGGTCGGTGCCGAGACGTTGGGTCACCTCGGCGGCGAACGATCGGCAGCCGATCAGCACGGGTCCGCGACGAGGTCGAGGATCCCGCCGGCGTCGAGGTCCAGCCAGCCCACCATGGCGTCGAGGGTGCGCCGCTCCTCGCCCTCCGCCGCGCATGGCGTGCTGCGCCGCAGGTAGACGTCGTCGGCTACCCGCTCGACCAGCTCGTCGGGGCCGTGCATGAACGGCTTGCGTACCCGCGACGCGCAGAACTCGCGCAACGCCTTGCCGAGCGCCACCTCCCGGTCGGGGTGCGCGGCCTCGCCGCAGGCGGTCAGCGCCAGCGGGTGGGGCGCGTCCGCCGGGTCACGATCGCGGCCGACGACGTAGAGGTTGGCCACGCCGTGCTCGGTGCTCGCGACCTTGACGAGCACGTCGATGCCGGTGGCGTCGAGGTGGTCGAGCAGCGCGCGCGCCTGCGGGTCGGCGACCTCGTCGAGCTGGACGGCGACCCCGCGGCGCCAGGGCCGAGGCCGCGCTCAGCGCCGCCGGGTCCGGGTCGAGCAACGCCGCGACCCGCCCGCTCGGGCAGGCCCGGATGGCTGGCAGCACGTACGCACGCGCCACCCACCCACAACCGGCGACCCCCCCACCCGACGCTCACCGCGGCCGCCGGGTCCGCGCCCTCCAGCGATCCTTATGGCCAGGGTTCGGCACGCATGCGTGCCGAACCCTGGCCACAGGACGGATCCTGGCCACAAGCATGGTTTGCCCGATTCTCATCATCCGGGGTGACGGCGCCAGCCGGCATGAACTGCTGTGCAGAGTTTGCCGGTATTCGGGCTTAATCCTGCACAGTGCAGGAATGGTCGGCCCTCCCGGGCGGCGGTCATGCGCGCGCTCCCGAGGCGGGGAGCAGCTCCGCGGCGGTCAGGACCTCGTGGTGCCAGTCGCTGAACGGTCCCTCGTGGACCAGCCCCAGGTCGTCGAGCGCGACGGCCGCGGTAAAGGCCGCCGCCCGCGCGTGGTAGCGCGCTTGCAGGACCCGGTCGAGCACGTCGGCTGCCTGGAACACCCGCGCCTCCGGGCTATCGAGCGCGCGGGTGCACGCGAGCGCGGCCTCGACGGCCGCGGCGACCCGGCCGGGCAGGGTCGCGAGCTCGTTCGCGGTCAACCGCGCCATGAGCTGCCCGAGTTGCGCGCCGAGCAGCATCTCGCTCGCGAACCCGGCGTCTGGGAGCACGGCGTTGTACAGGTGGTGCGCCAGCCCGGCGACGAAGGTCACCGCGGGGTCCGCGCCGAACGATGGGGAGAGCAGCGCGCCGAAGACCGCGGTCGCCCAGCAATGGTCGGCGTGGCTCTCGGCCGGCTCGAGGATCAGCCGTGCACGGCCAAGGCGGGTCGCGCCCGCGCGGGGCTGTCCCGCGAGCTGGGCGCAGAAGGCGGGGACAGGCCCTGGCGGTGGCGGCACGAGCAGGTCGTCGACGCCGCTGGCGACCCACTCGCGTGCCGGCGCGTCGAGCCGCGACGCGACGGAGTCGACGGCACGGCGCAGGACCTCACGTGACGCGGTCGGATCGAGGCCGGCCTGCTGGAGCACCGCCGCGTCGATGCCCGCCAGGGGCATCCCCGCGAGCGCGGCCGCCGTGACACGGCGGGCGACCTGTTCTCCCGCGGCGCCGGCCGCGAGGTCGGCCCACGCGCTGGCGAAGGCGCTGGTCATGCTGAGCCCAACCACGCCTCGAGCGTGGCGACTTGCCGATGCAGCGCGTGTTCAGGGTGTTCCCGTCGCGCGTCATCGGTGCCTTGAAGAACACCCCGAGGGGCTCGACGACCCCGGCGTGCCCCCGCTGCGCGGCCAGGTCGAGCAGGCGCGCCAGCTCGAGCACGAGCGGAGCGGCGAGGATGGAGTCCCGGCACAGAAAGTTCAGCTTCAGCTGCATGCGCTGTCCCAGGAACCCGCGCACGTCGATGTTGTCCCACGACTCCTTGTCGTCGCCTCGCGGCCGGTAGTAGGTGATCTGCACGACGTGGTCGTCGACGGGATAGCCGAGCATGTGGTCGAGCACCGACCCCTTGGTCGCCACCTTGGACGCCAGCGAGGCGGGATGATGAAGGGCCTCGCCGTCGCGATTGCCGAGGATGTTCGTCGAGTACCAGCCCTCGACCGTCAACGCGCGGGCACGTAGCGCGGGCGCCAAGACCGTCTTGAGCAGGGTCTGGCCCGTCTTGCCGTCCCGCCCGGCGACGGGTACGCCGAGCGTGCCGGCCAGCTCGCGCAGCGCCGGCACGTCGACGGCGAGGCTGGGGGTGAAGTTCGCATAGGGCACGCCGGCCGTCAACGCCGCGTACGCGTAGAGCATGGCGGGGCCGATGTCCGGGCCGTCCCGATCAAGGCCCCTCTCGAAGCTGGGGAGGTCCGCGAAGACCGGCAGCGCCGGGTCGACCCATCGCTCCGTCGAGGCGAGGTTGACGACGACCACGGCGTCGACCTCCGACTCGAGCGCGAACCGGTCGAGGTCGGACTGGACCTGCGCGATAGCCTCCCGGTGACCACGGGCACTTACGCGGTGGCCGCCCTGCACGCCCGCGCAGAACGCGCCGCTGCCGATCGCCGGCCACGGCTTGACACGGCCGAGCGCGGGAGCCGCGAGCAGTTGCTGCGCCGCGTCGAGCACCCCATGCTCCGCCGCCGCCAATGCCAGGTCGTCGTCGCGCACGTCCCACCCGCCGAACACAAGGTCGACGTAGCCGGCCAACGTGCCGTCGCTGGTCTGGCGGTTGCGAGCGGTAAGCCGTCCAGCTCTCTCGCGCCCAACCGCAGCAGCTCGACACCGGCGATCGCCGTCGTCGCGACGGCCCCACCGACCCCCACAACCGCGACGCCGACCCGCCTTGGTGCCACAGGTCGTCTGCTCCCAGGGTCGATGGTCGTCACATCAGGCTCCGTTTCTCCCTCTACGCCCGATGGCGCGGCGCCTCCTTCCTAGCCCGCCATCAAAAAAATCGCCGCGCGTCAACGCCCGGCAGCGGGCCTTTCTGCACTGAAACGAGGATCGGCCGCGCGCTGGTCCATTTGCCGGATTTTCGCCTTTGGGGCGGCGCCACGCGCCGGCCTAATCCTGCACTGTGCAGAGCGGAGGACCTCACAAGAAGCCTCCATACTGCCCCGTTTTGCCCGATTCTCATCTTCCGGGGAGATGGCGCCAGCCGGCATGAGCTGCTGTGCAGCGAAGGGGAGTGTGAGGCGCGCCGGGTGGGTAATGGGCCTGGCGTGGATGAGGCGCAGATCGTGCTCTGCCGTGATGGACCGCTGCTGGTACGCGGCCCGTTCAAGCTGATGGATCGGGACGGCAACGAGATCGAGGCTCGGCGTGGGACGATCGCGCTGTGCCGGTGCGGCAAGTCACGCATCCGACCCTTCTGCGACGGCACTCATAAGGTCGCCGGCTTCAAAGCCGACAGCGGGGACGAGCGGGACGGCTAACCGGGGCCACGAGCGCAGGGAGGTGCGGCCGTCCTGCCACGCGTCGAGGGTGTGAACTTGGAAGCGGCGGTCGAGCTCGGCCAGGGCACGGGAGCCCCACATGATGTCGCCGGCGGTCAGCACGCCCTCCGGCGCGGTGAAGGGATGGGTGCCGGCGCCCGCCAGCATCCCGATTCCCTCGGCCGCCCGAGCAAGGCGCGTGCGGGCGGCCCACAATGCCGCGGCCACCTCTCCGACCCTCGTGGCGGGGCACGTGACCAGCTCTAGCTGGCTGGCCGGCAGCTCACCCTTCACCGACCGGTCCCCATCACAACGCGCGAGCACGTCGCCCGCGCGAGGAAGCAGGTCGAGCGTCACCGGATGCAGCAGCATCACCTCCTCTTCCAGCCCCACGGTCATCGGGGCTGGCACGTCGAACGCACGGCGGAGATCCGCGGCGGACGGGAAGACGTTTCTCGCGCTGGCCATGCGAGAAGAATCGCCCAGCCATGCGACTTCTCACTCCTCCCGGTGTCTTCAGACCTCGCAGCGACTCATGGTTGCTCGCCGACGCTGTCCGCGATGGCACCCGCGCTGGGGACCGCGTCACCGACATCTGTACGGGCAGCGGCGTAGTCGCCATCAGCGCGGCCCTGGCCGGCGCGGGTCACGTCCTCGCCATCGACCGCTCACGGCGGGCAGTGGTGACCGCACGCGTCAACGGCAGGCTCAACGGGGTCCACATCGAGGCACGGCGGGGCGATCTACTCGCTCCCGCGGCCGGCCAGCGGTTCGACCTCATCGCCTCGAACCCTCCCTACCTGCCCGGCACCGCCGAGCCGGCGCGCGGCGCGGCCCGAGCGTGGGAGGGCGGGCCGGACGGGCGCACGTTCCTCGACCGGCTGATCGCGGCGGCGCCCGCCCATCTGGTCCCCGGCGGCGCGCTGCTCGTCATCCACTCGTCGGTCTGCGGCCTCGACCTCACGCGCGAGCGCATGCGCGCCGCGCGCGCTCCCGCCCTGGAGGCTCGCGGCCTCCTCCGGCCTGGCGAGCGCGAGGAGGAGATCGCCATCCTGTGCGCCACCGCTCGTGCTTACCGAGCGGACGCGGCACGCAGTAGCCGGAGCTGACCGACCTCGGCGGTGTTCTTCATCAGCTCGGAGTTCACCCAGCCGACCATGTGAGCGACCGTCCACTCGGGGGTGCCCTGCCACGGGAACGGCGCGGTGACGTCCAGGTCAGCCTCGGTGAGCCGTTCCAACACCGCCAGCCAATCCTTGCGAAGCCCACGCAGCCACCCGATGGCCGCGTTCCCATCGCCGGGCCACCCGATCTCGGTCCGGTCCCGCGGCACCCGTCCCTGCATGTGGTCGATGGTCACGGTCCACCACCAGCCGATATGCCAGGTGAACCACCCGATCGTGGGGATCGGGGAAGGCTCGGGGACCGGTTCCCGCCAATCCGGCACCCACACCCCACCGGCGCCCGGGCGCACCGTCCAGCAGAGGGTCGCCGGCTCCCACAAGAAATCCCCCGGCGTGAGCTGCTCCAGATGCAGCTCCAACAGCGACCACGTCAGGTCGAACTGCCAGCGCAGCAGGCCACCACGGGATAGGGACATCGGCTGATCCTGTCAGCCCTACCCCACCCCGCGCAACGGCACCGGTGAGGTTCGTGGCGTCGAGTCGGTCTCGCGCCGGCGAAAAGTCGAGCCTTCTAAGGTAGGAACTCACCGAAAGCGCACCGCCGCGAAGCACCAACTCGCGTGACCGGTGAAGCACCACGTGAGCAGTCACATTGGGGAAATGACACATGGACGGTTTCAGCGTGTACTTCTTTCTGCTCGTCGCTCTCGCCATCGTCCCCGCACTCGCGCTGAGCTGCCTCATATTGCTCTATCTCTTGATCAGCGGTAGCCCCGCGGCAGTCGGTGTGCTGGTTGCCGACGCGTATCTGCGTCACCGGGAACATGCCAATAGCGAGCCGTTCATCGCAATCATCGCGGGATGGGAGGAGAGGCAATGACACGCCGGCTTGAAACCCCACAGCAACAATCAACCCCATCCGCGAGGCCCGACCAGAACGCGTCCAGCGCCGCGCGGTGCGCCCAGTGCGGTTGCCGCCCCGGAAGGCCAAGCCTGCACGTCATCTCTTGCTCGGCGTGCGGGCGAGGCCGCGCCTCGCCGGGGGATCACGCCCCGCCGCGCCGCCGGGGCCGCTATGCGATGGTGACCGATCCGGAGCTGCCGCCGATGTGGGTCCGGCTCTGGCCATGGCAGCGCGCCGCCCGGCGGAAGCGGGTGCACCACCAGCGAGGGACTCACCATTCGCCGGAAGGGAGATGACAGATGGCCAGCCGATGGGCTCGCGCGCTCACCGATCAAGACGTCCTCGTGGCCAGGTGGCGCCAGCACCCCCTGTCATTGGTCTCCACCGCGGCACCCGCAGCCATCATGGCGACGATCATGCTGCTCAGCCCGGCCGGACCGGGCACTCCGGTCAGCACGATCCTGTGGTGGCTCACCTCGCTTCTCACCATCCGGTTGGGATGGAGGGTGGCGCAATGGTCGGTCGATTGGGTGATCGTGACCAATCAACAGGTGCTACGCGTGTCCGGCCTGGTCGTTCGACGCAGCGAGGTCACGCGACTCGTCCACACAACCGGCTTGAACTGGCACCGCTCGATCGGCGGGCGCCTCCTCGGGTACGGCGAGTGCATGCTGCTACCCGCCGGAAACCACGCGATGCACCTGCGCTTCGTGCCCGACCCGGATCGGCATGAGCTCATCCTCAGGCGTCTGCTGGCGGGAAATCTCGAGCCCGTATGAGGTTCGGCTGGTAACCCGGTCCTCGATTGGCGTTAGACTGCCCGCAGCCTCGTGACATGCGGCTCTGCAAGGCCTCACCTCGTCGCGCCTACCTCGCTGACGAGATTCGTAAGGGGCCTAAGGCCCTAGGCCCTTCTTGCCATATTGAGCATAGCTGTTTACTATCGTCGTCGGAGGCTAGATCATAAGACCTACGGTCTTTCGCCACAGAGAGGTGGTGAATGGCGCGATGGGAGAGTAGCGCAGCGCGTCGCTAATGGGCATGCCAAGGGTCCCCCGCTCGCCGCGAGAGACCCTTGGCATTTCAACGCTGTTACGATCTCCTTTCCTACAGGTTTTCGGGCCATTCCCAATGCAACCCGTAGGTAATTCCCAATCTCGGCACGGGGAAGCGCGCCTCTACATGGCCCTGCAACGGTGACAGCTCGTCAAGCGTCTGCATGAACGTGGGGTCGGTGCGAACAAGTGACGAGAATGTAGAGACCGTCCCAGGGACGAGGTCGGGAGAGAACTGCACGCGCAAGGTGACCAGCTGTGTAGGACGAAGCACAGTGGTAAAGACCCACGGCTGCGGCTCCCGAGGTCCCGGCCGGATGTTCAGCCGGTAGATGAACCGGTAGCGTTCCCCGCGGACCAAGGCGCGGTCGAACTCGACGCGAACGATGATCTCTTCACCCCAGGGAGCCTTTGAGGTGTGGACCTTGCACCCGTCGATGCTCTCTGCCGACACGTGCGCGGGATCACCGGAGTACAAGAGCTGGTAGACATAGCCCTGAACCCCGTCGATCAACGCCTCGACCGTGCGGATCTCCAAGCGGGTCGAGGGCTGCCGACCGTTCTCGTAGCGATACATGAGATCGACTGAGCAGATGAACAGCTCATAGTCTTCGTCGCCGGCCACGGCGAGAGGGGGCGCGTGCGTGAGCGGCCGGGTGCCGGAGCGTGCGACCCCCTCATCGCGCATGCCGAGCTCGATGAGGTGCAGGGACAGCTCATGGATCCCGTCTCGCTCCCAGTCCCGCACCGCGTCGACGCTGACGTCGTGCTCCTTGGAGAACTGTGAACGTCGGCGGGTCAACGTACCGGGATCGTCGTTCGCGTCGAGGCCGAAGGCGTTCCTGACGGCGAGGTAGCGCAGGTTCCTGTCTTGCGCCAAGAGGCTTGCGATCAACCGCATCGCCTTGATGGCGCGCGCTTCCGTCGTCGCGTTGTGTTGCAGCTCCCTCGTGACGCAGGGCAGGTCGAGCAACGTCTTGCACTGGGCGAGCTTTACTCGGGTGAGCCCCTCGTTCCTCCGCAGCTGCGTGAGCTCAATGGCCACAGCCCTGGCCAGGTTGACGTCTCCGGTCTCCACTCTCATCCCTTTCGGGAAAGGCCCCCCACTTCATGGGCCTGCAGGTCGCCGGGTCGATGACGCGGCACCCCCACGGGCGGCGGCGAAGAAGAAACCAGGCCCCGATGTGTCGACAGCATCGAGGCGCTCCTGCTGGGGGCCCCGGAGAGCCAAGTGAACGGTCCACAGCGGCGGTCGCTTCGCGCCCGTCCTCACGCCGGTTGTTCCGGAATCCGGCGACTGCCTTCCACCAGCAGCAACAGCCTGATCATGCCAGGCGAGATGCCTTCCGGATAGCTCCGTCTTTCCCTTTCGGCTGCAGACGGAGCGGACCTGGCGCGAGCGGTTACGGTCGCAGGTGCCGTTGGCCGCCGTGATGGACGAGCCCGAGCAGGGGTTGGACGATCTCGGCGAGGAACGGTGCGGGCAGGTCCCCAGGGTCGTCGACGAACGCCGCCGCCCACGACGTGGCCAGCTCCTTGGCCTGTTGCGTCGCGAGGCGGGCCGCGGGCCGGCTGACGACCGCGGCCTTCGGCTGCGACGCGGACAGCTGGCGGGCCATCAACGTGTGAGACCGCGCCGCACACGCGAAGGCCATGGCCGCGCGCTGGCTATCCCCCAGCTCGCTGTGCCAATACTGGGCACATTCTGTCCAACGGGCGGCCGCATCCGCCCAGTGACCCAACCGGTCGAGGTCGGCCGCCATCCGACCGATCCGCACGGCCGCCTGGTAGTGGCGCAGCTCCGCCGAGGGCGGTGTGAGGCCAGGCTGGGTGGTCAGGTCGACACAGACCGTGGCGACATCGACGTCGGGCGGCACCGGCAGCCGCGCCACCAACGCACCACCGACCACCCGCGCCCGCTGCAAGGCGAGCAGCGCGCCATCGCGGTACTGGTAGGCGCGAGCCCACACGCCAGCGGTGAGATCGTCCGACCCATCCGGCAACAAGGCGGCCTTCAGCTCGACGCTGCGCGTCACGGGATCCCAGATCGCGACCATGCCGCGTGGGTCGAGCAGCTCGACAGGCAACGACATCGCCGAAGGATCCAGCGGTATCCACCGTCCGGTCTCGGTGCTGTCCCGCTCGTCGGTCTCACCGGCCATCAGGTGCGCTCCCATGAGCATCGGGTGGTCGGCGGCATCGGTGTGGCGCTGCCGCCAGATCGTACGGGCCAGCCTCGCCAGCTCATCGACATCCACATCATCACGGGCCCAGTCGCGCTGGTGTGAGCGGTCGCAGAACCGGTCGAGCAGAGAATCGCCTCCGACCACCGAGCGCACTACCGCGGCCACCGGGCACAGATGCTCGCGCGCCGCGGCGGGAAGCTGCTCGCACACGGTGTCGCTCAGCCCGCGCAACGCCACGGCGCCCGTCGCAGCCTCGGCGCGTACGACCGGCTCCATCGTCGGGGCGACGAGGCGAGCGAGCAGGGCAGCCTCGGCCGACCACAGCGACGCCTCCCCCTCGACGTCGTCGCGTGCCTCGCTGAGCAGGGCGAGGCGGCAGGCCGCGTGACGCGCGCACTGGGACTCTGGATCCAAGGGCAGTTCCCAGAAACCTCCCGCGGCGTGCGCCGCCGGAGTCGTCGCCAGCTTGGCGGCCTCGGTCCCGAAGAGCGCCTCGACCAACCCCACGCCCTCGGCGGTCGGCGTGCCGGAGGGATCGTCGAGATCTGGCAGCTCCACCGACAGCTCGAGGACGCGGTGTGAATCGGCCCGATCGGCGGCGAGGATCACCCCCTCACCAAGGTGGAGCCTCGCTTGGCCCGCAGGGCCGGGGAGACCGCAGGCCAAGTACCAGGTGGCCAGTTTCATGTCGAAGGTGACCGTGAGCTCATCGTGCGTTTCCCCCACCGGCGAGCGACGCAACGGCCGCCACGCTGCGGGGCGAGAAGTGCGAGACGCCGCACGCCGTGCATGTGTATCGCGCATCAGGCTCCCTCCCTTCCGTGCTGCGGCCGGTCTCCAGTCCACTGCGTCGTGCCGAGGGTCTTGCACAGGTCCATCGTCTGGTCAGTCCTCCCGCCCGTACGTTTCATGACCGACTCGGCCCAGAAATCTCACAGTCTTTCCAACCTTTTTCCTCAGGCGATGGATTGCCCGCTCACGTCATCGCTGGTGGGTGACATCGAAAACGCTCTCTGCCAGTACACGAGATCTTCGACGATGGCCTCAGCCCGGGCCAGCCGGCGGGATTCGACCGAGGATGCCGCCGGTAGGGTCTGCCGGGCGGTGACCGCTGCCCGCTCCACGACCCGCGCCGAGTTGGTCAACCGCTGGGACAGGTCCTCGCCAGCCCATGCCCAACCCTCGCGAGGACCGACGCGGGATTGCACCGTACCGAGGTCCCGCCACCAAAGAAGGAGCTGATCCAGCCACCCCCTGAGTGCCGTGACGACCTTGTCGGACGCTCTCTCGTCAGGTTTGGCATGTTGCGTGAGCTTTTGGAGAACCGCCCAGGTCATCGGGATGCGGACCGCGGCCTCCAGCGCGGAGTGCGTCTGGCCGGCATCTCCAATCGCCTTGTCGACGAGATGGAGCACGCAGGCCTCCAGGCGATCGCGCGTCTTCGCACGGTTCAGGTCGTGAGCCCGGCGGGCTTGGTCGGTCGCGCCTGTCGCCGGGCCGAACCGCGCGGGATCCGCCTCCGCGCACACGTCCGCGAAGAGGCTGTGCCACGACTTCAGCTCAGGCACCCGGTTCACCACTCCCAGCGCGGCCCCGAACAGCATGCCTGGCTGGCGACCGCATCCATCTCCAGAGCGGGTCGCCAAGTGGTACGGGCAGATATACGTGCCGGTTGCCAGCCGGTGAGTGAGGTGAGCCCGTAACGCCCGGACCGTCTGCTGCAGCATGACTGCGTCGAGCACGCTCTCTGGATCACCGTGCCAGTCCTGGCTCGCCGGGCCTTTCGACCATCGCGCGTCGTCGAGTGAGATCAGGGCACCCTGCGGCCTCAGGCGGGCGGGCGCAGCGTCGCCTTCGAACGGATCCGGCATCCCGCGCGGCCGGTGCGGCTGGTCGATCCGCAACCGCGCGTCCCGCTCGCGGATCTCCCTCCGAGCGCGATAGAACCAGGCATTCTTCACGATCGTGACCAGATATGCCTCCAACGAGCTCCGGATGGTCACCATCCTGTCCGGGCGTCTCGCCCACGTCGCCCATACCCGCGAGCTCACCTCGGCGTACAGCTCGTCGATCTCGTGAGGGTTGCGGTGCCCGCTCCGCTGGATACGCCGCACGCAGAGGCGCTTGAGCTCTCCGGTTCGTATCCAGTCCTCTTGGATCACGGACCAAGGGACCTGCAGGTCGATTGGCGGGCCTGCGGCGTCGGTTGTGCTCATGCCGCCACGAGCCTGCGTCTCGGCATCGACCTCGCTCCTTTGAGTCCGCGCCCTCATAGGGCGCGTACCTCGCAAGTGTCGCGCCGTCACCCGGCCGAGACCGACTCCATGTACCCAGCGTTGAAACGCCGGCCACGCCGCGGGCGTCTATAGAAGGTGCGCGCTGTCCCGCAGCCCTAGAGAGAACGAGATCGACCGATGGCTGAGCACCTATCCGCCCGAGGCGTCCACGTGAAGCGGCGAAGCCCTTGGGGCGTCTTCCTGCTCACGATCGTGACGCTGGGCGTCTACTACCTGTTCTGGTACTACCAGGCCAACCGCGAGCTCCGCGACTACGCCCGCGCTTCGGGCGGCGGCGCGCTCGGCGGCTCGCCGCTGCTCTCGCTGCTCGCGATCACGGTCGGTTGGATCGTTCTCATCCCGCCGTTCATCTCGATGTACCAGACGTTCGGGCGCATCGCGACCGCCCAGCGCATCGCGGGCATCCCGGGCGAGGCCAGTCCCCTGCTCGGCCTCCTGCTGTTCATCGCCCTGCCGATCATGTTCCCCCTCGAGCTCGCCTACGCCCAGATCGAGCTCAACAAGGTGTGGGACCACGAACGCCAGGCGGCGGTGCTGGTCTAGGGCGCGGGGACGACGGGGAGGCCGGCGGCCTTCCAGGCGCGGAACCCGCCGATCAGGTCGGTCGCCCACAAACCCAGCCGCTGAAGGTCTCGCGCCGCCAGGCTGGACGCGTAGCCCTCGTTGCACACGACCACGACCCGCGTGCCGGCCGTCAGGCCAGGCAGGCGGTGCTCGCCGGCCGGGTCGAGCCGCCATTCCAGCACGATCCGCTCGATGGGGAGGGCGCCGGGAATATCGCCCTCCTCGTCACGGTTCGCCTGCGGCCGGATGTCGACGAGCCACGCGCCGGACCGGCGCAGCTCGTCGGCTCGGCGGGGGTCGACCCGGTCCAGGTGCGCCCGTGCCTGTAAGAGGAGCTCCTCCGCGGTCATCGGATTGGGCATACGTCCAGTCTCGCGCGTTCAGGCGAGCCTGGTCAGCTGGCGGAGCGCCGCTCTCACGGCGGCGTCCCGGCGCTCGGCCTCGGGGTCGGTCCAGCGCCAGCGCACTCCGGCCTCGATCTCGAAGCGGGGCTGGTTGTGGTCGGCGATCTCGTCGACGTCGAGTGCGACCGCGACCATTCCGTCAAGCCCACGCAAGGGCTCCTCGACCACCGCCGCGGTGCCGTAGGCGGTGATCGCCACGTCGCCCTCGCACAGGAGGGCGAGCGCCACGCGCGGCTCGGCCCTTACGCGCCGCAACGACTCACGCCGGCTGGACAGTGCGAACACGACCGACCGCGGTCCCGCCCGCACCGCCGTCGAGACGGGGATGGCGTGTACAGGCCCGCCACCGGTCACGAGGATCGCCACCGTGCCATCTGGCCACTCGGGAAGGTCCATGGGTCCCAGTGTGTGGAGGATCCGCGCGGTATACCGCGCGGATCCTCCACACAACTTACGACGACTCGCAGCCGACACCGTCACCGTCGCGGTCCAGCCGGTGAGGGTCGCTGCCGATCACCTGGACGGGGCCGTCGATGTCGGCGCAGTCGAGGTCCGGTGGGCCCGGCGGGATGCAGGGCGAGTAGTTGGGGTCGCAACCGTGGGGTTTCGGCTCGGGGGCCGGCGCAGGCGCGGGGACCGCGGGGGCCGGCGCTGGCGCGGGAGCCGGCGGGGGCGCGACCGCTGGCGTGGGCGCGGTCACGGATCTCGGGGCCGGCGCCACGGCCGTCTCCCGCTCTTGAGGGAGGCGCGCCAGCTCGTCCTCGGCAAGCTCCGCGCGGGCTTGCGCGGCGTCGAGCGAGGCCTCCAGCTGCGTGACACGCGCCTCTGCCTGTTGCGCTCGGTCCTCGATGGCCTGGTCGCCGTCGCCCATGGCCCCCAGCGCGAACGCCAGCACGGCGGTCGCGGGGAGCAGGAACCGCCGCTTGTGCCACAGCGGTCGGGAATCAACCTCGGAGGTCTCTTCTTTTAGCAACATTTGAGTAGACATAGCAAGATCACCCTTCTCTAAGGCGGTTGTCTTCGTTTGCTTCGTTGATCGAGAAGACGCCGCACCCTGGGCGATGGTTACTGCACTTTCAGCCAGTCGGATTTTATTCTGTCAGCTCTTCGGCGATGCGCTTGATCGCCGCGAGCCGGGACTCCCAATCCGATGCGATACGCGCCATTCGCCGCGCGGCGGCCTCAAGCCGGTCAGGGCACACGGAGTACCTCACCTCGTTCGCGCGGCGGCGGCCGTGGACCAGGCCCGCCCGGGTGAGCGTCCCGAGATGCTTCACGACCGCTTGCCGGCTGATCGGCAGCTGCGTGGCCAACGTGGTGGCCGTCGCCTCGCCGTGGAGGGTGAGCAGGTCGAGGAGACGCCGCCGGGTCGCGTCGCCCAGCGCCGCGAACACCTCGGCGTCCCCGTCGACCAGCGCCTCCATCACATCGCGACCCGCTGGAGATAGCGCTTGAGCTCGTCGAGCTCGGCGGCCCACCCTTCGGTGTTCTTTTTCGCGTGCCTGATCTTCTCTTCGTCCGGCAGGTGACGACGGCTCGGGCACGCGGCTTCGGGTCAAGGCCATGGCACCGCCGGGGCGCAGGTCGATCTCGGCGCCGGCATCCCCGAACCATGTCCCGAGATGCGAAGGCAGAGTGAGCACCTCCCACACACGCTGGCTAGTGCAACCCTAAAGTTGTACACCGGCGACCGCGTCACAGAGGCGGTCGACCTCGGCCTCGGTGTTGTAGTAATGAGCGGAGGCGCGGACCAGGTCGGGCAAGCCTCGCGCCTCGAAGTCGAACCTCGCGAACTCGGCGCGCGAGACCGACACGTTGATGCCGCGGTCGCGCAGCACGGCGGCGACGCCAGCCGAGGCAATGCCCTCAACCGTGAACGTGACGATGCCGCACCGCCGGACGCCCTGATCGTGCACCACCACGCCAGGAATCGTGGCCAGCTGTGCCCGCATGCGGTCGGCGAGTGCGGCCACGCGCCGCTCGATCGCGTGAAGGCCAAGGTCAAGGGCATAGTCGATGGCGACGCCGAGGCCAATCCTGGCGGCGACGGCGCACTCCCACGTCTCGAACCGCAAGGGTCCGGGGCGGATCTCGTACGTTCTGCCGGCGACCCAGGCCGCGGACTGCAGGTCGAGGAAGGGCGGCTCGATATCGGAGAGCAGGCGCTCCGAGACGTAGAGAAACCCGGTGCCCCTCGGCCCCCGCAGGTACTTCCGCGCCGTCGCCGTCAGCATGTCGCAGCCGAGCTCGGCCACGTCGAGCGGTAGCTGCCCGGCGGCCTGGCAGGCGTCGAGAAGGTAGGGCACGCCGGCGTCGCGCGCGAGGAGGCCGACCTCGGCGGCGGGGTTCACGAGGCCGCCGTGGGTGGGCACGTAGGTGATCGCGATCAGCTTGACGCGCTCGTCGAGCATCCCGCGCAGGGCGTCGACGCTGAGCTGGCCGTGCTCGTCGTTGGGCACCACCTCCACCACCGCCCCGGTCCGGCGCGCCACGTGGAGGAAGGCGACCGCGTTGCTCACGTACTCGCACTGGCTGGTGAGGATGCGATCGCCGGGACCGAACGGCAGGGAGTAGAACGCCATGTCCCACGCGCGAGTCGTGTTCTCGACCAGCGCGACCTCATGGCGATGGCAGCCGATCAGCGCGGCGACGGCGTGGTACACGTGGTCGATGCGCTCGCCGGCCTCGGCCTGCGCCTCGTACCCGCCGATCCGCGCCTCCAGCTGGAGATGGTCCACGACCGCGTCGAGCACGGGCCGCGCCATCAGCCCCGCTCCCGCGTTGTTGAAGTGCGCGACCCGCTGACACCCAGGCGTGTCCGCCCGCACGCGCTCGACGTCGATGGCCACCGGCGCCGACTGTAGCCCTAGCAACTGGAAGTGTGATGGATGTGCGCCATATATGGCGCACATCCATCACACAACCTCAGCCGATACGGACCGAGGCCTCGTCCATGTCGCCGCGGAACTGGTCGTCGGGGAAGGACTTCGCGCCGATCGTCAAGGGCTCGTCGTTCGAGATCTTGCCGATCTGCACACGCTGCATGGTGTGCTCCCCGTCTACGACGATCTCGATGGCGTTCTTGGTCTTTACGCACCTGACGCTGTGCCAGGTGCCGTCCGCGACGTCTTGGTCGCCGCTGACCTTGCCGTTGCCGCTCGAGCCGTGGAACGTGCAGTTGGCGCGTGCGGCGGTGCCGTCACGGGTGGGCGCGACCTGCATCTTGTACTCCCCGCCCTCGGTGTCGCCCAGCCCCTTGCGGATCACGTCGAAGTCCGTGCCCGGCACCTGGTCGAAGCGCATGTGCACCGTGAACTCCACGTCATCGCCGCCAGGGTTGAGGCTGCCCGCGGACGCCACCTCTACCACCGAGGTCCTGCCGTTGAACCGGTACCCGCGGCCGTCGATGCCCGCGACAGACTCGATGTCCGTGGTCTCCCCATCGTTCCCCTCCCCCGAGCTGTCGACCATCTCGTCGGGGTCTTCCATGTGCCAAAGGCCTACCCTCGAGCCGGCGAGGACGCGCCCGGTAGGCACGAGGAGCACCGCGACGAACAACAGCAGCACGAGAACCCGACTTCTTTTCTGCACGAGAGCCCACCTTAAGCCGACAGTGACATGATATGAACTGTCAGTATATAGGGGACAGACCGTTTGCCGAAGGATCCTACGTCTGGCTGCGCGGGCGGACGGGCAGCATCATCTGCGCGAGAAGGAGGCCGGTCAGGTCGGCGGCGAGCCCGGCGACCACGGCGGGCACGATCGACCATGCCTCCCGGAACCCCACCAGTGAGCTCATGAAGACCGCGACGGAGGAGAACAGCACGGTGACCGCGCCGAACGGCGGGAGCCACCGGCGGATCAGGTAGAGCACGGGCGCGATCAAACACCAGGTTGGTGATGAACGCGCTGGTAAGGCCTTGCTCGATCAGCCTGCCGTCGCCGGGATAAGGACCCCACTCAGGCCGCCATCCGGCCGCGCTCATCCCCGGCGAGGTGTCGAAGAAGGCCGAGATCCACATGAGGAAGAACGAGATCACCGCCGTCAGCAGCGCCAGGGACAGCACCACCGGCAAGAAGGAGCGCAGCCGGTCCGCGTCGTGGTCATCCGCCGCCGCCCAGGCTGCCCGGAGCGGGCTGGTGACGATCAACGCCGGCCACCCTGTTGGCCGCGCACGCGCGAAGCCCGAGTAGAACAGCGCGTGCCACGGCGTGAAGAAGGTCTCGAGCTGGGCAAGATTCATGTGCGCCCAGCCGTCGACGAAGACGCCGATGATCAGCCACAGCGAGGACACTTTGGGCATCAACGGAGCTTCAACGCTCGTTCAACTGTAGGGTCTGGCCATTCGCACCCCGCGGACACGACCAAGCGTGAAATAGCAGCCCCCAACATTACCCTAAGTTATGCACGCGGTGACCGGAACTACCGGTAGCGCCTGCACGCATCAGGACAAAGAGCAACGTTATTCTTGTTCATGCCCTTAGGGTGAGGCCCTCAGCCTGTCGTGGAGCTGACGTTGGTAGCATGCCCACTAGTCCTTTTGGGGTCGGTGATTCTCCTGACTTGCCTCGTTGCACCTCAGTCGTTTAACGTCTTATTGCGCGTCAACGCCCGTTTCGAGCGAACCGGGGGGGCGAAGACATGACGGAACGGTTTACGGGCAAAAGAGGTGGGAGCACTGACACTCACGATTGAAGACGTCTTAGAGCGAGGAACTCAACCAGAGCCAGCGCAGCGTGTCATCTTTAGCGTTGAAGAGCTGTACGGGCTTTCCGTCGGCAGCGTTCGCCTTCCGCTCAATCGCGACGAGTCGATCGACAGCGGTCAGGTCAGCCTGATGATGGACCCTCGCACCGATGTCTCCACGAACATCGGTATCGTGGACTTCGCCGCGCACACGTTGCGAGTGCGCTACGGCGCTCAGTTTATATTTCCGGGATTGCATGAGCTCGTGATGAGTGGAAAGCACGATCTCAGCCTTCTTGGACCAGTGCGCGTGGTCGCGACGGACGAGTGCACGCTTACGCCTGATCTTACCGGCTGGCGAGCGCTCGGATGTTTGGAGTTCCTCCAAGGGTCCCTGTGGTCTGGCGCCAAAGGCGGGTGAGACGGTCGTATCACCTCCAGTTTGGAGGACACGCTCGCAGCACTCAAGGACGGCAAGCCCGTCCACGTCGCATACGACACAACGTTCATGGTCCAGTGGCCTGAGCATCTGGGTGGCGGCAATATCGCGATTGACTTCACTGGCGCGATGGTCCTCGTGCCCAGAATGGGCACGTACTAAAGACCCGCCTTCTGGGATTGCGCTGCACAGCAGGGACAATCGAGTCAACATTACAGGTGGGCTGACAGGGTGACCTATCTTCGATCACAGCATCCGCGCTTCGCGTTCTTGATTCATCCCCGTGATCTTCAGGATCTGTATAAATGGCGCGGCAGTAAGCTGTTGCGCGATTACAGCACGACCGAAGAGGATTTCCTCAGCAAGGCGACATCACTCGGCCCGGTCGTCGTCGGGGAAATACTCTTTGGCCTGGATGCCGGTCATGGAGAGCTTCTCGGCGTGGCGAGGCTGCCCGACCAGATACTGGGATCGCGAGGAGGGGAGGCGATCGCGGCTGGCGTGCGGCTCGCGGCGGAGCGCGGCGCCCCCGTCGTCGGGCTCGGCGCACTCACCGCGCCTCGAACGGGCGCGGGACTCACGCTCCTCCCGACGCTTCCTCGCGGGTTGACCCTCACGACGGGAAACGCCTACACCGCCGCGGTCGCGCGCGCGAACGTGGTGGAAGCGGTGACCGCCTTGAGCGTGAGCCGGGTGGCGCGGGTGGCGATTCTCGGGGCGACAGGGTCTGTAGGCGTCCCGGCCTCTCACCTGCTCGTCCAAGCCGGGCTCGACGTCACGCTCATCGGGCGCACGCTCAGTCGATTACGGGCGAGTCTCGGCGACCTTGGCCGCGACGCCCGATTCTCGGACACCCTTGCGGACCTCCGAGGGGTTGACATCGTCCTCGCCCTGACGAGCAGCTCGTCGGCGCGGCTCTCCGCCGACCTGCTCTCGCCGGGCTCGATGGTCATCGACGTGGCCCAACCCGCCAACGTCCCGGAATCAGACTATGGCGCGTTCCGTGCAAGGCAGGTCCGAGTCGTCGCAGGAGGTCTGGTGCGTATCCCGCGCTACGGGAGCACCTACGACTTCTCTCTCGCCGATCCGACCACCACGTTCGCCTGCCTCGCGGAGACCTATCTGATGGCCCGTGAGGGAATCCGCGAGCACTCCGTGGGACCCATCGCGACGGAGACCGCGCTGCGGATGGAGCGGATCGCACAGCGGCACGGCGTCAGGCCAGCGACGCTGCAGGTACCACTCGACCCAAGGTCTGGCAGTCGGGAGAAAGCGGGGCGCACATGAGCACGTCGACAGCCGCCAAAGGGCTCAGGGAACGCATCGCCAAAGGCGTATGCAAGCTCGCCGGCTGTGAGGATGACGCGGCAAGCCGCGACACGGTTGCCACATCGCCACGCCTGCCCATCCAGGACGCGAGTCCTCCGGCGGCCGCGAAGGTGGCCGGCGGCGCAGTCGTCGCCACGGACCTGACGAAGGTGTATTCCTCGGGGGTGGTCGGTGCGGAGGGCATCGACCTGCATGCGTCGCCGGGGGAGATCGTGGCGGTCGTTGGACCGAACGGCGCCGGCAAATCGACCACGCTCAACATGCTCACCGGTCTTCTGCGGCCCTCCCGAGGGACCGCCAGAATTCATGATGTCCCCGCGAGCGACGTGAAGCGGGTGGGCAGGCTGTTGGGCGTCGCGCTCCAGACGTCGGGCTTGGATGTCGCAATGACCGGCTGGGAGCACTTCGAGGTCCAGGCCGCCCTCTACTATGTTCCTCACGGAGTCGTCGCCGATCGGGCGACTCATCTCTTGGAGCTCTTCGGGCTCGAGCACTTCGCGCACCGTCAGGTCGGGTTGTATTCGGCCGGCCTGCAGCGGCGGCTCGCGCTCGCGCTCGCGTTGATCCACGATCCGGCGGTCCTCATCTTGGACGAGCCCACCACCGGGCTGGACCCGCAGAGCAAACGGATGATGTGGAGCCTGCTGGAGCGCATGCGCACCGAAGGGCGGACGATCATCTTCAGCACCCAGGTCCTTGAGGAGGCGGACTTTCTCGCTCAACGGATCTATGTCATCGCGGACGGCCGAGTCGTCGCCCAAGGCTCTCCTGCGGAGCTACGCGCGGCGCTCGGGAGTCGACCATCCGCGTGCGAGCGGCGAAATCGCGTTCGGACGTCTCACAGCTGGTCACGGCGAGCCTCCCACACCTTGGTCAAGCACGCATCGACGGGGAAGCCCTCGTCTTCTCCGGCAGCCATGGCAATGGCGACGCCAGGCGGATGTTGGAGACGCTCGAGAGCGCAGGGGTGGAGCTTCTCGAGTTCTCGGTCGGACGGCCGTCGCTCGAGGACGCGTTCGTTCGGCTCACCGGGTCCAAGCTGCGAACCGAGCCGCTCGTGCGGACCAGTGCAAGAGGAAAGGGGGTGTGCCGGCGATGCAAATAAGAGCGTTTGCCACAATGTTCTGGCGCGCGGTCCGCGAGGCGCGCCGGATCGTCGTCGTCGTGATCGCCGTGCCACTCGTGGTACCGATCTTCATGCTCACGGTCTTCTCACGGGTCTTCACCGCTATCGTCGAGGTCCCTGGCTTCCAGGGAGGGGAGAGCTACGTCCAGTACATCGCCCCGGGAGCCATCATGATGGCGGTCATGCTGTCGGGCACCGCGGCGGTGAGCGTATCCGTGGAGCGCCAGAGTGGGTTCTACGACCGCATGCGGATCGCGCCGATGGGCCCCCGGTGGAGCAACCTGGCCCGGCGCATCGCAGACAGCGTGAAGCTCTTGGCCTTCGCCTTTGTACTCGTCATCGTGTCCTGGCTCAGCGGAGCTCCTATCCGGGACTGGGCGCTCGTGCTCACGCTGGGCACTGTGTTGCCCGCATTATGGGGATTCGCATATGGCGGCATCGCCTTCGCCGCCTGCCTACGGACCGGGAGAGCCGAGGTCGAGAACGCGCTGTTCCCTCTGTTCTTCCCGCTGTTGTTCATGAGTTCCGCGTTCGTTCCGCCGATACTGATGCCCGATTGGCTTGCGCAGATCGCCAGGTATAATCCGTTGACATTTCTTTCCGACGCGATACGCGGAGCGTACATGGGCCGTGTCGACCTGGAGCCGTTGACGCTCGCACTGATCAGCGTCCTGCTCCTTACTGCGTTGACGCAAGCGTTCGTGGTCTCCGCGGAGCGAAGCATCTTGCGGAGTTGAGAATTATGACACGGAAGAAGATCGGCTTGGCCGCCGCGGTCCTTTGCGTTTTGGCCTGCGGCGCACGCGTATGGTTGCTGCTCGCCGCGGGAGCGGCGTTTACCTCGGCCGGAGTCCTCGTCGAGGGCGCGCTCGTGTTGATGTTTCTTGTCACGGCGTTTCTCTTGTTCCGCCGTATTCGCTCCAGCTCCAGCTCCAGCTCTCCCGCTTCTGTAGACATTCCAAAACTAGAATCAACTCGGAACGAGCCATGAGCTATCACTATCCCCCTGGCCCCAGCACCCGCCTGCCTTGGGTCCACGTGCGCCAGTTTCGCCGCGACCGATTGGATTACCTGTCTCGCTTGCAGCGCGACTACGGCGACGCGGTATCGCTGACCCTGGGGGGACGGTCGATCGTTCTCTTCACTCAACCGCGTATCATTCGCAAGCTTCTCGTTGACCACGCGGGCAACTTCACGATACGAGAAGCATTCGGTGGCGCTCGATCCCTGTTCGACGACCAGCTGGGGATGCGGCCCCGCCTGTTGCGGCGGTCGTTCGGCCGGTTCTGCTGTGGGTGCAACCGGCAGGACGGGCTGTTGACCATCGACGGCCAGGACCACCACGACCAACGCCGGCTGGCTCAGCCGCTCTTCACCAAGCAGCGCTTGGCTGGCTACGCCGACGAGATGGCCGCGCAGACCCTGCGTACGATCGACGGGTGGCAGGCGGGCACGTCCGTCGACCTGGTAGAGGAGCTGCACGGGTTGGCGCTGCGCACGGTCGCCCGGGTCCTGTTCGGGCTCGATCTGGCGCGAGGCTCTGACGTCGAGCGGGCGTTCAACCGCGTGGTGAACTTCTCGACCCGCCCACGATCAGGCTTGCGAGGGTTGGCGCCCAGCCGCACAGCCGCGGACGGTATGGGCTACGAGGATGCGTGGAAGGTCCTCGAGCGCACCGCTGAGGAGCTCATCGCTGCCCGCCGACGCGACCCCGCGGGCTCCACGGACGTGGTGTCCGCCCTTCTCGCGGCACGTCTCCCTGACGGCACGCCCTTGACCGATCACCAGATACGGCAGCACGCGCTCGTGTTGCTGGGGACCGGGCACACGACGATCTGGAGCGCGCTGAGCTGGACGCTCTGCCTCGTTTCCCAGCACCCCGAGGTCTCCGCTCATATCCGCGCGGAGCTTGACGACGTGCTGGGCGGTCGAGCGCCATCCACCGGCGATCTCGCTCGGTTGCAGTACGTCGAGATGGTCGTCAAGGAGTCGCTGCGGCTGTACCCGCCGATCTGGGCAACGGTGCGCCGCGCGCAGGACGACTTCGAGGTCGAGGGCTACCGGTTGCCGGGAGACAGCCTGGTGCTCTTCAGCCAGTGGGTCACCCATCGACTCCCGGAGCTGTATCCGGACCCCATGCGGTTCCTCCCAGAGCGCTTCGCAGCCGACCAGAACGAGCCACCACCACCCTTTGCCTACTTCCCGTTCGGCACGGGTATCCGGTCCTGCATCGGTGGCGGGTACGCGATGGTGCAGCTCAAGGTCTCCGTGGCGACGATCCTTCAGCGCTTCGCGCCGCGTCTCGTGCCCGGGCATCCCGTGGAGCCTCATGCGCGCGACGCGGTCGTGCTACCCCGCTATGGGCTCCCGATGATCTTGGGCGCAGCGCGTGAGCCGTCTCCTGTTCCCCGTCGTGGCCACGTTGCCAGTGACACGGGTGTGTCCGCTACACGAAGGGAGTAGTCGATGACCACCTCGACGTCGACGCGTGTCGAAGACATCGGGCTCTTGCTGTCCAGCCCGCGATCAGGGTCGACGTTGCTGCGGCTCATGCTGGCTGGACATCCCCGCCTCTTCTGCCCTCCAGAGCTCAACCTGCTGCCGTTCGAGAGCCTGTCACGGTGGAACGAGACGCTCGGGAGCTGCGTCTCGACACGCTGCATCGAATACGACTGCGATCAACGCGAAGGGCTCGAACAGGCGCTGGTGGAGCTGACCAAGGCCGCGCGGCCCACAGACGCCGACGTGCTCCGCGACATGATCGACCGGAACGCCTCGGTGCAGGAGACCTATGCGACCCTCGCCCGCCTGGCCGCGCCGCGCCGCCTGATCGACAAGTCTCCCTTGAACGCCTCGAGCATCCAGACGTTGACACGCGCTGAGCTGATCTTCGAGCAGCCGCGGTACCTGCATCTCGTTCGTGATCCCCGAGCCGTCGTGGAGTCGCTCGCCCGCAACGGATTCGACGAGGCGCGTACGCTCCTCGCGGTGCTCGGCATCGAGCTGCCCGGTGGGGACCCGATCGCCTTCGCGGAGCAGATCTGGATCCGGACCAACCGCTCACTCCTCGACTTCTCCGAAGAGGTGGAGCCGCACCGATGGCTTCGTGTGCGCTTCGAGGACCTGGTGAGCGATCCGCGGGCGGCGATGGAACGGGTGGCGACGTTCTTCGACGTGGATTTCGACGAGAGGCTGGTTCAACCCTACGAAGGCCAGCGGATGGCGGAAGGGCTCCGACCGGGCATACCCGCCGCCGGCGATCCGAACATCCTCGAACACGACGGGATCGATCCGTCCCTCGCCTCTGGTCAGCAAGGCGCTGACCTGGCCTTATCGCCGGAGGCCATCGCTCTCGCCACCGAGTTAGGTTATGCTGACATACAATCCACGTCGGCGACGAAGCGGCGCGGCGGTAGGTGGTGGCGCGGGATCATGCAGCGGGCGTGCGGCTGCTCAGACTGCGACTGAGCGAGGGGTCAAACGCGATGGAAGCGATCACGACTCGTTCCGTCGTCGTCGTCGGGAAGGAGAGCGCCGGCAAGTCACAGCTCATCACGTCCCTGACGGGCCGGGACTCCTACCCATCCAACCTCCCCGGGTCGACGATCGCGTGCGAGTCCTATCACTGCGACGACCTCACGTTCGTCGACACCCCCGGCATCACCCGGCGCACGGACACCCTCACCACCAGGGCGGCGCTCGATCGCCTCGCCGTCGGTGACACCATGCTGCTGGTCGTTCAGGCCACGCACCTCGACGCGGACCTGGATGATCTCCTGCCGCTCGTCAAGGGCAAGCACGGCGCCATCGTCGTGACGTTCTGGGACAAGGTGCTCGCCACCGGGCAGGCGGAGCACGCGTTGAGCACGCTCGCGCGCTCCTCGGGCCTCCGTCTCCTGCCCGTAGATGCGCGTCACCTGGACGGAACCGCGCGGGCACAGATCTTCGAGGCGTTACGCAACCCCCAACCCATCCTGGTCGACCGGCTTCCCGTGCGCGCGGGATGGCGAATCGAGCCTCCACCAGGCGCGCTGGAGCGTCCGGTCTTGGGATGGCTCCTCAGCATCTTCTTGCTGCTGCTCCCGGCGGTCGTCTCCGTCTGGTTCGCCAACACGTTCGCGCAGAGCATGGACAGTGCCGTGCAGGCGGCGACCGCAACCCTCGTGGAGCGACTCGGCGGGACCGTGTCCCCCCTACGGGAGATCCTCGCCGGTCGCTACGGCCTCCTCACGATGGGGCCGCTCCTCTACGTCTGGGCGGTCCCGACCGTGGTGCTGTACGCGCTGTTCCTCGGGGCCTACAAGGCCAGCGGCCTGATCGACCGGATCAGCGTGGCGCTGCATGGGTTGCTCCGTCCCGTCGGGCTGAGCGGGCGTGACCTCCTGCGGGTCATCATGGGCTTCGGCTGCAACGTGCCCGCCGTCATGAACACCCGCGCCTGCTCCACGTGCTCCCGCGGCACGTGCATCTCCGCCATCGCGTTCGGCTCGGCGTGCTCCTACCAGTTCGGGGCCACGCTGGCCGTGTTCGCGGCGGCGGGTCAGACGCTGCTCGTCGTGCCGTACCTGCTCTATCTCACGCTGACAACCCTGCTCTACGTCCGGCTCACCTCCCCACCGTCGCTGCGCTCGCCGCTCAACGCCCTGGTGATCGAGCGTCGCGCGTTTCTCGAATGGCCGAGGTGGTCGGCGATCTGGCGGGAGTCACGGTCCACCTTGCGCCATTTCTTCCGTACGGCGCTCCCTATCTTTCTCTTGATCAGCGTCGTCGCATCCGTGCTGGACTGGTTGGGCGTCGTGGATGCGATCGCGGGCCTGCTCCAACCGGTCATGAGGTTCGTGCGCCTGCCCGCGGAGGCAGTCCTGCCCATCGTGCTCGCCACCATACGCAAGGACGGCATCCTGCTCTTCGGCGAGCCCAATATCCTCAGCGGGTCGACCCCCGGACAGCTGCTCGTCGGTGTGTACCTGGCGGGAGTCCTCCTGCCGTGCATGGTGACGACGTTGACGATTGCCCGTGAGGAGTCCCCACTGTTCGCGCTAAAGCTGCTGGGGCGGCAGGCTGCCGCCGCCATCGGGTTCGCCCTCGTGCTGGCGTGGACGCTCGCGCTGTTCGGCTGGTAAGAGCCAACGGTCCTCGCCCGTCCCGCCGACCAGCGCGTCGACCGCGGCCATGGCTTGTCGCGGGACCTCTATCTGGAGCACGACGTTGCCCTCATCCGTCCCGATCCGGAAGTCGAAGAAGGCGCAGCACTCACGCTCGCGCTGGACGAGGTCAGCGACGTCAGCGTGAGTCGTCGCGCCGCGTCGGAACACGAGCAGCATCCCGTTCTCGAGCCGCTCGCGGTGCTGCACCTGTGCCATAAGGGCCTCCCACTCCGCCCGACGCTTCGGCCGCCGTGCGGCTTCGAGTGTGCACGCGATGGGAGAGCTGATGGGATCGGTGTCGGTCATCGCCTTCCAATCCAAGCGCTTCAGGACCCTAAGCTTATCGACAGGCTGGCCCCCCTGACCATGCCCCACTGGACCTGCAGGTTCCGCGTGGACGCGGGAACCCTGTGAGCATCCGGAAGGTTCTTCACGCCTGGGCCAATTCTCCCGCGTGAGCGCGAGAAAGTTGGCTTGGCGGCTGCCCGGGGACCGGTGCTACGCAGGCGCGAGGCCGAACATCTCGCGCACCCGAGCGGACCAGGCGGTGTCGTCGAGCCGGGCGCGCTCGGCGAGCACCCACGCGGCGTCCTGACCGACCGGCACGCGCAGCGGGCTGGCAGGCGCCTCGATCGCGCCGGCGACCCCGCCGCGCCCGGCTCCATCTCCGGGCTGCACGCCGCGGCGCTGATGACCGCCGCCCCGTGGGCGTTGGCCGCCGCCTGGGCCTTCGCCGGCATCCCTAGAAAAGTGACGTCGTTGCGTTTGTCCGGGTAATTGAACAAAGGCAACGCGCCCGCGAGTTCCGTCCTACCGAACCACATGTGCGGAAGATAGGACTAGCCGGTCAAGGCCGCCGGGAGCACCGCGCGCGTGGCCGGTGACCCCCGCCCCATGGCGGGAGGACAGGCGCCGCCGCTGCCAGGGGAAGGGCTGACCGCGGCCGACCATCCGACACCTCACCCTCCCGCCACGTCTGTCACGTCAGCGCCCCAGTCCTCGACCAGGCAGTCCAGCGCC
>Ga0187893_10002637_pt1 | contig 38878 bp, 37 predicted proteins | sample MA1701074metaG_FD_139574 | JGI IMG/M metagenome (GOLD analysis project Ga0187893, IMG submission 139574) | White microbial mat communities from a basaltic lava cave in the Kipuka Kanohina Cave System on the Island of Hawaii, USA - MA170107-4 metaG ... | reverse complement strand
TCGCGCCACTGCCAGTCGGAGCGGTCGCGCCAGCGCCAGTCAGAGCGGTCGCGGCGGTCCGGGTTGAAGCCATCGCGGCGGTCCGGGTTGAAGTCGCGCCGGGTGCCACCCATGGAGCGGCCGCGTCTGTCCTCGGAGAACGCGCCATGCCTTTGCTCGACCTGACCGCGCCGGGGTTCAATACGCTCACGTCGGTCGTGCCTGCGTTTGCCGTCGTTCGCCCAGGCCGGGGCCGCCGATCCCAGCACTGAAGCCAGCAGCACCATGACCGCAAAAACAACTGTCAGTCGACGCATAGCGAGCCCTCCCCGCGAATACTGGTCTCCGGACGCGTCCGGCGGCGCAGTCCTTCCTTCGTTCTTACGTACGACCCTGCCCGACGGTTCCCTGTGGGGAGCCCGCGGCCGCTCGCCACCAGGCCAGGATCTCACGGACGACGACGACGGCGGGCACGGCAAAGAACATCCCCAGCAGCCCAAAGACCTGCCCCAACGCCAGGAGGGCCACGATGATCGCGAGTGGGTGCGTGTGGGTCATGCGTCCCAGCACGATCGGCACCAGCACATTCGACAGCAGCTTCACGACAGTTACCACCAGCATGCCCCACGCCCACGCCGGCCCGCCCTGCGGCGCGGCCGCCAGCAGCACCACAGCGTAGGTCGCGAACCCGCCGATGTACGGGATCGCCTCAGCCACGGCGGCAAAGAGGCCGATCGCCAGCGGACCCGGCACCCCGGCCAGCCACACACCGATGGCCGTCAGCGCCCCTACGATTGAACTGACCACGACCTGCGCCCACAGACCCCAGCGCAGCGTCACGGTCAGTTTGTCCAACAACGCTTCGAGACGGGCCCCGGCTCGAGCAGGTGCCAGGGCCAGCGCGGAGGCCCGCAAGCGGGGGTAGTCCTGCAGCACGAAGTAGATGATGAACGGCAACAGCAGCACCAGGTAGAGCTGGCCGACCAGACCGACCGTCTGGTTCACGAGACGCCCCAGGGCGGCGTTCGCAGCACTGACCGCGGTCTCGCCGGCGCGCTCCCAGGCAGTCCGCAGGAACTGGGGGAACGTCGGCTCGGCGACCCGCGTCTGCCAGGCGGTGAGAAACTCAGTGACGGCAGTAATCCCGCTGGGTGCGATCCTGACCAGGATCTGCGCCTGGCCGACGATCCAGGGGATGACGATCGCGAGCCCCACGATGAGGATCATGATCAGCCCGATCAGTGTCCACGCAGCGGCCGCGCCCCGAGAAAGGCGCACCCGTTTCTCGAGCCAGTCCACGACGGGATAGATGGGGAAGGTCACGATGAGAACGACGACGGCCATGACGACGAGCGTGTTGAACCGTCCGAGCACCCAGACGGCTGCCAGGAGCCCGGCGGCCCACAGCGCGAGGCGGGGCCAAAGGCGATCCACGTGTTCCCCAGTTTCGCGTCGTGTGGTATGATGCCTTCCAAGTGATCAGCGATGGCACACCCGCGTAGACAGACCAACTCGCCGGCAACACACCCGCGGAACTGCATCTGTCCCCGGGCGGAGGCCGCAAGGCCTTCGCCGTCCCGTCCGGTCTAACCCGGACTTTCACCGCCTCACAACTTGAGCGTTCTCGACGGCCCGGCGCGCCGCCGTGTGCGCGCGGCGTGGCCGCCAAAGGGGGACAGCATCATGCATGCCGCACCGCCGTATCTCGGCATTGTGTACGAACACCCCGAGTGGTTCGGTCCGCTCTTTGCGGAGCTCGACCGCCGGGGCATCAAGTACGATCGCATTCTGGCGACAGAGCTGCGCTTCAACCCCGCAGCGCCGGCAGGGCCGGCCGGCGCCGACCGGCCCTACACGCTCGTGCTGAACCGCATGAGCCCGTCAGCCTACGTCCGGGGACATGGACATGCCTTGTTCGCCTCGCTGTCATACCTCCGCCATCTGGAGATCCAGGGCGTGCCCGTCGTCAACGGCGCGGACGCCTTTGGCCTGGAACTGTCGAAGACGGCGCAGATCAGCCTGCTGGCGCGCCTCGGCCTGCCACATCCGAAGACACGTGTGATCAATACGCCGGCGCAGGCGACCGCGGCCGCGCAGGCGCTGACTTTTCCCCTCCTGGTGAAGCCGAACATCGGCGGCAGCGGGGCGAAGATCCAGCGCTTCGATGCCCTCGACGACCTGGCCGCGGCCGTTTCGGCAGGCACGCTGGATTTGGGTATCGATCACACCGCGCTGGTGCAGGAATTCCACCCACCCGTCGGCGGGTTCATCGTGCGCGTGGAAATCCTCGATGACCTGTTCCTCTACGCGATCAAGGTCTTCCCGAACCCGGACGCGGGTTTTAACCTGTGCCCGGCCGACATCTGCCAGGATCCCGCGCAGGTGGATCTCTGCCCCGCCGACCTGCCCAAGACCAACCTGAGGGTCGAGGGGACGACGCCGCCCGAGGACGTCGTTCGGGACGTCGTGCGCCTGGCCCAGGCCGCGCGCCTCGACCTCGGCGGGATCGAGTATCTCACCAGTGAGCGCGACGGCCGACTCTACTACTACGACATCAACGCGCTGTCGAATTTTGTCACCGACGCGCCCCGGATCGTGGGGTTCGACCCGGTGCCGCTCTTCGTCGACTATCTCGAGCGGAGGGCCGGCATCGGGCGCGTGCTCGTGCGCCCCCGGCGTGAGGGACTTCTCAACTCAAAGGAGGTGAGCCACGCATGAGCGTGACTGATGAGCTGCTGCGAAACAACGAACGCTACGCGCAGTCGTTTGCGAAGCATGGGTTGCCGCTGCCGCCGGCCAAGAACCTCGCGGTGGTCGCCTGCATGGACGCACGCCTCGACGTCCACAAGATCCTGGGACTGCACGAGGGGGACGCGCACGTCATCCGCGACGCCGGCGGTGTGGTAACCGATGATGTGATCCGCTCGCTGGCCATCTCGCAACGTCTGCTCGGCACGCGTGAGATCATCCTGATGCACCACACGGACTGCGGCATGCTGACCTTCACCGACGACGAGGTGAAGCGCCAGATCCAGCAGGAAGTCGGCATCCGGCCGCCTTTCTCGCTCGAGGCCTTCCCCGACCTCGAAGAGGACGTGCGGCAATCCATCGCGCGTATCCAGGCGAGTCCGTTCATCCCCCACAAGCATCAGATCCGCGGCTTCATATACGACGTCCACACCGGGCGTCTTCGGGAGGTCCGCTGAGACATGGGATACTCACGGCCAGACGTGCTCGTGGAAACTGGGTGGGTGGCCGAGCACCTCAACGATTCAACACTACGGATCGTTGAGGTCGATGTCGACACCTCGGCCTATGATCAGGGCCACGTGCCCGGGGCGATCGGCTTCAACTGGAGGCGGACATTCAGGACCCGCTGCGCCGCGACTTCGCCAACAAGGCCGCGCTCGAAGCCCTGCTGAGCCGCGTTGGCATCGGCAACGGCCACACGGTGATCCTCTACGGTGACAACAACAACTGGTTCGCCACCTGGGCGTACTGGGTGCTGCAGTACTACGGCCACAGTGCCGCCAAGATCATGAACGGCGGCCGCAAGAAGTGGCTCGACGAGGGTCGGTCTACGTCGCAGGACCGGCCGGCCTACCCGACGACCCGGTATCGGGCCAATGATCCAGATCAGACGATCCGGGCCTTCCGCGATCAGGTCGAGCCCAACCTGGGCAAGCCCAGGTTCGGACTCGTCGACGTCCGCTCGCCCAAGGAGTTCTCGGGCGAACTGTTGGCGCCGGAGAACCTGCCACAGGAAGGCGCGCAACGCGGCGGGCACATCCCCGGGGCGGCCAACATCCCCTGGGCGACGGCAGTCCGCGAGGATGGCACGTTCAAGTCTCCGGAGGAACTGCGCGCGATCTACGAGGGCCGCGGCATCACCCCGGACAAAGAGATCGTCACCTACTGTCGCATCGGCGAGCGCTCGTCGCACACCTGGTTCGTGCTGACCCGGCTGCTCGGGTACCCGAACGTACGGAACTACGACGGCTCATGGACGGAGTGGGGCAGCCTGGTCAACGTGCCGATCGAGCGATAGCGCGCGAAGGTCCGCCCCGGCGTGGTCGCGAACCCCGCACTAGATTTCTTGCGGGCGAGGTGTGCCAATGCTGCTCCAGGGAAAGCGCGCCCTCATCATGGGTGTGGCAAACAAGCGCAGCATCGCGTGGGGGATCGCGCGCGCGTTCCACCGGGAGGGCGCCACGCTGGCGTTCACCTACCAGGGAGAGCGCCTGAAGGAGAACCTGGACGAGCTGCTGGGCGAGATCGGCGGGGCCGGAGCCTATCCAACGTTCCCGTGCGACGTCACCTCCGATGCGCAGATCGAAGCGACCTTTGACGGGCTTCGGGATCGGTGGGGTGCGCTGGATGTCCTGGTGCACTGCCTGGCGTTCGCGGACCGCGAGGACCTCAACCGGTCGTTCTCGGACATCTCACGAAAAGGCTACGCCCTGGCCCTGGATGTCAGCGCGTATTCGCTGCTGCGGTGCGCGGGCGCGGCCCGGCCGCTGCTGAAAGAGGCCGGCGGCGGCAGCATCTTCACCCTCACCTACAACGCGGTCGATCGCGTGGTGCCGTCGTACAACGTGATGGCGGTCGCCAAGGCGGCGTTGGAGTGTGAGGTCCGCTACCTGGCCGCGGACCTGGGGGCGCTCAACGTCCGGGTGAACGCGATCTCGGCCGGCCCGCTCAAGACATTGGCGGCCAGCGCGGTGCGGGGCATCTCAGGGTTCCGCGACACGGTCGAAGAGGTCGCGCCGCTGCGCCGCAACATCACGCAGGAGGACGTCGGGGATGTTGCCGTGTTCCTGGCCAGCGATCTCTCGCGGGCGGTGACCGGCAATACCATCTTCGCGGACAGTGGGTTCCACGTCATGGGGGTGGCCGGGCAGTTCGAGGTTGCGAAGAAAGCCGGCGGCTAGGCCCGGACCTCCTGTCGCTGAAAGTACATGTAGGTCACCGCAAACACGAGCAGCACCGCCGAAATGAGCCCGGTGAGTTGCGGCCAAACGAGTAACAGGCTCTGGGACAGCGGCAGGGGCGCGCGAATCGCGCCCTCCAGTTGGGTGATCAGGACGGGACTCAGGAATCGGACATTCGGATTGAGAAACGCTGCCAACATCTCCCCGTAGAGTGTGTTCGGCGACAGACGTGCCAGCGCAATCCGCCACTGGACCGCCACCAGGTCTTCGCCGGGGACCTGGGCGGGCCGCACGATCGCGATCAGGATGTCAGCCACGATCCCCCAGAAGACGGCAAAGAACAGCCACACCGAGATGGCCGCCAGCGCCGAGGTGGCCGGCTGCCGGAACACCACCGAGAAACACATGGCCAACACGAGCCAGATGCCCGCATAGGCGACGGTCGCCAGGAGAAACAGCAGCCCCCGGCTCACCTCTTCTCCGCTGGGAATCACCCCCAGGCGGAAGATCCCCAGGCCCGTCACCAGCAGCCACAGCGCCAGCATCGTGATCGCGATCGTGAACAGACCGGCCAGGAACTTGCCCAGCAGGAGCGCGTCTCGATAGATCGGCTGTGAGAGCACACGGCTGAGCGTGTGCCGGTTGTGCTCGCCGTTGATGGCATCAAATCCGAGCGCGATCCCCGCCAGCGGGATCAGGAAGCCCAGAAACGCGACAAACGAGAGATCGCGATCCTCGCTGCGCGAGACGGTGAACAGCCGCAGGAAGAGAAACGGATCCTCACTCACGGTCGTGCGCAGCGTCCCGATCGCCGCGTACACGGTGCCGATCGCCACCAGCAGGATCAACCCTTCGAGCAGCCGCATCCGCACGCTGGAGAGATGATCGGCCATCTCCTTCATCACGACGGCCCATACTCCGGTCCAGGGCGAGCCCTCGCGCTGCGGTGTTCCCTCCCGCTTGATCATGCCGGCGTCCCCTCATGGAAGTAGCGCGTGTACACCTCGTCGAGGCTGGAGCGTTCCAGGGTGATGCCGATCAGATTGGCGCGCGTCGAGGCCACACGGCGCGCCACCTCACCCCGGACATCGCTCTGGGTGTCCAGGGCGTAGACACCAGGGCGGACGCGGGCGATCCGCAGGACGCCCGGAATCCCGGTCAGCGCGCGCTCGATGTCTTCCCCGGTGACCTCGACCTCGATCCGATAGGCGCCGCCCAGCACCTGTTGGGCCAGCCCCTCGACGGTCCCTTCCAGCACCATGCGGCCCTTGTTGAACAACCCGACCCGGTCACACACGACCTGCACCTGGTGGAGCAGGTGGGAGGAGAGCAGCACGGTGAGGCCGTCGGCCTTGAGGGTGCGAATCATGGCCAGAAACTCGTGGGCCGCTTCAGGATCCAGACCGATCGTAGGCTCGTCGAGGATCGCCACCTGGGGTCGCTTGAGGAGCACGTCCGCCAAGCCGAGTCGCTGCTTCATGCCGCGCGAGTAGGCGCCCGCCAGCCGGTCGCCGACGTCCCGCAGGCCCATCCGGTTCAGCACATCGTCGATGCGTGCCTCGGCCTCCCGCGCGGGCAGGCCGTTGAGGCGTGCCGTGTAGGCCAGATTCTCCCGCGCGGACAGTTCATCGTAGAAACCCACGGCGTCGGGCAGATACCCCACACGGCGCTTGACGGCCAGCGGGTTGCGCGCCGGGTCCTGGCCGAGCACCCGAGCCGTCCCGCTTGTCGGCTCGGTCAGGCCCAGCAGCATGAGGATCGTGGTCGTCTTGCCTGAACCGTTCGGACCCAGCATGCCGAATACCTCACCCGCGTTGAGGCGCAGGTTGAGCTCGTCCACGGCGACGACCGGACCGTACCGTTTGGTCAGGTCCTGGGTCTCGATGACCGCGGTCATCGCCGGCCGTACCGCGAGACAGCCATGCCCAACACGGCGAGTGCAATGGCCACGAGAGCGACCCCACCGATCCCCCACAGGGTGGAGGTGGTAACGGTCACGCGCACGTCCGCGGACGCCGAGAGATCGCCGGCGTTGGCCCGCAGTGGCAGCATGTAGTCGCCGGCCACCGATTTGTTTGAGGCCTTAATGATCGCGGTGATCTCCTGTTTGCCGCTCGCCGCGATCTCGTCGAGGCGCTGCGGCTCAAACCGGACGGTCCACCCGGTAGGTTCGGACGCGGAGAACTCCACGTTGCGCACCGGGGCGCTGCCCGTGTTCGCCACGACCAGCTTGAGCGGCGCGTCGCGGCCCGCGTTGGCCTGCATCGAGAGCCGTCCCTCGGGGGTGCTGAGCGTCAGATCCGCCCGGCCGGTAACCTCGATCGTCAACTTGATCTCGGCGCGTGCCTCGCCGCCCGAGGCGCGGACGATCAGCGGGTAGGACCCCGCCACCGTCTGCCGCTGCAGGCTCGCCTCCGCGTCGATGTCCTTCGACTCCCCCGCCTTCACCGGCAGGCTCGTCACCTGCTGGCTCCCAAACGCCGGCGTGAACGTGACCTGGGCACCCTTCGGCGCCTGGGCTTCCAGGTTGACTAGAATGTCCAGGTCGCTGTCGTTCTTGAGGGTGAGCCGGTACTTGAAGCTGGTCGACGCGGCACCCCGGAGAATGGGCAGTTCCGCCGTCAGGCTCAGCCGCGGCGGGAGCACCCGTCCAAGGGTGATCGACAGCGGGAGCTCGGAGCGCCCGCTGGGTGATGCCGCCAGGACCCGAAAGTTGTAGGTGCCGGGTCTGGCGCGCGCCGGCGGCTCGAGCCGGAGGCTCACGGTCGCCTCCTGATCCGGGCCAACAAAGACCGACCCGACCGGGCGGCCGGCCCCGAGCAGACTGGTCTTCCATCCTGACGCGACTTGTGTGACGCGGAGGGCCACCGTCTGCGGCGGCTCACCGTAGTTCTTGACCGTCAGTGTGAGTGTCGCCGGCTCACCCGTCCGGACGGTCTGGGACGGATAGGCGGTGGACAGGACGACGCCCTTGTAGCCCGGTGTGGCTGCGGGCGCCGAGAGCGAGGGCCCGGCCGCTCCCAGCGCCAGCACCAGGCTGGTGATGAGGAGCAGGGGCAGGTACCGCAACATACCTCACCTCCACGATCGATCTTTGGCTCCGACACATACAACGCTATAATCCCCAGCCGCGCCAGATCGAGAGCACCGCGATGATGTTGTTGATCGCGTGTGTGACGATACTCGCCAGCAGCCCTCCGGTGCGCTCGTACAACAGGACCAGTAGCACCGCCAAGACGAAGATGGGGAGGGCGTGAACAATCTGCACGTGGACCACGGTGAAGAAGGTCGCGCTACCGAGGGCCGCCGCGGTCGCGCCCCACCGCGCGCGCAGGCCGCCGTACACGAATCCCCGGAAGAAGACCTCCTCGCCGATCGGGACGACCACCGCCAGGAGCACAAACACCCACGCCGCCGAGGCCGTGCCGCGCACCGCCTCAAAGACGGGCCGCAGCGGATCATTCATATGCTCGGCAGCCGCCCGCGCCGCGGCTTGGGCCGGACCCTCGATCAGCCCGGCGAGGAAGATCGCGACGTTCTCGCTGGCCAGGGCGAGCGGGATCGTCACCGCCGCGCCCAGGGCGCCGAGGACGGCTTGCCAGCGCCAGCCGTCGACGCGAACACCCAGACGTAGCGGCTGGAGCCCGTAGCGTACCACCACCACATAGGCAGATGCGCCCACAAAGAGGAGATTCTGCGCGATGGTGATGGCCGACAACGTGGTCAGTGTCAGGGGCTCGGCCACGCCGGCCAGGATCGCACCCATCGGCAGCGCGATCACGAACAGGATAGAGATCGCGATCATCTCGCTGATGCCCCAGCTCCCGCGGCGCTCGACCGGGCGGAGCGCCAGCAGGTAGATGGGGATGCCCACCGCAATGAGCAAGACAAACAGCGCGACCGTCGCGCTGGCAAGATCCGGGATGGGATACACTGAGCCCGAGACCATCGCAGTACCGAGAGGGGTTCGGCGGGGTCTCGAGGCTTCCTTCGGGCAAGGAGCGGCCGCCGCCGCGCCGAAGTAAGGCGTCGCCGAGGTGTCCCCCCGTGTCCCACGTGTCCGTGTACCGCCGCTGGCGGCCCAAGACGTTCGACGAGATCATCGGGCAAGAGCGCATCACCCGCACGCTGCAAAACGCCATCCGGTCCGGCCGGACGAGCCACGCCTACCTGTTCGCCGGCCACCGCGGCACGGGGAAGACGACGACCGCGCGGATCTTCGCCAAGGCCCTCAACTGCGCGAGCGGCCCCACGCCGACGCCCGACAACACCTGCCCCGTGTGTCAGGCGATCTCGCGGGGGGTCAGCATGGACGTCATCGAAATCGATGGGGCCAGCAACACCAGCGTCGACGACATCCGGGATCTCAAGGAAAAGATCGTCCTCACACCCACGGAGAGCCGTTACAAGGTCTACATTATCGACGAAGTCCACATGCTCTCAACCAGCGCCTTCAACGCGCTCCTCAAGACGCTCGAGGAGCCGCCGGCGCACGCGGTCTTCATTCTGGTCACGACCGAGCCGCACCGCATTCCCCCCACGGTGCTCTCGCGCTGCCAGCGGTTCGACTTCCGGCGTGTCTCGTTTGGCGAGATCACCGCGCGCATCCGGACGATCGCGCGCGAGGAAGGCATCACCATCGATGACGCGGCGCTCGCCCAGATCGCCCGCAACGCCGATGGCTCGGTGCGCGACGCCGAGTCGATCCTCGACCAGCTCAGCGCGTACACCGACGGGCCGATCGATCGCGACCTCGTCACCTCCGTCCTGGGCCTGGTGGACGACGACGCCGCCGCTGCGTTTGCGGACGCCGTCATGGCTCGCGATGTCGCGACCGCCCTGAGGCTGGCTCAGGAAGCCACCGACGCGGGCAAGGACGTTCGCCAGCTGCTGCGCACGCTGCTGGAGCACTTCCGCGACCTGATGCTGGTCAAGACCTGTGGCCCCGCGGCCGCCGAGATCCTCGACGCCCCGCAGGAGCGGTTCGCGCGCCTCCAGGCCCAGGTCGGCGGGAGCGAGATCGCCGATCTGTTGCGCGCGGTGCGGGTCCTCAATGACGCGGTCAATGACGCACGCTGGAGCGCGCAGCCCCGGCTGGCCCTGGACGTCGCCCTCATCCGGCTCGCCCGTCCCGAGATGGACGCATCCACAGAGGGGCTGGTGGCGCGCATCGAACGCCTGGAGGCCAGCCGGCCCACCGACGCCCGTCGCGGCAGCGGCGCCCCGTCCGCTGAACGCCCTGCCCAGACGCCGCTGATGCAGACGCCGCCGTCGCGCCCGGCCGCTCCTGCGCGGTCGACGCCGACTCCACCCCGGAAGGCCGCAGACGACGGCAGCCCGCCTGCGCCGGCCGACACGCCGGCCGGCAAAACCGCGCTCGTCACCATTGAAGAGGTCCGCCGCCATTGGGCGCGCGTGCTCGAGGACGTCAAGCGCACCAAGATGATCTGCCACGCGCTGTTGATCGAGGGCACCCCGCTCGAGGTCAGCGGCAGCACACTGGTGGTGGGGCTGCGGTCCGCGTACAACTTCCACGTCGACAACCTGCACCGCCCGGAGAACCGCGAGGTCGTGGAATCGGCGCTGGCCCGAGTGCTGGGCCGGCCGCTGCGTTTTCAGTGCCGCCTGCATGATTCCGCGACGACGGCCGAACCGGTGGGACCGGGTGCGGGTGTTATCGAGACCTCGCTCGTCGCCAGGGCACGCGAGCTGTTTGGCGCCGAGATCATCGAGGAACACTAGCCGTGAACATGGGCAAGATGGTCAAGCAGATGCAGAAGCTGCAGGCCGAGATGGCCCGCGTCCAGGAAGAGCTGGGGGCGGTGCGGGTCGAGACCAGCGCGGGCGGCGGCGTCGTGCGGGCCGTCGCCAACGGTCATGGCGAACTGGTGTCGATCACCATCGATCCCGCGGCGGTGGACCCCGCCGATGTCGGCCTGCTGCAAGACCTAGTGTTGGCGGCCGTGAACGAAGCACAGCGAAACGCCCGCACGATGTCCGACGACCGCATGAAGGCCCTCACGGGAGATCTCAGGCTGCCAGGCCTGCCCTGATCCCGCCCGGCCCGATGGACTACCCAGGGCCCCTGGCCCGCCTGATCGACGAACTCTCGAAGATGCCGACCGTTGGACCAAAGACGGCGCAGCGGCTGGCCTTTCACATCCTGCGCCTCTCCCAGGCCGAGGCCCAGGTACTGGCCGAGGCCATCCTCGACGTCAAGCAGCGCATGCGCACCTGCTCCACCTGCTTCACGATCACCGACGTAGACCCGTGCGCCATCTGTACCAACCCCGCCCGCGCCTCAGGCGTCCTGTGTGTCGTGGAAGACCCGCGCGACGTCATCGCGCTGGAGCGCACGCGGGAGTTTCGAGGGCGCTACCACGTGCTGCATGGTGCCATCTCCCCGCTCGACGGAGTGGGTCCCGATGATTTGAAGATCGCCGAGCTGCTCGACCGGGTCCGGGCCGGTGGCGTCGGGGAAGTCATCGTCGCCACCAACCCGCGTGTCGAAGGCGAGGCGACCGCCATCTACCTGGCCAGGGTGCTGAAGCCGCTGGGGGTTCGGGTGACGCGGATCGCACACGGCCTGCCGGTCGGAGGCGATCTGGAGTACGCCGACGAGGTGACGCTGGCGCGCGCCCTCGAGGGCAGGCGCGACCTGTAGAAGTTCGGTACCTCCCTCACTAGGTACTCGATGCGTATCTCCCTTCAAAGTGACAGCCCGTGCAGATGAGTCAGTGCCGCACATGAATCCAGGCGCACGGACTCCGCCGGAAGTTCCGTAGCTCGTTTGGAGATGGTCGGGCGCGCGGAGGGAATAGAGAACTAAGTACATGCCATCAACTCCAATGTTTTCGGCCATTGGCTTTCAACACCCAACCCATTGCCAACCAAACGACAAGCAGAGGGTCCCAGGCAAGCTGAGCGCACGGCGCCTACAGTTCCTCGCTGAGAGTGCGCCTGAAATCTTCGTGCGTCAGAATCCGGCCGACCCGTGGCCCGTCGCGATAGCGCTGATTTGACCTTCAATATTGACCACCGACTCGATCACTGCGTTGAAATCCGGTGGGGTGCCGAAGATCATTCCGACCATGTTGGCGTAGTCGGCCTTAAGAGCCTCCACCATCCCCGGAGATGGCACAAGCGTGAATGCGCCTGCCACAGCGCTGTCGAGGTTCAGGGCGGGGCTTCCGAAAAACATGCGCGCATGGCGGGCGCAATCGATCGCCATGGCGATGTCGTTCGCGGCAGCACGGCCGATAGGGGACCTCAAGAGCTGATGCAGATCGTAGTAGTGTCGGGAGACCCGCTGGCCTTCGTGACGCAGCACGCTTCGCCTATCGAACCATTGTCGCAAGCCGTGCAGGATGATCACCTTGTCCCAGAATGTGCGGCCTGCGTCGACGGTCGTGATGTTCGAAACCGTGAAGTCTGCGTTCCCCAAGTCGTTTGCCACGTACGGAACAACAGCCCCTGGGGCATGCGGGCTCAGCGCGGACTTCGCGCCTGACTCGATGCGCACGGCCGGTTCTATATGTCCCTCAGCCTCGGCCGCCACACTCGGATACAATAGGAGGAGCGTCTGCCGATCCCGATCATCCTCGTCCACCACAATCTTGATGCTGTCCGGCGGCAAGCCAGCTTCCCGGAAGGCGTTGTGCGTGGTGTCGGCCAGATTGGCTCGTAGCGGTCCACAGATGTACTCGCTACACGCATCGCGGATCGAATCGAGTCGCGCCTGCCGTTTCTTACCACTTAGTGCTTCGAGCGCCTCCGCGGATACCGCTTGGCCAAGATCCTCCCGGAAGACAGTGATATCGAGGTCCTCCGAGAAACGGTCTATGAGGTTGAAGATCTTCGACAGCGACGTCCCGCCCTTGAACAGCAGGCGGGGAAGCGTTCGCAGGACGGCCGTTGAACAGCGCATCGAGCGTCCAGCATACCCAGAAGTCCTTTTCGACAACCCGTTCAGTGACCCCAAGCCGACGGGCAGCCGAAACGAAGAGATCGCGGCGATCGTCCGTCGGCGCCGCGAGTACGCGCGAGAAGGCCGGATGCATCACGGCGCCGCGCGCCTGGGTTGCGTGGCGGTTCGACGTCGGCGTTTGCGTTTGCTGCTGCCGGTGTCGTCATCATCATGATTATTCACGGCAACGCCATTCTTGTGGTGTTCCTGATCCTGTTCGTCGCGCAGGACCTCGCGCACGAGGGACTGCATCCAGATGGGCAGCGTGCGGAGCCCGTCGCGCAGGTCGTTGCGGACAGCGCGGCCGTCTTGGGGGTCGTCTAGTATAGACCGCAGGCGGCGAAGAATGCGGTCCCGATCTGAAGGCACGGTGTCCTTAAGCCAATGGAGAGCCTGCACGACGCGCATAGCAGGTCGGCCGGCCCAGTACAAACGGCTGGGAGCAGCCCGCCTGAACGTGATTACCTGTTTGCCGAGGCGGAGGGGATGAAGGCGTGCGTCAGTGAGCACAAGGGTGCGAGCTGGTACGGCGGTGGTTAGTCCGAGATCGTTAGCAGCCGTGAGCCCATCGACTATGAGCCGAGCCTGATCGCGTCGCGCGACGGCATCGAGCACGGCACGCGTATCGGCCGCGCTCGACTTGCCAGTAAGACTGCTAACCCTCGTCTGAGCATAGAGGCCCCGGTCGATGCGGTGCAGTACCCCGGCGGACGCGAGCCGCTGCAAAGCTTTGTCCACTGCGATCCTGGGCCCTAAGTCAAGAAGGTCAACAGCCGCCCAAACCGCACGGGGTTGGCCTCCAGTCCGGGCGAGAATTCGGCTCTTCAAGTTCAATGCTGGTCCTCGCATGGCTGCACCCACCATTTGTCCAAAGTATGATACATTCTTCGGACAAACTCAACTCCACGCCAGTAGGCGTGCGCGCGCGTGAGATATGCTATAATACCTCGCGAAGGATTCTAAATAGAACCAACCCACGGAGGCACACTTTGAAGACGTCTTTGTCTTTAGCGGACGCGGATAAGCGCATCGGGGAACGGCTCAAGCAGCGCCTAGGTCTTGACAGTCTTTCTGCGACGGTCAGCTTCGCTCTGCGGCACCTGGGGGCGACCTATGGGGTCATCAACACAGGTACGCCTGACGCGGTCACTCATCCGACTACTGTCGAAGGGGGAGGGGTGGGCGATAGGCCTCCTGCCTCCGAACGAGAGCCGTGGGGACACGGCGCCAAAGGAATCATATCAGACCCCTTCAAGCTGGCTGCTAAGGACATGGGCAGACCTGTCGCCTTTGTGTCGTTCAAGAAGGCCGTAATGGACGCCTACGCACCGATCGATGACCCCACAGAGCGAGTGTACGTCGAGTACTCTGCCTCACTCAGCAAGCAAATGGGCGTCCCGGTGCCCCCCGGCGTGATTTCTTGGCATCTTTCGGGGCACAAGCGTTGGCGGCGTTTGGTTGCTCTGGCGAAGCACGCCATCGAAAACCATGGTCGGGCTGTGTTCCAGGCGGCAGCGGAATCGCTTTACGATGGCGACCCAAAACCGATGATCGATCTACTGTACCTCAGGCGCTAGCCCCGTCTCGGGATGTATTCAGGAGACGTGCGCAACAACAGTCGGACCGCTGGGGAAAGTTACGACTTCTCTGGCGTCTTCGACGACATGTGGTACCGTGGCCAACAGCCCACTTGCCTAACTGCCCACGTTTGCCCTCATTTTCGCCGCCAGGACCTTCACCGCCGGGAGGATGTCACGGGCCACCCAGGCCACCTGTGTATCGTAGTCATCCGGGCGCAGACGGAAGTCGAAGACGAGATGATCGGTCCCGTACTCGATGAACTTCTGTACCTCCTTGATGCAGTCGTCCGGTGACCCCGCGATCAAGATACCTTCCAGATCGTCAACGGTGTTGAACGGCCCATCCCAGTACTTGCGCTCGCGGCCCTCTTCGAGCAGCCCGCCGACGTTCACCTTGGAAACGGCCGTCGCACGATCTTTGTCGACCGAGATCACCGGGATGATAGCGGCGGACATCTGCTTACCCAGCCGCGCCGCGCCTTTGCGGATCCGGTTGCCGTACTTCTTGAACGTGCGCAACGGACAGCGTCCCGGGAACCAGCCATCGGCGTACTCGAGCGCGCGGCGGACCGACGCCGGCGTCGAGCCACCGTACCAGATCGGCGTGTCGGCCGGCGGATGCGGATCGATCGTGATCCCGTCGAACGCGTACACCTCTCCCTTATAAGAGGCCTTGGGCTGCGACCAAGTCAGGCGAAAGATCTCCGCAGTTTCCTTGACACCCTGGAACCGCGCCTCGAAGGACGTGCCGGTCGCGTCAAACGGCTTCTTTGGGGTCCCGGCCCCCAGACCCACGATCAGCCGGCCGGGCCCGGCCACCAGGCTCACGCCGCCCAGCAGCTGACTGGCCACCAGGGGATGGCGGAACGGGATCAGCGTGCCGGTGCCGACGATCAGGCGCTTCGTGATCGCGGCAATGGCGGTGAGCGTCGTGAACGGCTCGAAGAACTTCGTGCTTTGCTGCTCGAAGCCGTGGGGCTGGAACATCAGATGGTCGCGCACCCATACGGAATCGAATCCCCACGCCTCCAGCAGGGGCGCCCGGTCGATGACCCGTTCCTTGGTCGCCGCGTGCCCGAAGTGTGGAAGCAGAACGCCAAACTGCGTTGCCATGCGGAATTCCTCCTGAACGGGTATCGAGCGCGCGGTCCCGCAGCGCGGGCAAGCTCAAGGAGGATTCTCTCTTCCAAACCGAAAAGCCTGGAGGCGCAACCAGCCGTTCAGGGAGGACGCGCCGTGAAACTGGAGCAGGTGTCCTTTCACAGCGAGGGCGACCGCATCGCCGGCACGCTGATGTGGCCGGATGCCCCGGCGGCGGGCCGTCTCCCGGCGATCGTCCAGGGCCCTGGGTGGATGGGGCTGCGGACCGCCAAACTCTATGACCGGTACCACCGGGCGCTCACCGACGCCGGGTACGCCGTCCTGGCCATCGACTACCGCGGCTTCGGCGACAGCGGCGGGGAGCGGGGACTGCTGATCCCCCAGCGGCAGGTCGAGGATCTGCGCAACACCGTGACCTATGTGCAAAACCGCGCGGAGATCGACCCCGAGCGCATCGGCGCCTTTGGCTCCGGCGGCACCGGTGGTGGCAACGCGGTCATGCTGGCGGGCATCGACCGTCGGGTGAAGGCCGCGGTCTGCCAGGTTGGCGTCGCGGATGGCGAGGATTGGCTCCACCGGATGCGCCGGGAGTACGAGTGGGTCGAGTTCAAGGAGCGCCTGGCCGCGGACCGCCGGCAGCGCGTCCTGACCGGGGCGTCCGCGCTGGTGAACCCGCGCGAGGAGATCATGATCCCCACCCCCGAGCGCCGGGAAACCACCCTCAAGAAGGACGTGGACTCGAAGGTATCCGACCACGTCCCCCTGTCCTGCGCGGAGTGGATCATGGAGTTCAAGCCCATCGAGGTCGTGGACCGCATCACTCCGCGCGGCATCTTGTTCATCGCGGTCGAGCCCGATGCGGTCACTCCAGAAGATCACAGCTACCGCATGTACGAGCGCGCCCACGCGCCAAAGAAGCTGATCGTGCAGCGCGGCACCACACACTACAAGGCGTACGACCAGTACGGTGACATCATCACCCCGCAGATCGTCGACTGGTACAACCGGCACCTGGGCTGGGGGCCCATCGAGACACGGGAGGAACGCCTCAGCGAGGCGACCATCGTCTACGTGCACCCCGACGGCAAGGTCGAGCAGATGAAGAGGGTCTCCTGACCAATCGGAAGGCGGCGAAGACGAGCCGCGCCAGGCGGGGAGCCGTGCAGCCGGAACAAGGCCTCAGGCTGCAAGAGATCCTGCGTCTGGAAGTCCCGGCGGAGCGCGTCGAGCGCCTGAAGCAGCTCACCACCGTTGATGACCCGGAGGTCACCCCGGAAGTCCTGACGTACCTCCTGCGCCAGCAGGCCCAGTTCGCCAATATCCAGTACACCCGGTTCCTCGCCGGCGTCAAGTTCACCGAAGATGAGATCGACGGGCTCGTGCGCGGTTCGATTGACATCCACGCCCACGGCGGCTCCGAGCCGTTCGAACGGCTCATGCTGGAAGACGACTTAGGCATTGAGGCGACGCAGGCCGGCATGCGGGCGGTCGTCATCAAGACCTGGTATACGCCGTCGGCCTCGCGCACGGCGCTGGCACAGCGAGTCGTCGATCGGTATGCGGAGGCCCGCGGGCTGCCGCCGGCGCGGCTCTTTGGCGGGGTCACCCTCAACCTGTCCCAGGGTGGGCTGAACCCGGAGGCGGTCAAGAAGTGCCTGGCGTTCCCGGGCATGAAGTACGTGTGGCTCCCGATGGTGGACTCGTATCACCACCGCCGGGTCGTCTACGACGACTGGTCCGGCGCCGGGGTGCACCTGCTCGATGACCGCGGGAAGGCGCTGCCGGCGCTCGTCGAGATCTGCAAGATCTGCGCCGATGGCGACCTGATCTTGGCGTCGGGCCACTATCCCTACCGGGAGAACGCGGTCGTCGTGGAAGTGGCCCGGAAGGCCGGGGTGCGTCGCATCGAGATCATCCACCCTGCCCACATCCACTCCAAGCACACGATCGAGCAGATGAAGACGTTGGCCCGCGAGGGCGCCATGCTCATGCTCTCGGGGCTGGGCCATCTGGTGTTTCCCCTGCACGAAACGGGTCCGGTGTACGCGGTGCGGATGATCAAGGAAGTCGGCGCGGCGCACCTGGTCTACGGATCCGACTTTGGGCAGCTGCAGAACTTCTCGCACGTCCTCGCCGCCCGGTGGTTCATCAAGGTGCTGCTGGCGTACGGCGCGACGCGGGAGGAGATTGTCGCGATCTTCAAGACCAATACGGCCCGTCACCTGGGACTGCCGCCCCGGCCGGCATGATATACTGATAGAGAGGCGAGCGCGGTGGAGTTTGTGAGCCCCACCCTGGGGCGCTTATCGTTCGAGCAGATGTTCAAGCAGCTGGTCGGCTACATGAAAGACGACGCCGACCAGACCTACCATTTGATCATCGGCACCGACTCACTGCTCTCCGACGACACGACCTTTGTCACGGCCGTGATCGTCCACCGGGTCGGGCACGGCGGCCGGTACTTCTACCGCAAGTTCCGCAATCGGAAGATCAGCAGCCTGCGTCAACGCATCCTGTTCGAGACGTCGCTCAGCCTCGAGACCGCCCACCACCTCACGACCGAGCTCGGGCGCAACGGCTACTCCAAGCTGCCGGTGGAGATCCACCTGGACGTCGGCCCCAACGGCGAGACCAAGCGGATCATCCGTGAGGTCGTCGGCATGGTCTCGGGCTCCGGGTACGCGGCGGTCATCAAGCCCGACGCCTACGGCGCGACCAAAGTCGCGGACAAGCACTCCAAGTAGTCCCCGCCTCTCGCGAACGGCGCTCCCCAGCAGGGCAGGCATCATCGGCGTCGTAGTTGAAACTCTATGGTGACGTACGTGCTGAATGGAGGGATCTAGATGAGCGCACTCCGACCTACGCAGATCCGGTGGATACGGGCGGGCGCGATCCTCCTGCTTGTGGGCCTCCTGGTGGTGGGAACCCTGGTGGTGCCGGGCGCCGCCCAGCAGCAGCCCCGCCGCGGCGGCACGCTGAACTATGTCGTCACCGCCGAGCCACCGTCGTTCGACGGCCACCGCGAGACGACGTTCGCGCTGTTGCATCCCATCAAGCCACACTACAACCTGCTCGTGAAATTCGATACGCGGAACTTCCCGAAAATTGTACCCGACCTGGCGGAGTCCTGGACCGTGTCTCGGGACGGGATGACCTGGACGTTCAAGATCCGCCAGGGTGTAAAGTTCCACGACGGAGCGACGCTGACCTCGCGCGACATCAAGGCGACCTTCGACAGGATCGTCTTCCCGCCCGAGGGTGTCGTCAGCGTCCGGCAGGCCGTCTACCAGGGCGTGCGGACCATCGACGCGCCCGATCCCCAGACCGTCGTCTTCCGCTTGAAGTGGGCTGTGCCGAGCTTCCTGGAGAAACTGGCCTCGCCGTTCAACTGGGTCTACAAGGCGGAGATCCTGGCCCGCGATCAACGATGGTACGAGCGCAATGTCATGGGCACGGGACCGTTCAGGTTCGTGGAGTACACCAGGGGTGCGCGGTGGGTCGGCCGGCGTTTTGACGACTACTTCGAGCGGGGCAAGCCCTACCTCGACGGCTACAACGCGCTGTTTATCCGCACCCGGTCGGCGATGATGGCGGCGCTGCGCAGCGGTCAGGCGCTCATCGAGTTCCGAGGCGTGTCCCCGGCGGAGCGTGACGAGCTGACCCGGGCCGTGGGCGACCGGATCCAGGTTCAGGAAGCGCCCTGGTCGTGTAACCTCATCATCTCCTTCAACACAAAAAAGAAGCCATTCGACGACGTTCGGGTCCGGCGCGCACTGACGCTGGCGCTCGACCGCTGGGGCGGCAGCCGGGCGCTCTCGCAGATCGCGTTTGTGGGGCCGGTCGGCGGGATCATGCGACCCGGGTCTGAATTCGCCACCCCGGACGCCGACCTTGTCAAACTGGCCGGCTACGGCCGCGACATCCAGCAGGCCCGAACCCAGGCCAGGGGGCTGCTGCGCGAAGCCGGCGTGACTGAGAGCTTCAGGTTCGTGTTACACAACCGCGACGTGTCGATGCCCTACGAGCATGTCGGGATCTTCGCGCTCGATCAGTGGCGGCAGATCGGGCTTACCGTCCAGCACGTGCAGGCCGAAACGGCCAAGTACCTGGCCGATCTGCGCGCAGGCACCTACGATGCCGCCGTGGACTTCGCCTGCGACTATGTGGACGACCCCGACATCCAGCTGGCAAAGTTTGTGTCGTCAGACGTGAGTCCGGTCAACTACGGCGGGTACATTGACCGGCAGCTCGACCTGATGTACTTCCAGCAGAGCCGCACCGCGGACAAAGCGACGCGGCTGCGCGTCGTGCGCCAGTTCGAGAAGCGCCTGCTGGACGATCAAGCGTATGCGATCTACGTCCTCTGGTGGCAGCGGATCATCCCGCACTGGCGGAAACTGCAGGGGTACAAGACGACGACGAATCACTACGTCGAGCCCGACCTGGCGGAGTACTGGCTGACCGAAGACTAGGATGACCGTCCTACCGGCGCGGGGGACAGAACCGGTACGACCGGTTCCCCCCGTGCCGGGTTCGCGGCCGGTATGACACGGTACATCATCGCCCGCTTTCTCCTCATGATCCCCACGCTGCTGGCCGTCGGCGTGCTCATCTTCGTGCTGGTCCGCGTGGTCCCCGGTGACATTGTTGCGCTACGCCTGGTCCTGGGCGGATCGTTTGTCACGCCACAGGTCATCGAAATGGAGCGGGCCCGGCTGGGGCTGAACAAATCAATGTGGGCCCAGTTCTCGGAGTGGATGACCGGCATGCTCCGTCTGGACCTGGGTCGGTCGATGTGGACGGGGGAGCCGGTGGCCAGTGAGATCGGGCTGCGCTTGCAGCTGAGCCTCGAGCTCGCGGTGATCGCCACGGCGATTGCGACCGCGATCGCGATTCCCATGGGCACGCTGGCAGCCGTCTACCGCGGGCGATGGGTGGACCAGCTGGTCCAGCTCATCAGCGTGGCCGGGCTGTCCGTCCCGTCATTCTGGCTGGGGATCCTGATCATCCTGTTCCTGCTCTCGGTGTTCAACTATCTGCCGCCGCTGGTGTTCACACCGCTGTGGCAGAACCCACAGGCCAACCTGGCCCAACTCATCTGGCCGGCACTCGCGGTCGGCTATCGCTATTCCGCGGTCGCCACCCGCATGACCCGGTCCGCGTTGCTGGAAGTGCTGCGCGAGGATTACGTTCGGACCGCGTCGGCCAAGGGGTTGGCGCAGGGGATCATTCTCAGGAAACACGCGCTCCGCAACGCCATGATGCCGGTCGTCACGGTCATCGGTTTGGAGTTCGCGTTCCTGATCGGCGGCCTGGTGGTCACCGAGCAGGTCTTCAACCTCAATGGCATCGGCAAGTTGATCGTCGACGCGATCGCGCAGCGCGACTATACGCTGATCCAGGGCCTGATGCTGCTCGTGGCGGTCGGCTATATCCTGGTCAACTTCCTGGTCGACCTGATCTACGCCTGGATTGATCCGCGGGTGGCGTATCAATAGCAGGCGCGTCCGCCCGTGGCTCCGCTTCCTCCGGCGGTACCCCCTAGGCGCCGGTGGCGCCGCGGTAGTCGTCGTGATGGTGCTCGCCGGTCTGGCGGCGGAGTGGGTCGCACCGGGTGATCCGGTGGCGGCGAACTTCGGCGCGATGTTCAATGCCCCAAACCGAGCCCATTGGTTCGGCACCGATGCATTCGGCCGCGACGTGTTGAGCCGGATCATCTTCGGCGCGCGCACGGCACTGATCATCGGCTTCGGCTCCTCGCTGCTGGGCGCTACGATCGGCGGTGCTGTCGGCGTGAGCAGCGCCTATTTTGGCGGGATTACCGATCTGCTGGTGCAGCGCCTGGTCGATATCGTCATCTCGTTTCCCATTATCGTTCTGGCGATGGCGATCGTGTCGATCATCGGCGTGGGTCCCGACAAACTCGTCGTGGCAATCGCGCTCTCGTTCCTCCCAAGGGCCGCGCGCGTGGTGCGCAGCAGCGCGCTCTCGGTACGCGAGATGGTGTACGTGGAGGCGGCGCGGGCCCTGGGCTGCGCGCACGGGCGGATCATCTGGCGGCACATGGCGCCGAATGTGCTCGCACCGTACCTGGTGATGCTGACGTCGTTCCTGGGGCAGGCCATCCTCCTGGAAGCATCGCTGTCGTTCCTGGGACTGGGGGTCTCGGAACCGACGCCGGCGTGGGGGTTGATGCTGCGGGGCGCGGCGGTCGACTTCGTGCAAAAGGCGCCGTGGATGGCCATCTTCCCCGGCCTGGCGATCAGCATCGCGGTGCTGGCCTTTAACCTCTTTGGGGACGCCCTGCGCGACGCGTTTGATCCGAGACTGCGCACGTGATCGATCACCGGACACGTGGGAGAGACTGATGGCGCTCCTATTAAAAGAGTCGCATCTCCATGAGCTGTTGTCGATGCGGGACCTCGTGCCGTTGATGGAGGGCGCGCTGGCGTCGCTGTCCACCGGTGGCGCCGTCCAGCCGGTGCGCTCGGTCGTGCCGGTACGGACGCACAGCGGCTTCCTGGCCGTGATGCAAGCGTACCTCAGCGGCCAGGAAGCCCTGGGGCTAAAGGCCGTGGCGTTTTACCCCGGCAATGCGACCCGGGGGCTGCACACCCACATGGCGACGATCCTCTTGCTGGACGCCGCGACCGGGGCGCTGCTGGCGGCAATGGATGGCCGGCTGATCACGGAGATGCGCACGGCCGCGGTCTCTGCCGCGGCCACAAAGCACCTGGCGCGCACTGATACCGGGATCCTGGCGTTCCTCGGCGCCGGCGTGCAGGCCCGCAGCCACCTGCGGGCGCTGGTCGAGGTCTTCCGTCCGGAGACGCTGACGGTATGGAGCCGGACGGCCACCAGCGCCGGGCAGTTCGCCCGCGAGGTCGTCGGCCCGTTCGGGGTTCGCGTCGCGGTCAAAGGCTCTCCGGAGGAAGCGGTTCGGGGCGCCGATGTCATCTGCACCCTCACCAGCAGCCAGACCGCGGTGCTGCACGGCGCGTGGCTCCAGCCGGGGACGCACATCAACGCGGTCGGGGCGTGCCGGCCCGACTGGCGCGAGCTGGACACCGACGCCATCACGCGGTCGCGTCTCTTCGTCGATTCAAAAGCCGCGGCGCTGGTCGAAGCCGGCGACATCGTCCTGCCGATCACAGAGGGCGTGATCGGCGAGGACCATATCCGAGCCGAGATCGGCGAGGTGTTCGCGGGCACCCACGCCGGCCGCACAACACCCCAGGAGATCACGCTGTTCAAATCCCTCGGCCAGGCGGTCGAGGACGTGGCCGCGGCGCGGTTCGCCTACCAGCGTGCGCTGGAGCGTGGGATCGGCGAAGAACTCTCCCTGACCTAGCGGGACGGGGCCGAGACTTTGAGGCTGCGGAACAGCAGGCCGAGCAGCACCCCAAACGACGTATAAAACAAGGCAAACGACAGGACCGCGTAGTAGATGCCGAGGACCTGAACGAGCTTGGCGAAGGGCTCCTCCTGCCAGAGGAACGCCGCCGTGCCGGAAAGGACCAGCATCACCCAGGCCATGGGCCTGACGATCGCCCGCCTTCCCAGGCGAATCCCCAGGTACATGCCCACCACGATGTGTCCGCCAGCGAAAATCGGGATCATTCAGGCGCGACCCTTCCCTCTGCTACTGGATGCCCAGGCCGCGGAGCTTTCAGGCCCGGCGGTCAAGCGGTTGGGGGGGGCTCCGTGGGCTATGCCGGTCGAAGCTCGGCGCGCCCGCCGAGGTACGGTGCGAGGATGCTGGGCAACCTGACGCTCCCGTCGGCTTGCTGGCCGTTCTCTAACAGGGCGATCAGCGCACGGCCGGGGGCCACGAGCGTCCCGTTGAGGGTGTGGGCAAACTCGGTGGCAGCTCGCGGTCCTTCCCGGACCTTGATCCCCAACCGGCGCGCCTGATAATCCCCCGCGTTGCTACAGGAGTGGGTCTCACCATACCCTGCCCGGCCGGGCATCCAGGTCTCCAGGTCGTAGGTCTTGGTCATGGCCTGCCCGAGGTCGCCGCCGCACAGGACGACCACGCGGTACGGGAGCCCCAGGGCCTGGACAAAGCGCTCCTCCAGACCGACCAGGTACTCATGCTCTTCAGCGGAGCGCTCCGGGCGCACAAACGAGAACAACTCCACCTTGTAAAACTGGTGCACGCGGTACAGACCGCGGATATCCCGCCCGTACGAGCCGGCCTCCCGGCGAAAACAGTAGGACATCCCTCCGTAGCGCAGCGGCAGGACCGCCCCGTCCAGGACTTCGTCCATGTGGTAGGCGGCCAGGCTCTGTTCGCTGGTGGCGATCAGGGCCAGGTCGTCGTCTTCGATCTTGTAGGTCTGCTGCGGGTCAAAGGACACGCCGCCCCAGGCGCCGGTGATGACGGCTGTGCGGACCAGCATGGGCGGGCTCATGAGGGTGAATCCGCCTTCCCGGGCGAGCAGGTCGAGGGCGAGGCGCACCAGAGCCGCTTCCAGCAGGACGCCGTCGCCCTTGAGGTAGGAGAAGCGCGACCCGGACACCTTCGCACCGCGTTCGAAGTCGAGGATCCCGAGGCGCGTGGCCAGGTCGACGTGATCCAGGGGCGGAAAGTCGAAGACCGGGGGCTCGCCCCAGGTGCGGAGCACGACGTTGTTGGACGCATCGGCGCCCTCGGGCACCGCGTCGTCGGGCTGGTTGGGTAGGGCGCGCAGCAAGAGATCCAGGCTGGATTCGACCTGGATCAGTTCCGGTTCGATGGTCTTAAGGCTCGCCGAGATCTCCCGCATCTCCACGATACGCGCCTCGCGCTCCTTACCCGACAGTCGGGGGATCTCGGCGGACGCCTTATTCTGCCTGGCGCGCATCCTTTCAATCTCTCCCAAGAGCGCTCGACGGCGGGCATCGACGACCAGGAGATCGTCAATGGGCTTCGAATCGCGGCCGCGCCTGCGCAAACCGGCTTTGAACCGGTCGGGCTCCTCGCGAACCTTCTTGATGTCCAGCACGGTGCTTCGGCTAGGCCGGGGCTCCGGCCAGGATCTCCCGAGCCGCGGCCTCGGCCCCACGACCGCGCGGACCGCCGACCTTCGGCAAGACCGCCTCAAGGGCACACAGCCCGGCCAGCACCGACTCGTCGGTGACGTAACCCAAATGGCCGAACCGGAAGATCTTGCCACGCATCTTGCCGGGACCGCCGCTCAGGACGACGCTGTGCTCGACGCGTAGGGCATCCAGCAGGGTCTTAGCTTCAACGCCGTCCGGCAGCCAGACCGCGGTAACGGTCTCGCTCGCGTCGGCCTCCTCGGGCACGATGCGCAGGCCGAGCGCTCGCACGCCGGCGCGCACGGCCTGGGCGGTGCGGCGGTGCCGTGCAAAGCGCTCGTGCAGGCCCTCGGCCTCGACAAGTCGGAGCCCCGCATCGAGCGCAAAGAGCGTCCCGATCGCGGGCGTGAAGGGCGTATAGGCCTCCGCCTCACCCAGCTCGGTCCGCAGCCGCTCGAAGGACCAGTAGAATCGCGGCAGCCGTGCCGCCTTTGATGCCTCCCACGCCCGCTCGGAAACGCTCAGCAGCGCGAGACCTGGCGGCGCCATCAGCGCCTTTTGCGACCCGGTGATCACGACATCGAGCCCCCACTCGTCGGTGCGCAGGTCGATCGCCCCCAGCGAGCTGATCGCGTCCACCACGATGAGCACCGGAAACTCGCGCGCCACCGCCGCGATCGCGGCGAGGTCGTTGCGCACGCCCGTGGACGTTTCGTTGTGCGTCACGAGCACGGCGCGGGCGCCGGGCGTGTGGTGCAGCGCCTTCCGCACGGCCTCCGGATCCGCGGCCTTGCCCCACGGTACGTCGACCCTCGAGGCGACCAGCCCAAACGCCTCGGCGATCACCGCGTAGCGATCCCCGAAGGCCCCGCCGCAGACGGCCACGACCCGGTCGCCCGGTGAGCAGGTGTTGACGAGGGCCGCTTCCAACCCGCCGGTCCCCGACGCCGCGAACGGCAGGATGGTGTTCGCCCGCGTCTGGAAGATGCGCCGCAATGCCGCCAGCATCCCGGCCAGCATGCGGCCGAACTCCGGATCGCGATGGTTGACCATCTGATGGCTTGCCGCCCGAAGAACCTCTTCGGGTAGCGGCGTGGGGCCGGGAATGAGCAGGTGCTGCTTCACAATCCACCTCCAGGATCGTGTGGTGGTCTGCCTAGGCGATGCGGCTGAGGAACCGGCTGGTCGAGAAGAGCGAGATATCGTACCGCGTGCCGCCGTCTAACGCCAGGTCCGCGAGAATCTCGCCCACCACCGGCACAAACTTGAAGCCATGGCCCGAGAACCCGCAGGCGATCACGACGTTCTCGTGGTGCGGGTGGTGATCGATGATGAAGTGCGTATCGGGCGTCATCGTGTACATGCACGTGCTCGTCGCCCTGACCTCGCCGTTGGCCGCCGGCATGAAGCGCGCAACAAAACCGCGGCGCAGTTCCTCGATTTCTGCGGGTTCGATCTTGCGCTTGATCGTCTCGGCCGTCGTCGGATCACCGCTGGCGTGCTCGGCGATCTTGACGCCGTTGCTGTCCAGGAGAGGGAATCCGTAGAACATGCGCCCGTTGACCTGCCAGATGTGCACCGGACATCGGGCGGGCTCAAACGCCTCGGCCTGCGCCGCCGGGTGAAACCAGGCGATCACCTGCCGCTCGATGACCAATGGGAACCCCAGATCGCCCAGCACCTGCGGCGCCCAGGGGCCGGCCGCGATCACCAAGCGCTCGGCCTGATAGCTGCCCCGTGGCGTCTGCACGGCGACGCCATCGGCGGTGGCGGTCCAGCCGGTGGCCGGCTCTTCATGGTGCAGTTCCGCGCCCGAGCGCGCGGCCTGATCCAGGTGCACGCGCACGCACTCCTCGGGGACCAGGACACCGGCCCGTCGCTCGTACACGCCGATCATGTCGTCGGCGGGCGCAAAGATCGGGAAGCGCTTTCGCACCGACGCCGCGTCGAGGACCTCATGGTGCAGACGGTGAATGCGGGCGCTCTCGATAGCCCCGCCTACCAGGGCGCCATCGGGCGGGCCGATGACGATGCCCCCGGTCGTCAGCAGGAGCGGTCGCGCGGCCGCGCGTGCGAGTTCATCCCAAAGCTCGTAGGCGCGCTGCACGAGCGGCACGTACGAGGGATGCTCCCAGTAGGCTTCCCGGATGATGCGCGAGCGGCCGTGTGATGCCCCCTGGTCGTGCGCCGGGGCGTGCCGGTCGAGACCCAGCACCCGCCAGCCGCGGCGGGCGAGGTGGTAGGCCGCGGCGCTGCCCATGCCGCCCAGACCAACGATGATGACGTCATAGTGCACGCGAAACTCCAGTAGGCAGGAGGCTCATCGTCGTCCACGAACATGCCGTCCCGGCGTCATCTTTCTCCTCCAGTTCTACCGGAGCGGGAAGGCCTCCTTCGACGTCGGCGCCGGTCGTGATGATCAGACGCGTGCAACAGGAGAGACGGATGCGGACACCAACCGCACGGCTGGCCGTGCTGCTCATGAGCCTCGCCTCGGCGATCCTTGGGCCCCCCGCGGATCTCCCGGCCCACGCGGGGACCGCGCCGGCGCGCCTGCGGTGCGGGGGGGTCAATGTGCTGACCGACACGCCACCTGGCTCGGTCTCGATGGCGGGGATGCCGACGCGGCTGCGCCTCATGCGCGCCGGTCGTGTCGTGTGGGTGTTCCCGGACACGGAGACACCCATCGCGCAGGTCGACTGCCGTGATCTCACCGGTGACCGGACACCTGAACTCGTCGTCGAAACCTACAGCGGCGGGGCGCACTGCTGCTCGGTGGTGCATGTACTCTCGCTCAACGCTCAGGTGCGTCTGCTCCTGCGCTATGCGACCGGCAACGCCGGCTCCGCGGACATCGCCGACCTCAACAAAGACGGCCGTCTGGAGCTCGTGCTGGGCGACGACTCGTTTGCCTACTTTGACGACCTCTGCTTTGCGTGCTCGCCGTCGGGCATCCCGCTCGTCGCCTGTTTCCGCGCGGGGCGGTTTGAAGATTGCACCCGCCGGTTCCCCGGCGTGGTCCGCGCACAAGTCGCACACTGGAGCCGAGTGCTCCGGGAGGAGGCTCAGAAACCGAACGATGCCACGGCGCTGATGTACGCTAAGGGCGCGGCCCTCGGACTCTATGCGAACCACGTATTGCTCGGCGAGGACGCCAGGGGCTGGCAGACGGTCCGCGCCATCGCGCCGCCGACGGCCTTGGAATGGCTGGAGCGCCACCGGGCGGCCGTACACCGCTGGGCCGCGTCGAGAGGCAAGAAGCTTCAGCAGTAAGGTCAGGGGTGCGGGGCGCGCAGGAACCAGATGACGGCCGTCGCCACCAGTAGGACCAGCGTCGCCACACCCAGGATTTGTCCGTAGAAGAGCGGCCACCGCATGATCGTCGCCAGCGCGTAGCCTGCCATCGCCGCACCGGCGCCGATGCCCACTGCCAACACGAGCGGGTCACGCCGTGATCGTATGTGGAATGGCACGGGGGTCGCCTGGGTCCCCAGATAGTACGGCACATCCACGACGGCGGCCACCCACCGGCTGGCGCGGCGGCGGAAGAACAGTGCGGTCTTCAACATCAGCGCCGTCTGATTGTGCAAGAGGAACTGCCACCACCGCACGGGCACGAACTCTGGCAGCACGACGGTCAGCTGCTGATCAAAACCCATTTCCCACTCGAGCGTGTCAAGGTACTCTAGAACGGCGCCGACCACCGACCGGTAGGGCGACTCGAGCACCTTGAGGGGAATACCCAGCCCCGCTCGGGTCCATTGGTCGGCGACCTCGGCGGTGACCCTGGGGTCGATATCCACCAGGACCGCCGTCACGTCATCGCTGAGGGATTTCGCGTAGCGCAGCGCCGGCAGCACACCGCGGTCGATCCCGCCCACGGGGACGATCACTTTGTGCTGGCGCACCGGGGGCAGGGTCGGAGCCCCGGCCAGCGCGAGGTGTTGATGGACGTCTTGATAGTGCAGCCAGATGGCGCGCATGATTCCCACGAGCGCGGGGATCAAGAGGATCACGATCCAGGCGCCGTTGCTGAACTTGGCGATGATCAGCACCACCAGCACGAGCGTGGTGGCGACCGCCCCCACGAGGTTGAAGACGAGACTCCGAACCCAGCCCCGGCCCCGCCGGGTCCACCATCGCTTTACCATTCCACTCTGCGACAGCGTGAACGAGAGAAACACCCCAACGGCGTACAACGGGATCAGGCTGTGCGTACTCGCGTCAAAGATATAGATCAGGAGCGCGGAGAACAGCGCCAGGGTGACGATGCCGTTGGCGAAGACCAGGCGATCGCCCAGGTTGGCCAGCTGGTGCGGCAGGAACCCATCCCGCGCCAGGATCGAGCTCAACCGGGGAAAGTCCGCGAAGCTGGTGTTGGCGGCCAGGATGAGGATCAGCGCGGTGGCCGCCTGTGTGAGGTAGTAGAGCGGGCCGCTGCCAAACACGGTCCGTGCCAGCTGCGAGACGACCGTCTCGTGTTCGGAGGGGACGATCCCGGACTGCCTGGCCAGATAGGTAATCCCCAGGAACATCGTGCAGAGCAGCGCGGCCATCATGATCAGGGTGATGCCGGCGTTGCGCGACTCCGGTGCCCGAAAGGCGGGGATGCCGTTGCTGATCGCTTCGACACCCGTCATCGCCGCTGACCCCGACGCGAACGCCCGCAGGACCAGCAGGAGGGTGAGCGGGTGCAGCACCGCACCGGCTTCCGCGGACACGGATGGGGCCACCGGCGGCGCACCCCAGGAGCGCGCCAGGCCCAGCGCCAGCATACCCAGGATCGTGACGATGAACAGGTAGGTCGGGGCGCTGAAAATCGTGCCCGACTCCCGGACGCCGCGCAAGTTCACGACGGCGATCATGGCCACAGCCAGCAACGCCAGCGTCACCCGGTAGGCAAACAGCTCCGGCACCGCCGATGTGATCGCGGCCACCCCCGCGGAAACGCTCACGGAAACCGTGAGCACGTAGTCGATTTGTAGGGCGGCCGCTGCCACGAGCCCGGCCCAGATGCCCAGGTTCTCGTGGGCGACGATGTAGGCGCCACCCCCCGACGGGTAGGCGTGGATCGTCTGGTAGTAGGAAAACGCCACCACGGCGAGCACCGATGCGATGGCCACCGAGATCGGCCAGGCGAGGGCCAGGGCCGCGGACCCCGCGACCACGAGGGCGAGGAGGATCTCCTCCGTCGCGTAGGCCGATGACGAGAGCGCGTCGGAGGAGAAGACCGCGAGTCCCTGGACCTTGTTCAGGCGCTCGTGTGCCAGACGGGCCGTCGGCAGCGGCTGCCCGATGAGCAATCTCCTCAGGATGCCGATGGCCACGTCTAGGGGCTGCGCCCGAACCAGACGTTCCAGTGGAACGTCCCGGGCCCTCCGACGACGCCGCGGAGCTCGGCGCGGTGCAGCTGGAGCGGGAACCAGTCACCGAGCCGGACGGTCACCGCTTCGTCGTAGAACCGCTGCTGCGCACGGCTCCAGATCTCGCGCCGCACCCGCGGATCGCTGTGCCGGACGAGGAGCCGCACCAGGGCCGCCATCTCCCGATCTTCGTACCAGCCCGGCCACGACGGTGCCAGCGGCAGCAGGAAGACCGGATCTGGCACGAACCCGAAGGTGGTCGCAAAGACATCCCAGCCCTCAGGCCTGGCGCGGCGGCTGACCAGTGTGGCCCAGTCCGTGACCATGAGCTCGACCGCGATCCCCACCCGCTCCAGCTGTGCCTTCGCGATCGTCGCCGCGGTCAGATGGTGGGGCATCTCGCTGCTGGCCATCCAGCGAAGGGGCTGGCCCTGGTAGCCGGCTTCGGCAAGCCGCCGTTTCACCTCGGCCGGGTCGCGGGCGCGGTAGATCGCGTCACCCGCGGTCGTCCACAGGGGATGCTCACGCGGGAAGAACGACGGTGTGGCGCGCCAGAACTGCTGCGGACCGAAGGTCCCACGCAGAATGGCTTCCTCGTCCAGCGCCGCGACGACGGCGCGCCGCAGGGCCCGGTTGCTCATCAAACCGCTTCGGTGATTGAACACGAACCCGGCCCACTGCGGCGTCGTGATGACGAGGGGCCGGACCGAGGGCAGCGCGCTCAGGCGCGGGTACTCGTCGGTGGGGATCGAGTGCGCGAAGTGATAGTCGCCTCGCTGGATGCCGGCGATTCGCACCGACGCGTCTGGGACCGGCAAGAAGACGATGGCGTCGAGGTAGGGCTCGCGCCGACCTGCCATGCCGTCGGGCGGATCGTCACGCGGGCGATAGCGGTCGAATCGTTCGAGCCGGATGTACGCGTCCGGCCGGTGCTCGACGAAACGATAGGGCCCGGTGCCGATGAAGCGGCGGATCGGTCCGCTTCCCGCCTCCTCGATGACGTCACGGGGGTAGATCATCGCACCCTGGCTGGGAATGGCCAGGGCAAGCGGCACCAGCCCGTTCGCCTCGCGCAGCCGCATCTGCACGGTCCACGCATCCTGTGCGACCACCGCCTCCACCTCGCGGAACAGCTCGCGTCCGCGCGCGGCCACCTGCCCCCAACGCTGCAGCGACGCCACGACGTCGGCGGCAGTCATCTCCCGGCCGTGATGGAACAGGATGCCCCGGCGGAGACGGAACGTGTAGATCCGACGATCGGGTGTGACCGTCCACTGCTCGACGAGCATCGGGCGCGCCTGGTAGCTGGCCGACAACGCGAACAGGCCCTCGTAGAGGTGCACGGCCACGTCCTGCGTGGGCGCGCCGGTTGTCCAGTGGGCGTCGAGGGTGGGCGGCTCGCCGGAGTGAGCCACGCGTAGGATCCCGCCGCGGACCGGCGTCGCGTCCGGAGCCGGAGCGCCGGACGCGGGATGGGACCCGGGCACGGCGGCGAGCGCGAGCGCAACGGTCAGGACCGCCAGGGGGACGGCGGGACGCCCACGACCCGTCATGAACGCGGGGTGGCGATGCCGATGCGGAGGAACACCCACGGCGCGAACCACAGCGCCGTCAACCCCATGAGCCCGTACCGCAGATAGCGAAAGGTCATGCCCAGGGCCAACGGCTCTCGCGGCAAGATGGCACCCAGGCCGATACGCACCACGGCCAGCAACACCAGCCCCACCAGCAGCCGGAGGATCCGAAGACGCCATGGGCCGCGCGGGCTGAAGGGGGCGTACCGCTGCCCGAGCACCAGGCCCGCGCCGGCGCCGAACAACAACCCGAGGTCCGCGATGGGACCGTCCATGCTGCGCGGAGCGATCGCCGGCCGGCCGGGAGGTGGTACCGCCGTCTCGGCAGCCTGCTCGGCCCAGGCGGGTGGATCGACCACGTCGGCGATGGCTGCGTGCACGATGAGCAGCACGGCGAGCATCGCCATCGAGAGTAGGAAGACCGCGGCAATCTGCGTAACCGGAGGGCGGGGCACAAACCACCGGGCCAGACCGGGGCCCACCCAGATGAACGCCGCCAACAGCACCGCCCCGATCATCCAGCCCGCAAGGACGTCGTGGGGGAAGTGCACGCCGAGGTAGATCCGCGATAGCGAGATCGCAAGCACCAGGGCCACGCCCGCCACCGGCGCCCACGGCCGACCGAGGCGGCGAGCCACCAGCCCCCAGAACACGGTTCCGGTCTGGGCGTGGCCGGAGGGAATGCCATACGAGGGCTCAAGACTCAGCGCCGTGACCTGCGGGCTCACCCAGTAGGGCCTCGGGGCGTGGAAGACCAGCTTCACCAGGCCATTGAGGAAGTCCGAGAACACCAGGACAGCCAGCAGGCGGACGCCCAGGACGGCGTCGACGCACCAGTACACGAACGGAACCAGGATGGCGAAAAAGCCCTCCTCCCCGACGAACGACAGGACCCGCATCGCCCCATCCAGGCCCGGACTGAACTGCTGGAGGGCGGCCACGACCGTCAACCCCCACGACTGCAGGGCATCCATGGATGACCTCACACGTCGAAGATGATCCGGACCGTCCACCCATCGCCCTCGCGGCGGACGTCCACACCATGATGGGTCGCGGCCTTCACGTCGTGACGGAAGTGGTGTCGCGCCGGATCCACCGGCTCGCCGTGGACCGTGGCCCGCAGCCGCTGCTCGCTCACCTCGTCGACTACAAAGAGCCTTGGCACGAACTCCTCCCCGTTCAGTAGCACCAGCAGGTCGTTCAACCAGGCGACCAGCAGTCCTTCCCGATCATCGGCGTCCACCCGGCGCTCACGCCAGGCACGGTTCTCCACGGTGAGCGGGTCGATGAGAAATGAGAACATCGCCTCGGCCGCGGTTTCAAAAAGGTCGCGCAGCGTAGCCGCGCGCACGACGATGCCGACGTCGGCGGTGTGATCGGTGACTTCGAACTCGCCCATGTGAGGCTATAATACCTGAAGAACTCGACGGCGTTTCGGCGAAACTGACCCACCCCGGAAGGAGGTGCTGCCGTGACCGATCGTGAGCGCATCCGGCTCACGTCCCTGGTCGCCTGCGCCGGCTGAGCATCGAAGCTGCCGCCGGGCGAACTGGCGTACGTGCTGCGCCACCTCCCTCAACCTAGCGACCCGAACCTGCTGCTCGGGATCGGGACCCACGACGATGCGGCGATCTACCGTCTGACCGACGAGATCGCCCTCGTCCAGACCGTGGACGTCTTCACGCCCATCGTGGACGATCCGTTCACATTCGGCACGATCGCCGCGGCCAACGCCCTCTCCGACGTCTACGCCAAGGGCGGCCGCCCGCTGCTCGCGCTGAACATCGCAGGGTTCCCGCGCCGGCTGCCGCTGGACATCCTTGCCGAGATTCTCCGCGGCGGTGCCGAGAAGGCCCAAGAGGCCGGGGTGATGATCGTCGGGGGGCACACGATCGATGATCCCGAGCCAAAGTATGGGCTCGCGGTCACCGGGCTGGTGCATCCCAAGCGGTTCGTGACCAACGCCGGCGCCCGCCCTGGTGATGTGCTCTACCTGACCAAGCCGCTCGGCATCGGGGTCATCACGACGGGCATCAAGCAGGAGAAGACCCCACCAGAGGTCGCCGCCGAGGCTATCCGCGTGATGAACACGCTCAACCGCGCCGCCTCGGAGGCGATGGTTGAAACCGGCGTCCACGCGTGCACCGACATTACCGGGTTTGGGCTGCTGGGGCACCTGCACGAGATGGTCGAGGCCAGCGGGGTGGGCGCGCGGATGTCGGTGCGCGCCGTGCCGATGCTGGACGGTGCGTCGGCCCTGGCGGCCGGCGGCGCCATTGCGGGCGGCACCGCGCGCAACCTGGAGTGGCTGGCCGACAAAGTCCGCTGGGCCCCGGCCATCGACGAGACGACCCGAATTCTCCTGGCCGATGCGCAGACGTCGGGCGGTCTGCTCATCGCGGTGGCGCCGGAGCGCGCGGAGACCCTGGAACGGGCGCTGAGGAACCGCGAAGTGGTAACCGCCGCGAGAGTCGGCACCGTGGTCCCACGGAGCGACCCGCCGCTGGAGTTCCAGCCCTAAACCGCAGGGGCCCGGCTCCCCATTCTCGAATGGTGCCGGTTACGTGTCTGCACGCGATCGCCAGCCCATTCGGAGGTGCGCGTCATGCGGCTGAGCATGTTCCTCGTCGCGCTGGTCCTGGTCGTCGTCCTCGGTTCCCCCTTCGCGCAGGCCCAAACCGACCTCGTCACCGCGGCCAAGCGGGAAGGCCGTCTCACCGTCTATGGGTCGATGGAAACGGACGTCTTCGCGGTGGTCCAGAAGATCTTTGAGGGCAAGTACGGCATTCCCCTGGACTACTGGCGGGCCTCTTCGACGCGCGTCATGGATCGCGTGCTGACGGAGGTGCGGGCGGGCAAGCCACTCTATGACGTCGCCCACACCAACCGGAGCCCGATGATGATCCTGAAGGGGGAGAAGGCCTTCGGGAAATACACCTCGCCGTCCTACGAGTCATTCCCGGCAGCCGCGCTCGACAAGGACAGCGTGCTGTCGCCATCCTACCGCGTCGTCGTGGTCAGCGTGCTTTACAACACCCGCCTGGTCAAGGCGGAGGACGCACCGAAGACGATGGCCGACCTGCTGTTGCCCAAGTGGAAGGGCAAGATCGTCATGCCTGATCCGACTCAGCACACGACGACGATGACCTGGCTGGCGAACCTGAACAAGATCATGGGAGCGGACTGGCGCTCATACGTCGAGCGTCTGGCCGGCCAGGTGAGCCTGGTCGAGTCGTTCCTGCCGGCCGTGAACAAGGTCATCACCGGTGAGTTCCCGCTCGGCATCAGTTACGTGAAGTACGTCCACGTCTTCGGCAAGGAAGGTGCCCCCCTGGACTACGTGCGGCTCACCCCGGTGCTGGCGGAGGCGCACCATGTCGCGCTCGGTGCCAAGCCGACGAGCCCCAACGCGGGGAAGCTCTTCATTGACATGTTCACCTCCCGTCTTGGATTGCTGGCGCTCGCCCAGGCCGGCGAGTTTGTCCTGGTGCCTGGCATCTACCCGCCCATCAAGGACGCGGACAAGTTGAAAATCGTCATGATGGAAGACCTGGACGAACAGGAACTCAAGCAATTCGGTGCGGAACTCGGACGGTTCTTTCTGAAGCGCTAGTGGCCCAGACCGCGCGGGCGGCCGACGTCGGCCGCCCCGGTCTCTTCAACATCCATTGGAACCCCGTGCTGGTGATGACGGTGGTCACGGCCGCCGTGGTTGGGTTCCTCGCGCTCTATCCCACCGCCATGCTCTTCTACGGCAGCGTCAGCGATGCGCCGTTGGGCGTCCCGGGCCGGTTCAGCCTCGTGAACTACCTCAGGGCCTACGGCGATCTGCAGACGTATCGTCTGATCGGCACGTCCTTCGTCTTCGCGGCCGGATCGGCGGGCTTCTCGCTCCTCCTGGCGGCGACCCTGGCCTGGATCACGATCCGGACAAACGCGCCCGGCCGTGGGCTGTTCGAGCTCGTCGCCCTGGTGCCCAATGTCTTACCACCGCTGTTGATCTCGACCTCGTGGGTGCTCCTGCTGAATCCCAGCGTCGGCCTGATCAACGTGTGGCTTCGCGTCCTGGGCCTCCCGGTGCTCACCGTCTACTCCCTGCCGGGGATGATCTTCGTCGAGGGGCTGATCCTGACACCGCTCGCGTTCCTCATCATCGGGGCGTCGCTGCGGTCCATGGACGCGTCCCTGGAGGAATCCGCCCGCGTGGCCGGCTCGCCGTCCCTGCAGGTAGCGACACGGATCACGCTGCGGTTGATCCTGCCGGCGCTGCTGGCGGCGGGCGCGCTCAACTTCGTCCGCGCGATCGAAAGCTTCGATACTCCAGCCGTCATCGCTCTGCCGGCCCGCATCGAGGTGCTCACCACCAAGATCTTCCGTGAAGCGTTGGGGGCGTTCCCGCCCAACCACAACCTGGCGGCGACGTATGCGATGAGTCTGCTCGGTATCGCGCTCGTCTTTGTCTACCTCTACCGCCGCATTACCGCCGTGACCGAGCGCTTCACGACGGTCACCGGACGCGGATATCGTCCCCAAATAATCGACCTCGGGCCGTGGCGCTACCTGGCGTCCGCGGTCGCGGTGCTCGTCCTTGCCCTGGTCGTCGCGATGCCGTTCGCCATCCTGTTGGTGACGTCGGTGCTGCCTTTCGTGCAGGTGCCGTCGCTGGAGGCGCTGCGGCTCGCAACCTTCAAGCACTACGTCTTCATCGCCACGGAGGCGCGGGTGCTGCGCGCGATCCAGACCAGCCTGCTGCTCGCGGTGTCGGGGGCGACGATCGGGATGGTCCTGGCGTCCGTCATCGCCTATATCACCGTTCGCACCAAGGTGGCAGGACGGGGATTACTGGAGGGCCTGGTCTTCGTCCCGCTGGCCTTTCCCGGGACCGCGCTGGCCATCGGCCTCCTGTGGGGGTACGTGCACTTCCCGATTCCGATCTACGCGACGATCTGGATCCTGCTAATCGCCTACGTGACCCGGTTCCTCCCCTTTGGGCTGCGGGCGATGACCAGTACGATGGTCCAGGTGCACCGCGAGTTGGAGGAGTCCTCACGGATCTGCGGCGGCGGCTTTGTGACGACGTTTCGCCGGATCCTCCTCCCGCTGCTGCGGCCGGGATTCATGGCCGGTTGGGCCATCCTGGCGACGACCTTCATGCGGGAGTTCAGCACGTCGCTGTTCCTGTATACCCCACGCTCGGAACCGATCGGACCGCTGCTCTATCATCTGTGGATCGACGGGCAGCACGGCCGCATGGCCGCCCTGGGGGTCGTCGTGAGCCTGGCGTCGGTGCTGTTGGTCGCGGCCGCGGGCCGGATCACCAGGACGCCGCTGGCGCGTTAGATCAGTTGCCTTCAGCAAAGAGGCCGATGTACGCAGCATACCGGAACCGACGGTTGCGGGCCTGACCCGTGAACTCGCTCAGGATCCCATGCTCGACGAAGCGGCTAACGAGCGTGTTGGCCGCCTGAAAGCTCACACCCGTGATCTCCTTGACTCGATGCACCGTCACAACCGGCAGGGAATACAGGTTTTCAAGCACTTTGAGGCCGCCACCCGCCACACGGCCGAACCGCTCGACAATGAGAGAGCGGTGGCGCTCCCGCAACTCGACAACACGACGTGAGGTCTCTGTGGCCTCTTCGGCGACGCGGCGTACACCCTCGAGGAAGAAGCTCAGCCACCCCTCCCAATTTCCCTCGTCCCGGATCGCCTGGAGGCGTGCGTAGTACTCCCGCCGTTGCCGCTTGAGGTAATGGGAGAGGTAGAGGACCGGCTCCTTCAGGACCCCGCGCTCGCAGAGGAGAAAGGTGATAAGCAGGCGACCCAAGCGGCCGTTCCCGTCAAGGAAGGGGTGAATTGTCTCGAACTGCGCGTGCGCGAGCCCGATCTTCACCAGGACGGGCAGATCGTCCTCGGCATGGAGGAAACGTTCCAGGTCCGCCATCGCGTCGGGGACCCGATCCGGAGGCGGGGGGACAAACGTCGCCTCGGCGATCGAGGCTCCTTCCGCGCCGATCCAGTTCTGAACGCGGCGGAACTCGCCCGGGGCGCGTTCGCGGCCGCGGACGCCTTCGAGCAAGCGGGCGTGAATTCGGCGCAACAACCGTACCGAGACCGGAAGCTCTCCGAGTCCGGCGAGCCCGAGGCGCATTGCCGCCACGTAGTTGAGAACCTCGCTCACATCCTTCGGACGGTCAGGATCGAGGATCTGGGCTTCGGCGGCAAGCACATCATCCAGGGAACTCTGTGTACCCTCGATCTGGCTGGACAGGACGGCCTCTTTCCGGACGTACATGAGGACGAAGAAGTCGGGATCGGGCAGGGTCTGGATTGCACCGTCGAGCCGCCCGATTGCCCGGTCTGCCGCGGAGAGCAGAGCTTGCGTCTCGCTTCCGACCACGAGCGGAGGGCTGGGAGGTAAGGAAGTGGGCACGAATACGCGATACCCACCGGGCTGCGCCTCATACCGCCCTGCTCTCTCTTTTAGAAGTGGAGTGCTCAATTGGGCCTCGTGCGGCTTGAACAAGAGACCTGGCCGGATCCTTGTTCAAGTATAACTTGATCATAGCACCTGGATGGTTCTTTGGTCAAGGCAACCTTGAACAAACGTAGTCAAGGTGAGCCTCTGCCGTGTGAGCCAGGAGGAGCGAAGCAGAATGTCTTGCGCGCGGCCTCCGGGTTGTCGCGCTAACCTTCACTGAGACTTGCGCGCCAAAAAAGCGTCGGCTTCGCGCAAGACATCGTCCAGCTCATATCCCTCGCTCGCGGCGATCTCCTTCTCACCCCGGGCCAAGAGTCGGAGCAGCTCACGTTCATGTTCGGCCTGCTCGAAGGCTTCGATGCTCAGCAGAACGGCAACTGCCCGGCCGCGCCGGGTGATGACCAGGGGCTGCTTCGTGGTGCGGGCCCGCTTGATGACCGCGGCCGCGTCTATGCGCAGATCGGTCACGGGCATGATGTCGGGTACTCTTGGCATGTGCGATCCTCCAAAGATACATGGCCAACAGAGCGGCCACCGCAATCCAACACCCGCGGCGTGGGAGGCTACCATCCCCTTGCGATTCTTGGGGATTCGCGCTCCCCTGGCTCGTCCGCCACCGCATCCGACCGGTCTGTCTACCTATGTTTAGCATTGATTATCCTGCATCTGGGAGGGCGCGGCAACCTCGGGGGAGGATTCCGGCGCGGGTGAGCAAGGTGCGGGCTAAGGTGGGGACCTGGCCGGGTGGCTGAAGCGTCTAGACTGTCCAGTTTCGCATGGGTGTGTACACCTCAAGCAGACCTGACGTGCTCATGATGCTCCGCCCACGCCGATGTCCAGAAGATCTCTGCGGGCCGACGGCCTCGTGTGCGATAGCCC